>Ga0209048_10006661_pt1 | contig 10786 bp, 9 predicted proteins | sample FrelakmetCRP12CR_FD_187146 | JGI IMG/M metagenome (GOLD analysis project Ga0209048, IMG submission 187146) | Freshwater lake sediment microbial communities from the University of Notre Dame, USA, for methane emissions studies - CRP12 CR (SPAdes)... | ecosystem: Environmental > Aquatic >... | reverse complement strand
ACATGCGCCGTCTCGAGTCGCTGATGACGCTGGCGCCTGATGGCGCTGGTACCCGGCTGACCTACCGCCTTCAAATGACGCCGTCAGGGCTTGCGGCGGCCGTGCTGTCCAAGGAATTTCTCGAGCACGAGATCGGCGAACAATTTGCCGCCATTGTTGGAGAGATGGTGCGTCGCAATCGGTAGGCGCGGACCGGAGGCGGTCGACTTCTGCGACGACTCGCACGGGGCAATGACGGCGATCTGATTTGGGCCAAGAATGGTCCGTCGCTGGGCTCGCCAACATTCACCAGAAGCAGTCGTTGCGCGCGGACTGGGACGCCGAGTTGCGCGAGCAGCGTCGTTAGCGCTCCCTGCCCAATGCATCAGCGGGGCACCATCGGTCCGCGGTTGCCGGATACACACGCGAACCGGAATCCTAGGCGCGCCTCGCGTCCGCAGAGCCTGGCCGCACCGATGACATCGGGGCCGAGGCGATCCCAGCCCGCCGCCCCGGGCCCTCGAACAATGCGCGGTTGTTGACCGTCGTCAATGCGCAAGCGGCGCGCAAGCCTAAATTGGAGTTGACTCGTCCCGGACCGGGCGAGCCGCGTTTGTTCCGTCCACTATCTTGAAGAGAAGGACATCGTGTAGACACTGGCGCGCGGGAACTCCTTCCGCCAGTGGGCGCCGTTCGCAAGCTTCTATCCTTCGGCCGATCTTCACTTACGCCAGTTGCGAGCGGCTACGAGCCCGTGTCGACATATTGGGGCGCTCGTCTAATCGATGGAGACCACCATGTTGAAACGAATCATTTTGGCTGTGCTGCTTCTGGCTGCCGCTTTCAGCGCCAAGGCTATCGAATATACCGACGTCTACTACGACAGCAATGAACCTGGGTGGGGGGCTTTCCTGGTGCAGAGCGATACCACGCAGTTTCTTGCTTTCTTCATCTACGGTCAGGATGGGAAACCGACCTGGTACACCGCGCAGCTCGCCGACGACGGCACCGGAAAATACACTGGCACTCTGTACGCCATTACAGGCAGCTATTTCTACAACCCGTGGACGGGCTATAACATCAATCCCGCCGGGACGGCGAGCTTTCAGCCAATCGACGTCTATCACGCCACGCTGATCTACACGGTCAATGGCGTGGGGACGGTGACGAAACCGGTGCAGCGCCAGACGCTGACGCCGTACAAATTGTCGGGCAACTACTCCGGATCCGCCGCCGGCTCGGTGAGCGGATGCTCCGACGCGACCGGAAATGATCCCACTTTCCGCGGCAGATTCGCGCTCATCGTCAGCCAAGTCGCCGACACGTCGGCCACGCTGACGTTCAGCTTCGTCGATACCACTCACAACGGCGTCGTCTGCACATTGTCCGGGCCGCTTACCCACCTCGGCAGGCTCTATCAAATGGCGAACGCCACGGCAAGCTGTACAGGTCCGGACACAAACACCGGGCCGCAGCCGGCGACCGTCGACTCGCTGCACCCGACCGGCCAAGGCATCGAAGGTAAATGGACGGGGCCTCTCGGTGGCGGTTGCAATGGCGTATTTCATTTCTCGGCGGTGCTCAACGTCAACAACTGACGCTGATCCCGCGGTACAGCGCGACAACGCGAGGGTGAGGGTTGGGCAGACCGGCGGCACGACGAACTGCCGCACATCGGGGGCACGCCGTCCATCGGCGAGGCGATGCTTGAGAGCAGCAACGGCTTTTCGAGGCGGCGGGCGCGCACATGACCCGCCTACCGCGCGCATGTGTTTCGCCGCTGCGCGCGCTGGCGAACGCGTGCGCCTACCGCTTGCCACGCTAGGCCAGCTATGACGGGCTGCCCCTGATCGGTTGCGGCGTTAACCTCATGGCGGTCAAGGGCATCAGCGCCATCAGCGAAGCGTTCGCATTCCTTGCGACGACCGCAGGATGTGAGTATTGCGCCACGCTGCAACAAGAACGGCGACCGAAGCCGCCGTTTGCCGGGAGCGAGTGGTGCGCCTACGCGCGAACCCTCCGGCGCATTCCGGGTGGAGCCAGTCCGACCCCGAGCAATGCCATCGAGGCAGGCTCCGGTACCTTTAATGCAACCGATAGTGTCGGAAGGATCGTTACCGTCGGTGATGGAGACTGACGCCGGCGCACCGGTCGTGTTGGCGACACACGTTCGATCCCGACGGGGGCGAACTGATGATCCAGGTCACCCCCGTGTGCGTCTGGTGTCGCGATGGGCCGATCAGTTCGCTATGGCGCGTTCGGATCGCAGCTCTGCCCCGATGCGCCATGGGTGCAAACGTTGCTCGCCGTCGCCTGACTGATGAGATTCCCCACGTCGGCCTTAAGCAAGTAGCCTTGGAAGTAGGCTTTCATCGCCGCGGTCGACACCGCGGTTACGTATCCCTGGTGACTTCCATACCGCTCCTCCAGCGACGGGCGCGGGTCGCCCGCGCCCAGACGCTCGGCCGCGGTATGGGCGAAGGGAATCATGCCGCCGACATAATTGCACACCTGGCCGGCGTGGAATCCCGTCGTCGTGATGTTCCAGCCCAGATACGTGCCGAGCGGTGCGTCGCGCAGCACCGTCGGCACGCCGCCCATCTCGTTGCCGTCCGCGTCCACGCGCGGCACTTTCATCTTGATCACACTCTTGATCGGCGGCGGCAGGTTGGTCGCATAACCGGTCGCGTCGAATTCGTTGAAGTTCGGACCCCAGTCATAGTCGAACACTGGATTGACGAAGTTCTCCGCAAGGAAGATCGATGCAGGAATCCCTGGAATGCCGCTCGGGAATCCCATGGCTGCCTGCGTCGGATCAACGAGGTCGCCTCCTGCCAGGGTCGGATAGCGGCTGGGCGGCGGCGCGGCCCCGGTCGTGATCCAGTTGCGCATCGCCAAGCGCAGGACGTTGGTCAGCTCGGTTTCGGAGACGGGATTGGCTCTGAACGCAGCGGGCTGCCCGGCGTTCCAATTATTCCCCGGGCAATTGGCGCCTGTCGGCGAAGTATTCTCGTTGAAGCCGCCGCTGCCGCCACCGTGCGTGGTGCTCGGAACGTAGTAGCGCCGCACATTTGGCGGCAGGGGGATGTCGGCATCCGCGGAGGTCCCCACCCATTCGGTCGTCATTTTCAGCGCGAACACTTCGGAGCCGCCGAAGTGCTCGATGATCTTGGGACACGTGCTGGTCGCAGTGCACCGGTCGAGGATGCTGCCCGTCGGCAGGTTGCGGACGGTGTCGGGCCATGGGGTCCACCATTGCGGACCTTCCGAACCCATTTGGTAGAGTTCCAGCACGCCGTCCGGCTGTCCCCAGCGCGAATTGTTGGCAACGCGCCGGCCCGCGATGATCGGCCAGGCGCCTTCATGCACGATCCTGCCGGCCTCGTCCTGGTTCATGCCAAGGTGAATGAAATGCCTGGTGAAGTTTCCCGACTGCGACACGCCGCGGATGACGGCCTTGGCGATCTTGCCGGCGATCGGGTTGGCGGTTCCGAAGTCGTCCGCCGCTGCGTATCGGAAGAATGAACCGACGTCGCGGAACGCGGCGGTCCCGGTGCCCAGCACGTACGGATCCTTGACCTGATAGACCAACTGATAAAGCAGCGCGGGATCATAACCAGTCCGCAAACAGACGTGTACCGGCAAGGTCCCCGGGAGGTGTGCGGGGTCCAAATCCTGCGGCACCTGGTGGTTCCAGTCGGTGCAACGGGCGAACGACCAGTCTGAACTCGGTATGACCGCACCGGTGGTGATGTTGCCGTCCAAGGTTTCCTTACTATGCGTGGTCAGCGTGACCCCCGCCGCCGCCGTGTCCAGCGACGCCGGCAAATACGGGATCGGGTTGCCCATCACGTTGAGCGGCTGCGAAGCAGGGCCGCTGCGGTTGACGATACGCCCGAGAGTGAACCCGGTCGTCCCGGTCGTCACCGGTGTTTTCACCCATTCATTGTTCGTGAGACCGGTGGTGACTGGCGAAGTATTCGAGGCATAGCTGGGAACCGCCGTCGCGCCGGCGTTATCCCCTTGCCAGCCGCTGCTCAGACCCACGTCGCCCAGACCCCGTTCCGCGACATTGATGACAATCCTGCCGCCGCGGTTCGGTACGTCATGCCACATGATTCCGCTGATGTTGTCGTTGCTGGCCGGTTTCACGATCGAGAAACTGGCCACGTACAGCACCACGATCGCACCGGGCGTGGCGGGGCTGGAACTCGTGATCGTAGGTGCCAGGTCGATATCGGTGATGATCGTGTTGTTCGCGGCGCCAACACAACCAGAAATGCACAGTTCGCCGAACGCGCGACCGTTGATCGTTTGATACGCCAGGGTTTGCGCGCCACCAATCGCAGGTTGGTTGAGTGTCTGATCGATAACGATTCTGGTCACTCGCGCATGCATTGGCGCCGCGCAGACCAGTAGCGCGGCAGAGACCGCCACGCCGATACAGGATGATTTGCGTAAGAACCTTGGTAGCATTTCAGAATCCTCCTTTGACCTTCAGTTAAGCCGTACGCCTATCTTTTTTCTGGGCGCAGAACTCGATTAGCGCCGAAGTCTATTGCCGCCAAACATGAACTGGCGATCAGAAAGCATAGGTACCAGCGGGTGGCCCCACCCCACCAAGACCATCTGCCCCAAATGCACCTTAAAGGACGGTTTTGTTGTGCATCGTACGATGTACTGTACACATTTTCAACGTACTAGTAATTTGTAATACGATCTGGTGTCCGAATTGCACGAGGCGGATGCGCCCGCGCAGCGTCATTTCCGCAATGCAACAGGCGACGCAACGCCGCTGCCCCGGGGAGGTCAGGTGATGCGCCTGTCCCGCCTACCATCTCTGCAACGTGCGGCTGGCCCGCATGCGTAGAACTCTGAATCTTTCCGTACCGAAAAAGCAGCGCGTATCGCTCAAGCAGGAGATCGTTGAAGGCACGGTAATAGCGCGGCTCGTCTTCCACAATTCGGTCGAACTCCGCGACGCGCAGGAAAAGCACCCGGACGGCCGGGTCGGCGACGACACTGCTGATGCTGGGCGCGCGGGCCAACAGGGCAAACTCGCCGACCCAGAAGGCGGGCTCCCCAACATTGACCAGGACCTCGTCGCCAGTGCCTACTTGGCGTACCGCGCGTACTTTTCCTTCGAGTACCGCATACATGCCCTCGCGGCGCCGCAGGAAACGATCAACTAGGCGGTGAACGCCGTCTACGACCTCGGCGTGCCGCTGGACCTGCACGCCAATGGCGATGGCGCGATCGACGCCTTTTTCAAGGCCCGCGAGTTCGCGGCGGTCGGCGATCTGGGCGCGGAGCGGCACGTCACGATGGCGATCAAGGACATCAGGGTCGTCCAGACGATCAAGGAAGGCAAGACCGTCTACAAGCGCGGCGCGTGAGCCGCGCAGGCGGTTCCGGCGCGGCGCGCTGTACACATTCGCAAGTACTCGGCATCGTCGTGAGCAGGTGCTACCGGTCACGACGGAGAAGGGGCATCCGGAAATCCTTGGTCCGGATGCGCGCCTTGCTGGGGCAGGCCTACATCTGCTTGAACAGGTGACTGAAGCTGCGGCTGACTTCGAGTTTTTCCTCGCGGCCCTTCACATGCACTAGCTGATTGCCGCGGAAGTTGCGGCTGACCTGCGCGACCGCGTCGACGCGAACCACGGTGGCGCGATGGATCTGCCAGAACTCGTTCGGGTCCAGCGCGTCGATGAGTTCCTTGATCGGTTTGCGAATCAACGCCTCGAAGCCCTCGGTCTGCACGCGCGTGTATTTGTCCTCGGCGCGGAAGAAAAGGATGTCGCTGGTGGGGATCATGCGGATAGTGGCGCCCACGCTGGCCTGCACCCACCGCAGGTACTCGCGCGGCTTCAGGCCGCCGCTCCCGAGTCGTTGCGCAAGTTGCTCCAGCAAGTCGTTCATCGGATCAGGCTTTTGCTGCAGCCGCTCGCGCAGCCGCCGGCAGGCAAGCGCGACCCGCTCCGGCTCCACCGGCTTGAGCAGGTAATCGATCGCGCCGTGGTCGAAGGCGCTGATGGCATATTCGTCATAGGCGGTGACGAAAACCACGTGCGCCTGGCCGGCGAGCGCTTGGGCCGCCTTGATGCCGTCCAACTCGGGCATGTTGATATCGAGAAACACGATATCGGGTTCGAGGCTCTGCACCATGGCTACCGCCTCGCGACCATTGCCCGCCTCGCCGACGATCAGGAGTTCGGGCCACGCTTCCTTCAAGCGGCCAACAATCTGCTCGCGCATCAGGCGTTCATCATCGGCGATTACGGCGGTGGGGGCGGGCTTGGCGTGCATGCGCATACTCGGCCGGTCAGGTGGCGGGGGCGATTTCATAGGGCACCTTGATCGTGGCGCAGGTGCCGCCCGCAGGCGGCACGCTGATGATCAGCTCGGCGCGTCCGTTGTACAAGGCCTTCAACCGCTCGCGGATGTTGGCCAGTCCCACGCCGTCGTCGGTTTTCGGCATGAAGCCCACGCCATTGTCGAGAACGTGCACGGCCAACTGGCCATCGACGATCTCGGCACTGATCTCCAGCCTGCCACCTGCGGCCTTTGGTTCCAGACCATGCTTGACCGCGTTCTCCACCAGAGTCTGCAACATCAGCGACGGAAAGACCGCGGATTTCAAGCCTTCCGGCACATTCACGATGGGTTCCAGGCGTTGTTCCATTCGCACCGCCATGATTTCCAGGAACGCGCTGGACAGATTGACTTGCTGACCCAGCGACGGCCGGCTGCCGTCGCGCATCTGCGGCATGGCCGAACGCAAGTAGCGGATGAGGCTCTGCTGCATCCTGGACGCGCGCGGCGGATCGGTTTGGATGAGCTGGTCGATACTGGCCAGCGTATTGAACAGGAAATGCGGCTCGATCTGGGCCTGCAGCGCTTCCATGCGCGCTTCCAGCACGGTGCGCTCAAGTTGTTCGGTATCGGCCCGCTGGGTGGCCTGGCTGGCGGTCAGTTCCGCTCTGCGCTTGCCCCCGGCCACGACCTTGATGATGACGGAGGCGACGATGAACAACAGGAACGGTTTATGGTAGTGCAGTATCGCGGCCAGAATCAGGCCCAGGACCGAAACGAGCACCAGCGTCTTCCATGGCACCACCGCCAGCCAATCGAAGAAACGCCACCACAGCATGACGATCGCGCTGCGGATGTCCCGCAAGGCCTGTCTGGTCTCGGATGGTTGCAAGGACGGCGGGCTGGTGCCGTGCTCGGCGGCGTTGCCGGCGCCCGGGCCGGGTTGGTCGGTATTCATTTGTGTGCCATCTGATCGCCTGTATGTCCTGGGGCCAGATTAGCGGAGGGGACCCGCAAGATGCAGCGCGAAAAGACAGAATGCGCGGCGGGTGGGATGAAATGCAGGCAACCGTGACATTCGGCTTCCCGCCGTATCGGGATCTCGCGGTGTCGCCTGGTGCGGACCGATGATCTGCTGGACCCGGGTCCATCAGTCAGCGGGTGCAGGACACCTCGGGCGAACTAGAATCCCAGCCGCGCCTTGCGCCCGCAGAGCTTGGTCGCATCGATATCTTCGGGCACCAGGTGATCGCGGCCCGCGAGCTGCGCGGTTCCGAAAGCGTCGAGCAGGAGCTTGCGCATGTCGCGCGGCGGGATCGCGGCGACCCGCTCGAGCACGCTCTCCGACGGTTCGTGCGGGAACGGCCAGCGATGCGCGTCGAGAATCTCGTGGTAGACCGACAATGCGATCCGCCGTGAGCCATCGGCGTCCGGCCGCTCGATCACGTACACGTTCATGCGGTTGAGGATCGGCGCCGGAAGGACGCTTTCGTCGTTCGCGGTCGCGACCCAGAGGATGTGCGAAGCGTCCATCACGACATCGAGAAACTCGTCCTTGAACTGGACCGCTGTGTCGCGCTCGAGCAGTGCGTAGAGCGCCCCCATCGGGTCGTAGCGGTGGTCGCCGCCGGTCTTGTCCACTTCGTCCAGCACTACGATGGGATTGGCGTAGTCGCCTTCCACGAGTGTCTGCGCAATCTTTCCCGGCCGTGCGTTGTGCCACTGGGCCGAGGCGCCAGTCAGCACCCAGCCGGCAGTGAGCGAGTTCATCGACACGAATTCGAAACCCGTGGACAGCGCGCGCGCCAGCTTCTTGGCGAAGTAGGTCTTCCCCAAGCCGGGCTCGCCCACCAGCAGGATCGGCGTGAACTGGACGGCCTCGTTCCCGGCGATGGCCAGCGCCAAGCACTTGCGCAAGTCGTCGACGACAGCGCTGAAATTGGGCGATGAATCGACCAAATCATCGACTGCGGCACTCGACGAGGGTTTGACGATGAAGCGGGAGCCGCCCAGCCCCCGCATCCGGCCATACCAGCTCTTCAGCCCCTCGTTCAGGGCCGCCGAGCCATCGCCGAGCGCGCGATCGATCTCCGACACGGAATAGATCGGTTGCAGATCGGCGATTGGAATCACAGTGTTCATTGTGGCTCGCACCTCCGTGCCCAGTCAACAGCATTTAGCGTGCCAGCGCCGACCACCGCCTATTACATGAGGAATGACCCAATGCCGGCGCCCGTAGGCCATGCAATTGCCGAAACTGCGATGGAACGTGTTCATCGAGCGCACCGTTCAGGCACAAGCGCACCGCTTTGCGACGCGCAGCGTCACGTGCGCAGGAGTCCCTGGTTATCGGAGCGTCATGGGCCGCGCACCTGGGCGCAGATGTCGGCAGCAGCTTGTCGCTGCGATCTGGTGCGACACGGTTGAGCGCAGGACACTGGCCGGACAGGCATGCCGGCGCGGCAGTCCGTCGACGCGCGGACTGCCGCGATCAAGGCGCGGATCCCATTCGAACAGCGTGCAGGCGCGCTACCCGACGCAAGCGCGGCGCCGCCCGGCGTGCTCAGAAGATCGACGCAAGTACCCGAGCCGACACTACGCGGGTGCGTGCCAGCCCGCGTCCGCCCACAACTCGCCACTCACCGCCGAGTTGGTGAGCATGAAGCAGATCGCGTCGGCGATCTCCTCGGGGCGGATAAGCCGGCCCAATTGCGTGAACGGCAATATGTTCTTGCCGATGTAGTCGTCGCCCATCGAGCGCACCATCGGCGTATCGGTGAATCCGGGGTGGATCAGTCCGCAGCGCACGCCGTAGTAGACGGCCTCCTTCATGATCGTCGCCGCTGCCCCCTCGAGGCCAGCCTTCGTGCTGGCGTAGGAGATCTGGCCGCGGTTACCCTGCGAGGAAACCGACCCGATGAACACGATGGCCCCTTGCATCCCCTCGGACGGCTGCCATCGCTTGAGTCCGCTGGCGGCGCGATTCTCGGCAATACGTCCGATCATCTCGAGCGCCCAGTAGACGGGCGCCACGAGGTTCACGTCGAGGACCTGTCTGAACAGATTTACTGAATAAATGCGGGCCTTGCCAGTGATCTTGTCGACACGGACGGCAAGATCGTCGCGCGTGATGCCCGCGGCCGGCACGCACATGGTGACGGTGTCGAACTGGCTGCTGATGGCATCGAACACCGACGTGCGAAACGCCTCGTCGGTTGTATCGCCCCGAAAGGGGTGCGCGACCTTCCGGCCGGCCATCGCATCGACTTCGGCGGCGACACTATCGATGTTCTCGCCCATGTCCACGAGCGCCATCGCGCGCACCCTGCGGCGCGCCAATTCAGCCGCCACCGCCCGCCCGATGCCGCTGGCGGCACCCGTGATTACTGCAACCTTTCCTGCAATTTCCATATAGCCTCCCGGCTCATTGCTGCACTGCACCATCGTAACCGCTTTGCCAGCCGATGTCACGGAAAACGCGTCCGCCCCGGCCGTCGATGGTCAATGTGTCGCTGCGGCACGGGGAGTCGCCGTATCGATCGGGAAAACGGCCCCCTTTGCGCGCTGCTGCAAAAACTTACATGCAGCGCTTAAGGGCACGCGTCTCGGCCCCTCGAATGGCAGCGCGGTGGCCTGTTTTGGTACGACATTTCATCGCTGGCACGCGCTATGCATCTCACTCTGCGACTGCCCAATCGGTCTATTACTTGAAGACCAAGGAGTTCGTCATGCTAGAGGTTGAGATGTACAACCACGATGCCAACGCTGATCCGCCGGTTAGCTTTGCCACCGATGCCGAAATCGAGATTGCCGACCGGTTGCGACGCCAGCTCGAGGAACGTTACCTCACGCCGTCGGCACCATCCTCGCCATCGCAGCCAGGTTCTGGCAAAGGCGGCTGATTTCACCCAACAGCACGACGCGCAATGTCACGCAGTGTCGCGGGGTGCAGCAGACTTTCGGAGGCTTGAAACTCTGTCCGGTCGAGCGCAAGTTGAAAACATGGATCGCTGGATCGGCGCTCGTGGATGCGGTATTTGCAGCACAGGCTGGCTTTGCGGACAGAGTTTCCCGCCGCCGAATGTGCACTGCATCTCGGATCCGCGACATTTCGTCGAGGTTGCAGCGTTCAGCGATGAAGGAGGTAGCCTATAGAGGAAATACACTACAGGACGACCCCGAGGCCGGTGACCAAACACCGGCACACGTTGCGGTGACGCAACGAAACGAAGCCACGGCAATGTGGCGATCCTGCGAAGCCCCGCGATTATCGTGGGGCTTTGCATTAGATCTCGTGAAATGCCCGCAACATCCGGCGGATCAGCGTGCACATGGTGGCGATCCGGGCTTGACTCGACCGTGAATTTGGAGGAAATAAGGGCCACCAAGCCGCCAGTGACTTCGATCGCTTGTGCGACGCATGCCAGGAATCATCGCGGCCTGGCAAATCCTGAGGAGGCAACATGACAGACAGCACCAATCGCCTGCGGCG
>Ga0209048_10006660_pt1 | contig 10786 bp, 12 predicted proteins | sample FrelakmetCRP12CR_FD_187146 | JGI IMG/M metagenome (GOLD analysis project Ga0209048, IMG submission 187146) | Freshwater lake sediment microbial communities from the University of Notre Dame, USA, for methane emissions studies - CRP12 CR (SPAdes)... | ecosystem: Environmental > Aquatic >... | reverse complement strand
CTACCATTATTAGCCAAGGGCTTGAAACATCTTCATCCTGCATTCGCTCTGCAGACTAATCTCTGGAATCTTACCCCCGAACTAGCTCAGCTATTTAAAGAGTATAATATTCCATTAGGATCTAGTTTGGACGGACCAGAGGAGCTCAATGACTTGCAGAGAGGAGAAGGATATTATAATAAGACTATGAAAGGTTATGAAATAGCATGTGACCATGATCTGCAAGTGAGCTTCATTTCTACCTTCACCTCTTACTCCATAAATTACAAGGAAGAAATATTTAATTTTTTCCTTGAAAATGGTTTAAATCTCAAATTACACCCCGCTTTACCTTCATTACGCGATAATAATCCTGATAAATGGGCATTATCTCCAGAAGAGTATGGAAAACTCCTTATTTACCTCCTGGATCAGTATTTAGAGAACATGGACCTGATCGAGCTTAAGAACATAGATCACCTTTGTAAAGGTGTGTTAACCCGCAGAGGAGTGGTTTGTACCTTCGTGGATTGTATGGGTGATACCTTTGCCGTGGGCCCTGATGGAAGTATTTATCCCTGTTATCGCTTTGTTGGTATGCCTGAATACGTTATGGGAAACGTAAGAGACCATCCCAGTTTGGAAAAGCTGGCCCATTCCACTGCCTGGAAGCTTCTCCATGAATTTAAGGAATATGTAGATAGGGAATGTAAAAGGTGTACTTACCTAAAATTCTGTAGAGGAGGATGCCCCTATAATGCTATAGCACCTACGGAAGGGAAGATAAATGGCGTAGATCCCCATTGCACCGCTTATAAGATGATATTTAGAGAGATCACCAAGCGAGCTACAAGAGAAATGTTAGGATCCTCTAGAATGGGCAATTTCCCCGATGTTTCAGGGTTGGATAAAAAACCAAAGCAAGGAATAATGTCCATTATGCTTAAACCATCATGAAGTGTATCAATCTATTTTTTTTATTTAATAAAAAGTAAATTTAAAACCCTTAAAAAAGATATGGCAAATAAGTAGGAGCTGAGATATAATGAATTTAGGTAAACTAAACCAAGAATGCCCTAAATGTGGTTGTAAGGACAAAACTCTTAAAAGGAGACTTGACCCTGAACATCATGCCCATGGTTCAACCCAAGCTCTACTCTGCAGCGAATGTGGATACATGTTCAAATCTGCAGAAGATGAGAAATGAAATGAGGAAGAATTAGAAAATAAATATATTATCAAAATAAAGAACTTAATCTTCCCTTCCAGCTAGCTGGTTTTTCTTCAAATTCTTTCTTAAATACTCGCATATTTGGTGATTATTTGTTTTCTTTCTTCTAAAATATTTTAAATCTCCATAAGAATGGTAAAGCTAGTTTTAACGTCTGGACACAAGCGAAAATGCCAGTGTAAAACATTATTTAAGGGGAAACAACTTTTCAGGGGCAAACAACCCAGCTACTTCTGCTGAGACGGATAGGAACAGGAAAGATAAATTAAAGATTGTATCAATCAAAAATTAAATATTTTTTGATAAATTAATAGAATTAATTCTATTTAGTCCAAATAGATTAAATTATTTGCATATCATTCCAATGTTCAAGATCGAAATACTAATCTTTTCTAAAATTAGACTAACCTTATTATACAGGAGATAAAGCTTTCTTAATCTATTTTATATAAAAAGTCCAATCTATAAGTAATAGGATAATTAAAAAATGATAATCTAAGTTAAAGGATGATAATATGGATGTCAAGGAATGGTGTATGTGCTGTGGGGAATGTGCTGGTGTCTGTCCCCGCAACCTCATCGAGGTACGAGAAATCAGCTTAAAATTCGACGAAAAAGAATGTAAAGACTGTAGGATCTGTGTACAGGTCTGTCCGGTGCAGGCTCTTGAAAAATAAAATATTAGAATGAGAGATGATTCGATGATAGAAACTGATGTTTTGGTTATAGGCGCCGGTCCTGCTGGTTCTTCCGCAGCCAAGTACGCTACCCTAGGCGGTGCCAAAGTAATTTTAATGGACAAAAAATCCGAAATCGGTACTCCAAAGAGGTGTGCTGAGGGCGTTTCCAAAGAAGGTCTTGAAAAATTGGGAATTGAACCTTCTGGACGCTGGGTGACCAAAGAAGCTACCGGAGTTCGAATGGTTTCCCCCAATGGCACTGCTGTGAACCTCACGGAAGATAAAGTAAAACTTCCCGAGGCAGGTTACGTCCTGGAAAGAAAGGTATTTGACAAACACATGGCCATGGATGCTGCTCGTGCTGGGGCCAAGATCATGGTAAAAACACTGGCAACTGGCCTTCGCCGGGAAGACGGCCAGGTGTTAGTCAGCGCTGAGAGTATGGGTGAAGAGTTCGAGATTAAATCAAAAATTATTATAGCAGCCGACGGCCCCGAATCACGGGTGGGTAGGTGGGCCGGTCTTAAAACATCACTAAAACCTAAAAACATGGAATCATGTGCCCAGTTCGAGATGTCAGGGGTGAATATGGAGGAACCTGACTGTATAGAGTTTCATTTTGGAAGCGTGGCACCAGGTGGCTATGCTTGGATGTTCCCTAAGGGTGATGACATTGCCAATGTTGGTCTGGGCGTATTAACTACCCTAACCGATAAGAGTGCCTATCAACATCTTTTGGATTTCGTTGCGAACAACCCATCTACCAAGAATGCCCAGCCAGTGGAACTGAACATTGGAGGAGATCCAGTAGGAGGCCTTCTCAAAAAATTGGTTGCCGATAATGTACTGGTTACCGGAGATGCGGCTGGTATGGTGAATCCACTGACCGGAGGCGGGATAATCAGTGGAATGACTGGAGGCCTCCTTGCAGGAAAATTAGCAGCCCAGGCTGTTGCCGAAGGGGATTTCTCCCATAAAAGGCTGAAGGTATATGAGAAGCAATGTGAAGAAGAAATTGGAGAGTCATTCCAAAAATACCTCAAGGCAAAGAGTTACCTCTTAAGCCTTTCAGATGAGGAATTGGACTCCATAGCCACCGCATTCAAGGACATCAACTTCGAGAGCGTTGATACCAAAGAAATGATTAAGAAGTTAGTGAAGATATCTCCAAAAGCACTTCTAAAGTTGGGTAAACTGTTCTAAGGACAAATTTTTTTATTTTATTCTCTTTCGTTTAATTTTTTTGATTTTCCTGCTTACTCCGGATTTATTTTCATAGAATTTTCTAAAAAATAATCACCAGTATGAAAAGTAGAAAGAACACCAGAGCAACTTGGTGATAAAGAACATCAGCCAGATGAGTCATGGAATCTTTCTGAGTGAAAAGGGAAAGATAAAGTGGGACAGCAGCTAAAAAAGATGGCAGAATAGCTAAAACAAATTGTATGAGATTCATATCCCTCATGTAGAGTGTGAATAAGAGTACTCCCCCTCCCATGATTCCCACCAAGCTGGCATATTTAGACTGTGATTTGTACATGAAGTATGTGCCCATTCCAGCTAGGTAAACAAAAACATACACGCTGAGTGGTACCAGAAATAAATTTCCTATGAGTACCGCACAGGAGGCTAGGCGCAACACAGAATTTGTCGCCGTGCTAAAAAAAGGAGCTAAAGCTGTTTTTTTCAGTCTAAGGGGAGGTACTGTGTATATTAACTGATTAAAAAGCATTAATGATAGTATAAATGTAAAATCAGCTGGGAGGGTTGCGAAAGAGGTTATGAATACCGCTAATAATAGGATAAAAACAAAGAGCTTGATAAACTTTTTATCAACTCTATTCTTGATAAATGGCCGTTCATATTTACTTCTGTCATTCCGATCTGAATTTATGTCCGTAAGGTCGTTTAGGGTATACAAAGCACCCCATAGTACAGAAACAAGAATAAGGCCACCTAATATTTCAAACTGATTATGAATAGGTATTTGAGAGAAATAAGCATAAGTAAGGGCCAAAAGATACATATTAAAATTCTTGGATGCCCATGTTATGCGAGTGGACTTAATTAAAGTTTTAATCATCTTATCTCCAATTAAGTTAGTTTCAGAGATTTTTAATTAATTTATTATTTGGATTTTTCAAATCCCTGTTTTTCATGGACTGACATATAAAACGGGGTTTATAACCATGTATTTTTATGTATTGTCTTATGAGATCATCATCAACCTCAGTTAGATGATTTTTAACTATACTTATGGTTTCTTTTTCCGAATAAGATATTTCCACCACATTAAATGGGATTTTAAGTAGTGATAATGCTAATATGGAAACGGGACCAAGATCTGTGAAGACATCCTTTTTATTCCCCCCAAAACGAATTGTCCATGCTGTCTGTAGAACAATATTTATGTCTCGAAATTCAACGCTATGTCTCAGATACTCCAATATACACAAAAAATAGAAATTAAACGTTCTTAAACCCCTAAAATCAGTCCAGTGGCTGAATCCAACTTTTTCATCGTGTAGTAAGTGGGAATCATGGAACTGATCGGCAAATAAAACAGCATCAAACTGTTTTAGATACTTTGAAAGTTTTTCCCGCGTATTAATGCCTAAATCATCATTAATGGACTTAATCATTTGATTGAAAACATCTCTGGAATTTAGATGTGCGCTAGAGAGACTTAACTTCACTTCGTAAAAATTCAAACCAAGTTTTTTCTGAGCAGCATATATGTTAGCGGATTTGCCGCTTCCCGGTGCTCCCACCACGTGGATAATTTTTCCACCATTAAATCGCAGCGCACTGAAAGTTTCTAGAAGTCGCTGAAATGATTGTGTTTCCACAAAATTCCGGTTATCTTCTCTGCAATTTATTTTATATTTGCCCATGTGAGATATATTTGAACTACTCCTTATATAAGAAGAATATTAAGAGGAATTTGAAGGTATCTAATCAACACCTCAGGCCAACTTTGTGTTTAATTAAATTAATTAGCAAATTATTTTAGAGTTTAGACTTAAAACTTAAAGTAAGTTCAAAGCTAGGAAAGGTGTGGTTTATGGCTAAGTATCGGTGTACAGTGTGCAATTATATATTTGACGAAGAAAGTGAGGGGGTTAAATTTGAGGATCTGCCCTCTAACTGGCGCTGCCCTGTGTGTAATTCTCCTCTGAGCACCTTCGTGCTTTTAAGCGAAGAAAAAGCTAAAGCTAAGGAAGGCGAATCCACGGTTTCCGACGTTCTGGTTGAACAGATGGCTAGGTGGGGAGTGAAGTATGTGTTTGGCATACCTGGAACATCATCACTAGGAGTGGTGGATGCTATTCGTCTTAACAATGAGATCAAGTACATACAGGTCCGTCACGAACAGACTGCTGCTTTTATGGCCTCAGCCTATGGAAAACTTACCGGACACCTGGCTGCATGTCTTACAGTGGCTGGTCCTGGAGCCACCAACCTGGCCACGGGATTATTCGACGCTAAGCTGGACCACTCACCTGTGTTGGCTCTAACCGGTATGGTGGAAAGGCAATTCCTGGGTCCTGGTTCCCTTCAGGAGATAGACCAGCACTCATTCTTCGAACCGATTGCAGTATTTAACAAGACCCTAATGTCTCCGGAACAGACCACTAACTTAGCCACCTTGGCAATCAAACACGCTCTAATAGAAAAAGGAGTTTCACATATTGGTATACCAAACGATGTGCAGAAAAAATCTTACTCGTCACCACTAATTCCCTTTGAGGGAAGTTTTCCCAACGAAGCTATTTCTCAACCGATGTTTCTGGTGCTACAGGCCGCACAGATCATCAATAAATCAGAAAGACCAGTTATAATAGCAGGATTTGGAGCTATGGGTCAGGGCGACAACTTGCTGGCGTTAGCAGATAAGATAAATGCACCCATAAGCACTACCTTTCGGGGTAAGGGAGTAATTGACGAGGACCAGGAATACTATGTGGGTAGCCATGGTACCATAGGATCCACAGCTTCAGCCGATTTGGTGGAGAAATCAGATCTGTTAATTATCATTGGTTCCTCATTTTCGGAAATGACCCAGATTCCAGAAAAACCTACCGTGCAGGTCGACATAGACCCCCTAATGATCGCACGCAGGTATCCGGTAACCGTGGGACTACTTGGCAACAGTGCTGAAATAGTTCCTCAAATTGTTAACATGGTCCAAAAAAAGGAGAATAAAGATTACCGAGAAGAAATAAAGCGTTTAAAACAGGAATGGTTGGATCTCCTGGAGAATGAGGCTGATGCTACTTTAGTACCCATCAGACCACAGTACATAATCAAGATACTGAATGAGAAGCTGGACCACGATGCCATCATAACTCTAGATACCGGGGAGAATGGTTGGTGGTTTGGCCGTAACTTTTGGATGAAGAGCACTCAGAAGATGTTGATGTCAGGTTACCTGGCCACTATGGGTTTTGGACTGCCGGCAGCTTTAACAGCTCAATTAGTTTACCCAGATCGTCAAGTAGCATGTATAACAGGTGATGGAGGTTTTACAATGGTATTGGGCGACTTTTTGACTGCTGTAAAATACCAACTTCCAGTAAAGGTTTTTATCTTTAACAATCGACAGTTGGGGATGATCATGCAGGAGCAAATGGTGGAGAATTATCCCAACTGGCAGACCGAACTTCAAAATCCTGATTTCGCTGGCTATGCTGAAGACTGTGGTGGTGTTGGAATCAGGGTTGAAAAACCTGAAAAACTGCCCAAGGCTGTTGATAAAGCTTTAAAACTGAATGAACCAGTTATTGTTGATATAAATACTGATCCACGCCGTTTCATCCGGGGTGAATTATAAAATGAGAATAATTAAAGTGTCTTGCATCACTGAAAGTTCTCTAAATCGTCCGGAAGCGCGAAGATGGAGAAAAAGGATGGTTATTTTGGAACCATTAGGAGAAGTAGTAGTAGTGCTTCCCTGCAGCATGCGTAAACCTTATTCAAGTTCTAAATCCCATCATATTTTCTTGCAAGCCACTCGAGGTCTACAGGAGGCTATATTAACCTCTCCATTCGGCGTCTGCCCGCGTGAAATGGAGCACACATACCCGATCCAGTCATATGACGTTTCTACTGTAGGTTACTGGTCCAAAGAAGAAATAAAACTCACTGGAGAGTGTTTAAAGAGATATGTTGGGGATAAAGAGGTTTTAGCACATGTTTCTGGTGGTTACAGAGAAGTCTGTGATGCATACCTACCCCAAGCTACCTTCACCTGCGAAGATGGCCGTACTACATCAAGTGAGTCCATGAAGAACCTGAAAAGAGAGATTAGGAAATATAATAAGATCAGAGGCCATGAAAAGAGTCTACATCGCCTCAGATCTATCGCCAGATATCAATTCAACTCCCGAGATGCGGATGCCCTGATCCCAGAAAACTTGCGCTTGCGGGGTCGATTTGATCAAAGATTGATGGTGCAGGAGCAACAGATTGCAGTTTTGCACTTTGATACAGGCCTTTACAGCTTGAACATTAAAGGCGGTGAAATCTTAAAAGACGTTGGTTTAAACTGGGTGGAGATTGATTTCTCTTTAAAGACTAACACCCTCTTCGCACCGGGGGTGGTTGATGCCCATCCAGGAATACTACCTAGGGATGAAATAGTTGTTACGAGTAAAGGAAAAGTTGTGGGAGTTGGCAGGGCTGTTTTAGCAGGCAGAGAGATGGTTAGAGCTGAGAGGGGCGTTGCGGTGCGAGTGCGGCATCGAGTATCCTGAAATGATAAATAAATATAAATAGCATAAACGAATAAAAAAAATTATCTTTATTTAATGTCGATAAAGGTTTATAAACTGTATAAAGCATATATAACTAAATCAACAGACATTATAGATATAAAATTGATTTTAGGGGGATATTTATGAGCGAAGAGTTAATAGAAAAGATAAGAGAGGCTCTCAGTCAAGTGGCTGATCCTCATATGGGTATCAGTATCGTAGAAATGGGACTAGTGGGAGACATCCAAGTAAATGAGAGTGATAAAACTGCCAAGATCGTGATTAAGCCCACCAACCCAGGTTGTATGAGCGCGGCTAACATGGCAATGCAGGCACGCCTAGCCGCCGAGAAGGTGGAAGGAATCGATAAGGCAGAGATTGAGGTGGAAGGGCATATGATGGCCGATGCCATCAGTGAAATGGTGAACAAGTAAATGCCCCGTTGGAAGTGGACTGCTGTAGTTGGAGTTCCCGGAGTAGGGAAAACTTCACTATGCCAGGTCGCCTCTCTCAATTTGGGATACAAACATGTTAATTATGGGGAAGTGATGCTTCGCATAGCCCAAAGAAATGGCTTGGCCTTTAGCATTCCCCTCATGTTTCAACTGGATTTGAAAGTTCAATACTGTATCTGGAAAAAGGCCGCTTTGAAAATTAAAGAGGATATAGATTTAGATCAACAAGAAGATTTCATATTTGAAAAGGGAGTTCTCCTGGATCTGCACGGTTTAGACCTTGTTAATAAAGGTTATCTGGTATCCCTACCCTTCGAGATCTTGCCACCAGATATAATAATAATTATAGAATCATCTTATGATGACATTCTAGAACGGAGAAACTTTGATTCCTCCAAAAAAAGAATAATGGAGGATCATTATACCATATACAACCATATGAAAATGTTAAGATTCTCAATGAACAGTATTTCAGCGCGTTTAGGTTGTAACTTGGTCATTCTACAGAACCATGATTTTGGAAACTGCTTGGATGAGATGGAAGCAATCCTCCATGGATAAACATAAGTTAAGATTAGGCTATATTTGGGCCATTGGCCATGCCTGGATTACTTAGAGGATAATGATATATAAGATGAATTCTAAATCATGCATCTAACCTAAGGTTTTTTTGATTTATTGTAGTAATTTCAGTTCTAAATGTTTTATTAAAATTTAGGGGGGCCCGTGGCTCAGGCGGTAGAGCGCACGGCTGATAACCGTGAGGTCCTGGGTTCGAATCCCAGCGGGCCCATTATATTACTCATTTTCAATAAAAAAAATCCTTTTAACTATTTTTAGGTGAAAAAAACTATTTTTAAGTGATATTATGTCTTATTAATAAGTTAAACTTATAAAAAAATATTAATAAAAAGCGTTAAAAAAATTAATATGCCCTGAAAAGATAACTACTCCTTGGACCAATGGTAAATTCTGTATTAAATACCTCATTTTTTTACCTATTTACCATCTCTTTTCATTATTATTTTATTAAACTGAATAGATAATCATTTTTTAACCCATGAATAAATTTATTATAAAAATTTTTTAAATATTTTAAGTATTTAAAACCTTTTGATCATTGAAATCAGGAATTATTACTTATTTTTCTAATGAATTCTTCCATTTTCTGTGTAGCTAATCCCCTTTCAATAGCATTTGCCATTAAAACCCCATCTTTAAGGATATCAACCTTTCCTGCAAGGAAAAGCATGGCTCCTGTATTGGCCAGGCAAAGATCCATTCTGGCACATTGCTCTTGGGTTTCCCTTTTTCCGTGCAGAACATCAAGAGCTATAACAAGGTTTTCTTTCATGGTTTCTGCCGATCTTACTAACTTTTTATCAACCATTTCCAGTCCAAAATCCTCGAGATGTAATTCTTGAAGTTTAATTTGACCATCATCCAATATGGCAGCTATCGTTTTCCATGGATTCCAGGAGGAAGCTGCAGGGATATTGAGCATATATCTTCTGAAAATTTCAAATGGAGATTCAGAGTCTATTTTAGTCTTTTTTGCTTCCTTTATTTTCAGGTGGTAGTCACCAAAAACATTCACTTGTCACCATCTTACTCACTGACACTCATATACTTTAAAGTACTATTTAATATCTTTATAGTACAAATTTATACATAAACTAAATATATGGGCATTGTTATATATATAAAAACTTAGGTGAAGATGAGATGTGGGATCGCATTAAACACAATTTCGAAAAATTCCCTGCCCGCATGGGTGTAGCCCGTAAAATAGTAGAATTAGGACTCCGAGTAGGTGAGAATGGTAAAATTTATTGTGGAAACGTAGAAATCAATGATGTTGCCTTGGCTAGGGGAGCGGGTGTTGACCGAAGATCCATCAGAGCCACAGTCGAAGTAATTATGGCTGATCAGGAGCTGGCAACAATATTCCGGAACATATTTCCAGCTGGAGCTCTGCTGAAGAACGTTGCTAGCGATTTAGGCTTTGGAGTGGTTGAAATAGAAGCCCGCGCAGGCACCCCTGGTATACTGGCCAAAGCCACAGCACTCATATCCAGTAAAAATATAAGCATCCGACAGGCCCACGCCGGAGATCCAGAATTAGAGGAAAACCCCCGTCTCACCATCATCACAGAAAAACCAGTGAAAGGAGATCTGATCCAGGAGTTCTTATCTATTCAAGGAGTAAAAAGAGTCTCCATTTATTAAAAATCAGTTTAATTAAAGAAGGTTAAAATTTAAAAAAAAGATAACATATTTAAAAAAAAATCATTTCTGCTCTAAATCTTCTTCATCCAGGACTTTTAGAAGTTCATCCCAAGCTTCAAGAGATTCCTTGGCTTCCTGATCAGATAAAACTTCTATAGCATAACCTCCGTGGACCAGAACATATCTACCTATTTCCACATCCGTTACCAAGTCTAGTTTAGCCTGTTGCCTGACTCCACCAAAGTCCACAGTGGCCACGTTATCATTAATTTCCATAATTTGGGCTGGTGCTGCAATACACATAATATTCACCTTTAAAAAATTATTTTAAAGATTTAATAATCTTTTTTTTATAATTTAGATCACATAAAGTTTAGATTGATAAATTAATAGCTCTAAAGGATATTTCCCTTATCACTTATTTATTTTAATAGACATTCTCACCATATAAATATC
>Ga0209048_10006659_pt1 | contig 10786 bp, 8 predicted proteins | sample FrelakmetCRP12CR_FD_187146 | JGI IMG/M metagenome (GOLD analysis project Ga0209048, IMG submission 187146) | Freshwater lake sediment microbial communities from the University of Notre Dame, USA, for methane emissions studies - CRP12 CR (SPAdes)... | ecosystem: Environmental > Aquatic >... | reverse complement strand
CAAGTCTTTGCTGGAACTCTGAGATAGCCACACTCTGACAACTATGGTGACAGAAATGGACATCTTGAAGATCCCCCGTATGGAAAAAGAAGAGTATGACAGGCTAATAAAGGAGAACTACGTGAGCCGGATCGCCTTCAAGGGCGATTCGTATCCGTACGTTGCGCCTTTTTTATACGTGTTCGACGGGCACAACCTCTTTTTTTTGTCGACAAAATACGGGAAAAAGATCCACTACTTCAACGAGAATCCAAACGTTGCAGTTGAGATAGAACGGATAAGTCCGGACTTGTCGTCTTACACGTTCGTGACCTTGTTGGGGACGCTAGTTGAAGTCACTGATCGTACCGAAGGTCGACGCGTTCGACAACAGTTCGTTAACGTGATAAAGACGCGAGGACTCTCAAGCAACGTAGTCGCTGCGCTCGGCCATTCGCCGGCCGAGCCTTTGGAATCTATCGTGAACGAGAATAGGAGCCTCGTATGGAAACTTGACAAGGTGGAGGAAATAGTCGCTCTGAAGAACGCATAGATCCTTTTTGCGTCAGCAATCCTGTTTTCAAAAGGGTACTGCGTATGCTGTAATTCGAGGCGTTAATCGAACTAGGCGACGTCTCTGTCAAACTCTGGGTTAACGCAGAGCTGCTGCTAAAAGCGAGTGAACAAAAGTCAGCGCGGGCACGCACCTATCAAGCATTTCTTGCTTAACTGACCCGTAGACTCGAGATTTGAACGCGAGTCCGACCTCGAAAGCTTGAAGGAGTATTTCTTAAGTTAACGCTTTTTAAATTACATCTGGTTGTAGAATAAAGTGCAAGTCAAGACGATGTTCTACTCACGTCCGAACTCCTTGTGCACCTTTTGCAACCGTGCGATAATCTTTTTTCGCCCGCTCACTTTCAATTGCGTGATCGACGATAGGTGCGGGATAGCCCGGAATTGCTGCTTCATTAAGCTTGTCGGGAGAATGGAGAAGTGCTGGGGCGATCTCTCGTAACTCAGGGATCCACGTTTTTATGTATCTACAGTCAGGATCATAACGTCGCTGTTGCGCCCATGGATTGAAAATTCGAAAATACGGTTGTGCATCGCATCCGGTAGAAGCGCACCACTGCCAGTTTCCGTTGTTAACGGCGCGGTCATAGTCGACAAGATTTTGCGCGAAATAGCGCTCTCCACGACGCCAATCGATGTGCAGATCTTTGACAAGGAACGATGCAACGATCATCCGGACGCGGTTGTGCATGAATCCGGTAGCGTTTAGCTCTCGCATCCCCGCATCGACAACGGGAAACCCCGTTCGTCCGGTGCACCACGCGTCAAATTTCTGTATGGTGGCATCCCATACCAAAGCGTCGTACTTAGGGTAGAATGAGCCACGGAAGATGTGAGGGAAGAAAAACGCGATGTGAGAGTAGAAATCTCGCCAGAACAATTCAACTATGAGTTGATGCTCGGCACCAAGTTTGTCCACAACAGAGTGGTACACTTCTCGTATTGAACACGTGCCGAACTTATTGTGCGCCGAAAGCTTCGTCGTCCCGCTTTTGGCGGGGTATTCACGTTCAGTCTCGTACTCTACGAACTTGTGTAGGTTGGTAAGCGTTTTGAGCGATAGTGGGCGCCCGCCACGCACTGATCGTAGCGCGTTTTGATCAGGCAGTTCACGCTTAAAGCGCTCACGTCTTTCCGAGGCAATGTTAAGATTCGATAGATTGTTCACTCTCGCAGCGTTGACTGGCCTAACAGGAATCGAACGCGCTTTTCTTAAGAAATAAGAAAAAATTGTGTATGGCTTGCCGTCATCTTTTAGGACAGCGCCTGGTTCGTGCAGGAGTACATCAGAACAGCAGTGAAAGGCAGTATGGCGCTCATCACACACTTTGGCTATCGCAGCGTCTCGCGTTCGACTAAAGGGCGTGTAATCTCTGTTGACGAAAACTGCCTCTACATCCTCCTCAGCGATGAGACGTTCCACGACTGCCTCTGGGCGTCCTCGAAATACGCATAAGAAGCCACGTTCTGCTCCCACTTGACGTGCGAGGTCGCAGAGCGACTCGACCATAAACTGGAATGCGTTGTGACTGAAGTAGGGATTTTGCGATGCCAGTCTCGGATCAAAGATAAAGGCAGGTATCACTGTTTCGGAGGCTGAGGACGCCTCGATGAGTCCACTGTTGTCGCAGACGCGCAAGTCCCTCCTAAACAAGAAAAGGGACTTTCTGTACTTAGTTTCCATTATACCAACTCCAGCGGCGATACAGCACGTTGTCTGAGGCGTCTCTAGATGGTTCGAAAACTAGGCAGGGAGAAGACTGAGTGAACGAGGGCTGCGGGTGTAATAACGAGGTCGTTCCGGCTTGCACGAGGACTCTGTATATAGGTAACAATAAATAATAACTATGTGTAGGTGAGTAGGAATAGGCGGTATTTTACCGTCCTTAACGTCATTGATTCGTATGGTGCAGCTATCTAAGAATGACTGGGTGCTTTTGCGGTCGCTTAAGCGTGTAAAAAGAGGTTCAGTAGAGGCCCTTGCAAAAGACACTGCTCTGAGAACTGAGGCAGTCCTTCAATCGGCGTATTTCCTTCAAACGCAAGGGCTTGTGCACGTGGAAGAAGAGGCGCGCACGTCATATGAGCTGACTGAGGAGGGATTAACGTATGCAGAGAAAGGCCTTCCAGAGCGGCAGGTTCACGACTACTTGCTTATAAACGGGCCTACCCCCCTCAGCGACCTCCAGGGCATATTTCCAGCTGTGCAAATCGCCATCGGCTGGCTAAAGCGGCGAGGTTGGGCGGTCATCGAGACTGTCAATGGCAATTCCTTCCTATCGCCACGCCCGGCAGACGAGCTTCCTGAAGAGCGCGTGCTTCAGGACGTTAAGGTAATGAAGCGGTTCACGCTAAGCGACGTGTCTGTTAAACAACAACAGGCAGAACGCACTCTTGAGGAACTTGCAAAGCGCAACATCGTGCGGATGCATAAGGTCACATCGCATGAGATCACCTTAACTCGCGCAGGCGACGACACGCAACTTGAAACACTGTATGCGGCAGACCGTGACATTGCAGATCTTACTTCTGAACTTATCATTTCTGGCGCGTGGCGGGGGCGATTGAAGCCTTACGACGTCAATGCCGATACCCTAGCGCTCTATCCCGGGAAAGCGCACCCATTAAGGCGCCTTATTGATGAAATGCGCGATATTTTCATATCGATGGGTTTCACCGAGTTCAAGGGTCCGATCGTAGAAAGCGAATTCCACAACTTCGATGTTCTGTTCGTGCCGCAAGATCACCCCGCGCGCGACGAACAAGATACGTTCTACCTGTCGCGACCCGCTGCACTTGAGTTGCCAACCGAATTGGCCGCACGCGTCGCAGCGGCTCATATTTCTGGCTGTGAAGGGTCTTTAGGGTGGGGCGGCGAGTTTGACCTGGCACGATCCCGTAGGGCAGTCTTGCGCACCCACACGACCGGATCTGCATTTCGCTTCTTAGTCCGTCATCCAGATCCCCCTGCAATGATTTTCGGCATAGACCGCGTGTTCCGACGAGAAAGCATGGACGCAACACATCTTCCGCAGTTCCATCAATGCGAGGGGACGATTCACGGTGAGGACCTTAGCTTAGCTGATTTGATTGGTGTGCTAAAGACGGTCTTCGCGCGGCTCGGATTTAACCGAGTTCGATTTAGGCCTGGCTATTTTCCATTCACTGAACCGAGCCTGGAGGGCGACATCTTCGTGGATGGAAGCTGGCTTGAGCTAGTGGGGGCGGGAGTTTTTCGGCCCGAGGTGACGCAGCCGCTCGGACTTAAAAGCGTGCTGGGGTTTAGCATCGGTATCGAGAGGATTGCTATGCTTAAGATGGGGCTGACCGATATCAGGAAGCTCTATATGAGCGACGTTGCGTGGTTGCGCAACATCCCGTGTGCATTACGCTGAGGTGTGTTAGTGCCAGTAGTCGGTCTAAATCGTGAAGATCTTGAGGAAATGGTAGGTGCAGACGTTCATACGATTGTTGAGCTGCTCCCACGCTTAGGCGCAGATGTCGGGTGCGTCAACGATGAGATAGAGGTCGAGTTTTTCCCAAATAGGCCCGATCTTTTCAGTGTTGAGGGCGCAGCTCGAGCACTGAGGGGTATGCTTGGATTAGAGACTGGCCTCCCCACTTATACCGCTAGACCTTCTGGCATCGAAATCGAAGTCGACCCGTCCGTTAATTTAGTTCGTCCTTACATAGTGTGTGCGGTCGTGCGAGGGGTTACGAACGATGAAAGAACGATCAAGTCACTGATCGATTTGCAGGAGGACTTGCACTGGGGTGTCGGGCGGGATCGGCGAAAGGCAGCGATTGGCATTCACGATCTTTCGCACGTTAGCCCGCCTTTTAGATACACGCTCGGCGAGGTTGCCTTCGTGCCGCTCGATTTTTCCGAGGTTATGACCCCCGCTGAGATTCTTCGCGTTCATCCAAAGGGAAAGGAATATGCACACGTCGTTGGCGACCGTCACCCCCTCATCCTAGACATAAATGACAATGTCCTCTCATTTCCTCCAATCATAAACGGTGAGCTTACTCGAGTGACCGAGAAAACCACTGATCTGTTTATTGACGTCACTGGCCTCGATATGAAAGCAATACAGGACTGCCTTCACATACTCGTCTCAGCGCTATATGACAGAGGGGCGAGCGTCGAGACGGTGGAAGTCGTTTATCCAGATCGTGACCAAGTACTAAGCACGCCGAATATGGGCAATTCGACTATCGTTGTCACAAAAGGCGACATAGTGCGGCGCATCGGCGTTGATATCACCGAGGAAACGATCCTGGCTTCGCTTCAGAAGATGCGTATGGAGGCAGCGGTCGACGCTGGCCGTTTTACGGTGTCCGTTCCATGCTACCGCACTGATATCATGCACCCGGTGGACATCATCGAGGACGTTGCGATCGGTTTTGGTTACGAAAATGTTCCACCTTCATATCCGAAGCTTGGAACGATAGGTGGCAGGCTCGAAGAGGAGCAACAATCAGCTGTTCTAAGGGACGTTTTGCAGGGCCTTGGATTTCTAGAGGTGATCACGCTTATGCTGGCTTCTGATCCTACTCAAGCAGTCATTATAGAAAATCCCCTGCTTGAGGAGCATATCAGCTTGCGGACGAGTCTGCTGCCAGGTTTGATAGACACGTTGGCTCTTAATCAGCACAGAGAGTATCCTCAAATGGTATACGAGTTAGGCGATGTCGTCCACCTCATTGCTAATGTGGCCCAAGAAAGTCGCCTTTGTGCTGGTGTTATCGCGTCCAGCGTCGCTAATTTTACGGAAATGAAGAAGGTAGTGGGTGCCGTTATGCGCGAAACAGGCTGCGCTTTTGAGGTTTCTGAAGCCAATCATCCCTCGTTTATTGAGGGAAGACGCGCCACGATTATCGTTAATGGAGAAGGCGTTGGGACTTTTGGGGAGATTGATCCGGATATACTGACTGAGCATAAATTAATTTATCCAGTCGCGGCGTTTGAGTTCCGCGTGAAAACGTGCGTGCAACAGAGCCCTTAAGGAGAACGAGTGGCGCTATAAATTACGCTATGCCTAAGTGCGGAGTAAATGTTTAGATTGACACGGTGTCGCGCGTATTACGAAAGCGGACCCGGAGGGATTTGAACCCTCGACCGCCGGCTTAGGAGGCCGGTGCCCTATCCTGACTAGGCTACGAGTCCTTAAATGGTGTGTTTTGAGTCGAATCGTGAACACTTTAAATCTATGGGGTAGGGCAGATTCGAACTGCCGTCCAAGCGTCCCAAACGCTCGAGGATGGACCAAGCTACCCTACTACCCCTTGGCAACTTTTATTACACGTTTAACAATAAAAAGTTGCCTTCGCCGAAGAGATGCTAGCAACGAACTCGTCAAATAAAGGACACTTCTGCAGCATATCTTAAACTGTTAGATGAGCCGCTCGCAAAAAATTGAATAGCTGCAGTTCTCTTACAGATCGGTTAGTCAGTCTTGATAATACGCCCTTTCTATCATAGGTCTGTATGCCCGATGGCAAACGTGAGGTGAACTAACGTATCTCCTAATCCTCGTGGGCTTGCTCGACGCTGATTAGCCACTCTTTTCGTACATCCATAAGTACCTAATGGTCAGTCAAATAGAACAACCTCTACCCGTTGGCCCTCATCGTACCCTTCGACGTTTTCAGGAATGATGACGAATCCGTCTGCTTTAGCCATAGAGCTGAGTATGCCCGATCCCGATGCCATCGATCCCGATATCATGATGGGTTCAACGCGTTCATTCCGCAGCGCTACGCGTGCATACGTTCGTGAACCAGGTTTGCCGGTTAGCTTGCCAGCAAGCGTCCCGGTTGCTGTCCGCTCAAATTCCCGTTCGACGTGGGCAAGTCGATTGATCGTCGGCTTTGCAAATGCATATGAAGCGACAAGGCAGGCGACCGGAAACCCTGGCAGGCAGACTATGGGCGTATTCTCAACAAAACCGAGCGCCGTGGGCTTTGCCGGACTGATTGCTATCCCGTGTACCAAAAGCTTCCCAAGCTTGTGCACCGCCTCAGGAACGAGATCGCGAATCCCAACGGATGTTCCTCCGGTGGTCAGTATGAGGTCGGCATCCGTATCCCGCAACAACGCGGCTTCAATGAGCTCTCGGACGTCGGGAACGATATTTCGGTAGCGGTACCGCGCACCCCACTGTTCAACGAGGAGCGCGTTCATAAGGCCGTTTGTCTCGACGACCTCCCCTTCTTTGGGCTTCCCTCCAACGAGTTCTTCTCCGGTCGGAATGATCGCGACGTCTGGTTGCCTATAGACGGTCACGTCCTCGACTTCGAGGGAAGCAAGCAGGCCGATGTCTGCTGGCCGCATGCGATGACCGGGGGAAAAAATGAGTTCACCGCGACGTACGTCCTCGCCCTTGAGCCCAACGTTTTCGAACGGATGTACCTGCGCCCTAATCTCAGCGACGTCGTCGAGACGTTCGACGTCTTCCACCATCACAACGGCATCGGCGTGGTCCGGCATTTTAGACCCCGTATGAACCCGAGAGGCAACGCCACGTCTCACGTCATCACCAATTTTGAGGGCAACCGGAGACCCCTCACTTGCTCCTAACGTATCATCTGCAACGACCGCATAACCGTCCATAGCTGCCCGCCGATAGTTAGGTTCGTCTCGTGGCGCTATCATCTGGCGGGCAAGCACCCTCCCGCGGGCCTCTCGTATGGGCGACACCTCAGTGTCTTCGATAGGCACGATGGCTTTGAGGAACATATCCAAAGCCGCACCAAACGGAGTTCTTGTTTTAAGCTTCATCATTATGGTTAAGTGTGCACATGCGCTATTATATCTTACGAGCATGAGAATCAGACCGCGATTCAAGCTGTGGTTTGTTGACAAAGATGGGGAACTCGTTTTTGGCCTTGGTACGATGCGGCTTCTCGCTGAAATTGAAAGACTTGGCTCCATCAGCGCTGCAGCGCGCGAGCTCGGGATGTCATATCGCTACGCTCTGGAACGCATAACTATCGTTGAAAAACGACTCGGTCGTCAACTTGTTGACAGGACGCGAGGTGGCAAAGAAGGGGGTGGGGCCAAGGTGACAGCGTTAGGCCATGAGCTTCTAGCGGATTACCGAGGCATGGAAGGTTCGTTGAGCCAGCTCACGAGATGGTACGTTGACCTCAGTGATTGATAGTCGTCCGGTTTAGCCGCCTGAAACAGGAGGAAAGATCGCGACTTCATCGCCATCGGAAAGAATCGTCGCAAGCGCTTTCATGTCGCGTATGTTCTTACCGTTGATTAGGATTGTGATATATGGGCGGACCTCACCGTCTTCGCAGAGTAGCGGCTGCAACGCAGGGTGCTCTGATCGAAGCGTCGTTAGTACCTCACGAATGGTGCTTGCCTCCAAAACGAGTCGCGGGGTACCTACGATTTCGCGTAGATTTGCGAATAAGCGGACGCTCACAAGCCCCATTACTTACCTACTCCCCTATTTTCACTATAAATACTTTCTGTCGTCCTGGCAAGACCATACATATATATGATTCGCACCATATAAAAGAGTACAAACAGTTGATCTTTGCCTACTGCTTGATACTGCGTTATTTCACGGATCTCAGAATGCGACAAATATTTCGCCTAGCGTCTTTTAACCATACAGGGCGTTTTTATAAGTTCTTGTTGAATAAAAACTTGTTTTGTTTGCGTTTTAAACCGAGCAGGATTACAGATATAGCGACGGGTAAATAACCGCGGCGAGGGTCGTGACACAATCTGCGTTGGATTTGGCTGCTATGTTGATCGCTAGGTATGTTCCAAAGAATTGTATGGCGTGCAAGTCGTGCGAGCTTGCATGCGCGCTGAGGCATAGCACGTCAGGGGACATCAACGATTCAATTAGCGAATATCCTCGCCCTGTTTCGAGGTTAAAAATCGGGGTGAAGGACGGTAAATTGCATCTGACGAGGTGTCTTCACTGTAAGCGACCGAAGTGTATTGAAGTCTGTGAAGCGAGAGCGATTACAAAGAGTGATGATGGTGTTGTGACGATTGATGATGAACGCTGTACAGGTTGTTTTGAATGTGTCGACGCCTGTCCTTTTGGGGCGATACAGATGCGTGATAACGAAGCGATAAAATGCGACCTCTGTAAAGGCGCAGCGGAACTATCGTGCGTGCTGGCGTGCAAGTGTGGTGCATTGATATATGGACAAGAGACGTAACAAAGCGAATCCAAAATCGATGACCGTGGATCCTGCGGCACTCGCGATGATGCCGCTTGCCGAGCAGAACAACATGAAGACGATGTGGGATAGGGCTGATTCAATGCAGCCGCAGTGCGGCTTTGGCGAGTCAGGCCTGTGCTGTCGAATCTGTTTGCAGGGACCTTGTCGGATAAATCCTTTTGGAAAAGAGCCACAAAGAGGCATCTGTGGGGCTAAAGATTACACTATTGTAGCGCGAAACTTGATCCGAATGATAGCAGGCGGCTGTGCTGCTCACTCTGATCATGGAAGGCACCTTGCACATGCCCTCAAAGGCGTCGGCGAAGGTAAGGCACCCGACTACCACGTCAAAGACGAGGAGAAATTACGGGCCCTTGCTGCAAAACTCGGTTTGGAGAACAATAAGAGCGTAAATGAACTTGCAGTGGCCGTAGCGAATTCAGCTTTGGAGGACTTCTCAAGGAATGAGGACGAAGCATGTACCTGGCTCAAAATCATGCTCCCTGCAAAGAGACTAGAACTTTTGGAGCGAAATGACGTCGTTGCGACAAACATTGACAAGGGAATCACCGAAGTCATGCATAGGACCCATATGGGATGTGATGCAGATCCCGTACCGTTGATTTTCGGGGGCATCAAATGCTCGCTCGGTGATGTGACTGGAGAGAACATCAGCTCTAACCTTTCTGACGTCTTATTCGGCGTTCCGCAAATGGTAGTGTCCCAGGCCAATCTCGGCGCGCTGAAAGAGGACCACATCAACGTCTGTGTACATGGACATAATCCCATTCTTGGCGAAGTGATTTGCGACGCTGCCGCTGAGCTAAAAGACAGTGCAATTGCCGCAGGAGCTAAGGGAATCAATATCGTCGGTATTTGTTGCACGGCCAACGAACTGCTCATGCGAAGAGGGATCCCGATCGTCACCAATTTCGCGAGCCAAGAATTGGCAATAATGACAGGCGTCATCGACGCGATGGTCATTGATTATCAATGCATTGCGCCATCGGTTGGATTCTGGACTCAGTGTTTCCATACGAAGCTGATATCGACAATGCCGATTACCCGTATCCCCGGTGATACGCACATCGAATTCAATGAAGCAGCGGCGCGTGAAGGTGCTAAAGAGATCGTGAACGTTGCTATTGACGCGTACAAGAACCGGGATCCCACAAAAATCTCGATCCCTAACATTTCGAGCAAGGTCGTCGCAGGATTTAGCCTCGAGTACATAAAATCGTTATTAAGCGCCTTTAATGAAAAGGAACCGCTCCAGTATCTCGCTGACAAAATTCGCAGCGGAGAGGTTCAGGGCATTGCACTTATCGCTGGGTGCAACAATCCCGCTAAGGCTGAACACGACCTTTGCCATTTGACGATCGCCAAAGAGCTCGTCAGAAATAACATACTAACGGTTGTGACCGGTTGTGCGGCGCAATCCCTCGCGAAGCACGGTTTATTGGCGCCAGAAGCAGTCGAGGAGCATGCAGGTGAGTCGCTTAAGGCGTTCCTTAAAGATGTCGGCGAAAAGAGCACCGGTGAGTCCTTGCCGCTTGTGCTTCATATGGGGTCATGTGTGGACAATTCGCGCGTCGAAAATTTCGTGAGCGAACTCGCCCAGGTGATGGACGTTGACATACAGGATCTTCCTATCGTCGCGAGTGCTCCAGAAGCGATGAGCGAAAAAGCAGTGGCGATTGGAACGTGGTGCGTTGCAACGGGGTGGCCCACCCATGTCGGTGTTTACCCATTCATCAAGGGAAGCCCTCTTGCTGATGAGGTGGCCCAGGCGACTGCAAAGGACGTGTACGGCGGGCACTTCATATTTGAACCTAATCCTTCGATCGCGGCGAAAACGTTAGTGAACACCATTCAATACCGCAGATGGAAGATGAACGCGCATAGCGAACTCGACGGCGGAGTCACGTATTGGAATGGTACCACACCGGACGTAAGCAAACCTGCACTACCAAATGAAACCCTCTACAAGAAAGCGATCGACAATGGTACCACACCGGACGTAAGCAAACCT
>Ga0209048_10006658_pt1 | contig 10787 bp, 10 predicted proteins | sample FrelakmetCRP12CR_FD_187146 | JGI IMG/M metagenome (GOLD analysis project Ga0209048, IMG submission 187146) | Freshwater lake sediment microbial communities from the University of Notre Dame, USA, for methane emissions studies - CRP12 CR (SPAdes)... | ecosystem: Environmental > Aquatic >... | reverse complement strand
ATTGTGAGCTTTGGCGATGAAATAACGAAGCATCTCACCGGTGATTTCAAAATCGGCGATCACCCCATCCTTCATCGGTCGGATGGCGAAAATGTTGCCTGGGGTTCGACCCAACATCTCCTTGGCCTCACGACCCACAGCCAGGACGCGTTTCTCCCCTCTCGAATCCCTTTGAATGGCCACCACGGAGGGTTCAGAAGAGACGATTCCCTTTCCTTTCACATAAACGACGGTATTAGCCGTTCCCAAATCAATGGCTAAATCCATTGAAAACAAACCCCACAATGAACCAAATACCATCCTTTCCTCCGTTTCTTTAAGCCACCTCATATTAACAAATACTTCAATTTGATTCAAGAAAATTAATCAAAGCAAACAGGCTGCCCGCCATAGGCAGGATTACCTCTCGAAAGGAGGTTTACCTTATGCAGGCTTGTCCGCTGTAGACAAATTTATTTGCTGTAAACGGGCGTTGACCCTTTCCCGTGGAATGGGTTAAATAGAAAGCATGAAGATCCTTCTGATCTCACCTGAGCGGGAACGAAAAAAGGAAGAAGCCTTCCTCTTTCGGCTCAGTTTCTTAAACCTTCCCTATATTGCAGCCGTTACACCTCCTGGGGTGGAGGTGAAGATTGTGGATGAAGCCTTTGAAAAAATTAATTTCGAAGAGAAGGTGGATCTGGTGGGGTTGACTGCTCAAACCCCTGTTGCCCCCCGGGCTTACCAGATCGCAGAAGAGTTCAAAAAGAGAGGAACCCTTACGGTCATGGGAGGTGTCCACGCCAGCATGCTCCCCCAGGAGGCGCTTCAACATGTTGATGCAGTCGTCGTGGGAGAAGCCGAAGAGGTCTGGCCAGATCTGATCGAGGATCTGAGAAGAGGCCAGATGAGACGGATTTATGTGGGGAGTGAGTTTATCAATCCCTCCAAGCTCCCCCTTCCCCGGAGGGATCTTCTCAATGAAAAATTTTACTTTCCGCTGAAATTAATCGAAACCACACGAGGGTGTCCTCATCACTGCGACTTCTGTGGTGTCTCAAAATTTTTTGGATTTCGATACCGCAACCGTCCCATCAGCGAAATTGAACGAGAACTCAAAACCCTTTTCCAAATGGGGCCGGTGATGCACCCTGCATTAAAAAAAATTCTCTCTCTATTGAACAAAGATCTTCCCTACTTTCTCAAAAGAAGACTCCTTTACATCATCGATTCCAATGTCGCAGGGGATAAGCGGTTTTGCCTTGACCTCCTTTCACTTCTTAAAGAATTCGACCTCCTCTGGTATGGCCATGCACCTGTTTCCATCGCCTTTGATCAGAAACTCATTGAAGGATTTGCACAAAGTGGTTGTATTGCGATGAATATCGGTTTTGAGTCCTTCTCCATAAAGAATCTGAATGCGATGGGGAAGGGATTCAACCAGCCCTCCCGTTATGCCGAAGCCGTCGAAAGAATACACGATCAAGGAATTGGTATTATGGGAACCTTCATCGTAGGGTTGGATGACGATGACCCTGGAGTCTTTCAAAGTATCTTTGACTTCTGCATTGATTCGAAGCTTGATTGGGCTCTGACCTTCATCATGGCCCCCTATCCTGGGACCGATTCATTCCTTCGATTGGAAAAAGAAGGAAGGATCTTTTGCAGGGATTGGGAGAAATACGATTCCCTCAATGCTGTCTATCAACCTTTATTGATGTCTGCGGAAGAATTAGAAAAAGGGATGAAGAGAGTCTGGAAAGAGGTTTTCTCAACCTCTTCCATCTATAGAAGGATTCTCAAAAGGCCCTGGATTCATCCCCTCTTCTATTTAGCGATGAATTGGCAGTTTCACAAATTGACAAGAAAATGGTAGAATCATTGGCTATGAATATCCATTTTTTTAAATTCGCTTCTTTTCTTTATCTCTTTGGGACATTAGCCTATTTATCATATATCATTTTTCTGAAAGACACCCTCTCTAAAATAGCGGTCGCCGTCGTATCCATTGGATTCGCCTTCCATACCCTGGCCCTCCTTACGAGGTATGTCGAAGCCGGCTATACGCCTGTGACCAACCTCTATGAATCCCTCTCCTTCTTTGCATGGATGATCATCGGCATCCTCCTGATCGCCAGTCTCAAATATAAAGTCAAGGTCTTGGGTTCCTTTCTCACTCCCATTGCCCTCATCCTCATGCTTTTCGCTTTGGCCCTTCCCAAAGAAATATTTCCCCTGGCCCCGGTCTTAAAGAGTTTCTGGCATCCTTTCCATGTCATCTTTGCTTTTTTGGGCAATGCCATCTTCACCCTTACCTTCTGTTGTGGAGTGATGTATCTGATTCAAGAACATCAACTCAAATCGAAAAGGATAGGGGCTATCACAAAAAGGCTCCCTCCTTTGAATCTCCTGGACGATCTGAGTTACCAGTCTCTCAAGTTCGGATTTCCACTATTGACCCTGGGGATCATTACAGGTGCCGTCTGGGCAGAATATGCCTGGGGACGATATTGGAATTGGGATCCCAAAGAAACATGGTCCCTCATCACCTGGCTTCTGTATGCGGCACTCCTTCACCAGCGTTTAACCGTTGGGTGGAGGGGACGGAAGGCAGCCATCATGGCCATTGTGGGGTTCCTGGCTGTCCTTTTTACATTTTTAGGCGTGAACCTTATTCTCCCTGGGCTACATGCTTATTCGAATTGGTAATAACCAAATCATGACGGAACTCCTCGTTATCGGATTAAATCATAAGACAGCATCCATTGACGTTCGGGAACGCCTCGCCTTCCCAGAGGGTGGAATAGAGCGAGCCCTGAGTCGAGTCAAATCCTTTCCTTCATTAAAAGAGAATATGATCCTTTCCACTTGTAATCGGGTGGAAATTTATGCGGCAGCCCGGGAAACGGAAAAAGCGATTCACGATCTCAAGGAATTTTTCTCCCAATATCATGAAATCTCTTTGAAGGAATTCGAAAAAAGTCTCTACACCCATGTTGGAGAAGAGGCGGTGAGGCATATTTTCCGAGTCGCCTCGAGTCTTGATTCGATGGTCGTGGGGGAACCTCAAATCCTGGGCCAGATCAAGTCAGCCTACAACATGGCCGTTGAATCAAAAACCTCTGGCCTTATCCTCCATCGACTTCTGCATCGGGCCTTCCATGTGGCCAAAAGAGTGAGGACGGAGACGAAGGTTGGCAATAGCGCTGTTTCGGTCAGTTTCGTCGCAGTGGAGTTGGCTAAAAAAATCTTTGGGACTCTTGAAAAAAGGACCGTTTTGCTGATCGGTGCTGGAGAGATGAGTGAACTCGCTGCCCGACATCTTGTCTCAGGAGGGATCGAAAAGGTCCTGTTAACGAACCGAACCTATGAAAGGGCTGTTGAATTGGCTCAAGAATTTAGAGGTGAATCCATCCCTTTTGAAGAGATGAACCAAGGGTTGAAAAAGGTGGACATTGTGATCAGTGCTACCGATTCGACCCACTATCTCATCGAGCATGATCAAGTCGCAAAAGTAATGAAGGATCGAAAACAGAAGCCCATCTTCTTTATTGACATCGCCGACCCTCGAGACATCGAACCCAAAGTCGGGGATATCGAAAATGTCTACCTCTACAATATTGATGACCTACAAAAAGTAGCCAATGAGAACATCCAGGACCGAGAAAAGGAGGCTAGAAAAGCAGAGACCATCGTGCAGGGTGAGGTGGTTAAATTTGTCAATTGGTATCATTCCCTTGAGGTGACACCTACGATCATTGCCTTGAGGGAAAAATTTGAAGCAATCCGGAACAGGGAGCTGGGGAAAATCCTTTCCCTCTACCCAACCCTCACCGAAAAAGAAAAACAATCCCTTGAGGCCATGACCTCCGCCATCATCAACAAGATCCTCCATGATCCACTCACCCTTCTGAAACAGACGGATGAAGAAGCCATGTCCGACCTCTACCTCGATGTCCTCCGTACACTTTTCCAAGTTTCTGAAAAAACCTTGGGAGAATCAGACACGGAGAAAGAAAAGGAGGATTAAGATGCCTGAATTTAGACAGAACATGGTTTCAAAAGAGTGGGTAATCATTGCAACAGAGAGAGCAAAAAGGCCCGATCACTTTATCCAGGAAAAAAAGAAAAAGAACCCCCTTCCCCCTCACAGTGAGGATTGCCCTTTTTGCCCGGGTAACGAATCCATGACACCTCCTTCACTCTTCTCCATTGAAAAAAATGGGGTGTGGTCTCTACGAGTCGTCCCCAACAAATTCGCAGCCCTTCAGAGCCATTTGACGACAGAGCGAAAACGTGAGGGCCGATTCTTAAAGGTGGATGGATTTGGAATAGCAGAGGTAATCATTGAAACTCCATTCCATAATCGGACGATCGCCTCCATGGATTTGGAGGAAGTAAAAAATACAGCCATTGCTTATAGAGAAAGATATGCTGCTCTTTCAAAAATGGAACAACTTGACCTCATCACCATCTTCCGAAATTGTGGTGAGAAGGCAGGGACCTCTCTCGAACATCCTCACTCCCAGATCATTGCTACACCCATTGTCCCTCCACATGTTAGGGATCCGCTCTACCAATCCCAACTTGCCTGCGATACCTATGGAGATTGCATTTATTGTGGAATGATGGAGGAAGAAAAACGTCAACAGGTGCGGGTGGTGAAAGAAACAGAATATTTTCTGGTCATCTGCCCTTTTGCCTCTCGCTCGCCTTTCGAGACCAGAATCTATCCAAAGATTCATCGGTCCTCTTTTGTCACGATATCGAATCAGGAACTGGTGGATTTCGCCTCAGTGCTTCAGGATACGATAAAGAGGCTCTATGTAGGGCTAAACGATCCTGACTACAATTATATCATCCGCTCCGCTCCCATTGAGGACAGAGAGGTCAAATACCATCACTGGTATGTTGTCATCGTTCCCAAACTGACAACGCCTGCCGGTTTTGAGATTGGAACAGGCATCTACATCAACACCACGCTTCCCGAACAGTGTGCTGAATTCTTAAGAGGGGTCAAAATCTAATGCCCTCAAAAGAACTCAGAATTGGGACCCGCGGAAGCCAGCTCGCCCTTTACCAAGCCAATTGGGTGAGGGAGAAATTGATCGAGGCCCATCTTGGTCTCACCGTCACGCTGATCAAAATTAAAACTACGGGAGATAAAATTCAGGATGTCCCGTTAGCGAAGATGGGTGGGAAGGGTCTTTTTGTCAAAGAGATCGAGGAGGCGCTCATCCAAAAAAAGATTGACCTCGCGGTTCACAGCATCAAGGATGTCCCCACCGAATTTCCAAAAGGTCTCCATCTCTCTGTGATCACCCAGAGGGAGGATCCCCGTGATGTTTTCATCTCAAGGGATGGAAGGGTATTAAAGGATCTTCCTCGAAAGGCGAAGATTGGTACAAGCAGTTTGAGACGTCAAGCCCAACTGCTCCATTTCAGAAGTGACTTGGAGTTAGTTCCTCTCAGAGGAAATTTAGATACGCGACTGAAGAAATTAAAAACGATGAGCTTAGATGGAATTGTCCTGGCTCTTGCGGGTGTAAAAAGATTGGGTCTTAAAGAGAGGATCACAGAAATCATTCCTACGGAAATATCTCTCCCCGCAATCGGCCAGGGAGCATTAGGAATCGAAACAAGACTGGGTGACAAAGAGGTTGAAGAACAAATCCAGTTTCTCAATGATAAAGATTCATGGATCGCTGTTTCAGCAGAGAGGGCCTTCCTCAAGAAACTGGAAGGAGGCTGTCAAGTCCCCATCGCTGCTTTTGCCCGTACGGTTGGGACTACCTTCCAAATGGATGGATGGGTAGGAACGATAGACGGGAAGAGGCTTGTCAGACATCATATAGAAGGGCCCGTCGAGAAGGCGGAGTCGCTCGGGATCGAGTTGGCTGAGATCCTCTTGGGCAAAGGAGCGAGGGAGATCCTCGATGAAGTTTATAGAAGGGTGGGTCCTGCCGTTCAGATATGAAAATCAATAATAAAAGGCTTCCCTCACCTTCGACCTCTCCCCGTGGGGGAGAGGTCGATACGACTCGCAACCGAGGTGGGGTGAGGGGGAAGAAAATTCTGATCACCCGAGCCCGTGAGCAGTCGGGTGATTTTTCGACCTTGCTTAAAAAACTGGGTGCAGAAGTGATCGAATTCCCCACCATTGAGATCGTCCCTCCCCTTCGTTGGAAGGAACTCGATCAAGCCATTGATCAGTTGAAATCCTATGACTGGCTTATCTTCACCAGTGCCAATGGGGTCAATTTCTTCTGGCAAAGGTTGGCAGAAAGAGGTGGGGTCCGTCGTCTCCCCTCTACTCTTAAAGTATGTGCCATTGGGCCTGCTACAGCCCGCCAATTAAAGGAAAAGAAAATTTCTGTTTCCTATATCCCAAAAGAGTTTATCGCTGAATCCATCCTTGAGGGATTTGAAAAACTATTGATCAAAGGGGAACGAATCCTTCTGGCTCGTGCTAAAAAGGCGCGGGATATTCTACCGAATGGCCTGAAAAAATTGGGGGCAAAGGTCGATGTCGTTGAGATCTATCGAACGGTCAAACCCAAAGCGGGATCGAAGAGATTGAAAAAACTCCTTACAGACAGAAGAATTGATGTCATCACCTTCACCTCCTCTTCCACCGTCAATCATTTTGCCGAACTCCTTAAAAAAGAAGATCTAAGAAAATTATTAAAAGGCATCGCCATTGCTTGTATTGGACCGGTAACGGCTAGGACGGCAAAACAATGGGGAATGAGAGTCCAGGTTCAGCCAAAACAATATACCATCCCTGGTTTGACTCGAGCAGTCTCTCAATATTTTGCCAACAAATGATTTACAACCAGCGCATTACATAAAGGGATGAAATAGCCAATTTCCAAGCACCCATATCCAAATAATAATCAATATCCAAATCCCAATGGTAAAAACATTGTTTGATTATTGAGAAATTGGAATTTATTTGGAGCTTGCCTGCCTGCCGGTAGGCAGGGGATTTGGTTATTGGGATTTCATTGCAATGGTTAATTTAGAGAAAGGAGATATTAAAACCATATCCATGAGTCGAAGTCCCATCGACGTGATCCTCTTTGATCTAGGTAATGTCATTCTCTCTTTCAACCATTACCAGATTGCAGAAAAACTCTCCCGATTCTCTCGAAGAAAAGAATTTCAAGATCCCCAAAGAATATTTTCTTACCTTTTCGATCTCCAAAAAGGGGTAATCAATAATTTTGATGTTGGAAAAGTCTCCCCTCCGGAATTTTTCCAATCCATAAAAGAAAAACTTGACCTCTCTATTCCCTTTGATGTGTTTATCCCCATATGGAACGATATTTTTGTAGAAGATCAAGAGGTCTCTCAAATCATTCTCTCCTTGAAGGGGAGATGGAGGCTTGGCCTCCTCTCCAATACCGATCCCCTCCACTTTAATTATATCCTTTCAAAATTCCCCATGATGAGGACTTTCGATAAATGGATTTTATCCTATGAGGTGGGATTTAAGAAACCAGCCATCGAGATCTATCAAAAGGCAATCGAGTGGGCTTTGGTTGAACCCAAAAAGATTCTTTTTATTGATGATATGAAGAAACATGTAGACGTGGCCGTTTCTTTAGGGATGCAGGGTATCCATTTTATTTCTGCCCCCCAACTCAAAGAGGAATTACACAAAAGGATAAGGGAATAAATGGGGACACGTCCCATTTTAGGAAGAAGAGAAATAAAAAGGGATGCGGCCCTAAATCCACTAATAGAAATCCACGTTTATTTGTATTATATATAAATTGAGGAGTGCAGATGGAAAAAGTCAGGCTAGGCAAGACAAATCTAATCGTGACAAAACTGGGATGGGGTGGAATTCCTATTCAACGGGCAGGTGAACGCGAAGCAGTTTCCGTCATACGGGCTGTGATTGAAATGGGAGTAGACCTATTGGATACTGCCCGTGCTTATACGAACAGCGAGCACCGCATTGGATTGGCACTTCAAAGAATGGATAGACCCGTCATTCTTTCCTCAAAATCTCTTGTAAGAACAGCGAAGATTTATAATGAAGTGCATGAGAGCCTCAAACAGATGAAGGTGAAAAAAGTCAATATCTACCATCTGCACGGTGTCTCCGACTTCGAAGATTATGAGAAAGTCATGGCCCCTGGGGGAGCCTACGAAGGTTTAATACGTGCACGGGACGAAGGTTTGGTTGATCATATTGGCATCACAAGCCACAACCTTAATGTATTGGAGAGGGCGATCGGAGACGGGTATTTTGATGTCATCATGGCTTGCTACAGCTTTTTAGAACCCGATGCAGCCCAGAAAGTGTTTCCCTTGGCTAAGGAAAAAGACATCGGGATGTTGGCTATGAAGCCGTTTTCAGGCGGGGTGATTGAAGAGGCTGGTCCAGCCTTGAGGTTTGTCCTCTCAACGGCGAACATCGTGCCCATCCCAGGGTCAGAGACCCTGGAAAAAGCTCGTGAGAATTGGAAGATTTTTACTGAAGGCGGCTCCCTGACGGATAAAGATAAAGAGCGAATTGAAGCCATAAAGAAGGAATTCAATCGGCAATTCTGTAGGCGCTGCGACTACTGTCAACCCTGCACGGAAAAGATCAATATTCAGTTTGCAGTCGGATTAAAGACCATCATCAAGCGATTCGGTCCTCATGTTCAGGAGTTGAAGTGGATGATGGATTTAATTGAGAAAGCCCGAAATTGCTCGGAATGTGGAGAATGCCTGCCGCGCTGCCCTTACCAGTTACCCATCCCCGACATGATTAAAGAGAATCTGGCTTGGTTTGACAGTCTGAGGAATCAGTAAGAAAAGAAGAGAAGGTTGAAAATGAGCTTTTTACAGAAGCGGGTGATTTCCAGTTGAAAGTGAATACAACACGCCCTCGTTGAGCGTCCGGCGCAGCCGGTGCTCTCCAACGCGCAGTCAGGCGACTTACCATCCTGTTAACGTACCTTAGCCCCTCGCTCCATGAGAAGTTCACGTAACACAGACCTATGGCATCGGGCCTCGTCTTCACAGTAGCATCCCAACGACATATTGGTTTGATGGGAAAGTGCTGCGAGCAGGTCAAGAATTTTACTTGCCTCAGGAGAGCTCATTTCAGTTCGGAATTTTCTCTTAAAGGCTAACCAGGCCTTATCGTCCTCCGCGGTCTTCGCCTCCTTTAGGAGCTCCACGCTAGGCGATAGGTTAGGAAGCCATACATCATAGAAGTCCCTTGAGGCGTATTCATCCTTAGGCACACCTCTCGGGGGCCGACGCACAGTACCCAGACGCAACCCTTCGTCTCTTTCCCTAGGGCTACCAAGCCGCACAATCTTAATAGCCATCTCATCTCCTCCCGCAGCAGAAGTGCCTGCTGCATGTCGTCTACTATTATTAATTATTTATGAATGATTCATAGGGGTCGAGGCATATACGCATTGTTCATTTGCTATTGGAATATACACCTTTTTCTAAAATTAGGGAACAGAAGGTCAGGAAGGAAGCATTAACAGAAGGGGTTGGCGACTTCACCTGCAAGACTTCATTCTAAGATGGCTTTTAAAGATTACAATTACCGGTAGAAATGTACACCATCTAAAAGGGATATCGCATTTCTCCCTTTATTAACAACAAACGCAAGGCATTTACCCATTACTTTTTAGGTAATTTAGGTAGTTGATGTGCTTTTTGATTCTCCCAGACACTCTTTTGAATGTCCCCAGCATTTTGCCTTTTTCCAGGAGCATCTGGATTTTCTAAGGCCTCGTTTGTTGTTCCCGCTTGTAAGATGCTAACTGTAACGCTGCGTGCGTGATTATTGTCATCCTTTTTTATATATTCGATTGTAACCGGCCTCCCATTTTTTAACTCGCTAAAAGATACATTCTGTCCATAATCAGTTTTAATGCCTGTATCCTCGGAGATGAGAAAAACCATATCCTTCCCCTCGCCCTTAACGACAATCGTCCCTGAACCAACTGTACTAATCAAACCACTAAACAATAACGGTGTTTCCCCCATACCAGAGCTGGAAAAAGGAATTCCTGCTGTCTTGCTTTCTGTTTTTTTCTCTTCCGTTATAGGCTTTGGGTCTTCTGATAAAGACCTTTTTTCTACCTGTTGCCCATATTTTTCTGGAATCCTTGAATTGTCATCGGTGAAATGAATGGTTCCTTTCTCGTCCACCCATTTATAAACCTCTGCATGGACTAAAAAGGGAATCATTAGTAAGCTCATAGTTAATGCAGCTATTAAAACTGTTTTTTTCATGGTATCACCTCCCCTTGCTTCATTTAAGGAATATTTACCAAAACAAAAAAGCCGAACTACCAGAGGTTCATCCTTTGGCAGCTCGGCCATCTTACCGAAAGACCCGCAGCTTTCTGTCCCCTTTTCACAAAGGGTTTAGCTTTGTCAGGTGATCCGTTATTCTATTGTATATATATCATCAAATGTCGAATTTGTCAACCAAATAATTCGATCGGGTTAAGACTTCAACACAAGCGGCGTGGATGATCAATGATGGGTTGAAATCTGCACGATTAGGACAAAATGGCTTACCAACGATTACAGTAACCTTTGTGAGAGAAAGATAATGATTGGCATTTTTGAGGCAGGTCCCTTACTCCACGATCTCCACTTTAATGAGGTTGGTGGTTCCTGGAATGCTGATGGGAACCCCTGCAATGATGACGATTCTCTCCCCTCTTGAGGCCATCCCCAATTCTTTGGGCATCCTCTTCGACCTCTCTAACATTTCATCTGTATCTTTCCAGTCTGAGACAAGAACAGGATAGACTCCCCAGCAGAGATTAAGC
>Ga0209048_10006657_pt1 | contig 10787 bp, 11 predicted proteins | sample FrelakmetCRP12CR_FD_187146 | JGI IMG/M metagenome (GOLD analysis project Ga0209048, IMG submission 187146) | Freshwater lake sediment microbial communities from the University of Notre Dame, USA, for methane emissions studies - CRP12 CR (SPAdes)... | ecosystem: Environmental > Aquatic >... | reverse complement strand
TTCGAGGGGGCCACGGAGCTGTTCTTCACGACGAACCCGGCCCACGGCATCTTCCCCCACGTGATCACGCCGCTCGACGCCAGGGGCTTCCCGTTCCTGGTGTTCTGGCCCGAGGCCATCGACCGCACCCGCCTCGACATCGTGTGGTTCGCCCCCGACTGGGGAGCAGGCGAGAACCCCCACGCCGAGCTCTGGCAGCAGCGTCTCGCCGGCTTCGACGTGGTGATGGACGAGGACTACTCCAACCTCGAACCCATCCAGCGCTCGATGGAGAGCGCCGCCCACGGCGCGCAGGTCATCAACTACCAGGAGCGGCGCCTCTGGCACGTCCACGCCTGGATCGACAAGGTCATCGGGCCCGAGCGCATCGCCGAGCCCCTGCGCGTGCCCGACCTGCTCGCCGACTGGGCCGAACGCCCCTAGCTGCTGGGCGTTCATGCCGGGTGTCTCAGGTCAGCTGCACGTAGACCGCGCAGGCCGGGCGTCGACCGGAGCAAAGCCCAGACTTCGTCCAGCAGCGTGGGCCAGAGCGCAGGGAACTCCGGCCAGGTCGTGTTCGCCCTGACCACCGCGGTCGGACAATCGGTCGTCCGCTCGATCCTCACGTCGGCCATGACGTACGTCCCCTGCCAGAGCTTTCGCCCCTGCACGGTAGCCGGGTGCCGACGTCGCGTCCCCCACGTCCTTCCCGCGGGCCGTCTCGCGGCTGAGCCCCGTCCCCGCAGCCCGCGCGTAGTGTGCGCCACGTGGGCGAGAAGCGGTTCCCGTTCCCGATCCCGGTGTCGTGGTACCACGTGGTCGACGCCGGCGAGCTCGCCCCGGGAACGGTCCGCTCCGTGCACTGGTTCGGTCGTGACCTCGTGGTGTGGCGGGGCGAGGACGGGGTGGCCTGCACCCAGGACGCCTTCTGCCCCCATCTCGGTGCCCATCTCGGCGTCGGTGGCCGCGTCGAGGGGACCACGCTGCGGTGCCCGTTCCACGGTTGGCGCTTCGACGGTGACGGCGCCTGCGTCGAGGTCCCCTACAGCGACCGTCTCAACCGAAAGGCGAATCTGCGCTCGTACGCGACGCTCGAGCGCAACGGGCTCGTCTTCGCGTGGTACCACCCCTTCGGCGCCCCGCCGGCGTGGGAGGTCCCGGTCGTGCCCGAGTACGGCGACCCGGCATGGACGCCGTACGTGTCGACGTCGTACACGATCGCCACGATCCCCCAGGAGATGGCCGAGAACACCGTCGATCCGGCCCACTTCCGCTTCGTGCACGGCACGGAGCACGTCGCGACCGTCGAGGAGTACCGCACCGACGGGCCGACCGCCCTGATGCGATCGAAGCAGGGCTACGTCACCCCGCGGGGCTCGGTCGAGGGCCGCATCGACGTCGAGAGCTTCGGACCGGGCTTCACGCTCACGTGGTTCGGGGGGATCCTCGACGCCCTGCTCGTCGGAACCACGACCCCGATCGACGACGAGACGACCGTTGTGCGGTTCAACTTCACCGTGCGAGAACCGGCCGGGCGCCTCGCCGACGCCTTCATCGCCGAGATCGACCGCCAGGTCCGCCAGGACATCCCGATCTGGGAGGCGAAGCGCTACCTCGCGTCGCCGGCGTTGGCCGACACCGACGGCCCGATCATGCGTTTTCGGGCCTGGTACCGCCAGTTCTACGCCGAGCTCGCCGAGGGGTGAGGGCCGTGGGCCTGCCGGATGGCGTCGGGGTGATCGACACGATGATGGGCATCCCGGACGGGGACCGGGCCGAGTGGTACGCCTTCTTCTCCCCTCAGCTACGTGACGAGGCCAGCCGGACCGCGGCCTTCCCGGCCCAGTACATGTTCCGCGACGTCCCCGCCGACCCGACCGGGGTCGACTTCACCGACCACGTCCTCGCGGAGATGGACCGCTTCGGGATCGAGCGCGCCCTGATCGGCTACCGACCCGAGGGCGGCCGGGCGACCGACGCCCTGCGTCACCACCCGGACCGTTTCGTCGGCTCGCTGTTCGTGGATCCCAACCAGGGCATGGCGGCGGTGGCCGCCATCCGAGCGGCCCATGGGAGCGGGGCGATCCGCGCCGTGGACATGTTCCCGGCCGGCTACCTGCCCCAGGTGCCGATCGACCACCGCAGGATGTACCCGATCTACGCGGTGTGCTGCGAGCTCGGTCTGCCGGTCTTCGTCACCTGCGGGGTCCCGGGCCCGCGCCTCCCGATGGCCTGCCAGAAGGTCGAGCTGATCGACGACGTCTGCTACGACTTCCCCGACCTCGTGTTCGTGATGCGCCACGGCGGCGAGCCGTGGGTCGATCTTGTGGTCAAGCTCCTGCTGAAGTGGCCGAACCTCCACTACTCGACGAGTGCGTTCGCCCCCAAGCACTACCCGAGCGCCATCGTGGACTTCGCGAACACCCGCGGCGCCGACAAGGTGCTCTACGCCGGCTACTTCCCGATGGGGTTGTCGCTCGAGCGCATCTTCGCGGAGCTCCCGTCGGTGCCGTTTCGCGACCACGTCTGGCCCCAGTTCCTGCGGGAGAACGCGCTGCGGATCCTCGGGCTGCCCGCCGGTCCGGGACCGGGGCCGGCGGCGGGGTCGCCGGTGTCGCCGCCTTGACCTCGACGGCCTGGGCCCTGCTCGCGGCCGCCGCCCTGTTCGCCCTCGCCGACTGGTGGGGGGTCGCCACCGCCCGGCGGCGCGTCGTGTGGGTGGCCAAGCCGGCGGCGACCGCCCTCGTCCTGGGCGTTGCCGCCGCGCTGATGCCGGAGCACGAGGCGATGCGGGGGTGGTTCGTCGCCGGGTTCGCGCTGTGCCTCGCCGGCGACGTGCTCCTCATGCTGCCAAGGGAGCGGTTCGTGGCGGGACTGGCGAGCTTCCTGCTCGGGCATCTGGCCTTCATCGTCGGGTTTGCCTCGGGCGGACTGGAGCACGGATGGGCCCTGGTACCGGCGGCGCTCCTCGTCGCCGGCGTCGTCGCGTGGCAGGGCCCTCCCATCTTGCGGGGCGCCGGTGCGCTGGCGGGGCCCGTCGTGGCCTACCTCGTGGTCATCTCGGCCATGCTCCTGGTGGCGTGGTGGTACGGCCGCCCGTGGGGAATGGCCGGGGCGTCGCTGTTCGTGGCGAGCGACACCGTGCTCGGCCGCCGCGCCTTCGTGGACGGCGGTGACGCCCGGGGGTCGGCGGTCGCCGTGATGGTCACCTACCACCTGGCCCTCACCGGTCTGGTCCTCGTGCTCCCGGCCTGAGCACCGGGCCCCGGCGCCAGGGTTCTACGGTGCGGACTCATGTCGACCATCGCCCAACGCCTCGTCGAGCTCGGCCTCGAGCTGCCGCCGGTCATGCCGCCGGCCGGGAACTACGTCCCGTGCAACCGCACCGGTGACCTGCTCTACGTCGGGGGCCACGGACCGGTGCACGGCGACCGCATCATCCGGGGCAAGGTCGGCCGCGACCTCACGCTCGAGCAGGGCCAGGAGGCAGCGCACGTCACGACGCTGTCGATCCTGGCGACCATGCAGGCGGAGCTGGGCGACCTCGACGCGGTTCGCCGCATCGTCAAGGTCTTCGGCATGGTGAACGTCGCACCCGGCTTCAACCGGACGCCGGCCGTGTTGGACGGCTGCTCGGACCTGCTCGTCGCCGTCTTCGGCGAGGCCGGCCGGCACACGCGCAGCGCCGTGGGCATGGCCGAGCTGCCCTTCGACATCGCCGTCGAGATCGAGCTGATCGCCGAGGTCGGCTGAGCGTCACCGCGGCTCAGGACCTTCGACCCTGGTGGAAGGGACGACGTACGCGGTCTCATCGAGGTGGAGGTGGCCATGGGACCGCTACCAGTGACCGGGGGCTCCGCCACGAAGGTGTCGTCGCACGCCGCCCACTACGACCTGAGGGCGTGGAGCCCGCGCCGCCGCCAGGCTCTGTTCGAGATCCTGGACCGGGCCGACGTCCCCTACACCGTCGCCGGGGACGACCTGATCGCGCCGGCCCGGCTCGCCCCGCTTATCGCCGAGCACCACCGCGCCGCCGTGGCCATGGTGAAGGTCCTGCGGGTGGCGGCCATCGTGGTGCTCGTGGCCGCGGCGGCCGCCGGCGTCCTGGCCATCGTGGTCGACGCCTACCTCACCGGGGTGCGGGGCTGAGCTCTCGGGACAAAGGGGACGACCGGGGCAGAGGGGGCCCCGACGCGAAGAGGCCGCCGCGCCTCAGGTCCACCTGCGCAGCGGCCACTCCCGTCACGGCCATCGCGCCCGAGTCGACGCGGTTGCCGCTCACTCGCGACGGTATGCCCGAGTCGTTGCGTCGACATGAACGGAGGCTGAACCCTTGGTACCCCTGACGAAGGCTCCTGGCGAAGGCCGCCGAGGGGACCTTCGCTCGGTGCGTCGTCACCGCCCGGGCCCTACGGTGGCGTCGGGGCGGTCCCACCACTCGAGCACCCGAAGCGCTCGAGTCGATCGCGCCTGCTCGCACCGCCCCGGCTCGTGTCCGTCTACGGTGAGACGGGGGACCACGGGGAGGCCGCTCATGAAGACGTCGCTGTTCTACCTGCCCGGTGTCGGCACCCGAGCCGACATCGAGGCCGGCGACGCCGGGCTGCAGGGTGAGCTCTACGACCGGATGCTGCACGAGGTGCTCGAGCAGTGCCAACTGGCCGACGAGCTCGGGATCGACTCGGTCAGCTTCACCGAGCACCACTTCCACGCCGAAGGCTTCGAGCTGTCGAACAACCCCGTGCTCCTCGACCTCTACATCGGACTCCAGACGAAGCGGCTCCGGGTCGGCCAGCTCGGGATCGTGCTGCCGGCCAGCAACCCGATCCGCGTGGCCGAGGACATCGCGATGCTCGACCGCATGACCGGGGGACGGGCCAACGCCGGTTTCGCGCGGGGGTACCAGCGGCGATGGGTGGACGTCATGGCCCAGCAGATGCACGGCATCCACGGAGCCCGTCCGCACCAGCACGACCTCATCGACGAGGCCAACCGGGCCGCCTTCGAGGAGTGCTACCAGATCGTGAAGCAGGCCTGGACGTCGGACTACCTCCGCTACGACGGGCGCTACTGGAAGATCCCGATGGAAGGCACCCCCTGGGAGATCGAAGCCACCCAGAAGTGGGGGCGGGGCGTGGTCGACGGGGTCCTGACCGACGTCGCCGTCGTCCCGAAGCCCGTCCAGCGGCCCCACCCGCCGGTGTTCCAGCCCTTCGCCTCGTCGGAGCGCACGATCCGCTGGTGCGCAGCAGAAGGCATCACGCCGGTGCTCCCCCCGCTGCACCCGACGCTGGAGCGGCGCCTGCTCGAGCTCTACGCCGAGGTCTCGGGTCGGCCGCTCGGGGCCGGGGTCGGCGTGCTGCGCGACCTCATCATCGCCGACACCGATGAGGAGGCCATGGCGGTGTGGGGCGACGGGCCGCGCTTCTGCGGAGCCGAATGGTTCCTGCCGTTCGGCTTCAGCCGTGGCCTCGAGGACCCCGAGACCGGTGAGCTCTTCTCGGACCTCCGCGGCGCCGGGCTGGCCTTCGTCGGTACGGTCGACAGCGTGACCCGCCAGGTCGAGGCGATGCGAGCGCGGGTCCCGGTCGACTGGGTCTTCGCCTGGAACTACAACGGACTGGTCGAGCACGGCGTCATCTGCGACTCGATCGCCGCCTACCAGACCAAGGTGCTCCCCCGGGTCGCCGATGCCGCCGTCTGAGCGTCCCCAGCCCGACGACGCGGGCGGTACCGGAGCCGTCCTGGCCGGCATCCGGGTCCTCGACGCCGGGCGCTACGTGGCCGGACCGTGGTGCGCCCAGCTGCTCCAAGGGCTCGGCGCGTCGGTCGTGCGCGTCGAGCGGCCGTCCGGTGGCGAGGACCGCAGGCTGTTCCCCGTGGGCGCCGACGCCATCGGTGCCTTCTTCGTGCACTGCAACCGCGGGAAGCGGGCGGTGACGCTGCATCCCACCTCCCCGGCGGGGCGAGCCGTGGTGGCCCGCTTCGTGGCGTGGGCCGACGTCATCGTGGCCAACGTGCCCGACGAGACGCTCGCCGCCATGGGCCTGGACTGGGACACGGTGCACGCCACCAACCCCAGGGCGATCCTGGCCACGGCCACGACCTTCGGCACGTCGGGCCCCTACGCGGGACGCCTGGGCTTCGACGGCATCGGGCAGGCCATGAGCGCCAGCGCCGCGATGAACGGGTACCCCGGTGCGCCGATGAAGAGCTTCGTTCCCTGGGTCGACTACGCCACGGCGGGGATGCTGGCCCTCGGGGTGGTCGCCGCGCTGCACCGCCGGGATCGGACCGGGGAGGGGACCAGGGTCGAGGGGAGCCTGCTCGGATCGGCCCTGGCCGTCTCGGGTCACGTGATCACCGAGCAGGCCGTGACCCACCCGGACCGTGTGGCGACCGGCAACCGGCACCCAGCCGCCGGCCCCTCCGACATCGTGGCCACCCGCGACGGTCACGTGATGGTGCAGGTCGTCGGCGACGCCATGTTCGCCCGGTGGTGTCGCCTCGTCGGGCGGGCCGAGCTCGTGGACGACGAGCGCTTCTCGAACGACGACCTCCGGGGTCGCAACGGCGAGGTGCTCAGCGCCATCTGCGCCGAGTGGTGCTCGAGGCGCTCCACCGCCGACGCCCTCGCCGAGCTGACCGCCGCCGAGATCCCGGCCGGCCCGGTCCTGAACGCCCAGCAGGTGCTCGACGACCCCCATGTCCGGGCGACGATGCTCGAGGAGGCCGAGGTCCCCGGGGTGACGGCCCCGGTGCCCGTGGTGGCGTTGCCGGTGCGGATGTCCGCAGGGACGGTGCCGCTCGGGCGGCGCGCCGCCCGGCTCGGCGAGCACACCGACGAGGTGCTCGGTGAGCTCGGCTACGGAGCCGACGAGATCGCCGCGCTCCGAGCGGCGCGGGTGGTGTGAGCCCCTCGGGGCGGCGGCGTCGCTCACGGCTAGGGTCCCGGCGGTGAGCGAGCCCACCGCCTGGACGACCGGCACGGTCGAGTCCGACGGCGAGTCGCTCCACGTCGAGTCGGCCGGGGACGGGCCCGAGACCATCGTGTTCTGCCACGGCGCCGGGGGCTCCCACGCCGTCTGGTACCACCAGGTCGTCCACTTCGCGCCGGCCTACCGGGTCGTCATCTGGGACGCCCGCGGGTTCGGGACGTCGACCGACCGTGCCCGACGGGCCGCCATCCCCGCTGCGGTCGCCGATCTGGCCGCGGTCCTCGACTGGTGCGGAGCACCACGAGCCCACCTCGTGGGCCAGTCGATGGGGGGCTGGACGGCCCTCGGCTTCGCGCTGGCCGAGCCCGCCCGGGTGCACTCGCTCACGCTGGCGAACTCGATCGCCGGGGTCGCCACCGAGGCGTGGCGGGCCCACCTCGCAGCCTCGCCCCAGGGGCCTCCGCCCAAGGCGCTCGGTCGCCACCCCGCGCTGGGGGCGCGCTTTCGGGATCGTGACCCGGCCGGCGCGTTCCTCTACCAGCAGCTCGGCGGTGAGGGCTACGGCGGACCCGCCGGCCTGGCTCCGCACGTCCGGGCCAGCCTGGTGGGCACGACCTACGACGACGCGCGGGTCGGGGGCCTGGACCTGCCCGTGCTGTGCATCGGCGCCGGCGACGACGACATCTTCCCTCCGGCCCTCGTGGAAGCGGCTGCCGACCGGATCCCGAACTCGAGGGTCGTGATCCTCGAAGGAGCCGGCCACTCGCCCTACTTCGAGATCCCCGACGCCTGGAACGCCGCACTCGAGGCCTTCCTGCACCAGGTCGAGCGCGGCTAGGGCTTGGCGATCATCACCTCGGTGGACTTGACCACGACCACGACGGCGTCCCCCCTGGCGAGGTCGAGGGCTTCGGCCGCCTCGCGGGTGATGGCCGCGGTGAGCGTCTGGCCGCCGTCGAGCACGACCTTCACCGTCGACATCACCTCGCCGTGGTGGACGTCGGTCACCGTGCCCCGCAACTGGTTGCGTGCGCTGAGCCGCAGCTCGGGCCGGTCCGGTGCCGCCCGCGTGTCGGCGGGGTGGCGGGCGGCGTCGAGGAAGCGGCGCACCGCCCGGGCGCTCTCCCGGCGCCACAGGACCACCACGTCGTCGTCGGGCCCCTGTCCGTTCAGCTGATCGATGATCGGGTGGAACACCGCCTCCTGGTGGGCGAGGAAGGGTTCCGCCTCGAGACCGGCGCGCCGGCGCAGGACCAGCTTGACGAGGAGCTCGGTGCGCACGTCACGCAGATGGGCCACCGGTTCGTCGAGCCAGCGGGCCGACGCCTTTCGGCCGGCCGCCGTGGCCCCGAGCAGGACCCGGTCACGGCCCCGGCCGGACTCGACGCCGCGGCGGGTGACGAGGCGCTGGTCGGCGAGGAGGTCGAGGGCCCGGTAGGTGAGCGGGCGCGACAGCGTCCAGATCCGGCCGATCTCACCGGCCGGTGCGAGCAGCGAACCGACGGCCCAGCCGTGGGTCGGTCCTTCGGTGACGAGCGCGAGGCAGACGTGCTCGGCCAGCGACAAGCTCGATCCCTCGTCGGGTCCGGACCCCCCCCGGTCCGATGTCCGGGCCGCTCGGGTCGCTCCAGCCACGACCGCACCCTAGCCCTGCCCTGCGCCGGTCGGCCTGGGGGTGCCGGCGACGGCCGTGGCGCAAGCCGGGACGGCGGCTCGGACTAGTCAGTTTCTCTCGTTTCCAACCTCAGGATCCGACTATGGTGCTCCGGATGCGTCTCCGTCCCCGACTCCTCACAGCTGTGCTGGTTCCGCTGGCGGTGCTGACCGCCGGCTGCGGCTCCTCGTCGACCACGGCGACCACGGCGACCACCGCGACCCCGGCCACGACGGCGACCACCGGCTCGCCGTCGACCACGGGGAGCGCGTCCGGGACGATCACCGTCCTGGCCGCCGCCTCGCTCACGGAATCGTTCACGGCGCTCGGCAAGCAGTTCGAGGCGGCCCACCCCGGTTCCAAGGTCACGTTGAGCTTCGGGGCGTCCTCGACGCTCGTCACCCAGATCCTGCAAGGCGCCCCGGCCGACGTGTTCGCCTCGGCCGACACCGCGAACATGAAGAAGCTGACCGATGCGTCCCAGGCCGCCGGCGACCCCAAGGCGTTCGCCACGAACCGCCTCGAGATCATCGTCCAGAAGGGCAACCCGAAGAACATCACCGGCGTGGCCGACCTGGCCAAGCCGGGCGTGACCGTCGTGACGTGTGGACCCGACGTGCCGATCGGCAAGTACTCGGCCCAGGTGTTCGCCAAGGCCGGGGTCACGGTGACGCCCAAGAGCTACGAGGCCGACGTCAAGGCGGTGGTGCAAAAGGTCGTGCTCGGCGAGGCCGACGCCGGCATCGTGTACGCCACCGACGTGCAGGCCGCCGGGGACAAGGCCACCGGCGTCGTGATCCCCGACGCCCAGAACGTCATCGCCACCTACCCCATCGCGGTGACGAAGACGGCGCCGAACGCCGCCCTGGCCACCGCCTTCGTGGCGTACGTCAGCGGAGCCGACGGTCTGGCCACGCTGGCCAAGTTCGGGTTCACGGCGCCATGAGGACCGTCCTGCTCGGGCGGCCCGATCGCCCGAGGGGACGAGAGCGCCTCCCGGCTCCCGCCCTGGCTCTCGCGCTGGTGGCCGTCGCCTTCTTCGCCCTGCCCCTGCTCGGCCTGCTGTGGCGGGCCCCCTGGAGCGACGCGTGGACCGAGCTCACGGCATCGAGCGCCCTGCGCGCGCTGAAGCTGTCGATCACCTGCTCGCTGTGGGCCGTGGCGCTGTCGATCCTGTTCGGGGTCCCGCTCGCCTGGCTGCTGGCCCGGATCGAGTTCCGGGGCCGGGGCCTGGTGCGGGCCCTGTGCCTGCTCTCGATGGTGCTGCCCCCGGTCGTGGGCGGCGTGGCGCTGTTCTTCGCGCTCGGACGCCGCGGCCTCGTGGGCCAGTGGCTGGACCGCTGGTTCTCGATCCGCCTGCCCTTCTCGACGGCGGCAGTCGTGATCGCCCAGACCTTCGTGGCGATGCCCTTCCTCGTCGTCACGGTCGAGGCCGCGCTGCGCCAGCTCGACCGCCGGGTGGAAGACGCCGCCCGGACGCTGGGCGCCTCCCGCTGGTACACGTTCAGGAAGGTGACGCTCCCGGCGATCCAGCCCGCCCTCGTGGCCGGCGTGGCACTGGCCTGGGCGCGGGCGCTCGGGGAGTTCGGCGCGACGATCACGTTCGCCGGTAACTTCCCGGGCACGACCCAGACCCTGCCCCTCGCCGTCTACCTCGCCCTGGAGTCCAACCCCCAGCAGGCGATCATGCTCAGCCTCGTGCTCATCGCGGTGTCGTTCGCCGTGCTGGCCAGTCTGCGGGACCGCTGGCTCGGCGGTGTGGTGGGCGCCCGGCCGCGATGACCCTCGAGGCCGAGATCCGGCTCCGGCTCGGTGCGCTCGACCTCGACGCTGCGCTCGAGGTCCACCCCGGCGAGGTGGTCGCCCTCCTCGGACCGAACGCCTCGGGCAAGACCACGCTCCTGCGCTGCCTGGCCGGCCTGGCGCCCCTCGACGGCGGGCGGATCGTGCTCGACGGTCGGATCCTCGACGATCCGGCACAGGGGGTCCTCGTGGCCCCGGAACGACGCCCGATCGGGTTCGTGTTCCAGGACTACCAGCTGTTCGCCAACCTGAGCGCCCTCGACAACGTGGCGTTCGGCCTGCGGGCGCGCGGCGCGACGAAGGCCGACGCCCGGGCCCGAGCGGCGCGGTGGCTGGCCAGGGTCGGGCTGACCGACCACGCCCACGTGCGTCCCCGTGCCCTGTCGGGCGGCCAGCAGCAACGGGTCGCGTTG
>Ga0209048_10006656_pt1 | contig 10787 bp, 8 predicted proteins | sample FrelakmetCRP12CR_FD_187146 | JGI IMG/M metagenome (GOLD analysis project Ga0209048, IMG submission 187146) | Freshwater lake sediment microbial communities from the University of Notre Dame, USA, for methane emissions studies - CRP12 CR (SPAdes)... | ecosystem: Environmental > Aquatic >... | reverse complement strand
GGGAACGAGGCAAGACCCAAGCCGAGGCGGAGGACTTCTCTTGAGCAATCGGGCCGAGACAACCGGCCAACAGGTCAGCGGGACGGGGATAGTCCTGCTCACGTTGGCGGCGGGACAGTTCGTCATGGCCCTCGACACGTCGGTCATGAATGTCTCGATCGCGACGGTCGCCAAGGACGTCGGAACCACCGTGACCGGGATCCAGACCGCCATCACGCTCTACACACTGGTGATGGCATCGCTGATGATCACCGGCGGGAAGGTCGGCCAGATCCTCGGCCGCAAGCGTGCGTTCGCGATCGGCTGCATCATCTACGCGTGCGGCTCTTTCACCACAGCTCTTGCCCCGAACCTCACCGTCCTCATCATCGGCTGGTCGTTCCTCGAGGGCCTCGGCGCCGTGCTGATCATGCCGGCCATCGTGGCGCTCGTCGCGTCAAACTTCACCAAGCCCGAGCGCCCGCGCGCGTATGGACTCGTCGCTGCGGCCGGCGCGATCGCGGTGGCGCTCGGACCACTCATCGGGGGCGCGTTCACCACGTACGCCTCGTGGCGGTGGGTGTTCGCGAGCGAGGTCGTCATCGTTCTCGTGATCCTCGCCCTCGCGCGGCGCATGCAGGACACGCCCGCCGAGGAAGGCGTCCGCCTCGACCTCGGTGGCACCGGGCTCTCGGCGCTCGGACTCGGGTTGATCGTGCTCGGCGTCCTCCGCTCGGGAACGTGGGGATTCGTGCAACCCAAGCCCGAAGCGCCCCAGTGGCTCGGGCTCTCCCCGGTGATCTGGATGATCTTCGCGGGCGCGGTGACCCTCGTACTGTTCGTGGTGTGGGAGAACCGCCGCATAGAGCGCGGAGAAGGCGCGCTCATCGACCCCGCGATGCTGCGGATCCGCCAGCTCCAGTCGGGGGTCGCATCGTTCTTCTTCCAGTTCCTCACCCAGGCCGGCCTCTTCTTCGTCGTTCCGTTGTTCTTGTCGATCGCGCTCGGCCTGACGGCGATCGAGACCGGCGTCCGGTTGCTGCCCCTGTCCCTCTCGTTGCTCGTCGTCGCGGCCGGCATCCCCAAGCTGCTCCCGAGCGCGTCCCCACGCCGAGTCATCCGTCTCGGGTTCCTGGCCCTGTTCGCCGGCATCGTGCTACTGATCGCTCTGCTCGACGTCGGCGTCGGCCCGGAGATCGTGACCTGGCCCCTGCTCCTCGCCGGTGCCGGGATCGGAGCGATGGCCTCCCAACTCGGGGCCGTGACCGTCTCGTCCGTCCCCGACGAGCAGACCGGTGAAGTCGGAGGGCTCCAGAACACCGGAACCCAGCTCGGCGCATCGATCGGCACCGCGCTCGCAGGCGCCATCCTCATCTCAGCGCTGACCGCGTCGTTCTACACCGGCATCCAGAACAACCCCGACGTTCCCGACAGCATGACCACCAAGGCGCAGACCGAGCTCACCGGTGGCGTCCCGTTCGTCTCCGATGCCGATCTGAAGGCCTCACTCTCAGATGCCGGCGTGCCGACCAAGACGGCCAACGCGATCATCGACGAGAACGCGCAAGCCCGGATCGACGGGTTGCGCGCCGCACTGTCAGTCCTCGCACTCTTCGCGCTCCTCGCGCTGGCGTTCACCAAAGGACTCCCGACGGTGCAACCCGGGTCATCCACGGAGTCGAGCGCTCCGCCCCAACGCCGACCCAGCGAGATGCCGTCCTGAACCTGGGCTGTCGGCGCCGGCGCCCGATCAGCGCGGTGGAGCGAACTCGACGCGTCCCCAACTTCTGAACTCCGGTTCCTTGCGGGAAGATGTGGTACGCGGGCCGGAATGTTCAGTCACCGTCACCACCGCAGGAGCCGCGCGAAGATCTACGAGGACGTCGAGGGCCACATCGGCCGGACTCACGCCGAGTCCACGCCGTGGTGGCCCACGCCCGCCCACCACGGCGACCAGGCCCCGAACGTGATCGTCATGATCCTCGACGACACCGGCTGCGCCCACTTCGGTTCCTATGGGCATCTTGGATCGGCGCTCGCTTCAGCCCGGGCGGCAGGCGCGGATGACCTGGTCGATCGCGATGCGTTCCCCGTGGTCGGTCGCGACTGCGCGCTCGGCCGTTGTGGCATGTTCGATCTCGAGGCTGCCGATCGAGGCCGCGACTGCTTCCGGGGTGGCGAGGACGAGCGGGTCCTGGGGCCCCCGTGGCCCGCAGTGAGGTTGCTGGCGTCGTGGCCAATCACGAGGAGCGTGCCGTTCGGTGCGACCGCGTCACTCGCTCGCCGGATGACCTCGGAGCGCAGGGGTTCGGGGAGGTGGAGGTACGCGAGACGACGATTCAAACCCCGAGTCGCGGCGGAACTCTCGCTTCCGTCGCGTGCCGCAGAGCCTCCCCGAGATCCTCGGACCCGAGGCGGGCTCGTTCAGGCCCAGGTGGCGGAGCTTCCCGGAATCGCGCTCTCAACGATGGCAGCGAGCATCTCGTCCGCGTCAGATGGCGGTGCGCTCAGCAAGGTGACCGGGTTCGGGAGTTGAAGGATCACCTCAAGGCGCTCGCGGCAGCTCGAGACCTCGGCTTCGGACTCCGCCAACGCCGCTCGTGCCCGTCGCCGAGCGAAACTGCGTCGCGTCGCCGCGCCAGCGCCGCGGGCGAGGTGCCAGTCGAAGTACGCCAAGGTGAGCTGCAGCGCTCGGCGTCGCTGGATCGCGACGGTGAACCGCTCGAAGGCTGCGGCTGCCCGGAGGCAATCGTCAAACACCATGCCGATCGCCGCGGCATGCGGCAGATCGTTGCCCCTCGTCGTGTCGAGCGTCTCCAGCAATCTCGCGGTTCGCTCGAACAGGCGCTCCCACTGCAGCCCCCGCTCGAGGTCGAGCCGCATGGAATGGACGTTGTCAAGAGAGCGACGCACGAACGCGAGTAGCTCGCGCTCGAAGTCGGTCAGCTCTGCTCCGGGGCCCGCGGCGCCCGCAGCGGGGTGCCCGCCCCACGCCGGCTCGATGCCGTCGAGGAGGTAGTCGGCGCGGAATCCCCAGGTCCGTTCGATGAGTACGGCCAGCGCACGGGAGGGACGACGGGTTCCGTTGAGGATCGGGTACAGGGTGCGGGCCTCGATCGCGTGGTCCACGCCGGCGACGAAGTGCTCCCGATCGAGCGCGCACGCCTCGAGGAAGTGGCGGAAGCGGGCGGCGGCGGCGGTGTGGAGTGCGGGGGCGCCCGCTTGCTCCTGTGCCATGGTGCTCCTATACGATGTCGCCGATAGATACAGAAGTCTACATTGTAGACCATTGAAGCGTGACCGATGGAGCTCAACCATGACTGCGACGCATCCCGTGACTCGGTCCCCGTACCTCAGCGGGAACTACGCACCGACCCCCGACGAACACCGGCTCGACCTCGCGGCCGTCGCGGGCACGATTCCCGCGGACCTCCGCGGCGTCTTCGTCCGAAACGGCAGCAACCCACGCTTCGAGCCCGAGGGCCGATACCACTGGTTCGACGGTGACGGGATGATCCACGCCGTCCACTTCAGCGCCGAAGGCGCGCACTACCGCAATCGATGGGTGGTGACCACGGGCTTCGACGCCGAAACCGAGGCCGGCACCGCGCTGTGGGGGGGCATCCTCGAGCCGCCCGATCTCTCCAAGTTCCCGCAGGTGTTCAAGGACACCGCGAACACCGACCTCGTCTGGTTCAACGGCGAGCTGCTTGCGCTGTGGTGGCTGGGCGGTGATGCATACCGCATCTCGCTGCCCGGCCTGGAGACCCTGGGGACCGAGAACTTCGTGGACACCTTGACCTCCCACATCGCAGCCCACCCGAAGGTCGATCCGTCCACGGGGGAGCTGCTCTTCATCGACTTCGACCCGATCCCCCCCTACCTCACGTTCGGGGTCGTGTCACCCCAAGGGCGAGTCGTGCGAAGCGAGAACGTCGACCTCGGTGGTCCGCGCCTCCAACACGACCTCGCCTTCACCGACGACTACGCCATCGTGTTCGATTTCCCATTCATGTGGGAGACCAATGCGAGGAGCACCCGGCTCGGGTTCCATCGGGATCGTCCGTCACGATTCGGGCTCGTTCCCCGACACGGCTCGGCCACCGAGACCACCTGGTTCGAGACCGATCCCTGCTTCATGTACCACGTGGCGAACGCCTGGCAGCAGGACGGCACCATCCGACTGGTCGGTTGTGAGATCTCCGATCCGCTCGTCGACGACTCTGACGCCCCCGCCGACCGTCGCGCGGTCCCCGAGATCGCCATGCTGCGTCTCGAGCCGTACCTGACCGAATGGGTCTTTCACCTCGACTCGGGCACCATCGCCAAACACCGCCTCAGCGACGAGATCGCCGAGTTCCCCAAGATCGACGTCCGCCGCACCGGCCGGCCGAGCCGCTACACATATCTGATGCGTTTCGCTCCACTCGAGACGCTCGCGTTCGACGCGGTCATCCGCCACGACCTCACGACCGGCGCCACCGTCACCCACCCGTGGCCCGATGGCTGGTACGGGGGCGAGACAGTGTTCTGTCCCAAGCAGGGAACTACCGCCGAGGACGACGGCTACCTCGTCACCTTCGTCGTGCATGAAGAGACGGGCCAATCGGAAGTGCACGTGCTCGATGCCGCTCGTCTCGGCGACGAGCCGGTTTGTCGACTCTCCGTCCCAGTGCGCGTCCCCACCGGCTATCACACCTGGTGGGTCCCCCAAGCGGAGCTCGACGCACAACGCAAGGCTCCATGACCGGCGCCGGCGGGTCCACCACTGGATTCCACGCAAGTGGACAAGGTAGGAACGCCAGCCGCGGTTGCCGCCGCACCGCCAAGCGGGGAGGTCACAGTGCTCTCCCACTGCGACATCTGCGGAATCGGCGTGAACACCGACACTGGGGCCGACGCCGATCCGAACGTCCTCATGGACTGCCCACAGCACTGCTTCGAAGAGTCCTCGAACTCGGAGGCACGCCCGGCACGCACCACGCCGTGACGCTCCCCGCCCCGATGTTCTGACCGTCCCGCTCCCTACGGTCAGGCGACGGTGTCGAGTGGGCGGGGACTTGCGGGCGCCCTACCACCACAATCGGCGCCGGATGACCACGCGTCGACGCGGGTGAAGCCGTCAGAGAGCCATCACCAGTCGGGTGATGCGGTCCTTGACCTCGGTCGGCGTGAGCGAGCTCCACACCGCCAGTGCCCGCGCGTCATGGCCGACGAGATAGCGGGCGCGCGGAAGGCGACTGGTGAGCGCGGTGCCGATCACTCTTGCGCAGCGAACCGGGTCGCCCATCAAGGGTTGCCAGAGCCGCGTCACGTCGAGCGTACGCCGGTACGCGTCGTCGTAGCGCGAGCCCGTTCGTTTGGCGATCTCGTCCTCGGTCTCTTGCCAGATCCCTGTTCGGAACCCGCCCGGCTCGATCAGGATCACCCGAATGCCGTCACGCGCGACCTCCATGCGCAGCGCGTCGGACAGTCCCTCGAGCGCGTGCTTGGCGCCCTGATACCAGCCGGTGAGTGGTGTGCTGGCGCGCCCGTAGACGGACGAGATGTTGACCACGCGGCCACCGCCACGCGCGCGCATGTGCGGGATTGCGAGACGGGCCAGGCGTGCCGGCGCGAGCACCATCGTCTCCAGGGCGGCGAGCGCCTCCTTGTCGCTCACGTCCTCAACCGATCCGGTGATCGAGTAACCCGCGTTGTTCACGAGCGCGTCGGGCCGGTACAAGTCGATCACGCGGGCGCAGCCGTCAGCGTCGGTGACGTCGAGCAGCACAGTCTCGACCGACACGCCCACCTCGCGTGCCGCCTCGGCGACATGGTCGCCCTTGGCATCCGATCGCACGGTGCCCACGGAACGAAAGCCGCGCCGGGCGAGCTCCAGTACGCTGGCCAGCCCGATGCCCGAGTTCGCACCAGTCGTGAGCACGGTACGCACCTCTGCCACGGGGCCGAGCGTATCGACTCGCGGGCAGGTCCTGCGTGTGCCCAACTCGTAGTCGGTTCCTCGACATCGGCGACACGACCGACGCCCGCGCCGCCACGCTCCTGCTCTCGGCTGCCGAGCAGCTCCTCGCGCCGATCGCGCTCCGCGGCGCTGCGCTCGAGCCATTCGAGCAAGTGCTTCGAGGCGAGTGCGCCGCCCCCCATCGCCGACCCAGCTCCGACGCTCCGTCCTGGATCGCGCGCGCCGCTCGCACCGCGGCCGATGCCGCCCCCGACTCCGAGTTCCCGAGCTGTTCGACCAGGAAGAGCGCAGCAGCACCGTCGCCTGCGTGCTTCTCGACGATCCCGCCTTGTCTGATGACCGGCGAGTCGACAAGGTCGTTGAGGGTGCCCGACCAGCTCGAGGTAGCCCGCGACGACAGCTGCCGCGCCAACTCGCCGGACGCTTCGAGGTCGGCAAACAAGATGCTCGCCGGTCGCGAAGACGCCCGGGCGCGTTGATACCTTACGAAGCAGCGACCGGGAGGCACATGTGAAGATCGACACGATCGCGATGGGGCGACCGCTGGCGCAGGTCCCGGGCCTGGTGCGCGAAGTCGAGGACTGCGGCTTCGACGGACTGTGGTTCACCGAGAGCGGCCGCACCGCTTACACCGGCTGCACAGCTGCCGCGCTCACCGCCGAGCGACTCGAGATCGGCACCGCGGTCGCGCTCGCCTTCCCCCGCAGCCCGATGGTCACCGCGCAGGTCGCGTGGGAGCTCGCCGAGACAACGGGCGGACGGTTCGTGCTCGGGCTCGGCACCCAGGTCAAGGCCCACATCGAACACCGCTACTCGGCCGCGTTCGATCACCCCGGATCACGCCTGCGCGAGTATGTGCTCGCGCTGCGCGCCATCTTCCGCGCCTTCCAGGGCGAGGAGCCGCTCGACTTCCACGGCGACTTCTGGTCCTTCGACCTCCTGCCCCGCATGTGGAGCCCGGGGCCGATCGAGGTCGCCGCGCCACCGATCTACGTCGCCGCGGTCCGGCCCTGGTCCGCACGCATGGCCGGTGAGGTCGCCGACGGCATCCACGTCCACCCGTTCCACTCGATGCGCTACCTCGAGGAGGTCACACTCCCCGCGATTCGTGACGGTGCGAGTGCGGCAGGACGAAACGCGGATGAGGTGGCGATCGTGTGCCCGGTGATGGCCATCATCGGCGACACCGAGGAGGAACGCGCCGCGGCCCGCGACGAGACGCGTCTGCGCATCGCGTTCTACGGCTCCACCCGCACCTACCACGGCGTCTTCGACCTCCACGGCTGGGAAGGAACATCGGAGCGGCTCCACGAGCTGCAACGCGCCGGGGACCTCCAGGCGATGGCCGCGACCATCACCGACAAGATGCTCGACGTCTACAGCCTCGAGGCCACCTGGGACGGCCTGGCCGACGCGCTCCTCGCCAAGTACGACGGCATCGCCGATCGCGTCATCATGTACGACGCGACCGGCGGCTGGTCCTATGGCGACGGCACCCTCGATCGTTGGCGAGCGGTGACATCTGCGATGACCACGGTGGCGGGCTGAGCGCGAACGCCCGGGTTGGAGGGGCAGCCGCCCACGCACTCTCCGGCCGAATGCGTCGCAGCGTCGTGACGCCAGAGGTGCGGTCACCGTCTCGCCCTCAGCCCAAGGACCTGCGTAGGACTACGCGGCCGACAAGTCGGCGTTCGGGTCGAAGCGCACCCAGCGCCGGTTCGCCCGCGACTCGAGCAGCTACAGCGAGGCATCGCTGCACACGTGCATTCAGAGATACGCGGGTCACTTCGCAGGCCCCAGGGCTTGGTCCGGCCGCACGTGGTCGCCATCGCGTCTTCGGATCAGGTAGCGCCTGAGCTCGTCGGCGCCCCAGACGATGAAAGGAAAGGGGAGCGTGAGTGCCAGCATCTTCGGCGAGAGGGCCGCAGTGTCCAGGAGGTCCTGGAGCGGCGGCAGGTAGATGATCATCGCGGCGAGGCCGAGCTCGAAGACGATGCCCCACAGCAGGAGCCGGTTGGAGAAGACCCCGACGGACCGGAGGGAGGCACGCTCAGTGCGAGCTGCGAACGCGGTCCCGACCTGGCCCATGACGATGCCGAGGAACGTCATCGTCGTCGCTTGCAGGTAAGCGTGGTGCAACGGTGTGCCGGAGCCGACTGGTGCACCCAGGTGCCAGCCGGCATCAAGGAGCACGGCGAAGAACCCAGCCATCGCGAGCGTGGCCGCGATGACTCCGAGGAAGAGCCACGCGCGCATGAGCATCGCGGGTCGGATGACCCCTTCGGAACGCGGTCGGGGTGCGCGCTGCATTAGGCCGGGCTCCGCGGGCTCTCGGCCAAGGGCGAGCGCGGGCAGGGTCTCGGTGCCGACATCGACCACGAGCAGCAGGAGCACCGTGAGGGGAAGCGGCACCGCGCCGCCAGCGAGGGCGAACACGAGGAACGGCACCAGCTCGGGCGTCAAGTGGGCGAAGATGTAGAAGATGAACTTACGGATGTTGTCGTAGACGCGTCGTCCGGCCGCGACGGCGGCGACGATGGTCGCGAAGTTGTCATCGGTCAGGACCATGGTCGCGGCCTCACGCGCGACATCCGTTCCCGACTCGCCCATGGCGATGCCAATGTCGGCCCGGCGCAATGCGGGAGCGTCGTTGACGCCGTCGCCGGTCATCGCGACGATGTGGTCCTCGGCGCGTAGCGCATCCGCGATCCGAAGCTTGTCCTCGGGTGAGCTTCGGGCGAAGATCAGGTCGCGTTGGTCTCTGAGTGCGGCATCGAGCTCGTCCTCGGTCATCCGGGCCAACTGCTCGCCGGTGATGACCACAGGGTCTTCGTCGACGATGCCCACTTGCTTCGCGATCGCAGCAGCGGTGAGAGGATGGTCGCCGGTCACCACGATGATGCGGATACCGGCCGTGCGACAGTCGGTGACTGCATCGGCGACCTCGACTCGTGGCGGATCGAGCATCGCCACGAATCCGAGGAACGTAAGGTCGATCTCGGCGTCTTCGCGACGCGCGGGCATTGGAATCCCGGGAGCAAGGGCACGGCGTGCGAACGCGAGCACACGCAGGCCTTCAGTGGCGTACGCGTCGACCGTGCGGGCGAGTTCCGATCGCTGCGCATCATCGAGATCATCCGCGTTGCCGTTCGGCTGGAGGATCGTCGTGCAATGGGGCAAGACAGTCTCCGGTGCCCCTTTGGTGTGGATGCCCAACACACCATCGCAGTCGTCGATGGTGCTCATGAGCTTGAGTGTCGGGTCGAAGTGGAAGAGCGCATGCCGCATCTGGTCGCGCATGTGGGCAGGCATATCCTGGCCGAGCCCGGCGGCAGCATCCAGCAGCGCGACCTCGGTCGCGTCACCGGATGCAGCGCCGTCGGCTTCGCGGCGCGCATTGGAGCACAGCGTCATGACCTGAAGCATCTTTCCGAGCGGGTCGGCGATGAAGACCGTGGCCTGATGGTCCGGCGATGCTTCGCCGTCGGTCGTCCAGAGCCGCGTCACGCGCATGCGGTTCTCGGTCAGCGTCCCGGTCTTGTCGGTACAGATCACGTCGGTCGAGCCGAGGGTCTCGACCGCGCTGAGCCGCTTGACGACAGCCCCACGCCTCGCCAGCTCGCGGACGCCGATCGCCAGCGCCAGCGTGATGACGGGCAGCAGACCCTCAGGCACGTTCCCGACGAGGAGTCCGACCGCGAACACCACCGCCTTCGAGACAGGGAGGCCCGCAACGATCGTTGCCAGTGGCACGAACGCCGCCGCCATCGCGACCGCGATCGCCGCGATGAGCCATGCCACTCGCCGCACGTGGTGCTCGAGCGGGCTCTCCTCGGACTCCACGCGCTCCGACAGCGCTGCGATCCGACCCAGCTCGGTGCGCATGCCGGTAGCGAACACGACTGCTCGAGCCTCGCCGCCGGTGCACGTCGTGCCCGAGAACACGAGGTCGCGTGCTTGCAGCAGGGGGACGTTCGTGTCCGTGACGTCTGCGGACCGCAGCACGGGCATCGACTCGCCCGTCAGAGCGGAAGTGTCGACCTCGACCGCGCCGGACATGAGCCGCGCGTCGGCCGAGATGCGTTCTCCTTCCTCGATCAACAGGACGTCACCGGGAACGAGCTGTGCTGCCGCGATCGTCTGGCTCTCGCCGTCACGGAGCACCTTGGCCTCCTGCGGTAGGTACTCCTGGAGCGCCTCGACTGCGCGCTCGGCCTGAAGCTCCTGAACGAACGCGAACCCGGCGTTCAGCACGATCACGAAGACGATCGCGATCGCGATCGGTTCGATCCCGGCGATCAGCGCCAGTGCCGCCGCGACCCACAGCAGCAGTGCCAGAGGATGGACGAACTGGCGCAGCAGCTCGCGTGCAAGGCGATGGCCACCGGTGCGTCGCAGCTCGTTTGGACCGTGCACAAGGAGGCGACGTGCCGCCTCTCGAGACGACAAACCGCGTGCCGACGTACGCAGATCCCGGAGCAGTCGCCCGACTGGTTCCGTCGCATCGACGGAAGATTCCGGGACCGCCGAAGGTTCGTGTGCTGCCCTCACAGGTTGGCCAGGAACACCAGGTCACTCACCCCTTCGGCGTTCCTGGGCGCGAGGTGACCGCCAGCTTGGCGCCGGAGTTTCATCGCTCCTCCCGTGGAGACGTGTGAGCCCGAGGGCAGGAGCCTCGCCCAGATCGGTCCGCCGTCACAAGGGTCGAAGGTCATCAGGCATCGACCTCAACGCCGACACCTGGGATCCCAACCCGCCGGACGTCGACGAAGCCGAGACGGCGATGCTCGCCGTGGCCGCCCCTGCTGCCGACAGAGCCTGTCTCGCGCAATGGCTCCACGCG
>Ga0209048_10006655_pt1 | contig 10788 bp, 8 predicted proteins | sample FrelakmetCRP12CR_FD_187146 | JGI IMG/M metagenome (GOLD analysis project Ga0209048, IMG submission 187146) | Freshwater lake sediment microbial communities from the University of Notre Dame, USA, for methane emissions studies - CRP12 CR (SPAdes)... | ecosystem: Environmental > Aquatic >... | reverse complement strand
AGACGTCGGGCATGAGGTCGACGCCCAGCCGTGAATAGGAGAGGGCTCCTATGACCACGAGGGCGACGATGATCATGGTGATGAAAACGGGTTGTCGGATTGAAATGTCGGCTATTCTCATGGCATCAATATTCCTTCCCGCTCAGAGGGCGGCGGCCGGCTTAATGGTCCTGATTTTGTCCTTGTCGTTGAGCTGGCCGGCTCCGGTTGTAACGATTCTCTCGTCACCTTTGAGCCCGGAGAGGATTTCGACGGAGTCGCCGACAACGGCGCCCGGCGTCACGGCGGTCCTTGAAGGTCATGGGCGTCTGTCAGCTCAGGACGGTCCGCGCTCACGTGCCGCCGCGCACGGCACGCACACGAGCGCGGTCGGCATTGCCTCCAATCGTGCCGATGGAATTGGTTCGCCGCACGCGTCGCAGCGCCCGTAATCGCCGGTGGCAATACGCCCCAGTGCCGCATCGATCGCCTCGATCTCGGCCTTGCCACGGTCGTCCAGCCGGGCCAGCAACCGGGCGATGTTCTCCTCCTGGCCTTCCTCTTCCACTTCGGGCTCGACATTCGTGTCCAGCCAGCGCAGGTCGTCCTCAACATGCGCCACCGTGCGAAACAGTGTCGCACGCCGTTCAAGCAGACGCTCCCTGATGTCGTCTATGTGCAAGTTCATCTCGAACTTATCCGCCTGCAAAGCGCTCGCCATCGCCTGGCACGGGCCGCCGAGCCCATCGAGTGAGTAAGGCTTGGCAGACGCGGGAATGGTGAGAAGTCGATCGCCAGTTTCGAGAATCGAGCCGCATTCGACGCACGCCTGGCCTGAAATGGCCCTGCATGATTCTCCTAAGAAACAGACGCCGGAGCTTGCTGCGAGGCCCCTCGATACGGAGCCCAAAAGAGGGGCTCTTACTCGGGGTGAACGGGGAGAAAACCGTGTTCATGAGCTGCGCTCGCTCGAAGACCATGAAAACCAATCATTCATCCAGATGTCGCAGATGGCCACAGATACACCCGAAACACCAGCATCTGTGTTCATCTGCGGCGTTGTCGTCCCCGTCTCATCCGAGCCAGCAGCGTCGCACCATCCATTTAACGACTTCCAGCACCGGCAAGACGCTGAAGGCAAGGACGATCACAATGAGCCAGTCCACCAGCGGCAAGGGGAATGTGCCGAACGGTGTCTGGAGAAAGGGCACGTGGACGATCGCCGCCAGCAACACCAGCTCCCACGCGATAGCGATGTTCAGCCAGTGGTTCGCAAAGGGGCGCAAAACAACTGACTGCCGATCCGACCGGTAGTTGTAGGCCTTGAAGAATTGGATCAGCACCAGCGATACGAAGGTCATCGTCATGGCCTCGTGCAGGCTGCGGCCCGTGTTCAATGCCCAGGCGAATAGGCCCAGATTGACCGCCGTAGACCACAGGCCACCGGCTGACATCAAGATGACAATCGGGCGCGTGAAGATGCCGCTCGACGGACTGCGGGGCGGCCGGCGCATGAGATCTGGTTCGGGTGGATCCACCGCGAGCGCCAGCGCGGGAAAGCCGTCGGTGGCCAGGTTGACGTAGAGGATCTGCACGGCGCTGAGGGGGAGCGGCAGCCCGGCGAGCACCGCGCTCGCCATCAGGCCGATCTCGCCGATGTTCGAAGACAGTAAGTACATGAGGTACTTCTTGATGTTGGCGAACACGTGCCGCCCTTCCTCGACCGCCGCCACGATGGACGCGAAGTTGTCGTCCGTCAGCGTCATGGCAGCGGCTTCTTTTGCGACATCGGTGCCGGTAATCCCCATCGCTACACCGATATCGGCCTTCTTTAGCGCCGGCGCATCGTTCACTCCGTCACCGGTCATCGCAACGCGTTCCCCGTTCTTCTGTAGCGCCATGACGACTCGCAGTTTGTGACTCGGAGAGACGCGGGCGTACACCTCGATGTCCCGCACGGCACGCTCGAGCTCGGCATCGCTCATCGTGTCCAAGTCCGTCCCTGTGATTACGCGGCCGTGCTTCAGGATGCCCAATTCACGCGCCACGGCCTGCGCTGTCGAAGGATGGTCGCCGGTGATCATCACGGCGGTGATGCCGGCCTGCTTGCACGTCTCGATGGCCGCCTGCGCCTCGGGCCGCGGCGGATCGATCATCCCCACCAAGCCGAGAAAGGTCATGTCGCTCTCGGCCTTCTTCAGGGTCGCATTGGACTTGTATGCCACCGCCAGCACGCGCAGCGCAGCGCTGGCCATGTCGCGGGCGTGGGCAAGAATCGTGTCCCGCGTCGCCGTGTCCAAGCGGACAGTGCCCGACTCAGTCAGCTGCTGCGCGCAGGAGTTCAGGATGATCTCGGGTGCCCCTTTGGAGTAGGCCACCACACCGTCCGGCGTGCTGTGCAACGTGGTCATGCGCTTGCGTTCGGACGTGAAGGGAATCTCGTTGGAACGCGGGAACTGCGCATCCAGCTTGAGTTTGTCCAGGCCGGCTTTGGCGGCAGCCACCACCAGCGCCCCCTCGGTGGGATCACCTCTCACCAACCAGCCTGTGGCGGTCGCCGAACCTGGGCGCTCGTTCTCGCTGCCGCAAACGAGGTGAGCGTCGGAGGCTAACGCGCCGGCGCGCAGCAGCATCACGAGCGGCGCCGGCGGCTCGATCGGCGAACCGTCCCGCACGAACGCGCCCCGCGGGTCATAGCCGGCACCGGACACCTCCAACATGCACCCGCCAACGAAGACCTTGCGCACCGTCATTTCATCTTTAGTCAGCGTGCCGGTCTTGTCGGAGCAGATGACCGACGTGCTGCCCAGCGTCTCCACCGCGGGCAGGCGACGGATGAGCGCGTGGCGCCGCACCATGCGCTGTACGCCGATTGCGAGCGAGATGGTGACGACGGCGGGCAACGCCTCCGGAACCACGGCGACCGCCAGGGCAATCCCGAAGATGAGCATCTCCAGAAACGGTTGTTCGCGGTACAAGCCGAGCGCGACGATGACCGCCACGACCGCCAAGGCGACGCGCGCGAAGGTGCGGCCGACCTTATCCAGGTTTTCCTGGAGCGGTGTTCTGGGCGATTCGACCGCTGTCAGCAGCTGCGCGATCTTGCCGAACTCGCTGGTCATGCCGGTGGCCACAACGACGGCCCGGCCGCGGCCGTACGTCACCGCGGTGCCCGCGTATACGAGGTTGCGGCGATCGCCGAGCGCCAAAGTGGTGTCGGCCTGCGGGGTGGTGTATTTCTCCACGGGAACCGACTCCCCGGTGAGCGCCGCTTCTTCGGCCTGCAGATTGATGGCCTCGACGATCCGCCCATCGGCAGGAACCTTGTCCCCCGCACGCAAGAGAATGAGGTCGCCGGGGACGATCTCGCGCGCCGGGATGTCTACCTCTTCGCCGTCGCGCACCACGGCGGCGGTGGGCGCAGCCATCTGACGCAACGCTTCGATGGCCCGCTCCGCCCGATACTCCTGGACAAAACCCAAGAGCACCGCGAACAGGACGATCACGGCGATAGCGATTGCCTCGATGCCATGCCCGAGGAAGGCGGAGAGGACGACCGCGGCGAGGAGGATTGCAATAAGAACGTTCTTGAATTGGTCGAGCAGCACCGCCCACGGCGACACACGCTGTGCCGCTTCGAGCTCGTTCGGCCCCACCGTTGCTAACCGCCCGGTCGCCTCCGCGCGACTCAGGCCACGCGTCGGATCCGCCCCGAGCCGGGTCAATACCTCTGCTACTTCAAGCGTGTGCCACGCCGGTGCGCCATCGGGCACGGCCGCGCCGGTGGGCGCGGCGGACGGCCGAGCCGCTTGCGTGCCGGTGGAAGCAGAGGCGTGCGCCATGCGCCCGTGGTGTAGCACGAACAAGAGACGCAACCCACGCGTCACCCAGAAGAGTGTCGTGTCGAAATCGAGAAGGCGCTGGTGCGCAATGGGTGGCTGTACCAGACCAAGACGACGAAGAAGCGTCCTGAATCAGCCGCAAGGAGCCATCCGTCATTCTCAACCCCGCATCGAATCGGTCACCGATTCGCACGGCTGCAAACGCCAACGTGCCGCCGAGCGCAGAGTCACTCCCGGGGAACGGTGGCACGCTTGTTTCTTTACATGCGAACCGGCGAACTGAAAGGAGGGCGTGCATGGCCACAAAGAAACAGGGAGATCGAGTGGGAGCGCTGGTGGCGGAGGTCGAAGCACTTGCCAAACGGCTGCGCACCGACATTCGCAAACGCGCCGAGGCGGCCGGATTGCTGAAGAACCTCAGGGCGATGGCCGATCAACTGCGCAAGCGGGCAGCGACAGCGGCGGCACAAGTGGAAAAGTACGTCCACGAGATCCGCAAGGACCTCGAAGCGGCCGGCAAGTCAGCGAAGCCCGCGAAACGCAAAAAGATGAAGCCCAAGGCGAGGAAACCAATCGGCCCTCCGCCATCGGTCGCGCTGTAGTCGCACCTCTTACCGGCAACCGCTGATGCACGCCGTGTGACCACGTGCGTCCATCGGCGGTTGTCCGGAGGCGCTGCGAGCGGGTCATGTGCCGCGGGGGCGAGGTCGGTGTGTACCTACCTGACCCGGCAGAGCCGGAACCATCCGGGGAAGGAATGGAAAACCGAGCGTGCCCGTCTCGCCCCGCGCGGCACAGTATTCGACGTCGACCTACCGTGCGGCGGGCGGCCGGGATGACGGAACGCTCCACCGCAAGAGGCTCAGTTCAGCGCAGCGCGTTGCCCCTCGTCACTGGCGTGCGGCACCAGCGCTGATGTCGGCGCCGGGAGCTTGGGCAGGAGCGTCCCATACGTCCGCTCGAGCAGGCGGCGCACGCGCGCCAGCAGCTCGGCGCGCGCGAACGGCTTGCTGACGTAGTCGTCAGTACCCGCCAGAAAGCCACGTGCACGGCTGCCTGGATCGTCGCGCGCCGTGAGTATCAAGATGGGAATGAAGGCGGTGCGCACGTTGGCGCGCAGTTGCTCGCAAACCTGGAAACCGTCCATGCCGGGCATCATGATGTCGAGCAAGATCAGATCGGGCGGATCGGTCCGGGCGACTTCGAGCGCTTCGGTGCCGTTCGCGGCGCTGACCGTCGTCATTGGCAGCTCGCTGTGTTCCAATGTGAACTTGATCAAGCGACGCATGTCTTCATGGTCGTCGACCACCAACGCACGGTAGCAACGGGGTTCGGTTGCGGCGGGAGGAGCGGCGCCCCTGGGGGGTGCCGCCATGGGTGAAGGGACGGCCGCCGGGGCGGTCGCGTGGTTTGCGGAGGCACCGCAGTACGGACAGATCTGCCACTCTCTCTGCAGCCGCATGGAGCAGCTCGAACAGTTGCACTGCAGAACCGTCGCGCAATGGGGACAGACCGTGAAGTTCTCCTCAATCTCGCGGTCGCACGCCGGGCAGCGTGGCGCCTCGGCGGCAAAGTCAACGACACGCAGCACTTCCTCGGCGGTGGTCAGGCCGGCGGAGACGCGCGCCGCGGCGTGTTCCGATAGGAACTTCGTGCCGTCAGTGCGCGCCTGCATACGCAGCGCGCTCTCCGTCGCCTTGGTTTCGATGAGCTTCCCCATCGCCGGCGTGATCGGCAAGACCTCATACACCCCGAGGCGCCCGGCCCAGCCGGTCTTGCGGCACGCCGGACAGCCGCGACCGTGTCGGAGCGGCTGCAGCACGGTACCGATCTGCAATGCGCGCAGGCTTTCGGCTTCGGGCTCGTAGGGCTCCGCACACGCCTCACAGATCCGCCGCACCAGCCGCTGCGCCAGAATCAAATTGAGGGACGACGCCAGCATGTATGGCTCGATGCCGAGGTCGAGCAGCCGGCTGATGGTCGACACCGCGTCGTTGGTGTGCAGCGTGCTCAACACCAGATGACCGGTCTGCGCGGCGCGTAGCGCGATCTGCGCCGTTTCGCTGTCGCGGATCTCACCCACCAGGATCACATCCGGGTCTTGCCGCAAGATCGAACGCAGCGTCTGCGCGAACGTCAGCCCCTGTTTCTCGTTGATCTCGACCTGATTGATCCCCGCGATCTGGTACTCGATCGGGTTTTCGATGGTCACGATGTTGCGCGTCGGTGAAATGATCTCGGCGATCATGCCGTAGAGCGTGGTCGTCTTGCCGCTCCCCGTCGGGCCGGTGACCAGGACCATCCCTTCCGGACGGGCGATCGCCTGGCGGACGGCCTTCAGGTCGCGCGGCGACAACTTGAACGCCTCGAGTCCGCTGGGCGAGCGGCTCGCGTCGAGAATGCGCATAGTCACCTTCTCGCCGAACTGCGTCGGTAGACTGGAGACGCGCAGATCGACCGTCGCCTCTTGGAAGCGCATCTGAATGCGGCCGTCCTGCGGGACGCGTCGTTCCGTGATGTCCAACCTTGCGAGGACCTTGCAGCGCGCCACCAGGGGGTCCTGAATCCATTTCGGCAAGCGCAGCGACTCTTCCAGAATGCCATCAATGCGATAGCGAACCCGCACGCCCGCGGGCTCGGCTTCGATGTGGATGTCGCTGGCACGTCCACGCACGCCTTCGGCGAGGATGAGGTTGAGGAGCTTCACCACCGGCGCCAGCGTGCTCTCGCGCATCAGGTTCGACAGGTCGGTCTTCGGTTCATCCTTCTGCTCCGCCACGTGGACGTCACCGCCCTCGGGAACCCCTCGCAAGTACTCGTTCAGCGCATCGTCGAGATGGTAGGCGTGCCGTAACGCGTCGCGCACCGCGGTCTGTGTCGCGACTTCCACAACCACCCGCTTGCCGGTGGCAAACTCGATGTCGCGCAAGACACCGCGATCGAGCGGATTGGCCATGGCAACGACGAGGCTCTGTTGTTCCACACGCAACGGGACGATCTGGTGCTGCGTTGCGAGATCCTCGCGTACCAGCCGGGTCACCGCCGGATCCAACGCCACGGCGGCAAGGTCGACGAGTGGCCAGCGCAGCGAGCGCGCCAGCGACTCCGCCACGGCTTCTTCCCCGAGTCTAGCGTTGCGCACCAGCCAGTCGATGGCCGTCACCCTGCTCTCTCCCTGGGACGCCAACTCCGCTTCGGCCTGCTGCGCAGTGTCGTTCGAGATAAGCGCTGTTCGCGCCAAGTACCGCAACAGCGCCCCGTTCTCCGCCGCCTGTTTGCTCGCCATTCTCTTTCTGACCCCGCGAGTCGCCCCGCAAGGTGCATGCCAGGTGCGTGCGCGTGCCGGGCGACGAGAAGGCAACTGGCTACCAGGGCCCGCCGACAATTCCGGACACGTCGCGACACGCCGTTGTCACCGCGGCCGCCGCGCTGTGGCACAGCGAGTCTACCGCAGGTCCTGGCTGAACAGGACTTGGTCCACGGAGACGAAGCGGGGCGCCAGTGGCGGGATGTTCTTCACATCGTTGAAGTCGGCGTCGTAATCCCAATTCCGGACCGGCGGAGAGTAGATGTTACACCCACTGGCGCTGCTGCCGCCGGTTCCGCACCAGATGCCGTTCGCATGCGACGGCGCACCGAGGCTGACGAAGGACCCGCGGTACGTCAGGGTGAAAACACCCCAGTTCTCGTGAAAGCGCGGATAGTTCTCAAGGCCACCGTTGTAAGTGCCGACGATGGTGGTGTCCACGCCGGCCAGGAACGCGGCGTTGATGGTCGTATTGGCACCGCCACGGGATGCATCGGCGAGCGAACGATTGCTCTGGCAGTCGTTCGAGAAGGTGGCGCCGCAGGTGTACGTCGGGACAGAGGTGAAATAGTTGTTCGACAGCACGTTCAGGCTGTCGGCGACCACGGAGGCCGGTTGCTTGGGCAGATCCCCTGCACCGACGGGGCCGCGGTTGTAGTCACCGGCTACATACGCTGCTTGGTCAGTCACTGCCGTCAACCCGGTTGGGTCCCCCCCCGGCGGCGGCGGGAACGGTAGATTGGCGGAGCCAAAGACCCGCACGCCGTAATCGTTGACCACGGCGGAATTTGGGCCCTGTACCGAGAGGTAGATGACAATTCCGCCGTCGCTGACATCGGCGGGGTCAAAGAACGGATTGCCGTGGGATTGATTCCACAGTAGCAGATCGTGCAGGTTGATGTTGAGAAGATACATCCACTTGTGCTCGCGCCAGTTGTAGAAACCGCCGCGCCGGTAGTCGAGATCGAAGGTACCGAGCGCAGGGCCCATACTTGTGGCATAGACGCGGCCGTTGCTGGCAAAGGGCGGGTTGTAGCAGACGAGAGCGCCGTTGTTGCAGCCGGTCGCACTGGCATCCGTGCAGGTGCAGCCACCAGCGCCCGTCGGCACGTCCGTGTAGAAGATGGGCATGGTCCCGGGCAGGGAGCTGTTGGCCGTATTCCAGAGAGCGTCCCTCATGAAGTCGTGCAGGGAGGCGGTCTGGGCACCGTTGCGATTTCCAAACGCGTCTTGGACTTCGATCGCGTGGGGCAGGTTGGGGCCAGCGGGCAGATTGTCGTTCGCGTTGAGCCGTAGCACGATTCGCAGGTCGGCGTTCGTCCAGAAGACGCCACTCCCCTTGGCGGTCACGTCAGGTTTCGGGACTGCGAGGGCGCCCGTATTGCCGAGCAGACTTCCCTTCCAGGCCGCCAGCTCTGCTGCCGGCACTTTGCGCGTACCGCCGCCACCGCAACCCAAAACGAGGGGATCGAGATCGGGCGACGGAGGCACCAGGTCCTGCAAGGCGTCAACCGTGACAACACCGGTGCAATCGCTGGTGTCCTTACGCCCGCGGTAGACATCCCCCTTGGCAGATACCGACACCGTGGTAATGGCCTGGTTGGCAGGGATTCCGCCCCCCTGTTTGTCCTCAATGTACAGCTGGTCGCCGGCGTTCAGGTAGAGGTTCCCGTTGGTATGGACGCGTCCATGCAGGCGCATGAGTGGGCCTGGCTCGATCTCCAGATCGTTCGTATAGAAAGCGACGAACTGAAAGAGGGGGATGTAGTCCACGTCGAACTGCGCGCCAACGATGGCTTCGGTCTCGCCGTTGGAGACGGCTGCTGATTTCACCGTGTAGGCGTACCGAATGGAGTTGAGGCCACCGAAGAGTTGACCGGCCGGGATCACGATCGTTTGCGGATTCCCCGGCACCTCGGTGAGGCCGTAGGTCACCGTGCGGTTGCCGACGCTGAGGCTGACCGGTAGCAAGTCGGATGCGCTCGGCACCCGAAAGTTGAGAAAGATGTTGCGGTAGGTGCCCATGCCGTGGTTCACGCCGGATTCGGCGGCGTAGAAGCCGCTGGTAACCCGAGCAAAGGCGCCGCGGAGGGTGGTATCCGAAATGATGGATGTGGTCAAGGAGACCGCCATGACCATGATCAGCGATAAAACCAAGAGCACCGTGATGAGGGCTACACCTGCTTGATTGTTGCGAGATGATGGAGTCATTTCGAAGCAACCCTTTCGCGTAATCTTCTCGGTGGCGGCATCGGGATTTATCCGGGTGGCAGCAGATTGCGGGGCTTCGCTTTGATTCGGCCGGTGCGCCGGAAGAAGTGTCCCTGGGCGTCCGCAACACGCGAGCGCACCGTGACGTCGACGTCGATCTCGGTTACCAGCATCCACTCGCCGTCATTGGCGGGCAGGTCGACAACATCGCAGGAGGGACAGTTGCGCGCCAGCTGATACTGGATATTCAACTCTTCGACTCCGGAGGCAAACGGGAGCGCGGGCCCGCCGTTCGTGGCAACCGTGAACGTTGGCAGAGTAGGGTCCGATGTGTCGGTCGCGTAGGTGCGTTCGTCAATGGCGTAGACACCGCTGGAGATCGGGTAGTCCTTCGACAACGCGGTACTCTTCTGCAAGGTTTGCGCGGCCGCTTGTGCGCCGGTGATATTGAAGAACTCGCCGGTGCCGTTGGGGTGGCGGATATAGATCCACATGCCAGCCGCGAACCCGGCGGCGGAGTTCACGGCAAGGTCAGTGCCGTTGGCAGGCAGGTCAGTGCGCAGAGCAGTCCGCAGGCACGTGAGATCCGATTGCACCAAGCCGTGGCGGGTGACGATGCGGTCGTTCACGCCTGCATCGCTGCCGGACAAGGCGACGAAGGTCCCATTTGTTGGCAAACACGCCCCGCCCAGGCGCAGGTCGCGCGCCAGGGTATCCAGCGTCGCGCGCAGCGACTGTGCCGTCTCGATGCGGAGATTCTCCTGCTCGATGCTGGGGCGTGCCACAGCCACCAGGCCGCCGGCGGCGCCGAGCACCAAGGAGACAAGCGCGATGGTAACGAGCAGCTCAACGAGCGAAAAGCCGGCTTCAGTGCGTGACATCGGTGTAGATCGACTGCAGCGTGTAGCTCTTGGCGCCCGTGGGTTCGGTCCACACCACCGTGGTATGAACGGTCTTCATGTTTTGTTGGGGCGAATCCGCTACGACGCTGGTTTCGAGGTTGTAGGTAATGCCGTCGACGATGGTGGTCGACGAGCGGGTGGCCATATCGCCATAGTTCAAGCTGCGAACGTCCTCGAGTTCGCCGGCTGCCACAGCGATCGCCGTGGTCGTTGTCCCGTTGCTGCGTTGCATCTGGATCTGCTGCGTGAGCAAGTCGCCGATGGCCGCCGCAGCGATCGCGAACAACACTATCGCCGTAACGCACTCGATCAGTGTCGTGCCCCGCTGGTTACGAGCGACTCGACGAGCGGGCTCGGCACCCCGATTCATTGGATCTCTCCAGACGGCCACGCCTGGAGCGACTTGCTCACCCCAAACGAGTCGCGCAGCTCGATCTGCCGTGGTGCGGACAGGTTGACCGCGACGCCCCGGCTGTCGAATTCCACCCGAGTGCCCACAGCGGTTGGCGACACGTACGCCGGCGCGGGGATCGGCACCGTGCGCACA
>Ga0209048_10006654_pt1 | contig 10789 bp, 11 predicted proteins | sample FrelakmetCRP12CR_FD_187146 | JGI IMG/M metagenome (GOLD analysis project Ga0209048, IMG submission 187146) | Freshwater lake sediment microbial communities from the University of Notre Dame, USA, for methane emissions studies - CRP12 CR (SPAdes)... | ecosystem: Environmental > Aquatic >... | reverse complement strand
TCTTATGCCAGATCTGGGGGGTACCCACCCAAAAGGGCGAAGCGTCAAACTATTAAGTTTATTCTATTCAAAAAATTTGTCAACAAGAATTCTTAAATTGACAAATAAAGGAAAGGGGATTACCATTCCTAAATTATTTGGACAGTTCAGTTGGCGCCCCCCAACTGAACTGTCCAAATAATTTAGAAAAGGTAAGAAGGGAGATCGTATGGCCGATAAGAATATTACCGAAGTGACCGATGAAAATTTCAAGATCGAAATATTAGATTCCACTGTCCCGGCTTTAGTGGATTTTTGGGCAACCTGGTGCGGTCCCTGCCGCGCCATCGCTCCGGTGGTTGAGGAACTGGCCGGCCAATATGAAGGCCAGGTCAAGATCGGGAAATGCAACGTGGATGAAAATCCGAAAATACCAGGTCAATACGGTATCCGGGCCATACCCACGCTGATCTTGTTCAAGAATGGTACGGTGGCCGAGCAGATTACCGGAGCAGTATCCAAAATGACCTTGGAAAACGCCATTAAGAAGGTTTTGTAGCCCCTGGCCGGGCCATTATTTGCTTACAATTATTTTTGGTTGGGGATTTCGATGGAAGAGGTCATTATCATTGGTGGAGGACCGGCTGGGCTGACCGCCGGTATTTATGCTTGTCGGGCTAAGTTAAAGACCCTGATGATTGAGAAACTGGTCCCCGGCGGGCAGGTATTATCCACCGATTGGGTGGATAATTATCCCGGTTTCCCGGAAGGCATCTCCGGATTTGACTTGGTGGACCGCATGCGGCAGCAGGCTGAACGTTTCGGCCTCTCGGTCGCTTCCGATGAAGTCACCGGGGTCGATTTCAGCCGCCCGGAAAAGTTTATTCAGGGGGCCAGTCGAACCTATCAGGCCAAATCCGTTATTATAGCCTCCGGGGCCATGTACAAGAGGTTGGGGGTCCCCGGGGAGGAGCGGTTGACCGGTCGGGGGGTTTCCTATTGCGCCACCTGTGACGGGCCTTTTTACCAGGGCCAGGAAATCGCCGTAGTCGGCGGAGGCGACAGCGCCGTTCAGGAAGCCGTCTATTTGACTCGCTTCGCCACCAAGGTCTATTTGATTCATCGGCGCGACCAACTACGAGCCACCCGGGTCTTGCAGGAAAAGGCCCTGACCAATCCCAAGATTGAACCCATCTGGAAAAACGTGGTGGAATCGATTGAGGGCGCGGATCAGGTGGAGGCCCTGCGCCTCAAAAATGCGGATGGTTCCGGCGGGCGGACCCTGGAGGTGCAGGGGACATTTATATATGTGGGGATTCAACCGAATACCCAGTGGTTGCAGGGGGCGGTCTCGTTGGATTCCCAGGGGTTTATTCCCACCGATCCGACTATGGCCACGTCCGTTCCCGGGGTGTTTGCCGCCGGGGATGCGCGTCAAAAACTAGTCCGGCAGATTTCCACGGCGGTAGGCGATGCGGCCACGGCGGTTCTGGCGGTTGAAAGTTATCTGGGCTCCTTATGAAAAATAATTTTTTTTGTTTTGGCGGAAAACGCGGATTTATTTTGCTGGTGGTCGGTTTTTTTCTTTTGTCGGCCGGGGGCTGCGGTTGGTTTTCCAGTTCCACCAAGAAGGAGGAACCCGAGCAGAGCGCGGATGCCCTGATCCAAGAGGGCCTGGACGCCTATCAGCTTAAGAAATACGAGCGGGCGACCGAAGCCTTTCAAAAAATAAAAGACCGGTTTCCCTACAATCAATATGCCGTTCTGGCTGAATTGAAATTGGCGGACAGCTATTATCTGAACAAGGACTATGAGTTGGCGGCCACCAGTTACAAGGAATTTGAAAAGATGCACCCCACCAACGAGGTGATCGCCTATGTGGTCTTCATGCAGGGCATGAGCTATTTTAAGCAGATGCCCACCATTGACCGGGACCAGTCAAAAGCCCTTTTGGCCGTTCAGGAGTTTGACCGCTTCAGCAAGAGCTATCCGCAAAGTGAATATGTCACCCAAGCCAAGATTAACCATGAAGAGGCCCAAAAGAATGTTGTGGCCCATGAATTTTTTATAGGGGAATTTTACCTGAAAAAAAAGGATTATCGGGCCGCCTTGGGGCGTTTTGAGGGCATTATTAAGCAATATCCCCAGACTCCCCACCCCCCTAAGCTGCAATCCTACCTGCAAACCTGCCGGGAAAAAGTAAGCGCCGCCAAGTAAAAAAAGCGATCAACCGTCAGTCCTGATAACCGCTGGAAGTTGCAGATGGCGGAGAGAGAGGGATTCGAACCCTCGGTAGAGGTTTCCCCCTACACTCGCTTAGCAGGCGAGCACCTTCAGCCGACTCGGTCATCTCTCCGCTGTTTAATACCGGTGCGAATGGCGGAGGGAGAGGGATTCGAACCCCCGTTCCCCGGAAGGAAAGCGGTTTTCAAGACCGCCGCCTTAAACCCCTCGGCCATCCCTCCATGATTGTTTAATACCATAGTATAGGCCCATCTGTCAACCTCATGGAAATTCGCTCTGGATATGGAGGTTTGTTTTTCATTTGAGGTTGGGCGTTCGATGTTCAATGTTCGATGTTCATTGGTTTTGGCAAATTGGGTTCCCGCCCCGGGCCTGGGGGGTTAGTCTATCGTTGTTGAAGAGAGGGTTCTTTTCCCCCAGACCCGCATACCGATAATCCCGATTTCGTACAGGATATACAAGGGGACGGCCATCAGCATCATGTTGAAGGCATCCGGGGTGGGGGTCAAAACGGCTGAGATGATAGCGATAATTAGTACCGCATAGCTTCGGTAGCGGGTAAAAACCGACCGTTGGACTATACCGACTCGGCCCAACAGGACCATGACCAGGGGCAACTCAAACATGATTCCGAAGCCGAAGATAAAGGTGAGGCAGAAAGAGATAAATTTTCGAACCGAGATGATGGCTTCCAGGTTCTGGTTTTGAAAACCTAAGAGAAATTTGGTCCCGTAGGGCAGGGTAACCCAAAGGCAAAAAGAGGCGCCCAGGTAAAATAGAAAAACCGAGCCCAGCCAGAAGCTGAACATCATGGACCTGGTGAAATTGTCAAAGGTGGAGTGCAGGGCGGACAACAGCTTAAAGAGAATAAAAGGGGTGCTGATCACCAGACTGACGGCCAGGGCGATATTCAAAAGTCCGAAAAAAGTCTCGGACAGGGCATAGTAGGCCAGGGTTACCCCGGTGTGCCGCTGGAGAAAGGACAGGATTTCCTTAGACAACACATAACCCACCAGGGAGAAGACCAGGACCACGACCGCCATCTGGATGATGGATTGGCGCAATTTTTCCAGAAAAGCAATGATCGCCTGGGGGTTCTCCACATATTCGGCAAGAGGTCTCATCTTAGGTCAAAGGGTCAAGAGGGAATAAGGGCTGGCCTTGGGTTCGGCCTCAAGGAAGCAGATACTTCGTGATCAACCGCTGGGTATCCTCGGGATTGAATTCTATCACCCGCCAGGTCCCGGCCGCCTTACGCATGGCCATCCGAAGCTGATCACTATCCTTCTTCAAGGTCACTAACGAGAGGTCCTCCCGGGTATTGAATTGCGCCGCGGAAAGCAGCAAAAAGGCCGAGGGCAGGGTGGGGTTATTCGGGTTTTTCAAATATTTTTCCAATTCCTGCCGCGCCAGGCCGGCCAACCCGTTCTGGACCCCGGGAATCAGGGTGATTTTAACCTCCCCCAGAGGCCCTAATAATTTCCCCAGGGGGCTCTCTGAATTGGAAGCCTTGAACAGGGTGGAAAAGGATTCGGCCACCTGCTGTTTTAGAATATTATCCAGATCAACATACAATAAAAAGGTTTCAAAATCGCGGTTTTTTAAACTGGACCCAATCCGGTACAGGGTATATTGGGGGGTCCCCTCCAGCCATCGCCAAGTTAGTCCCAGGGCGAAAGCCAGTCCGATCAGGAGGAGGATGATAATCGAGCGCTTATATTTTCTAATTAATGATTCCATTTGAAATTAGACCTTCGTGGCCGCCGGGTCTTGGCGAAAGGGTTTTCCAGCCCGCCCCGGCGGGCCTTTTTAGGTTCTAACCCGGCCCCCGTGTTTTCAAATCTTCCCGGAGGAAGGGCTGGCCTGAAAGGCATCAAAAGTCTCTGAGTTTGGGCCTGCTTTAAATATAATTAGTAAATTAGGCCCGGATTCGAAGTCCGGAGTACCTTTGGAAAACCCTTTCGCCAAGACCCGGCGGCCATGCCAAATATGGGGGGGTACCCACTAAGCAACTATCCTTTATTCCTGTTCCAGTCCGTGTTTGATCATTCGATAGCGCAGCGAGCGAAGGTTGATTTTTAATAGATTGGCCGTCCGCTGCTTATTGCCCAGGGCCCGCTTCAAGGCTTGAATAATAAGATTTTTTTCTATTTTATCCATGGTTTGATCGAGATCCAGACCTTCCCCCGGCAGGGTGATCTGCGGGAGTTCCCCGGTGGAAGCGATCACCCCTTTAAAGGCGGCCAGGGCCAGGCTTTCCGGAAGGACGATGGTGGAACGTTCCATGGCCACCGACCTTTCGATAATATTCTCCAATTCCCGGACGTTCCCGGGGAAGGGATACTGGCTTAAGACCTTCAGGGCATAGGAGGAGATTTTATTGATCTTTTTGCCTAAGGACCGGGAATAGTTTTCCAGGAATTGGTGGGCCAGGAGGGGAATATCTTCCGGTCTTTCCCGGAGCGACGGGAGCTGGATGGAAACCACGTTGATCCGGTAAAAGAGATCTTCCCGGAAACGTCCTTCCATAACCTCTTTTTCCAGGTTTTTATTGGTGGCCAAAATAAAGCGGATATCCACCAAACGCTCATCGGTGCCGCCCAGGGGAGTGAAGCTTTTTTCCTGGAGGAGCCGTAATAGTTTTACCTGCATGGTGGGCGAAAGTTCCCCGATTTCATCCAGAAAAAGGGTCCCCCGGTGGGCTGTTTCCACCAATCCGATTTTATTGGTCTGGGCCCCGGTAAATGCCCCTTTGCGATAACCGAACAGTTCACTTTCGATCAGTGTTTCCGGGATCCCGGCGCAGGAAACGGTGACAAAAGGAAAATCGCGGCGCTGGCTGTTTTCGTGAATCAAATGGGCTACCAGTTCCTTGCCGGTTCCGCTTTCCCCGGTGATCAGGACGTTGCTGACCACCTGGGAGGATCGCTGAATCAATTCCGACACCCGCTTCAACTGGGGACTATGGCCGATCAGGGGCTTGGTCTGGTATTGAAGAGGAGTTCCGGCCGGGGTCGGCTGTTCGGGCTGCCCCACATATTTGGAAAAGGCGCTTTGGATAACCGATTTCAGCTCAACGATATCAAAGGGTTTCGGGAAGTAGTCGTAGGCCCCCTCGTTCATGGCCTCCACGGCGGTCTCCGTATCGGCATAAGCGGAGATCATGATCACTTCCGTCCGGGGATGGAGGTTTTTTATTTCTTTTAACAAGGCCAGGCCGTCGAGGGGCCGCATCCGGATGTCCGTCAGGACCACCGCCGCCGGGTGTTTTTTGAAACTTTGAAGGGCTTCGGTCCCGTTGGCGGCCGTGTTAACCTGGTACCCCTCTTTGGCCAGCATGATTTCCAGCATTTCCCGGATGCTGGCTTCATCGTCGACAACCAGTATGGATTTCATGAGCCCTCTAGGGTTTGGAATAACAGATTGTGGACGATTCGACCGTTTACCATGGTCAATAGGGCCTTCCCCTTCAATTTAAAGCCGTTGAAGGGGGAGTTCCTGCTCTTTGAACGGAATTGTTGGACATCGACCTGGAATTCGAAGAAGGGGTCCAGAATCGTCAGGTGGGCGGGGCCATTCCGCTGGAGCTGCCCCCACCCCTCCAGGTTCAAGGCCCGAGCCGGCCCGGTGGTGAACTTGGCAATCGCCTGGGGCAGGGTTAATAACCCCTTGTGCACCAATTGCAGCGTGAGGGGCAAAGCGGTTTCCAGGCCGATGAGGCCGCACAAGGCCTGCTCAAATTCGACCTCCTTCTCCAGCGAGCTGTGAGGGGCGTGGTCGGAGGCGATGACGTCGAGGGTCCCGTCCTTCAATCCTTTTTGGATGGCTTGCAGGTCCTCGCGGCTCCGCAAGGGGGGGTTGACCTTGGCCAGGGTGTCGAAACCGACTAAGGTGTCCTCTGTCAGAGTGAAGTAATGGGGGGCCGTTTCCGCGGAAACCGGAAGCCCTTTTTTCTTGGCTTCTCGAATGAACTGAACGGATCCGGCGGTGCTTACATGGGCAATATGCAGCGGATGGCCGGTAAGCTGGCAGAGCAAGATGTCCCGCTGGACCATGGTCTCCTCCGCCGCGGCCGGGATACCCCTTAGCCCCAGCCAGGTGGAGGTCGGGCCTTCGTTCATCACCCCGGATTGGCTTAAATGGAGGTCTTCACAATGGGCAATGATGGGCAGGCGGAAGGCTTTGGCGTATTCCATGGCCCGCCGCATCAACTGGCCGTTCATAACCGGGTGGCCGTCATCGGAAAGGGCCACCGCTCCGCCTTCCTTGAGGTCCCCATACTCCGCCAGCGCCTCCCCCCGGAGCCCGATGCTGATGGCCCCTACCGGAAAGACTTTGGCCAATCGGGCCTCTCGGGCCCTGCTGACTATAAATTCACAAACCGAGCGCTGGTCATTCACCGGCTGGGTGTTCGGCATGCAGGCCACCGCGGCAAAGCCTCCCGCCACGGCGGCCTGGGCGCCGGTGAGTATGGTCTCTTTGTATTCCTGGCCAGGTTCTCGCAAATGGGTATGCATGTCGATTAGACCGGGGGTCACCACCAGGCCCTCGGCCGGTATGATCCTATAATCCGTCAGCTCTCTATCGGTCCTTCGGGGGGCGGCGGGCAGCAGGTCCTGAATTTTTCCGTTTTGAATGTAGATATCCATGAGGTCATCCAGTTGGTTGGCTGGATCGATGAGACGCCCCCCCTTGATCAAATATTTCACTTCCGCTCACCTCCCAAAAGCAGGTACAGCAGGGCCATCCGAACAGCCACCCCATTGGTTACCTGGTCCAGTATGACCGAAAACGGCCCGTCGGCCAGATCGGGATGAAGTTCCACTCCCCGATTGACCGGGCCGGGATGCATGATGATCACGTCCTTTTTCGCCTTTTTCATGTTTCCGGGATGAAGGCCAAAAAAACGGGAGTATTCCCTCAAGGAGGGGAACAGCAGTTGTTGCTGCCTTTCCAACTGGACCCGCAGCATCATGATCACATCTGCTCGGGGAATGATTTCTTCGAGTTGATAGCTGACTTCCACTCCGAAGGCATCGAGGTGGGGAGGGATCATGGTCGGCGGTCCGGCGACCATCACCTGGGCCCCCATGGTTTTCAGTCCGATGATATTGGACCGAGCCACCCGACTGTGGGCGATATCCCCGATGATCGCCACCTGGAGACCCTGGAGGGTTCCTTTTTTCTCCCGGATGGTCATCAGGTCCAGCAAGGCCTGGGTAGGGTGTTCATGCATCCCGTCCCCGGCGTTAATAATGGAGGCCTTGACGGAGCGGGAGAGCAGGTGCGGCGCTCCGGCCAGGGAGTGGCGGATCACTATGACATCGGGGCCCATAGCTTCCAGGTTTTTAGCCGTATCAATCAGCGTTTCGCCTTTGACCAGGGAACTGGTTCCGGCGGACAAGCTGACCGTATCGGCGCTTAACCGTTTGGCGGCGATTTCAAAGGATGTCCGGGTGCGGGTGCTGGGTTCATGGAAGAAATTGACTACCGTCTTCCCTCTCAGGGTGGGGACTTTTTTTATGTCCCGGAAGGAGATCTCCTTGAGAGACTCGGCGGTAGTCAGGATGGTTTCGATCTCTTCCCGGGTTAACCCTTTCATTCCGGTCAGGTGGTGGCGACTAAAAGGCATAGCGGAACCCCTGGGGGTTAAAAAAAAACCCCTCAATCCCGATGGGAGAGGGGGTGGAAGGTTTCGGGATAATGTCCCAGGTCATTTTGTTTCCTTTGCGCCGGAGAACCTCTATCCAAAAATAGTTGAATTTTTGGTTAGAGGTTAGAGATAAATTCTCAGATTAAAATTTGCAAGCATGAGGGTTGGGCATCCAATTCTGGATCAGGTCAAACAATTAATTATCGACCAAGAAACAAAAATTGTCAAGCCGGTTTTGGGCCTGCTTTAAAAAAAATTAGGGAGAAGAACCTTTATTTGATCAGGCTGCCCAACCGGTTCCAGCGGACGCCAAAATTCAGCCGGTCCCAGGACCAGTAAATAATAAAAGCCTGCCCAATAATGGCTTTTTGGTCCACGAAGCCCCAATAACGGCTGTCGTAGCTTTCGTCGCGGTTGTCCCCCATGACAAACAGTTTGTTGGCGGGAACTTTGATGGGACCCAGGGAGTCTCGGGGTTGCTCATAATAAGGAATCACATTCTGGTCGCTGTGGGAACCATGAAAATCCTCAAAGGGTTGATTATTGATAAAAACCTTTTTATCGGTCACCTGAACCGTATCCCCGGGAAGGCCGATAACCCGTTTAATGAAGTCCTTTTTAGGGTCAACCGGATAAATAAAAACGATCACGTCATCGCGTTGGGGTTGGCGGATCGGGATCAGGGTGTAGTTGAGGGAGGTGAAGGGAAGGCGCAACTTGACCCCGTAGATGAACTTATTCACCAGAATATGGTCGCCGATCTGAAGGGTCGGCTTCATAGAACCGGAGGGGATTTTAAAGGCCTGGACCACAAAGGCCCGAATCAGCAGGGCCAATAAAATGGCAATGGCAATGGATTCGGCATATTCCCGGATAGTGGATTTTTTCTTGTACGGGGCGTTCCCCGGGGTTTTCTCTTTTTCCAAGACTGCTCCTTCCCTGAACTACTTTACCTAAACTTTTATCTTTAACGGGAATAGCTCCAGGAATCAAGAAAAAAGTCTTTATTTCCCCAGGGGTCTGCCGTAGAATAGTGGATTATGGTCGATTTAGAACCCCGAATGGTCCATCCCCATCAGGGACATCCCCCCTACCGATTTTGCCCCTTATGCGGCGGCGATTTAGATCAGCGGGTGATAAAACCCAAAGAACCGGAACGATTGGTCTGTCGTCGCTGCGGGTTTGTCTATTATTTGGATCCTAAGATAGCCGCCTGCACCGTAACCACCTACGAAGATCGGATTGTCCTGGTTAAACGTTCTATATCGCCAGGTTACGGCCAATGGGTCATCCCCGGCGGGTTTGTGGACCGGGGTGAAACCGTGGAATCGGCAGCCATCCGGGAGACTCTGGAAGAAACGGAGATGGAGGTCCGTCTCACTTCCCTGCTGAATATTTATTCTTACCCAGGCAGTCTGGTGGTTATTGTGGCCTACTTAGCCGAATGGTTGGCCGGCACTCCTCAAGCCGGGGACGAAACCTTGGAGATCGGACTTTTCCATCCCCCGGAAATTCCCTGGGAGAATTTGGCTTTTTCCAGCACCCGGGATGCCTTGCGGGATTATCTGGCCGGCTTTTCCGCTTGACGACCTCCCCGGGGGTCACTATATCCCAAACGTCAAGAGAAGTTGTAAAAGGAGACGAACCATCAATGGAATTTATTCAACCGGAACGACTGAAAGACCTTGATCCCGGACGCCGGTCCGCTCTCATTACCAGGTCCATGGAGGATATCTCCAGCATTTACGAGGAGACACGGGCCATTGTTCAGTCCATTCAAAGAGATGGGGATGCGGTCACTTTAAAGCATTATCAAAAAAATAAGGCGGATATCACCCTTCGGGATCTGCAGGTTCAACCGGAAGAGGTGAAAAGCGCCTATCAGCAGGTAGAGAAGGATGTGGTCCAGGCGCTGAAGGAAGCGTCTAAGAATATCGAGAAGTTTCATCGGGCCCAGGTGGAGCGGGACATGTGGACGGTCGAGATCCGCGAGGGTATTTTAGCCGGGAGAATTACCCGCCCTCTGGATTCGGTGGGGGCCTATGTGCCGGGAGGTCAGGCCAACTATCCGTCCAGTGTCCTGATGAACATCATTCCAGCCAAAGTGGCCGGGGTGAAAACCGTGGTGGCCTGCACTCCGCCCAAGAAGGGCCAGGTGGCCGATCCGGTGACCATTGTGGCCGCCGATATTGCCGGGGCCGATTATTTGTTTAAGATCGGCGGCCCCTGGGCCATTGCCGGGTTGGCCTACGGCACGGGAATCATGCCTAAGGTGGACAAGATCGTCGGGCCGGGAAATAAATACGTAACCGCGGCCAAGATGGCGGTTTTTGGGATCGTGGATATTGACTCCCCGGCCGGTCCGAGTGAGGCCCTGATCGTAGCCGATGAAACGGCTAAGGCGGAATGGATGGTCTGGGATTTTCTCTCTCAGATTGAACACGATCCGGATGCCGGGGCGGTGCTGGTGACCCCCTCTGAAAAACTGGCCGCGGAGATCTGCCGGATCATCAACCGAGAATTGCCGGGGTTGGAAAGAAAAGAGATAATCGAGACGGCCCTGACTCGCCATTCGGCGATCCTGGTCAGCGCCAGTTTAGAGGAAGCGGTGGATTTTGCCAATGAATATGCCGCGGAACACCTCCAGATTGTCACCGAAGATCCCTGGATGATACTACCTCGGATTAAACACGCCGGATCCATCTTCCTGGGGCCTTATGCCCCCATTCCGGCCGGAGATTACGCTTCAGGAACCAACCATGTCCTGCCAACCGGGGGCTGCGCGCGGATGTTTTCCGGGCTTTCAGTGGATGATTTCATCAAAAAACCGACTTTCCAATACCTGAGCCGTAAGGGGCTGGAAGGGCTGAAGGACACGGTTACCCTGTTAGCCCGGAAGGAAGGGCTTCCCCT
>Ga0209048_10006652_pt1 | contig 10791 bp, 10 predicted proteins | sample FrelakmetCRP12CR_FD_187146 | JGI IMG/M metagenome (GOLD analysis project Ga0209048, IMG submission 187146) | Freshwater lake sediment microbial communities from the University of Notre Dame, USA, for methane emissions studies - CRP12 CR (SPAdes)... | ecosystem: Environmental > Aquatic >... | reverse complement strand
TCACCGACCAGGAAGACGGCGTCGGAGTGATTGATGATATAGGCCACTTCGTCCATCAGGGAATCCTGAAAAAGCCAGACGGCAATGCCTCCCGCGGAAAGGGTGCCCATCTCCGCCCAGAGTCCTTCCGGGCGGTTGTCTCCGATCATGGCCACCTTGTCTTCCCGCTGAAGACCCAGGCTGATCAGGCCCAGGGCGATATACTTCACTCTATCCAGGTAATCCTGCCAGGTAATCGGCCGCCAGAGCCCGAACTCCTTCTCCCGCATGGCGGCTTTGTTATGGCCGTATTTTTTGGCGGTCTCTAGGAGCACCTTGGGCAAGGTCAATTCAGCGGTAATCTTAAAGGGGATGGTAAACGTCTTATCTCCGTGTGGCATACAGATCCTCCTCACCCAAATACGCTTTCACCACCTGGGGGTTGGCTTGCACTTCCTGGGGGTTACCGGAGGTAATTTTGATTCCGAAGTTGAGCACCGAAACCTGATCGGAAATATCCATCACCACCCCCATGTCGTGCTCCACCAGAATACAGGTGACTTTCCACTTTTCATCTTCGCTGATATCGATGATGAAGCGGGCCATGTCCTCCACTTCTTCCAGGTTTAAACCGGCCAGGGGCTCATCCAAAAGGAGCAGCTTGGGATTCAGGGCCAAGGCCCGTCCCAGTTCTACCCGCTTTTGCAGGCCATAGGGCAGCATGCCCACCGTCTTATGCCGGATGGATTCGATTTCCAGCAGATCGATAATTTCCTCTTCCAGATACTGCCGGGTCTCAATCTCTTCTTTGGCCGTCTTGCCGAAATAAACGGCCCCGCTGAGGATCCCCGATTTCAGATGGATATGACGGCCGAGACGGATATTATCCAAAACCGTCATGCCTTTGAACAACTCGATCTTTTGGAAGGTCCGGGAAAGCCCCAACTTGGCCCGGTTATGGGGTCGCAGTTTGGAGATCTCCTTTCCTTCAAAGGTGATGGAACCTTTCTGAGGATGGTACAACCCGTTGATGCAGTTCAGGAGGACGGTCTTACCCGCGCCGTTGGGGCCGATAATGGAGTGAATCTCCCCCTGACGGACGTTAAACGAAACGCCGGAAAGGGCGGCCACTTTTCCGAAATACATGTGGATTTCATCAACCTTCAGCATAACCGGCCCAAGTTGATCCGCTTCCATAGGACCATTCTCCTTCATTAACAATGGGGGGTCTAACCCTGGCCCTTACCTAAAAAAGGAAGGCCTGGTTGAATTTTTGCAAGAACGAGGGGGAGGTAAAAAAGAAAATAATACTAGTCTAAAATTAATTACTTACACCTGAATATCGTTAATTTATAGTTATTAAATTAGTATAGTTTTAGTCGCGGAAAGTTGTCAAGAAAAAAAATATCGGTTGGGGTCATGAACCGGCGGTCGTTCTTCAGGCTTGACAGGAGGTTACCATTACCTCTATAATGGCAATTTATATTATAGGCGCTTACCTAAGTTTAATATGAGAATCTATCCCTAACAGAGGAGGTGTAGTTTTGGCCAAACATAAAAAAATTGAACGGGTCCGGGAAATTGAACGGCGGCGTCACCGGCGACTGAAACGGAAAAAATTGGCGGCTAAGTCGCCCGCTCCGGCAACCTCGGAAACCGCTTCCCCTTCCGCCCCTTAGTTGCTTAAAAATTCAAATATTTTTGGTCAGTCATTTGGAGTGCGGTGACGCGTCGCCGCTTTCAAATACCGGGACGCGTCCCGGTTACCAAAGCGCGGACCCGTCCGCGCACTCCAAAAACTAATATTCTTGAAACTGAAAAAGTCTAAAACGAATTTACCCGCAGGGAATACGACTGTTCCAGCGCTTGAACCAATCGGGTCAGCAGGGCATTGACCGGCGCCGGAATCCCTAGTTTTTCCGCCTCCCGCAGGATCGTTCCGTTTATAAAATCGATCTCCGTTTTCTTTTCCTTCAGCACATCCTGCAGCATGGAAGAGAGGTTGGGGGCGGTGGACCGGCATACTTTCTTGACCTGGCCCAGGGGATCATCGTAAACCAATTCGATCCCTTTAGCCCGGGCCACCCGGATCGCTTCGGCCACGGCCTCCTCCAGGGTCTGTTCCGTAACGGAGAGACGGAGCAGGTCACCGTTTCGCAGTCGGGTCAGGGCGGTCAGGGCATTGATCCCCACATTGACCAGCAGCTTGCTCCAGATGAGCGGATTAATCCGGGGGACGGTCCGGGTCTCAAAGCCGGCCGAGGATAAACATTGTTGGGCCATTCGAACCCCGGGATCCTGGCTTCCAAACTCTTCCGCAAATCCTGGGCCGACAAAGGTGTCCCCGCTACCCGCGTGGCGGACCCACCCGGGCCCCAGGGCGGTGGCCCCATGGGAGGTGATGCCGGCCAACACCTTTTCCCGGGGCAGGCAGGCCCCCAAGAGCTCCACATTACCGACCCCGTTTTGCAGGGTCAGGAAATAGGGGTGCGGATCAAGCGCCCTTAGACTCCGGGCCACCACCTCCGTATCATACGCCTTGACGCAAATCAGGACCAGGTCGACTCCGGACAAATCCAGCGGTTCCAGGGTAACGGCCATCGGCACTTGAATTTCGCCCAGACCGGTTTCCAGGCGCAACCCCTGGCGGCGGATATGTTCAGCCCGGTCCGGCCGGTGGTCCAAAAGCATTACTTCCAAGCCCGCGCGGGCCATCATCCCGGCCAGGAGACAGCCCATGGCCCCTGGCCCGACTATCCCGATCTTCATTTCTTTTTCCTTGGTTGAGGCCCCAGAAGCGGTTTCAGGTCCCGGGGATCCATGGAAAAACCATGTTCCGGACCGGGGAAGACCCCCTCCTTGACTTCCCGGACATAATCCTTTAAGGCCTCTCGAATCCGAGGGTAGAGTTGGATATATTGTTTGACAAACTTAGGCAGGAATTTTTCATAGAGGCCCAGCAAGTCGTTGGTCACCAATACCTGGCCGTCGCATTCCGGCCCGGCCCCGATCCCGATGGTGGGGATACGCAGGGACCGGGTGATCAACCCGGCCAGCTTATCGGGAATACATTCCATTACCACCGAAAAAGCCCCGGCCGTTTCCAGTGCCCGGGCCGAATCCAATAACCGCCGGGCGGTCACCCGATCCTTGCCCTGGACCCGGAACCCCCCCAGTTTGGAAACCGTCTGCGGAGTAAGCCCGATATGAGCCATAACCGGGATGCCGGCCTCCACGATCGCCCGGACCGTATCGGCCACTTCCAGACCGCCTTCCAGCTTGACGGCGTCGCAGTCGGTCTCCTTTAAAAACCGCCCGGCGTTTCGAATGGCTTCTTCCCGGCTGATGTTATAGGACATAAAGGGCATATCTCCCACCAAAAAAGCATACCGGACCCCCCGCCTCACGGCCCGGCAGTGATGAAGCATCTCCTCCATGGTCACCGGGACCGTGGAATCGTAGCCCAAGACCACCATGCCCAGGGAATCGCCGACCAGGATCATATCCATCCCGGCCTGATCGATGAAAGAGGCCATGGAAAAATCGTAGGCCGTCAGCATGGTGATTTTCTCTCCGGCCTGTTTCTTGGCCATTAAGTCCGGGATAAAGACTTTTTTTCGTTCCATGGGACCTCCGTCGTAATTTTTGGTTTAGGGGCTCAGCGTTCAGGGGGTCATTAAAAAAAGAACCCCTGAACGGCGTTCAGGGGTTCGATAAAATCCGGTATCCCCGTCCCGGTCCAGAGACTGGATCCAAGCGGTACCACCTTATTAACGGTCTCTTTTTATAAGTCTACGCGATTAATAAATCAAATAAAAAAGTGAGCGCTAGGTCCGCTTTACTTCATTCCCACGGCGGCCTTGGCGGCCTTGACCGTGTTTTTCATCAACATAGTAATGGTCATGGGTCCGACACCTCCGGGTACGGGGGTGATCAGGCCGGCTATTTCTTTCACGCCTTCAAAGTCCACGTCCCCGGCCAAAAGAGCTTTGCCGGATTCGCTCTTGCCGATCCGGTTGACCCCCACATCAATCACGGCGGCGCCCATTTTGACCCAGTCGGCTTTCACATACTTGGCCACGCCGGCAGCGACGATTAAAATATCGGCCCGGCGGCAATGGTCGATGATTTTGTCTCGAGGGGTCCCGGTATGAACGATCGTCACCGTAGAGTTGGCCCCCTGCTGCTTCTGGAGCATGATGTTGGCAATGGGTTTCCCGACAATATTGGAACGACCCACCACCACCACCTCGGCTCCCTTGGTTTCCACCCCGGAGCGAACCAAGAGCTCCTGAATTCCGGCCGGGGTGCAGGGCAGATAATCGGCTTCCCCGATCATCAGTTTCCCCACGTTCACCGGGTGGAAGCCGTCCACATCCTTTTTCGGATCGATGGCGTATAAGACCTTGGTTTCATTGACGTGCTTGGGCAAGGGCAATTGCACCAGGATCCCATGAATCTGGGGGTCCTTATTGTACTTGTCGATCAAAGCCAGTAAGGCCTCTTCGCTAATGTCCGCCGGTTGGCTGTCCTGGATGGAATAAAAGCCCAGTTCCTTGGAGGTCTTCTGCTTGGCGGTAACATAGCTGACGGAAGCCGGGTTCTCACCGACCAGAATCGTCACCAATCCTGGGGCCGTCTGGTACTGGGCCTGCAAAGCCTCCACTTCTTTTTTCAATTCTTCCCGGATCTGTTTGGCTACCTCGGCGCCGCTGATAATTTTTGCCGACATACTCATTTCTCCTTTCGCCTAGTCAATTCAATCTTTATTAGCAAATGCTCTTCCGGTGAGTCAATATAAATCTGAAAAGTCCTCCTGACCAAAACAATAATTCTTGGGAAGAATTAAGGTTTTGGCAATAACTCCGATAAGTATTCAGGTATTTAGTCGCCGATCCACCTTAGGCCGAATAGTGTTCACTAGTGTTGTTTAGGTGTTTTCACCCCTGGGGACTTATGGTATAGATTAGAAAATGAAACCCTTTCTGGTCCGTTGGTTGATCAATGCTGTCGCCATACTGCTGACCACTTATCTCATCCCGGGCATCGAAGTCAGCGGTCCAGGGGCGATCCTGGCCGCCGCCGCCCTGCTGGGGGCATTGAACGCCCTCATTCGGCCCCTGTTTATTTTATTAACTTTGCCGATTAATATCTTGACCTTAGGCTTATTTACCCTGATCATCAACGGCCTCCTGCTCTGGATGGTTTCCTCGCTGATCAAGGGGTTTTTCATCCAGGGCTTCTGGGTAGCCGTGCTGGGCGCCCTGGTCATCAGCCTGTTCAGTTGGCTGATTAACAGACTGATTAAATAGCAAGGGAAGGGAACCTCTCTATGGCCCAGGTAGACGCCTTTTTGAAACTCATGAATGAGCAGGGAGCCTCCGACCTGCACCTTTCCGCCGGTACCCAGCCCATGCTACGGATCCGGGGTGAATTGGAACGGGTCAAGTTCAAAAACCTCGAAAATGATGAACTCCGGGCCCTGTTGTTTGAAATCACTCCGGAGGATAAAATCAAGGAATTTGAAGAGACCGGGGATATTGATTTCGCCCACGAAATCCCCGAACTGGCCCGTTACCGGGTGAACTTTTTTCGTCAGCTCCACGGTATCGGGGCCGTTTTCCGGGAGATCCCCAATAAGATCCTGACCCTGGATGAACTCGGCCTCCCCCTGGTCATCAAACGTTTAGCCCTGCTGCCAAAAGGGCTGGTCCTGGTAACCGGTCCCACCGGGAGCGGCAAATCGACGACCCTGGCCGCCATCATCGATCACGCCAACCGTTCCCGGAAGGACCATATCCTGACCGTGGAAGACCCGATCGAATTCGTCCACCAGAATATCAACTGTACCGTCAACCACCGTGAAGTGGGCCGCCATACCCGATCTTTCGGCGCCGCCCTGCGGGGCGCCCTCCGGGAAGACCCGGACATCATCATGGTGGGAGAAATGCGCGATCTGGAAACCATCTCCCTGGCCATAGAAGCCGCCGAGACCGGGCACCTGGTTTTCGCCACCCTGCATACCATCAGCGCCTCGAAGACCGTGGACCGGATCATCGAGGTCTTTCCGGCCCACCAACAGGGCCAAATCCGAGCTACTTTGGCTGATGCCTTGCGGGCCGTGGTGGCCCAAACCCTGTTTAAGCGCATTGACCGCAAAGGCCGGGTGGCCGCCTTGGAAATTCTGATTGCCACCCATGCGGTCAGAAACCTGATTCGGGAAGGGAAAACCTTCCAGCTCCCTTCGGTCATTCAAACCGGAAAAAAATTCGGCATGACCTCTTTGGATGATGCGATCATGGAATTCTTGAAGAAAGGGTGGATCTCCGGAGATGACGCCTATATGAAATGCGTGGATAAGGAAAAATTCAAATCCTCGGTCTCCGAACTGGTCACCGATTTCATCGAAGTTTAAAAAGGAAAACCCCATGCGCCGGACGGAATTAGATTTGATCTTATCCAAAATCGTCAGGAGTAACCCGCAGATCTCCGACATTTTCTTTACCGTGGGACGGCCGATTCAGGTGGACTCCTTCGGAGAACTGGTCTCCATCAATTTAACCCCCCCGGTACCCTCCTTGACTCCCTTTCAAACGGAGGTGGTGGCTTTGAATCTAATCCATTCGGACCGCCGTCTGATTCAGGACCTCCTGCGTCAGGGGGCTTGCGACTTTTCCTACGAAGTCGACGAAAAGGTCCGATTCCGGGTAAACGTCTTTTCCCAGAGGAACTCTTTGGGCGTGGTGATGCGCAAACTCCCGGTGGAAATTCCCACCATCAAATCCTTGGGATTGCCGTCCGTCTTTAAAAAGCTATCCCAGGAAAAAAACGGGATTATCCTTTTCACCGGCGCTACCGGCACCGGCAAAACCACCTCCCTGGCGGCCATCCTCAACGAAATCAATCAGAGCCAGTCGGTCCATGTGATTACCCTGGAGGACCCCATCGAATACAACCACCTCCACAACCGGGCCACTTTTAACCAGCGGGAACTGGGGACGGACTTTGACACCTTCGCCCACGGCCTGCGGGCCGCCTTGCGCCAAGCCCCCAAGGTCATTCTGGTCGGAGAGATTCGGGACCGCGAGACCCTGGATATCGCCCTGACCGCCGCTGAGACCGGGCACCTGGTCTTCAGCACCCTGCACACGGTGGATGCCTCCCAGACCCTGAACCGGGTTATGGGCATGTTCTCCCTGGAAGAAGAAAGACAGATCCGTACCCGCCTGGCCGGGGCTTTGCGCTGGGTGGTCTGTCAGCGCCTGCTCCCGAAGTCGGGTGGAGGACGTTTCGCCGTCTTCGAAATCATGGGCACCTCCCTCCGAATTCAGGAGTTGATTTTAACCGGTGAATCCGAGGGAAAGACTTTTTATGAAATCATTGAGACCAGCAGACCTTTCGGCAGCCAGACCTTTGACCAGGATATCCTGGCCGCTTATGAGCAGGGGGTCGTTACCGAAGAAACCGCCCGACTTTATTCCTCTAAACGTTCGGTGGTTCATTTGGGAATCGATCAAATCAAAAGCCGGCGGGGAGAAAAGACGACCGATATCTCGGGCCTTAAGCTGGACGTGGAATACGAGAAAAAAAAGGTTCGCCATTAAGGAGGGAGAATTTTAGATGAACCAGCCAGCCACAGCAACCGAACCCGGCCTCCTGGAAGGAAAAGCCATCCTGCTGGCCCTGGAGCCCAGTTCTTTAAATGAATTGGTCATCCCGCCGTTGACCGAGGCGGGAATGGAGGTGATGATCGCCGCTTCCCTGGAGGACGCCATCCGGCGGCTGACCATTTCGGCCCCCGAGTTTTTACTCCTGGCCGAGGGGTTTGGTACCCGTCAACCCCACCTGAATCCGATGCTGAACTTCATCGCCAAGCTTCCGACTCCTTCCCGGCAGACCCTTATTGTGGCCTGGGTCGGCGCCTCGGTCAAAACCCGTGATTACCTGACCGCCTTTGCCCTCAGCGTCAACCTGGTCATCCATCCCGATTACCTGATGGATATCATCCGGATGTTGACCGAATCCCGGCAGGAATATCTGGATTTATTCGGGGTCTATCTCCAGATCCGCCGGCAACCCTTGACTTAAAAGCGTTTCTATGGATCCCTCCATTTCCCGGCTTCAATGGCGTATGCAGCATTGCCTCCACACTATTTTAGAGGTCCATGAATACCTGGGCGGCAAAACCATCAGTCCGGAAATCGTCCAACAACTGGAAATACTAAATGAATTAATCCATCATTTTCTACCCTCGGCCCTGACCGAGCAGGACCTCGAAAAAATAGAGGCCTCCACCAACCTGCTGCTCCAGGAACTGGGTAAAATATTCAAACTCAAAGGCCTGGGGAAGATTTGTCCCGGGTATATCCAGTAACCCCCTAAAATTCGAAATCATAAAGCGTCATTCCCGCAGCGCTTCTGGGCGGTTGGGGGACCAGCCGGAGCAGAGAAAGGGCGGTGACGCTTTCCCCGCAACCCGACTCCCCCACCAGGCCGAAGGCCTCCCCGGTCGATATGGAAAAATCAATCCCTTCATGTCACCCTGAGCAATTGGAGCCTGGCGAACATAGTCTTTGGAGTGCGCGGACGAGTCCGCGCTTTGGTCACCGGGACGCGTCCCGGTATTTGAAAGCGGCGACGCGTCGCCGCACTCCAAATGTCAGAATGACAAGCACTCTCTGGGGGACTTTTTGCAATCACATCACTTCTGGACCGGCTCGGGAACCCTCCAGTTCTGAACATGGCGCTGGACTTCCTGGACCAGTTTATCATTGGGGTCATTTCGCGTTTGGAGAAATTGCTGGTAATACTTATACGCTTCAGGAATATTTCCGGCCTCCTCCTCCAGGCGGGCCAGGTTATAGCTGGCCTCCGGGAGGCGATTATTCAGCGTCCAGGCCTTTCTCAAAGACTGACGGGCCATTTCCCGATTGCCCAGCCTTTTGTAGAGTAGGCCCAGATTGACCAGGGCGTTGGCATTGTCGGGTTGGAGGGCCAGGGTCCGTTCCAGCCAGCGGGCCGCTTCCTCGCTGTTGCCGGCCTTTAGCCAGGCCACCCCCAGGTTTTGCGCGGCCGGCACAAACTTCGGGTCCGACTCCATGGCTTTTTCGTACAATGAAATGGCTTCTTTCAGATTGCCGGTTTGTTGATAAATAAGTCCCAGGTTGGTCAACACATAGGGATTATTGGGATCCTGGCTTAGTATTTCACGGTAACGGGACAAGGCCTGCTCCGTTTTCCCTTCCTGCTGCCAGGAATAGGCCTGCTGGTAGGACTGCTTCAGGAGCTCCTGCCCTCCCCTATCCTGGGGTTCAGCGGCCCCCATCCGGGCCGCGGCCGGGACCTCCCGGGCAGATCCTTTCGGTCTCAGCCCCGGTCCGGTTTTTTCCTTGAGCTGGACCGTCAATTCAGCCAGGCCCGCTTTCTCCGCCGGGGTCGGTCCCGGGCCTAAGACCGAGGCCTCCACCCGTTTTTCTTTTAATGAACCTGACAATGGTTCGGTGACCGAAGACGGACCTTTTAGGGTAGGCTTAGATTCCGTCTTTAAGGTCGGCTCCGGGGGAGAGGTTAAGGACGGGCTGAGCCCCGGCTTGGCCGGGGCGGCCGGAGTAGAGGCCTGGGCCACGACCACAGGTTTTGGCGACGCTGCACTCCCTGGGGCAGCCGACTTGGGCGGCCCGGGTCGGTAGAGAAATAAATACGCTCCGGCAATCAACACCACCCCGACACCGATCAGTATATAAGCGCTGGTGGATACCTTTTTACCCCCATTGGCCTTAGGACCCGATATCAGGGTAGCGGTCGTCTTGTCGTTCTGATTGTCTTCCTGAACTTTTTTCAGGGATTCTCTAATCAGGCTCATGCATACTCCCGTATAAACCCCGCCGGAATGGTTAAAATAAATTGATTCGGGGCCTCCCACCACTCCCAATAGTGGCTTACGGCCCAGAGCAGAAAAAATCCTCCCAGGATGATAAAAGCCAAAATCAAAAGGGCCGCCGGGGTCAAGGATTCTTGGGGCAAACGCCTTTCTTGGGGATCCGGCCGGATGGATAAGCTGCGTATCCCTCTCCCGGCCATTTCCCGGGTAAGGGTTTTAGTCCCCTTAACATAACCGGCCAAGAGGGTGCGATCGGCGGCCAAATTGATCAGGCGGGGGATGCCCTTAGAAAAAGAAAAGATTTCCCGGACGGCGCCCTTAACGAAATGAATCGTTCCCGGATCGCCGGCCACTTGCAGTCGATGGGCGAGATAGCGGCCCGTTTCTTCACGGTTTAGCGGATACAAATAATAGCGGACGCCGATACGCTGATTGAGTTGCCTCAATTCCTGGCGAGCTAATTTGGTTTCCAGTTCCTTCTGGCCGATCAAGATGATCTGCAACAATTTTTCCTTGTCGGTCTCCAGGTTCGATAAAATCCGGATCTCTTCCAGGGCCTTAGGGCTGAGGTTCTGGGACTCGTCAAAAATAATCGCTACCGTTTTCCCTTCCACCTTCCGGGCCAGGATAAAGGCGTTCAACTGCTCCAGCAATTCCCTTTTGGATTCCCCCCGAGGAACCACACCCAGGTCCCGAATAATGGTCGCCAGCAAATTTTCTTCGGCCAGGAAGGGATGGAGGATTAACGCGACCACATAGTCCTGGTCCAGCCTTTCCAACAAGGCGCGGCAAACGGTGGTTTTTCCGGCCCCCACTTCACCCAGGAACAGGATGAATCCTGTTTTCTGTTCCAGGCCGTAGGTTAAATGGTCCAGGGCCTCCTGGTGTTTCTCCGTCAGGCACAGAAATTTGGGGTCCGGGGTCAGGTTAAA
>Ga0209048_10006651_pt1 | contig 10792 bp, 13 predicted proteins | sample FrelakmetCRP12CR_FD_187146 | JGI IMG/M metagenome (GOLD analysis project Ga0209048, IMG submission 187146) | Freshwater lake sediment microbial communities from the University of Notre Dame, USA, for methane emissions studies - CRP12 CR (SPAdes)... | ecosystem: Environmental > Aquatic >... | reverse complement strand
CATCGAGGCGGCCGTGGCCTCGCAAGCGCCCTCGAGTGATCCGGCGGCCGATAGCCTCGAGCCGGCCGCGGCGCCCACTACGGCCACCCTGGAGACCGATGCCCGATCCACCTCGTGATCCGCCAGCGGATGATCCGCCGCGAACGCTCGTGCGCGCCCCGGCCGTGCCTCGCCCGGTCCGTCTCCCCCCGGTCAATCTCACGCGGCCGGCGGCGTCGCCCTTCCCGGCCTTGAAGTACGTCGAGACGCTTCGCTCGTGGAACTCGCAACGCACGGCGCTTCTCTCGCTGCGTCGTGCGTTGACGGTCCTGGCGCCAGGCCACGAGTTCCCGAAACGCGAGCGGGGCGCCGACTGGCAGACCGACCCGGTGCTGCGCGTGCCCTGGCACTACCTGTCCGCGGTGCATCTCCAGGCCATGACCGCGGCGCTCGAGCGGGCCGGCTCGAGCCCGCCGACCGTCGAACTGACTTGGTATCACGTTCGCGCCGTGCTTCGGACTGCCTGGCGCATGGGCATCTACTCCGAGGCATCGAAGAAACGCCTCGATTCGATTCCGACGCCGCGCCGCAAGCGCGTGCGGCCGGCGCAATGGCTCGGCCTCATCGAGCGGCAACGCCTCTGGACCTCCTGCGACCCTGAGACGCCACAGGGCGCCAGGGATCGCATGTTTCTGGCGCTCGCCGATGTTCACATGCTGCGACGCTCCGAATGTGTCGGGCTCACGCTCGAGGATTTCGCGCCGCTCGAGGATCGGCGGATGCGCGTGCTCCGCAAGGGGGGCGACGTGGACGTGGTGACGCTCACGGCGCAGACGTTCCGCGTGCTCGAGCGATGGCTCGTCGTGCGCGGAGACTGGCCGGGCCCGCTGCTCTGCCCCATCTCACAGCGCGGGCATGTGATCGCGCGCCGCATGTCGCCCGATTCCCTCTTTCGCATCCTGCGCAAGAAAGTCGATGCGCTCGGCATCCAACGCGTGAGCCCGCACGACCTACGCGCGGGCGGGATCACGGACCTGATCGGCGGGGGCGTCGATATCGCGATGGTCTCGCGCCTGGCGGGTCACTCGAGCATTCAGACGACCGAGCGTTACGACCGACGCGGTGACGCGCAGCTCGCCACGGCCGGCGCCACGCGCACGATCCCGGTCGACGTGGACTGACTACGGGCGAACGGCGCCCGCGGTGCCACGGGCCACGGCCGGGAACGTCCCGTGCGGTTGCCTCGCACCTGGCGCGAGCCCGAAATGGTGCCGATAGACCTCATCGGCCAAAAGAAAGAGCATCCACTCGGATTCCGTGCCCATGTCGGCCGCGAGCGCATCGAGCTCGGCGCGGTGATCGCGCACGAACGCAATCGACGCCGCAATCAGCTCGGGCGTCTGCGTGTCCGAAATCGGCACGTCGTAGCCCAGCTCGTGAAGCTGCATCGAAAGCGTCCGGACCAAATCCTCGCGTTGCTGCACGGTCGGATGCGGTGCGGGCAGCGGCCGGCGTTGCAGCGCGCGAGATGACCGCACGGTCTGGCTCGCGCTGCTCGAGCTGCTCATCGCGAAGAGTCCGAGCGCACCGAGCGCCAACCATTTCCAGTCCGGTCCAGCCATGACGTGCTCCGTATCCGTCTGCATCCGCGGCGGATGCGCCTAGTAGTCGTCGTCGTCGCTCGTGCCGTAGTCTTTCGCGAAGTAGCTCTCTTCGGCCTCCGCGGCGAGCCTGGCTTGCTTGGCGTCGTACAGGGCTTTGATCTTCGCTTGAAGCGCCTGCTTCTCCTCGAGCGCGCTCGGCACGTACGGGCCCATGGGAGGCACGTACGTCGGGGGCTGGCCGTAGCCGAATGCCGGCGGATACGCCCCATAGTCCGGGGGCGGGGGCGCTCCGTAGGGCGGGGGCGCTCCGTAGTCGGGCGGGGGCGGGGGCGCGTAGGGTGGGGGCGGGGCGTACTGCGATCCCTGGTCTCCACCTGGCGGAAGTCCGCTCTCCGATTCGGCGTCGCTCGCGGCCTGGTCGGCTTCGTCCGATGCGGCGTCGATGTCGTCGAGCATCTTCTGCGCCTTGGTGCGGATCGCCTGGACGATCTGCCCGATTGGAATTCCGAACCCTGCCGTCGCGTTGGGGTCCGATCCTTCCGTCTGGGCAAGAAACGTCTCGATCTGTTCCACGGTCGCATCCTCGAGCGCGACACCATCGCCAACGTACCCATGAACCCGCCCACGAGGACCAGGGCGGGCCGGCGGCCGGGGAGCGGGGCGAGGCACCATGCCGCCAGGACGCGGGCCAGGTCGGGCGCCAGGACGCGGGCCAGGACGGGGAGCCGGTGGGGGCGGGGGCCGCATGCCACTGGTCAAGCGCGGGGCGGCCTGGCGCACCGTCACGGCATGCGTGCGCGCCGCCGACGCATGCGCTCGAGCAGCTCGCGGGTTGCGCGATGCCTTTGCCTGCTTGGCGCTCGCCGCGAGCCGTTTCGCGTGCGCGGTGATCGCTGCCATGCCCATCTTCCGAGGATCGACGACGCGCGAGCGCGGTGCCACGCCCACGATGTCGATGCCCAATTCAAGGCCATCGCCGACGATATCCGGTGCGCCCCGGCCCGACGACCAGGCGCCCGATACGATGTCCGGTGCGCCTCTGCCCGATGACCACGCCATGATGTCTCTCCTCTGCTGTCAGCGTGCCGCTAATAGCTGTCTTCGTCATCCTCGGAAGGCGCCTGTACTTCGCGCGTCGCCTGCTCGGCGGCGTTCGCGTCGGCCTCGGCCTCGGTCGCTTCGTTCGACGCGATGGCCGCGGCCACCTGATCGTACTTGTCTTTGAGCAGAGCGACGCGCGCGGTTTCGCCTGCTCGATACGCGAGCGCGACGGCGGCCTCGATCTCGTCGAGCCTGGCGTCGCGGGAATCGGCCGGCGCGATGGCGCCGACGCCGTGCGTTCGCGTGAGCCGGTCGGCCTGCCGGCGAGCTGTCGTCGCGTGCGTGCGCGCTTCGACCGCGGCGCGACGGGCTCCCGCTGCATCGCCACGGGTCGCGGCCTGGCGCGCGGCCTGCGCTGCAACGCGCGCCTTGCCTCGAGCGACGCGCGCATGCTGCACGATCTGTCTCGGGGGCGGAACGGTCGTTGTGCCACGTCGAGCGGCTCCGACGATATCGGGCGCGTTGCGACCACGCATCCCGACGATATCGGGCGCGTTGCGACCACGCATCCCGACGATATCGGGGGCGCTGCGACCCGTCGCCCACGAGCCCGATACGATGTCCGGTGCGCTGCGACCTGTTGACCATGAGCCCATGATTTCGCTCCTTACGCCGCGACCAGCGCAGCGGTTCCAACCGCGTACCATCCTGCACCCGCGGGCCCGCCCGACGAATAGGCGGCCTGCACACCTGTACCGAATCCTGGCGCCTCGGTCGGCTTGAGACCGTTTGACGCCCACACGGTGAAGCCGTTTCCGGTCGGGAGAGCCGCGAGACCGGCCACCTTGACGTTGAGCAGACCAAGGCTCGTGAAGCAGGTAATCGACGGGTTCACCGATTGCCCGACGAGCTCGAGCACGGGGTTTCCCAGCTCGTCGAGGATGATCCACGAGCGTTTGACGCTGCGCGTGTCGCAGATCGTGAGAAACGCCGCGGTCTCGTCCTGCGTGCCGATTGCACGGTTCGCAAGGCGTGTATCTGCGAACCACATTTGCGCGCCGTTCGCGTCGAACGCGGACACCACGCGGTCGCTCGAGCCCGTCGCGATCTGCCAGACCTTCTGGCCAGTTTCGTCCTGCATCCACACGAACCGCGGCGTCGGGCCGCCGGTCTTCGTGTCGGCGGTCCACATGATTTGCGAGTTCTGGTCGAACACCTCGACAAACCGATTCGCCGATTTGGTGTCCACCTGCCAGATCGTGTGACTGTTCGGATCGACCGCCAGCACCAGGCGATCCGCGGGCGCCATGAGACACCCGAATCCGAATTGACCAGGCACGGCCGGATCGAACACGCCGAAAATCCCATCGAACGGGCTCACCCCTGCGAGGGGGTTGCCGTTCGGGGCGTACCACCCTTGAAACGTCGCGGGTGCGGGCGCTCCCGCGAAAACGTCGAACACCTTGGCCGTGCTTGGATCTCGCACGACGAATCGCTGCGGCGCTGCGTCGAACATGAGCTGCGGCGAGCTGCTCAAGCTCGAGCCGGTGCCGAATGCGATCTGCCCGAGCGGGATCGCAGGCGTTGAGCCTCCCGCGGCAATCCACACGGTCCCGTTGCTCGTGAACGTCCGCGGGGCATCCTCCGCGATGAAGGATGCCCCCGGATACTGGTCGGGCGGATACGCGGCCAGGTTGGCGATCACATCGAGGATCGTCGGCGGTGCATTCATTCCCTGCGCCATTGCTACCATTGGGTCACTCCTGTATCCGCCTGCATCCGCCATTATCCGCTCGCATTCGCCCTATCTGCCCGTTGCCGTTGCTAGACGACCGGGATCTTGACCGCGGTGCCCGCGGTGCCCGCGGTGCCCGCGACGCCCGCGTTGACGCCCGCGCCGCCCGCGCCGCCAAGCACGTCAGTCGTGCCCGCGCCAAGGAACGTGCCGGCGACTTGGATCACGTTACCGCCGCCGCCGCCGCCGCCGCCGCCCTGGTTGCCCGCGCCTGCGCCCGCGGCACCCTTGCCACCCTTGGCCGTGATGCTGCCCGCGTTCGTGATCGTCGGAGCTGCCAGAAACACCGTGCCGGCGCCGCCGCCGCCGCCGCCGCCGTTCCCTCCGGGGTTGTCGCTGCCGCCGCCGCCGCCGCCCGCGCCTGCGCCCACGGGGCCCACGTCGAAGCCTTGGAGCGCGGACGCCTGGCGGTGCAGCGAGCCCTGATTCGGGCTCGTGGCCTCGGTGGCACCCGCGCCGCCTGCGTTGACGCCGCCCGCGCCGCCCGCGCCGCCGTTCCCGCCGACCGGGGCGTTCATGTACGTTCCGCTCGCCGAGCCCGCGGTGCCGACGCCATTGTTGCCGCCCTTGCCGCCCGCGAATCCCTCGTTGAAGTAGCCCTTGTTCGTGCTCGTGCCGGCGTTGAGCCCGACGCCATCGTTGCCGTCATCCATGATGACGCCCTGGTTGTCGATGGCGACCTGCGCGTAGATCGGGAACCCGTTGGTTCGCACGACGCCGAGCGGACCGTTGATGAAAGTCTGGTAGTACGTCGGGCCGCCGAGGGTCAGCGGCCCGTTGTTCGTGAAATTGCCGTTCGATCCATCGCCGAATCCGCTCGAGATGCCGCCCCCGGCCGCGGGAATCCAGGCAACTCCGTTGCTGATGAATGCGGCGGGCGCGTCCCTCGCCACGAACGTCGTGAGCGGGTAAAGAGCCGGCGGGTAATTCACCAGATTGGCGAGCAGATCGAGCAGATCGGGCGGTGCATTCGTTCCCTGAGTCATGGGCGCTTTACTCCTTCAGTGCGCCTCATGGGCGCGGGTCCAGTTCTCGATTCGTTGACGCAAATTCGTCGCTTCGCGGCGGATCTCCTCGAGCTTGGCGGGGGTGTGCCCAGAGTATCCACGCAGCGCCAGGTCTTCGTACCAACCGACCACATTGACCGGGAAATGAACGAGCATATCCGTCGCGGGCCGATAGTGTTGACTGCTGATTACTCGCACAAAATCACGGATACCTTCATCGAGCGAATCATACGCGCGATAGTGCAAATCCCGATTCGGCAAGGTGTGCCAGTGCCCCGGTTGATTGCCCCACAGCGTGAGGTTTCCTGGGTTGTTGTTGAACTCGGCGCTCCGTCCAGTCTCGCGCCAGAAGAGAGTTAGAAATGCGCGTGCGAGCTGCTCGCGGGTCCATGCGTCGGCCGCCGGGAAGAACTCGGGGATCACCCGTCGAAGCGATGCCAGGCGGGTTGCCATCCATTCGTCGGGATCGTGCGGCGCCGTGCGTGTCTCGGGGCGCTCGTCCTCGGGCCGGCCGCCAGGATGCCCACCAGTGCGCGCGGGGGCCGCGTCACGACGTGACCTCGAGCCGGCGAGTAACGCCAGCGCGATCCACGGCAAGACTGCACCGAACCCCCGCGACGACATTTACCCCGCTCCGTTGCCGCCCGCGTTGGCCGTGGGTGGCGGTGTCTCGTGCTCGGGCTCGGGCTCGGGCTCGGGCTCGGGCTCGTGCGCCTGGCGCTCGGCCGCCTCGGCGCGAACACGCGCATCGGCATCGGCGCGAGCCTGCGCTTCGGCCTCGGTGGCCTTGCGTGCCTCTTCCATCGGATCGACGCCGAACTTGCGAAGGAAAAATTCCTTCGCGAGTTCCTTGAACATCGATTTGAACTCGTCTTGCGGTTGCGGCGGGCCGCCTGCCTGGCCCACGGCATTGATGACCGCTTCGGCCTCGGCAAATGCCGCGTTCGCGGCATCCTGCGCGGCCTGCGCAAGCGCCTTCGCCTGCGTCGTCTCGGTGGCGAGTTCGCGGATGCGTTCGCGATCCGTCTTCATCACCTCTTGCACGTTCGCCATGATGCCGTCGCGCGACTGGAAGCCCAGCTCGTGAAGCCGCTCGATGTGACCCATCTGCGCCTGGCTAAACGCCAGCATCGTCTCGAGCGACTTGTCGGAGACACGCGGCGCGCTCGCTTCGGCCGTGGCGCTCGTCGTATCGGGACGTATCCGCAACGGGAGCATGCGCAGCACGACCGGGGGCGCCTTGCGGTCGCCCTTGCTTTCGGCGACCAGGCACAACCGCTGCACCCGGCCCTGCGTGTCGGCGAACTCCTGCACCAGATCGGCCAGGTCTCCCCCGCCCTGCTCGCGGTTGCTCGCTGGAAGCGCCAGGCTGGCCAGCGGAGGCAGCTCGATAGCGTTCGGGCCCGCCAGGCGCACCACGATGGTCGCGGCCTCGGGCGGTAGCAGCTCGAGCCAGCGGCCGATGTGCCCTCCCAGCTTGTCGTCGTCGATGCTCACGACGTGGCACCCTTCTTCTTCGCTGCGGGCTTGCGCTTCGCTGCGGGCTTGCGCTTCGCTGCGGGCTTGCGCTTCGCTGCGGGCTTCTTTGCTGCGGGCTTGCGCTTCGCGGCGCCCTTCTTCTTCGCTGCGGGCTTGCGCTTCGCGGCGCCCTTCTTCTTCGCTGCGGGCTTGCGCTTCGCGGCGCCCTTCTTCTTCGCTGCGGGCTTGCGCTTCGCTGCGGGCTTCTTCTTCGCTGCGGGCTTGCGCTTCGCTGCGGGCTTCTTCGCGGCCGGCTTCTTCGCGGCCGGCTTGCGCTTCGCTGCGGGCTTCTTTGCTGCGGGCTTGCGGTTCGCGGCCGGCTTCTTCTTCGGCTTGCGCTTCGCGGCCGGCGCCGCGAGCTGCGCGGGCTTGCCGGATGGGAGCGCGTTATTCTCGCAGTAGCCCTCCCAGTGTGCGCGGATGCGTTCGGCGGTCGAGACCGAGCCCCACAGTTGGTGATCGCCTGCGCTGCCACCCTTGAATACCACAGCGAAGTCTCGGCCCGAGGGATCGGGTACGACCTCGGCGTGCAGTCTCTTGCCACCCCCCGTGCGAACGAGCTTGCTCGCGAGCTTGCGCGCAGCGGCCAGCGAGATCCCGCCCGTTGCTCGAGCTGCTCGAGGCTTGGGCTTGCGGGGCTTGCGCGGCCTGGCCGGCGCCGCGTGCGCGACGGGGATCGTTGCCTGCGCGACGGCGTTCGCAACGACCTCCGCGGCCGGGATGTGCCCGAGGCTGGCGCTCTTCGCGGCGCGGCCCGGCCGGGGCGCTCGAGGCGCTCGAGCCTTGCTCGTGCCCTTGAACCCGTGATGCGTCATCAGCTCGTTGAAGGTCGGTGTCATGGTGCGATGGTACTACCGTCGCCCCTTCTTGGTGAGCATCCGGAGCGCCTGGTATCCGAGCCAGAGCTTGAACAGCCCCTCGCCGAAACTGCTGCTCGAGTAGGGCGCCGCGGCCTCCATCGGCGGGGCCTGGCCGGCTCCGTTCGTGTAGGGCCGATCTGCGGGGGGCGGAGGGCGCCGCACGGGGGCCGCGGGGGCGGCCTCGGCGCTGCGCCTGGCTTGCATGTCCACGAGCCGGTCACGCGCCCACGCCGCGAGCCGGCGGGCCCGCATGCGCTCGTTGGTGCTCGCGAGAGTGATGCCGTCCCACCATTCATTCCACGTCGCGAGCGCCGAGCGCAGCGGGTCGCCATGCGGGAACAGACCTGTGATCTGCGCCAGCTCTTGCGCGAGTAGCGCCGGATCGGCCTCGGGCGGGGGCGCCTGGCGGCTCTCGGGGCCCGTGCCTCGCCCGATCCGCGTGGTGATGACCGCGGACGGGATGATTACGTCGATCGGAGGCGCTTCGTACGCATCCGTTCCGAGCGCGTCGCGGATCGCCACATACTCGTTCAGTTCGGCGATCACATCCGTGAGACTGGTGGACGTGTTCATCGCGAACACGCGGCCGGCGAGCGCCTCGCCTCGAGCACGCACCCGCGGGTCGGTCGAGCGATTCGCGTTCGTGCGAATCAACGCTGCCGCGTTGCGCAAGAAAAGCAGATTCTCGCTCGCGTTCGGCCCTGGCCAGTCGGTGAATAGAATCGTCATGGTGATAGCACTCCCCACGTAACGGAAAGGTGTGTTCCTGGCGGCCCGGTGAGTGTACGTGCAAACGCCGAGATGGTTGTACTCTGGCCAGGGGCGAGAGGGATCGGACCGACGAGCGGCCCGCCCGACATGCACGTCAGCGTCAGCGTGCGCGCGAAGTCCGGGGGCGTGAGCAGGACCGGCGCCAGGCCAATCACCACGTCGTCGTCGGGATAGCTCTCTGGCACGGGCACGCCGACCGAGAGCGACGCAAAGATGATGACCGTCTGCGCGGGGAATCCGGCGATGGGCCCAGCCCCGACCTGCAAATCGACTTGAATCTGTCCCGCGGAGAACGGGAACGCCATGCCCCACGACTGCACTCTGGCCGAGCGCGTAATCAGCGCACCCTGGCGCATCGCGCGCATCGTGACGTTGACGTGCGTGGCGCCCGTGGTGAACACGTTGCGGAGACCTTGCGCCTGCACCGCGATGCACCCGCTCGTCGTCCATTGCTCATCGACGAGGCGCCAGGGCGAGACGGGGACCACGCTACCAGGCTGCGGGATGAACGGGGGCGATGCCCAGCCCTTCGCGCCAGGATGCCGCTCGCGCATCCGCTGGTCGCGAGCGCCAACGATGCCCATTTCATGCCGGCCATACTCGTTGGCCGCATCGGCGTCTTCCTGATATCTGCCCCAGTCGTTGCCCATGTGATTACCCGAGCATCGTGCGTGCGACCTTGAGAGCCGCTTGCACGCGACGATTGCGCTCGTTGATTGCCTTCTGTAGCCCCTTGGCCGCATCCGAATCGCCGAGCAGTCGCGCGGCCTCCGTCTCGATGATTGCCTGCGTCGTCGAGAGCAGCTCGCCGAACGCATGGAACTCGGGCCAGGTGTCCGCGAGGAACTTCGCGCGACCGAGCACGGCGGATGCGCCGAGCATCGCGGGGATGCGATGCACGAGCGCGTGCGGGTCCGGAACGGGAAGCTGACGGATGCGTTCCTGCGTGTTCTCGTCGAGCCGGCCATACCAGTCGTGATCGTCGTCGAAGCGTTCGCCGAGCTTGTGCGGGCTCTCGAAAAGCTGCTCCATGTCGTACGGGATGCCGGCGACTACCGCCTTGATCTCGGGTTGCGGCTGCGGGCCCTCGTCGGGCGTCAGCGGGGGCTGGCTTCGCGCCTCGCGGTCGGCGAGCTGCTCGTCGAGCAGGGATCGCAGCACGGCGCGCATCGCACGCTTGACGCGCGGGCGCCTGGCGGGGCCTGGCGCGGGCGGGGGAGCGGGCGGGGGCGGTTGGTACGCCTGCTGCTGTCCCTGCTGCCCTTGTCCCTGCTGCGCTGCCATCGCGGCCTCGACGCCTGTCTGTACCAGCGCGCCGAGCTGCTGCATCGCCTGCTGTCCCTGCGGCGTCGAAAGCGCCGCCAGGATCAACGGCAGAAATCCGACCTCTTCGCCCTGCACTTGCGCGCGGTCGTAGCCCTGCGCGAGCGATTGCAGCATGCCACCGGGGATCTCGTGCCGAACCATCAGATCGCCGAGCGCCGAGGGGAGGCAGAGCACGCCGCGCCAGCCGTATCCGGGGAGATGCTCCACGAATATCTGCAAGCCGCGCGTTGCGGGGCAATGACCCGGCGCGTGGAACGATCCACAGCGACGACATTTCTGCGAGCCCCAGGCGTCATCACCCGAGAGCTGGTCGATCACTTGCGCTAGCGGAGGATTGGCCACGGGATTACCTCATGCCCCAGAGCGGGGACAACAGACGGGTCGGCAATTGTAGACGGGTTGCCATCGGCGAGATTCGCACGGTCTCACGTCTACGCTCGAGCGCGTGCGGCGTGAAGACGGAGCCGGCCGGAACGAACTCGGCCTGCGCCTGGTCGGCCTGGTCGTCGCTCTGCTCGCCCTCGTCCATCTCTTCGCCTTGAATCCAGCCCATGCCCCACAGCGGGCCGCCCTGGCGCTCGCCGTGCGCCGCCGCGAATGCTGGCGCGGCCGTGTGCGGCTGCGTCGGGCCCGGCGGCTCTTCGTCCGAGCTTGCGCGACCGCGACCTCGTGCCGTCACTCCGGTGCGTGTGGCCGGTCGATCATGGTCGGGCTCTTCTTCCTGGCTCGCCCATCCGCGCCGAACCGCGCCAGGTGCCTTTGCCGTTCGCGTGACAGGCTTGTGCAGCTCCTCGCGCGGATGCTCCTCGTGCTCGTAGCCGTGCGCCGCGGCGGGGGCGGGGCGACCTGCGGGGGCCGCCGCCGCGGGCCGCGGCGGGGGCGCTGCGGGCC
>Ga0209048_10006650_pt1 | contig 10792 bp, 7 predicted proteins | sample FrelakmetCRP12CR_FD_187146 | JGI IMG/M metagenome (GOLD analysis project Ga0209048, IMG submission 187146) | Freshwater lake sediment microbial communities from the University of Notre Dame, USA, for methane emissions studies - CRP12 CR (SPAdes)... | ecosystem: Environmental > Aquatic >... | reverse complement strand
CGCGGCCTCCCGCGATACACGACGCCCGCTAAAGGATTCGCGCCCAGCGCGTAGCAAAGTTCGGCCGGCCGCCCGATGTCCCACAGCGCAAAATCGGCGCGCTTTCCCGCGGCGAGCGTACCGATCTCATCCTGCAACCCCAAGGCCCGTGCGGCATTGCGGGTCGCGCCGCAGAGGGACTCTTCGGGCGTGAGGCCGAACAGCGTGCATGCCATATTGAGCATGAGCAGGTGCGACGTGCACGGCGAGGTCCCGGGATTGCAGTCGGTGGCGACCGCCATCGGCACGCCCGCCTCACGCAACAGCGGCACCGGTGGCGGGGTGGTCTGGCGCAGCGTGAAGTAGGCGCCCGGCAGCAATACCGCGACCGTGCCGGCGGCGCCGAGCGCGTGCGCGCCGCGCTCGCTCAAATATTCGAGGTGATCGGCCGAGAGCGCGGCGTATTGCGCCGCCAATTCCGCTGCTCCCATGTCGCTCAACTGGCCCGCGTGCAGATGCGCGCGCAATCCCAGGTTCCGCGCCGCGCGCAGGAATTGCTCGGTCTCCGCGAGCGAGAACGCGATGTTCTCGCAAAAGGCGTCGACCGCGTCCACCAAGCCGGCGGCGGCGAGTTCCTCGAGCCACGGACCGCTCGCTTGATCTACGTACTCGCGCCGGGACTCGCGAAATTCCCCGGGCAGGGCGTGCAAACCGAGATAGGTCGTCGTGATCGACACCGGCAGTTCGCGCTCGAGCGCCCGTGCGGCCTCGAGCATGCGCCGCTCGGTCGCGAGCTCGAGTCCGTAGCCCGACTTCACTTCGATGGTGGTCACTCCCTCGGACATCAACCGGCGCGCGCGAACCGCCGCCGAGGCCGAAAGCGAGTCCAGCCCCATGGCACGGGTGGCGTTGACGGTCGATTGAATGCCGCCGCCCGCGCGCGCGATGTCCTCGTAGGACACGCCGCACAAGCGCTTTTCGAATTCCTCCACCCGATCGCCGCCGTACACCAAGTGCGTATGGCAATCGATCAGCCCCGGCGTGATCCACCGCCCGGCGCAATCCTCGATCGGAATGTCCCCGGCGGCGGCTCTGCGCCGCGCCTCGGCGGCCGGGCCGATCCAGGCGATGCGCTCGCCCTTCACCGCGAGCGCGGCGTTTTTCCGCTTGCCATACGGTTCGTCACCCGCGACCATCGTGGCGATGTCCGCGCCGATCCATACCCGGTCCCACTCTTTAATAGACACGCCGCACCCGTTGGTTTGTTGTGGGTCGAATGATACGGCAAGCTAGGCTGCCGAGAGGTATAGGCAATGACGCGACAGTATCATTTGGAATCCGTTCTGCTGCAGCAGGGCTGGGCGCGCGACGCGCTCGTCACGGTGGCCGATGACGGGCACATCAGCGGCATCGACGTGCCCGCCGGCCATGCGCCGGCGCACCCCGATGCGCAACATGTCGAGGGTTTCGTCGTACCCGGGATGCCGAACGCGCACAGTCATGCCTTTCAGCGCGGCATGGCCGGCAAAACCGAGTACCGGCTGTCGGCGCGCGACAGCTTCTGGACCTGGCGCCGCGCCATGTATGCGTTGGCGAATCGGATCACGCCGGACGATTTGCAGGTACTGGCAACGCAGCTGTTCGTGGAGATGCTGAAAGCCGGCTACACTTCGGTGGCCGAATTTCATTACCTGCACCGCCAGCCCGACGGCGAACTTTACGCGGGAGCGAACGGTCTGTGGGAGGCGATTGGTGCCGCCGCGGAGGCCACCGGCATCGGCTTGACGTTTCTGCCGACGCTCTACCAAACGAGCGACTTCGGTGCTCAACCGCTCAAGCCCGAGCAGGCGCGCTTCGCGGCGCAGACCCAGTGGTTCTTGCGTGCAGTCGAAGAGCGCTACGGTGCCGAGCGGCGCGCCATCTCCGCGACGCGACGCACCGGTGCGGCGTTTCACAGCTTGCGCGCCGTACCGCTCGACAGTCTGCGCGAGGCGATGCACGGCTTGCGCCGCATCGATCCCGCCATGCCGGTGCACATCCATGTCGCCGAGCAAACCAAGGAAGTCGAGGCCTGCAAACGCTACACGGGGCGGCGGCCGATCGAACTGCTGCTCGACACCGGCTTGGTCGACCGGCACTGGTGCCTGGTGCACGCGACGCACGCCACCGCGGCGGAGCTTGCCGACATCGCCGCGACCACCGCCGCCGTCTGCGTCTCGGTGAGCACCGAGGCGAACTTGGGCGACGGCTTTTTCGACGCCGTCCGATTCCTGAAATTGGGAGGGCGAGTGTGCGTCGGCTCCGACAGCCAGGCCACCGTGTGTCCGGCCGAGGAACTGCGCTGGATGGAGTACCAGCAGCGGCTGCGCAAGCGGCGCCGCGGCGTGCTCGCAGAAAAAAGCGAGCCGCACGTCGGTACTCGCTTGTGGCGGGAGGCGGCGGAGCACGGCGCATCCGCGATCGGCCAGCCGGCCGGAGCGCTTGCCGTCGGCCGCCGCGCGGATTGGCTGGTCCTCGATGCCTCCGACCCCTGCATGGCGGGCGCAACCGCGGCGAATGCTCTCGATCACCTGCTGTTCGCCGGCGGCAGCGCCGCGATCCGCGATGTGATGGTCGCCGGACGGTGGGTCGTCGAGGACCGGCGCCACCGCGCCGAGGAGCCCTTGCGGGGCCGCTTTCTCGAGTTGATGGGCAAGCTCGCGGCGCCGGCATAGGGATCCGTGAGCCACCCGCAGCCCCAGGGTTGACTGTACCTGTCTATACAGCTTAAGCTGTTGCCATGGACAACTCGCCCCCCGCGCTGCAGCCGCTCTATTTAAAGGTGAAACGGCATATTCTCGAGAATATCGGCTCGGGCAAGTGGGCCGCTTCGAGCCGCGTGCCGTCCGAGAACGAACTGGTGAAATCGTTCGGCGTATCGCGCATGACGGCCAATCGCGCGCTCAAGGAATTGCGCGACGAAGGGATTTTGGTGCGCATTGCCGGTGTGGGCAGCTTCGTCGCGGATCGGCACGCGCGCGCCCACCCGCTCGAGATACGCAGCATCGCCGATGAGATCCGCGAGCGCGGCCACGTGCATCGCGCCGAGATCGTGTCGCTCGAACAGATTCGCGCGCCCGCCGATCTCGCCGAGGATTTCGGCATCGCGCCCCGCAGCGAATTGTATTGTTCCGTGATCGTGCATTTCGAGAACGATCGCCCCATGCAGCTGGAAGAGCGCTACGTGCTGCCTAAGCTGGCGCCGGACTACCTCAAGGTGGACTTCAGCCGCACCACTCCGCATGACTATCTGGTCGGCGTCGCGCCGCTGCAGGAAGCCGAACATCTGTTGCGCGCGGCGATGCCCGATGAGCGCACCCGCAAGCTTCTGGCCATGAAGCGCGACGAACCCTGCCTGGTGGTGATCCGCCGCACGTGGACAGCCGGTCAGATCGCCTCCGTCGCGCGCTTATACTATCCCGGTTCCCGCTATGAAATGTCGGGGCGTTTCCGCCCTTAATTCCGCCCTAGAGGATTCAGCCATGCTCGCTCCCGTTAAGCCCCGCATCATCCGCGCAGCGCGCGGCAAGACCTTGAGCGCCCGCTCCTGGATGACCGAAGCGCCGCTGCGCATGCTGATGAACAATCTCGATCCGGAAGTCGCCGAGAATCCCAACGAACTCGTGGTTTACGGCGGCATCGGGCGCGCCGCGCGCGATTGGAACTGCTACGACCGCATCGTCGAGACGCTCACGCGCTTGACCGAGGAGGAAACGCTGCTGGTGCAATCCGGCAAACCGGTCGGCGTGTTCCCCACTCACCCGGACGCGCCCCGCGTGCTCATCGCCAATTCCAATCTGGTGCCGCACTGGGCCACGTGGGAGCACTTCCACGAGCTCGACCGCAAAGGGCTCGCCATGTACGGGCAAATGACCGCCGGCTCCTGGATCTACATCGGCAGCCAGGGCATCGTGCAGGGCACTTACGAAACTTTCGCCGAAATGGGCCGCCGCCATTTTGGCAACGCGCTCGCCGGCAAATGGATATTGACCGCGGGCCTCGGCGGCATGGGCGGCGCGCAGCCGCTCGCGGCGACCATGGCGAACATGAGCATGCTCGCGGTCGAATGCCGCCCGAGCCGCATCGCGAAACGCCTGGAAACCGGCTACGTCGACGCGCAAGCGCGCGCGCTCGACGAGGCGCTCGCGCTGCTCGACGCCGCCAAGAAAACCGCCAAGCCCATCTCGGTGGCGCTGCTCGGCAATATCGTGGACGTCTTGGAGGATCTGCTCGCGCGCGGCATCAAGCCCGATGCGCTGACCGACCAGACGTCGGCGCATGACCCGGTGAACGGCTATCTGCCGCAGGGTTGGACCGTGGAGCAATGGGACGATCGGCGCCACAGCGATCCCAAGGGCACCAGCGCCGCGGCCACGCGCTCCATGGCGAAGCACGTCGAGTACCTGCTGCGCTTCAAGGCGATGGGGCTGCCGGTGTTCGACTACGGCAACAACATTCGCCAGGTCGCCCTCGACGCGGGCGTCGCGCGCGCCTTCGATATCCCCGGTTTCGTGCCTGAGTATATCCGCCCGCTGTTCTGCCGCGGCATCGGACCGTTCCGCTGGGCCGCCCTGTCCGGGGACCCCGAGGATATTTACAAGACCGACGCGAAGGTCAGGGAATTGATTCCCGACGATGCGCACCTGCACCGCTGGCTCGACATGGCGCGCTCGCGGATTCAATTCCAAGGACTGCCGGCGCGCATCTGCTGGGTCGGCCTCGGGCAGCGCCATCGTTTGGGATTGGCCTTCAACCAAATGGTCGCGAGCGGCGAGTTGTCCGCGCCCATCGTCATCGGCCGCGATCACTTGGATTCGGGCTCCGTGGCGAGCCCGAATCGCGAAACCGAAGCGATGCAGGACGGCTCCGATGCCGTGTCCGACTGGCCTTTGTTGAACGCGCTATTGAATACGGCGAGCGGAGCCACCTGGGTGTCGATCCACCATGGCGGCGGTGTCGGCATGGGCTATTCCCAGCACGCGGGCGTCGTGATCGTGTGCGACGGCACCGAGGCCGCCGGCCGCCGCGTGCGGCGCGTGCTGTGGAACGATCCGGGCACCGGCGTCATGCGCCACGCCGATGCCGGGTATCAGATCGCCATCGACTGCGCGCGCGAGCAAGGCCTAGACTTGCCCATGATCTCACCCAAGAGCGAGCGAATCCCCAAGTGACCGGAACCGACCGGCCCGCGATCGAGATACGCGCCGGCGAGATCAGGCTGCCGATGCTGCGGCGGATCTACGCCGAGCCGGTCGCGCTTGAGCTTGGGCAAGAGGACCGGACCCGCATTGCGGCGGCCACCGCCCTGGTCGACAAGATCGTGTCGATCGGCGATGCGGCTTACGGCATCAATACCGGCTTCGGTCTGCTGGCGCAGACCCGCATCCCGAGCGAGCAGCTCGAGCTCTTGCAGCGAAACCTGTTGCTGTCGCACGCGGCCGGCGTCGGCGATGCGCTGCCTGATCCGGTGGTGCGATTGATTCTGGCGCTCAAGATCAATGCGCTGGCGCGCGGCCATTCCGGCATCTCTCTGGGGCTGATCGACGCGCTGCTCGCGCTCCTGCGCCACGGGGTCTATCCCGTGGTTCCCGCGCAAGGCTCGGTGGGCGCCTCGGGAGATCTGGCGCCCTTGGCTCACTTGAGCGCAGTGCTGCTCGGCGTCGGCCAGGTGCGCGCGAACGGCAAGCTGCTGCCGGCCGCCGAAGGCTTGGCGCTCGCGGGCCTCAAACCCTCCCAACTGCGCGCCAAGGAAGGTTTGGCGTTGATCAACGGTACGCAGGTCTCCACCGCCCTCGGCTTGGCGGGCCTGTTCGGCGCCGAGGACGTGCTGGCGGCGGCGGTGGTCGCCGGCGCCATGTCGATCGACGCGCTGAAGGCGAGCGATGCGCCGTTCGACGATCGGATTCATCAGGTTCGTGGCCAGCCCGGTCAAATCGCCGTGGCGCGCGCCTACCGCGAATTGGTGGCGGGCAGCGCGATTCGCGCCTCGCATCGGGACTGCACCCGGGTTCAGGACCCCTACTCGTTTCGCTGCCAACCGCAGGTGATGGGCGCCTGTCTGGACCTCATCCGCCAGTGCAGCGTCACGCTCGGGACGGAAGCGAACGCCGTGACCGATAACCCGCTCTTGTTCGTGGAGCAAGGCGACGTGCTCTCGGGCGGTAATTTTCACGCCGAGCCGGTGGCATTTGCGGCCGATACGCTCGCGCTCGCCATCGCCGAGATGGGGAGTCTCGCGGAGCGCCGGATAGCGGTCCTAGTCGATCCGAAGATGAGCGGACTGCCCGCGTTCCTGGTTGAAAACAGCGGACTGAACTCGGGCTTCATGATCGCGCAAGTGACCGCGGCCGCGCTGGTTTCGGAAAATAAGGCGATCGCGTCCCCCTGCAGCGTCGATTCCATACCGACCTCCGCCAACCAAGAGGACCACGTGAGCATGGCCACGCACGCCGCGCGCCGTTTAGGGGCCATGAACGAAAACGCGGCCGCCATCGTCGGCATCGAATTGCTGGCGGCGGCCCAGGGCATCGACTTTCACCGCCCGGCCCGCTCTTCTGCGGCTCTGGAGCAGGTGCACGCGAGCATTCGCCGCGACGTCGCTCATTATTCCGCGGACCGCTACTTTGCGCCGGATATCGAAGCGGCCAAACGCTGGGTCACCTCGGGACGCTTCGCGCCTCTGGTCAAACATCTACTGCCTTCGCGAGCTTGACACATGAAATCCATTCGACTGTTGCCGCTTTTGGTCTTTTTGATACCCGTCGCCGGCCGCGCCGCCGAGTTGAATCTCGTCGCCGTGAGTTGCGACAAATACGAAAACGATGTGCTGCCCGCCACCGCGCCGCAGAATGCAGATCCGTCGACGATCGCGTCTTCGGCGAAGAACCCCGACACCATCAATACCGTGATGTGGCTCTTCGGCTATGCGGTGGGCCGGAAGGGCGAGCACCACATGTACGGCGATGCGCTCATGTCCTTCGGCTTCGCGCTCGACGCCATGTGCAAGAACAATCCGAGCATCAGTCTGTTGGAGGCCGTGACCTCGGTGCAACCGAAGCGCGACAACCCGATGGATCTGACGACGCTGACCTGCGAGACCTTCGAAGCGCGTCACGTGGAATTGAATCGCACCGATCCCGAGGGCGCCGGCACCATCATGATGTGGGTGTTCGGCTTCTCCGTCGGGCAATCCGGGAGCCACTTGTTCGACCCGAGCGGGCTCACTCAATTTACTTCGGCGCTGCAAGGACGCTGCACTCAGCACCCGGACGAAAGCCTGTTCGATGCCGTCACGGCCCTCAACAAGCCTCCTGCCAATAGCTCCCCCGCCAAGCATTAGGCGGCCGACCTTGCCGCCGTTGGTGTGACGCGAGTCTGTCAATACGCTTGTATTGACAGTCTCCGGCGGCTCTTGGATACTGCGCCCATGGATCGCGGAACAAAAAATGCGCAGCTGCAAATTCGCGTTTCCGAGGCGGACAAGCGGGCGATCCACAAGGCCGCGAAACGGGCAGGCCTGGACATGTCCGCGTATGTGCTGAGCCGCGTCATCTCGGCGCCGGCCTCGCGATTTAGCGAATGTGTCGAAGCCTGCGCCGGGCAGGCTTCGTCGAGCTTCGCACTCGCCGAACTCAACACCCTGCTTGGCGTCTTGACTCCCGGTGAAATGCGCGATGCCGTTGCGGCGCCGCCATCGGTTACCCTGACCCCTTTCCTTGCGAACTACATCGCGGCAATGGTCGAGTATGGCTGCGCACGCTGCTCCATCGTCCCGCCTGCGTGGACGCGCGCGGTGCTCCCTCTGAATGAGCCCGCATTTGGAACCTCATTGCATAGTCTGCGGCTGCACCTTCTGACGCACTCGCCGCCTCCTTTCAGGCGTCGCAATATCTTTATCGACTCGACGCTCGGCGACCGGATCTAAAGCGTGGCGCCGCTGACCCGGTCGGACCTGCGGCGGCTTTTCGACCTGCTCAACGAGGACCTGCGCCGTTCCGATACGGAGGCCGAACTCTTTCTGGTCGGCGGCGCGGTCATGTGCTTGGCGTACGCCGCCCGGCCGTCCACGCAGGATGTGGACGCCGTGTTCCGCCCCGCTGCAAAGGTGCGGGAGGCCGCCGCCCGAGTTGCTGCGCGAGCGGGCTTGAGCCCGGACTGGCTCAATGACGGCGTAAAGGCATGCGTGAGTGCGCACGGCGACTTCGCGCAGTTCCTCGAATTGGATCACCTGCGCGTGATGGTGGCGCAACCCGCCTATCTGCTGGCGATGAAGTGCCTGGCCTTGCGCATAGGGGCCGAGTTTCACGACGAGGACGATGTCCGATACCTCTTGCGCCATCTGGACATCCGCACCTACACCGATGCGCTCAAGGTCATCGAGAAATATTATCCTCTGGATCGGTTCCCTCAGAAGACGCTCTATGCGCTCGCGGAACTGCTGCCGGAGAACGCGTTATGATGGCCGACGCCTGCCAGCGCGGCTTTGTCTTAAATAATCGGAAGCACTGATGTCCCGTCGTAAACGCCGGCCGCCGGCACCCGAGAAATTGCCGGAGCAGAAAACCGCTGCGAGGAGATCGCGCCCCTGGTACCTGCTCGCCGTCGTCATCGTCATTGCCGCGGCCGGCGCTTGGTGGACGCTGCGCCCGGCCGCGCCGCCCGGTACCGCCGCGCCGCCGGGCGCCGCCGCGTCCGCGGGTCGACCCACGCCCTCCCCGCCGCCGATGGCCGCGAGCTTCGTCGGCAGCGAAGCCTGCGCCGGCTGCCATGACCAGGCGTACGCCGCATGGAAGGTCTCGCACCACGCGCGCGCCATGCAGCACGCGAATTCCGATACGGTCTTCGGCAATTTCGCACACGCGACGTTCCGCTACGCCGGCGTCGAATCGACCTTCTTTCAGCGCGACGGCAAGTACTTCGTGCACACGGACGGCGCAGACGGGAAACTCAAGGACTACGAAATCAAATTCACCTTCGGCGTCGACCCGCTGCAGCAATACCTGATCGAATTCCCGGATGGACGGATCCAGGCGCTCTCGATCGCGTGGGACAACCGGCCGGCGGCGCAAGGAGGCCAGCGTTGGTTTCATCTCTATCCCAATGACAAGGTCGATGCGCGCGATGAACTGCACTGGACCCGGTACTCGCAGAACTGGAATTTCATGTGCGCCGACTGCCACTCGACGGACGTGCGCAAGAATTACGAGGCCGCCAACAACACGTTTCACACCACGTACAAGGAAATTTCCGTCGGCTGCGAGGCCTGCCACGGACCGGGGTCCGCGCACCTCGAATGGGCGCGAGCGAGACCCAAGGACCCAACGCAGGGTCTCACGGTCGACTTGACCGAACGCAAGGGCGTGCACTGGAGCACCGATGCGGCGACGGGCAAGCCCACGCGCAGCAGCGCACGCGCCAAGGACACCGAGATCGATGTCTGTGCGCAATGCCATTCGCGGCGCAGTCAAATCGCCGACGGATATCGAGCCGGCCTGCCCTTCCTCGACTTCTATCGGCCGGCGCTTTTGACGCAGGACCTGTATTACGTCGACGGGCAGCAGCGCGACGAGGTCTATGTCTGGGGCTCGTTCCGGCAGAGCCGCATGTATCACGCCGGAGTCACCTGCGGCGACTGCCACGAGCCGCACGGCCAGAAGATGCGCGCCGAGGGCAATGCGCTCTGCGCCACCTGCCACCTGGCGGCGAAGTACGACACCCCGGCGCATCATCATCATGAGGGAACGGGGCGGGGCACGCGCTGCGTCGACTGCCACATGCCCGAGCGGACATACATGGTGGTCAATCCGCGGCGCGACCACAGCATGCGCATTCCGCGGCCTGACTTGACGGTCAAGCTCGGTATGCCGAACGCTTGCAGCGGCTGCCATGTGCAAACCGATGCCAAGTGGGCGGCCGAGAAGGTCGAGCGGTGGTACGGTCATCGGCCGGAGGGTTTCCAGCGCTACGCCGAGGCGTTCGCTTACGCGGAGCAAGGGGCGGCGGGGGCCGGCCCGAGTCTCACGAGTCTTGCGCTCGAGCCCTCCAATCCCGCCATCGCGCGCGCCACGGCGCTCGAGGACTTGGCGAGGTACCCGTCGCGCGCAACGGCCGACGCGGCGCGGACGGCGCTCACCGATCCCGACGCGCTGGTGCGCCGCTCGAGCGTCGGTACGCTGGCCATGTTGCCTGCCGCCGAGCGGCTGCCCCTGCTCGCCCCGCTGCTCGAGGACCCGGTGCGTATCGTGCGCATGGAAGCCGCCTCCACGCTCGCCGACGCGATGGCCGGCGCCTCCGCGAGCCAACGAGCCGCGTTCGATCGCGCGGCCGCCGAGTACGAATCTGCACAAAAATTCAATGCGGATCGACCCGAATCGCGCGCGGCGCTCGGCAATTTTTATGCGCGACTAGGTCGCATCGAAGATGCCGAGGTCGAGCTGCGGGCCGCGCTCATCCTCGATCCCAAATTCGCGCCGGCGTATGCGAACCTGGCCGATCTATTGCGCGCACAACAGCGCGATGCACAAGCCGAAGAGATGCTTCGCGACGGGTTACGCCAGGCGCCCGGAGCCGCCGGGTTGCATTACGCCCTCGGCTTGACCTTGGTTAGGCTGGGACGCCATGCCGATGCGCTGGCCGAATTGCAGCGTGCCTCGAAGCTCGCGCCCGATGATTCCCGCTTCGCCTACGTGTACGCGGTCGCCCTGAACGGCGCCGGCAAAACCGCAGCGGCGCTCACCGAGCTCGACCGCGCGCTCGCGCACGAGCCCGACAATCG
>Ga0209048_10006649_pt1 | contig 10794 bp, 4 predicted proteins | sample FrelakmetCRP12CR_FD_187146 | JGI IMG/M metagenome (GOLD analysis project Ga0209048, IMG submission 187146) | Freshwater lake sediment microbial communities from the University of Notre Dame, USA, for methane emissions studies - CRP12 CR (SPAdes)... | ecosystem: Environmental > Aquatic >... | reverse complement strand
TCCCGCGGTGAGCCCGGGGAGCGCCCCACTCCCCTCACCGATTTTTCTGGGATCAGGAAATGGTTCTGATTACTTCCATTCCCTATTCCCCCTTTTTTTTCTTTCACATTCGATTGTGAACAGAGATTCATCCAAGCCATAGGTTCTCCCCCGTCCCACTTATCGCAGGCTGGAGGCACAGTGAATCAACACGGTCGACGGAATCGTCTCAGAAATGGATGGCTGAGTGCAGGTGCCGGGATTCGAACCCGGGTGTTTAGCTTGGAAGGCTAAAATCCTAACCGCTAGATTACACCTGCAGGTAGCCACCTAAATCAGTGTTCCCTTTAAAAAGCTTGTTCATAATCAGCCTCTCGATCAGAGATGCTGGCTAATACTATTGGCGAGGAACGAGGGCTTCGGGCATCCTTTATTTTGGGAATGGTCGGCCCCGATTCGCATGCAAATCCACGACCGCGAGCGGGTCCTAGTCTCGATCATCAAATCTTGAGGAAATCATCGGGCTGCTGCACGATGGCAACATCGACGTCATTCTCGATTCCCACATTTGCCGACGAACGATTAAACCACCTTATTCGCATAACCGGATGAAACGGTGCGCTCATGGAGGTCCCCACCCTCAACCCGTACAAGGCAAGGATCAAGTCCGCCTCTGCAGCGGTCAGCATGATCAGCCGGGGGAAGACCGTCTTCATCGGCACCGCGGCGGGCGAGCCGCAGACCCTCGTTAAGGAGCTCGCCGCGCACGCTGGCGACATGGCGGACAACGAGGTAATCCAGGCCCTCTCCCTCTTCCTCTCGCCCATCAGCGAGGACAATGTCAAATCCAATTTCCGCTTCAACGCGCTGTTCGTCGGGCCCGAGGTGCGCGAGGCCGTCAGGACGGGACGGGCGGACTATACTCCGGCCAACCTCTCGGAGATGGCCGACCTGCTCGAGGACGGCATCATCCATGTCGACTATGCATTGATCCAGGTGGCCCCTCCCGACGAGAACGGCGATTGCTCCCTGGGGGTCTCGGTGGACATCACCAAGAGCGCCGCCAAGGCGGCCCATTTCGTGATCGCCCAGGTCAATCCCAGGATGCCGGTCACCTATGGCGATTCCATGGTGCACGTCTCGGACATCGACGCCTTCGTCCTGCAGGAGGAGCCATTGCTCGAATGGCATCGGTCCAAGGAGGACAGCGAGGAGGTGCTGGCCATAGGCAGGCACGTGGCCGCCCTGGTGGACGACGGCTCGACCATCCAGATCGGATACGGCTCGATCCCTGACGCGGTATTGCAGAGCCTGGGGGACAAGAAGGACCTGGGCGTGCACACCGAGATGTTCTCGGACGGCCTCATCGAGCTGATCGAGAAGGGGGTGGTCACTGGGCGGAAGAAGAACCATCATCCCGGAAAGGTCGTGGCATCGTTCGTCCTGGGGAGCAGCAAGCTGTACGACATGGTGAACCGCAACGACATGTTCGAGTTCTTCCCTTCTAGCTACACGAACAACCCGTGCGTCATAAGGCAGAACAAGCGCATGGTGGCCATCAATTCCGGGCTCTCTGTGGACCTTACCGGACAGGTGTGCGCCGACCAGCTGGAGCACGACTTCTATTCCGGCATCGGCGGATTGGCGGACTTCATGCGGGGGGCCTCCATGTCCCGCGGTGGCAAGTCGATAATCGCCCTGCCCTCCACCGCCCAGGGCGGGGCCATCTCCCGCATCATCTCGGTGTTCCCCGAGGGCAGCGCGGTGACGGTGAACCGTTGCGACGTTCACTATGTGGTGACGGAGCACGGCATCGCCGAGCTGAGGGGCCAGACGATCCAGCAGCGCGCCCTGGAGCTCATCGAGGTTGCTAATCCCAAGTTCCGCGCCGCGCTGCTGGACGAGGCCAAGCGCCTCGGCTACGTGCGGAAGGAGGTATCGCCAGCCCCATTCGTCGGCCGGCCCTACCCGACGGCGATCCAGAAGATAATGAAGGTCAAGGGGATCGGCATCCGCATCCGGGCCATGAAGCCCACGGACGAGGAGCTCCTCCGGGAGCTGTTCTACTCGCTCTCGGACAAGAGCGTCTACGAGCGCTTCCTCTCTTTCGCCAAGATCATGCCCAGCGAGATCCGCAACCTGCTGAACATCGACTACGAGGCCAGGATGGCGGTGCTGGCCATCATCCGCACCAAGGGGCACTGCGAGTCCATCGCCATCGCCGCCTACGATACCGATCCCAAGACCGGGCTGGCGGAGATCTCCCTGGCCGTCCGGGACGACTGGCAGAACCTGGGGGTCGGGTCCGAGATGTTCCGCATGCTGGTCGAATATGCGAAAAGCGTGAACATAAAGGGTTTGACCGCCGAGATCCTGGCGACCAACATCCGGATGCTCGACATCTTCCACCGCTCCGGCCTCAAAGTAGAGACCAAGCTGGTGGACGACATGATCGACATCAAGGCGGAGTTCTGAGCCTATTTCTTCGGCTCGCAGGCCGGCGAGATCCTCCCTTCCTTGAGCCGGTCGACCACGCTCGGGTCCGCCAGGGTGGTGACGTCCCCCAGGTTGTCCATCTCCCCCGAGGCGATCTTCCTGAGGATGCGGCGCATGATCTTCCCGCTGCGGGTCTTGGGGAGCCCTTCCGCGAACTGGATGACCTCCGGCACGGCGATCGGCCCCACCGTCTGGCGCACGTGCAGCACCAGCTCCTTCTTCAGGGCCTCGGTCGGATCGATCCCGGTCTTGAGGGTGACGTAGGCGTAGATGGCCTCTCCCTTGATCTCATGCGGCATGGGCACCACGGCGGCCTCCGCCACCTTGGGGTGGGAGACCAGCGCCGATTCCACCTCGGCCGCGCCGATGCGGTGTCCCGACACCTTGATGACATCGTCCACCCGGCCCATGATCCAGACATAGCCGTCCTTGTCCTTGCGGGCCCCGTCCCCGGTGAAGTAGATGCCGTGCCAGCGCGACCAATATACCTCCTGGAACCGGTCATGCCCTCCGTAAACGGTCCTCATGATCCCGGGCCAGGGCTTCTTGATGACCAGATAGCCGCCTTCGTTGGGCCCGGCCTCGCTGCCATCCTCCTTGAAGATGGCCGGCTCGATCCCGAAGAACGGCAAGGTGGCCGAGCCTGGCTTGGTGGTGATCGCACCGGGCAGAGGGGTGATGAGGATCCCGCCGGTCTCGGTCTGCCACCAGGTGTCCACGATCGGGCACTTCTCCTTTCCGATGTTCCGGTGGTACCACATCCAGGCCTCAGGGTTGATGGGTTCCCCGACCGTTCCCAGGAGGCGCAGGCTGGAGAGGTCCCTGCCCTCCGGCCACTTCTCCCCCTCGCGCATCAGGGACCGGATGGCCGTCGGGGCGGTATAGAAGATGTTGACCTTGAACTTCTCCACCAGATGCCAGAAGCGGTCCACCTGAGGATAGGTCGGTACCCCCTCGAACATGATGGTGGTGGCACCGGCCGACAACGGTCCATACACGATGTAGGAGTGGCCGGTGATCCAGCCGATGTCGGCCGTGCACCAGTAGGTGTCCTCCTCCCGGTAGTCGAAGATGTACTTGAAGGTGGTCGTGACGAAGGTGAGGTATCCGCCCGAGGTGTGGAGCACCCCCTTGGGCTTGCCGGTCGAGCCCGAGGTGTACAGGATGAACAGCGGGTCCTCCGCGTCCATATGCTCCGCCTCGCACTTGTCCGGCACGGTCTTCATCTCGTCATGGTACCAGTGGTCCCGGCCCTCCCTCATTTCGATTGGATGGCCGGTGCGTCTGACCACGATCACCTTTTCCACCGTGGTGCCCTTATCCAGCGCCAGGTCGGCGTTCTGTTTGAGGTTGATCGTCTTTCCCGCCCGGTAGGAGCCGTCGGCGGTGATCAGGGTCTTGCATTCGCTGTCGTTGATGCGGTCCCGCAGCGACTCGGAGCTGAAGCCTCCGAACACGATCGAATGGATCGCCCCTATCCGCGCACAGGCCAGCATCGAGACTGCCAGCTCCGGGATCATGGGAAGGTAGATCGATACCCGGTCCCCTTTCTTGACCCCCATCTTCTTCAATACGTTGGCGAACCGGCTGACCTCGCGGTGCAGCTCCTGGTAGGTGAGGGTCCGGACATCGTCCTCCGGTTCTCCCTGCCAAATGATGGCCGCCTTGTTCTTGCGCGCGCCCTGGAGGTGCCTATCGAGGCAGTTGTAGGCCACGTTCAGCTTGGCGCCCTCGAACCATCTGATGATGACCTTGTCCTTGTCCCAGAAGAACCCTCTCTTCCAAGGGGAGAACCAGAAGATCTCCTCATGGGCCACCTTCTCCCAGAACTTCACAGGGTCTGCGATCGATTCTCGGTAGATTCTTTGGTATTCCTCCATGCTCTTGACCCTGGCCTTCTCTCGGAAGGCCGGGGAGGGCTCGAACCTCCTGTCCTCATCCATCACAGACTCGATCGTCTTCCCGTCGCTCATCAGACATCCTCCGGACATTGACCCCCGACCACCTGGGCGCTATCTGCGCGTCCAGCGCAACGAATTGGCCACCATTGGGTCGGATGGCTAGGGTAGGTAATGCCGATATTCATATAACCGTTACGGAAGAAAGGCTCGACAATCAACGAATAATCTGGTGTAAGGAGGATTGGCTACGATAATCGTAGATAGTGTTTATAGAGAGAGGGCAGAGGTGGCATCGCCCTCTCTCTTAATCGTAAGTCTCTAAGCGGATATCCTTTCGTTCGAGGGGAACCGGGTCTCCGGCGGGCTGTTGGTCCATTCCTTCACGGAAGGCTGCTTCTCCTCGACATGGTAATGTCCTCCAGCAGCGTGCTTGGCCCAATCCTTCTCGATCGCCCTCAGCTCCTTGTAGAACTCCTTCAGGGACTTCGCGTCCTCGCCGTGCTCCTCGACCTCTTCAGCGAGCGCCTTGATCTCCCTGACGCTGTGGGCCTTCATCCAAGCTATGACCTCTGGCTCGAATTCCAGGCCTTCGACGTAGATATCCTCCAATTTCGGCTTCATTAGCATCCCATCCCAAAGGAGTTTGAGTGAAGGCGTTTTGCATCCCATCCCTAAAGGGTTTCATCTTGTGCTTCGTCCGACCTTTGTCAGACAAATTAAGTTAATGTGTCCTACATTATTTATATCTTTCTAGGGACTCAGCCAGATTGACCGCATCCTCCAATCCAGATTGAACAAATAGGGAGCATCGCGATGTTCCATGTTGTCAGACAAGTTAATCGATTGTCGATGGTCCTTTCCAGATTCAAATTCCATTTATATCTCCAGGTGAAAAGCTATTTGTGCTAAGTACGACATTGACGCACATTCCTCGGGGGCCAATAGATGGGATTTCTCGACTCTCTTACCGATAAGGAATTGAAGGCGCTGAAGAAGGCGCAGAAGATATTGGAGGGCTCTGAGGGGCTGATCCAACGGGACAGTCTCCTGAAGGCCAAGGAAGCCTTGGCCGAAGGAAGCTCTGAACCGAACGTCATCCACAAGCAGGAATTCTCAGACACCTATGCGAAATTGAGCGGGCTATTCCTCAGTCTCAACGATACCACCGAGGCGAACATATCGGCCGATCGGGCCATCGTGTTCGGGCCAGAGAACCCGAGCGCCGTCGTGGCCAAGGCAAGGGCGAATGCCGCCACCGGCAAGGTGGAGGACGCCATGACCGCGCTGGAATGGGCATTGGCCCGGACTCCGTCAGACAAGTCACTTTGGGTCGAGAAGGGTTGGATCCTGGACAAGGCGTCCAGGGGGGACGAGGCCATCGATTGCTTCAAACGGGCGGTGGAGATCGACCCGACGGACTCGTCATTGTACGAGGTGCTGGCCAACAAGACCCACGACAGGAACCTCTGGATGAAGCGGAAGGGCGAGGCGCTCATGGCCAAGGAGCGATATGACGAGGCGGTCAAGGCCTTCGACGAAGCGCTGGTCACCGACCCGAAGGACCTCGGGTCCTTGATATCGAAAGGCAAATGCCTGCAGTTCCTCAACCGTCTGGACGAGGCCGCGAAGTCCTATGACGCGGCGTTGCAGATCGACCCCCGCAATCCTGCGGCGAACCTGAACCGGGCCCGCATAGCCCGCGCGAAGAACGAGTTCCAGATTTCCATACAATTCTATAAAGAAGCGCTCCGGGCCAATCCCGCTGACAAGCACACCTGGATGGAGGTCGCCTCGCTCCTTGAGCAGCTGGGTAGGAACGAGGAGGCCCTCAAGGCCTACGACCGCTCCCTGGAGCTCGACCCCGAGTTCCTCCCGGGACTGGAGGGGAAATGCGCGGTGCTCAGGAACCTGGACAAGAACCAGGAGGTGGTGGCCTGCTCTGCCAGGATACTAGCCATCAACAAGGATGACATCCTCATCGAGACCATCATGATCGGAGCCCTGATGAAGCTGGGCCGCAACGACGACGCGCTCAGTGCCATCGACGACGCCCTCACCAGGCATCCCAAGGACCGCGACCTGCTAGAGCGGAAGCGGACGGTCCTCAAGGAGATGGGGAAGCACGAGGAAGTCATTGCGGTGGCGGGAGAGACGGTGACCCACCATAACGAGGATGCGAACACCCTCTATGACATGGGCATGGCCTACTTCCTCACGGGCAAGTATGCTGAGGCCATCAAGCCGCTGGAGAAGTCCGTCAAGCTGGAACCGGACCGGGAGAGCGCCCTGATAGCCATCAAGGAGGCCCATAAGCACCTGGGCGAGGACAAGGAGGTCCTTAAGACATGCGAGCGCGTCCTGGCCGTCAACCCGCGGAACAAGGAGGCCCTGGAGGACAAGGCGGTCGCGCTGGACCGTCTCGGTCGGAAGGAGGAGGCCATCGAGGTCTATCGCAAGATCGTCGAACTCTACCCGGACGACGAGGAGATATTGGCGGACCTCGCCATCGCGCTCTTCACCAAGGAGAGGTATGAGGATGCCAGCCAGTGGGCGGCAGTGGGCACCGAGAAGTTCCCCGGTAACCTCATCTTCTGGAAGGTCCAGGGCGACAGCAGGTTCGCCTTGGGGGATCACGAGGGGGCCGTGGCCGCATTGGGAAAGGCCGTGGAGATGGCCCCGAACGACAAGCGATTGCTCTATTCCAAGGGCTTGGCGTTGGAAGGCGCCAAGCGCTATGAGGAGGCCGTGGTCTGCTACGACCAGGCATTGGCCCTCGATTCCAGTGACAAGAACCTCTGGCTATCGAAGGGCGTGGCCATGGAGAGCCTGGAGCGCTGCGACGACGCCCTGAAGTGCTATGATTTCGCCCTCTCCCTGGACCAGGAGAACCATTTTGTGTATGTGCGCCGCGGTCTGGTCCTCGCCAAGCTGGGCAGGCACGACGAAGCGGTCACCGCCTTCGACCGGGCCCTGGAGATCAGCCCGAAGGACCTCGACGTCATGGAGGCCAAGAAGGAGGCCCTCAAGGTCCTGGGCGACTACGAGAGGGTCGTGGCCGTGACCGACCGGATCGTGAAGCTCGACCCCAAGAACGTCAACGCCTGGGTGGACCGCGGTCTGGCCGAGGAGAGGCTCAACGACATGGACGAGGCCATCCGGTCCTTCGACCGGGCCCTGGACCTCGAGCCCATTTCGCTGGTCATACTGGAACATAAGAAATCGGCCTTGTTCCACAAGGGCACGCCGGAGCAGATCATCGAGGTGTGCGACCGGATCCTGAAGGTCGACCCCCGCAACCTGGGGGCCCGCTCCGACCGCGCCCTGGCCCTGGACAAGCTGGGCCGGATGGAGGAGGCCGTGGCGGAGTACGACCGGGCCCTGCAGATGGACGATACGGACCGCATCCTCTGGAACAAGCGGGGCCTGGCCCTGGTCTCGCTGGCCCGCTACGAGGAGGCGGTGGAATCCTTCGACCGCGCCTGCCAGATCGAGCCGGACGACCCCCGCACCTTGGACAACAAGGGAAGGGCGATGCTCCTGCTGCATAAGTACGACGACGCGCTGGCCATCTTCGATCGGTGCGTGGGCATGGCCCCTGAGGTGGCCCAGTACCACAACGACCGGGGAAGGGCGCTGGCGTCCCTAGAGCGCTACCAGGAGTCCATCGATGCCTTCGACAAGGCCCTGTCCATCGACCGTAAGGATGGCCAGATATGGAAGTACAAGGGGCTCGCCCTGCTCAAGCTGGGGCAGGCCAGCAACGCGTTGGCCTGTTTCAACGGTGCCATCGACCGGGGCATGGAGGACTCGGTCGTGTGGGCCTCCAAGGGGAGGGCGATGGAGGAGCTGAACCGCCCGCAGGACGCGCTGGAATGCTACCAGAAGGCCCTCAGCATCGACGACAAGGACGCCTCCATCTGGGCTCGCCTGGGCTCGGTGTACGCGAAGCAGGGCAACCTGGAGGCGGCCGCGGACGCCATCGACCGTTCATTGAAGATCGATCCCCAGAACAAGAAGGGCTGGATCGCCAGGGCCGCCCTGATGGAGAAGCTGGAGAAGGACGAGGAGGCGTTGAAGTCCTATGACTCCGCCATCGGCCTGGACCCGACCGACGCGTTCGCCTGGAACAGCAAGGGCATGGTCCTGCTGCGCATAGGGTCCGCCGACCAGGCCCGCAGATGCTTCGACAAGGCGCTGTCGCTCAACCCCGCGCTCGAGTCGGCCCAGGAGGGCATCCGCATCTCGGGCGACCGGCAGCGCCGGGAGGAGGTGGCCCAGTACGCCGCCAAGGTGCTGGAGGCCGAGGCCAGGAAGGGCACCGAGATCAGCAAGGAGGACGCCTTCCGTGAATGTGACATACCCTATTCCCACCTGGACGAGGTCTTCGCCTTCCTGGAGGAGAAGGAGGTGGTCAACCTCGAGGGGATGAGTCCGAAGGAGAAGGAGGAGTACGAGGACGCCTCGCGCATCGTCCTGCTGGCCGCCTACCGCAATCCGGGGGTGGCCGAGCATGGCCTGCGCCTGCCCGACGTCGCGGCCAACCTGCATGGGTCGGACGTGATCGGGGCCAAGAAGGTCCTGGCCTACATCGAGAAGGTCAACGAGCTCAAGTTCACCCCGGACAAGCCGGACGCCGAGACGGAGAAGCAACTGCGCAAGGTCATGAGCATGCCCGAGGAGCAGAGGTCCGCGGTGGGCATCATGCAGCACCTGGGGGTGGGCATCTACCAGTCCCGCAAGCTCATGGCCTACGCGGACACCTTCCGCGGCGGGCGCAAGGGGTACAAGGCCCCCAAGGTCAAGGTCAAGGAGTTGCACGAGGAGACGCCGGAGGCGGTCCTGGGCGAGGTGCCCTCCGAGGACCTGGTGGAGCGGGCCACGCGCAAGGCCGAGTCGGAGGCGGAGGAGGAGCCGAGGCCGAAGAAGCGCCAACCCACCCCGTACGAGGCTCCGGACCTCTACTCAAGGTTCTACAAGGAGGAGAATCGGGCGGAGGAGCGCACCAAGGTCGCTGAAGGGGAGGACCTCAAGGGCCGGCGCTGCCTGTTCCACGGCGGCATCGCGGTGATGAAGTGCTCCTCCTGCGGCTCGGTGCTGTGCAAGGAATGCACCGCCTCGGGAGCTTGCCCCAGATGCAAGGCGGACCTGGGTTTGCCGGCGGCCCCCCGGAAGAAGCATCACGCAACCGAGGAAAGGCGGGAGGATGAGGCCGAGGATGAGCCAGAGCCCGAGGAGATCCGCGAGGAGCAGAAGGATCCGACGCAATCCGAGCCGCAGAATCGCGACTGGAGCCGGCTCTGAGCCCTAATCATTGGCCTGCTCGACCGGCTCTTCCTCTTCCGCGGCCGTCTGATGCATCAGGCGGTCCCTCTCGATCATGTCCTCTTTCATGATCTCCCGCAGCAGGCAGGTGGCGTAGCAGCCCTTGCCCAAGGAGAACGACGCGTTCAAAACATCCCCTTCCACTGAATGGCTGAAGTCCCAGTAGCGGGCCACGATTTCCCGCCTGCTCCCCCGGGAGCTGCACTCGGGGATCCGGGGCACCACGAAGTCCGCCTTGCTGATGCCCTCCTGGCCGACGATCAGGCGCTCGATCTCGCCTGGCCCTCCGTCCGAAAACACGCTCTCCGAGCCGAACAGCACCGCACTGACGCTCGCCCTCCGGTTCCTCACCTGGGTCGTGACCAGGTCCAGGTTGAAACGCGTCACGGGCACATGCTTGTCATGGTCCGGCAGCCCGTCCTTGTCCGTGGGGAGCACCACGTCCCCCTCCACGGGGGCGTCGATCGGCATCCCCCGCCTGATCCTCTCGCTGAGGATGCGGTTGAAGAGGAATGCCTGGTAGGCGTGCACGAACATCATCTGCAGGTTCCGGGGCAGGGCCATGATGGCCCCGGTGAAGTCACCGGGGTTCTGCGCCAGGTGGGCCACCACCGTCCGTTCGAACATGAGGGGCCGGGGGAACAGCCTTAGGGCACCGGCATAGTCCTTGGTATCCTGCAGGAACTGCCTCGCCTCCCGGGCCTCGGGGCTCTCGTGCTCCACCGGGTTGGCGGCGTAGGCCAGGCAGGCCTCCTCGAATTCTCCCCTGACGATGTGGCGGCCCACGATGTGGGTGATGGGTCGGAGGGAGCCGAAGCGCTGCACCCCGAAGAAGTTGGCAAAGCCCCCCACCTTCTGGAGCGCGCCGTGCGTCTCCATTGCCGCCTCGCTTAAGGAATCCCCGCTCAGGCGGCACTCGCGCACCTTGATCTGGAAGGTGTTGCCGATGAGGTCCCCGATGGTCAGGTTCTTGCGCGAGCGATAGGCGTTCTCCACCCTGACCTGGTGCATGCTGATGGCCGCGACCGCCTCCAGCGGGGCCTCGAAGCACATGAGCTGCGAGGTGATGGCCCGCTTGTCCTTCGTCCCCGCGAAC
>Ga0209048_10006648_pt1 | contig 10796 bp, 10 predicted proteins | sample FrelakmetCRP12CR_FD_187146 | JGI IMG/M metagenome (GOLD analysis project Ga0209048, IMG submission 187146) | Freshwater lake sediment microbial communities from the University of Notre Dame, USA, for methane emissions studies - CRP12 CR (SPAdes)... | ecosystem: Environmental > Aquatic >... | reverse complement strand
AGTGGGTGATCCGCACAGGCATCACCTCTTCACAGCCGATGCATCCGTTCGGGGAATACGCTTTTAAGGTCTTGAAATATAAGAAAGTCGTCGCGCTGGTGCCCGACTTTTCATTCGGCTGGGAATGTTTGGGAGGCTTCCAGAGAACATTTGAAGAAAATGGCGGGAAGATCATCCAGAAAGTGTGGGTTCCGATGATTGTGCAGGATTTCAGTCCCTATATATCCCAAATCTCCAAGGAGGCGGATGCGGTCTATGGCATTTTCTCCGGTCGCATGATCGTCCAGTTCTTTAGTCAATCTCGAGACTATGGGTTGAAGCAGAGGGTGGCTGTGATCGGGATGGGGACGTCAACTGACGAAAGCACCCTTCCCTCCATGGGAGATGAGATTGAAGGTGTCATCACAGCCCTTCATTACAGTGCTGCCCTAGATAACGCGGCAAACAGAAAGTTCGTAAAGGGGTTCCGGGAGAAGGCAAAGAAGCTCCCAGGTTGGTATGCTGAAACATCCTATACGGGTGCAAGATGGATTGTGGAAGGGATCAAAGCGATTCAAGGGGATGTCGAGAATTCGGGCAAGTTCATGGAGGCCTTAAGAAAGATCGAACTGAAGGACCTCCCCCGAGGACCGATGCGGATTGATGATTATGGCAATCCCATCCAGAATGTCTACATACGAAAAGTCGAAAAGGTGGGAGGAGAGCTTCAAAACACCGTTGTCTATACGTATAACAACGTCTCCCAGTTCTGGAACTATAAACCGGAGGAATACTTGAAGCAGCCCCCCTATATAAGAGACTATGCCCCTCCCAGCCCGAAGGCACAATGACGGGTGTTCCAGCAAGAAATTCAAGGAGGGAACTGAACCAGAGAAAAAACTCTATTACAAATCTTCAGCAACCGCCGCGCACCAAACCACTGAAGGAGGTGCAGGAGAAAGGAAGGATGGTATGAGAAAGAATAATAATTGTTCGAAAAAGGGTCTTAAGAGAAATCTAATGAACCGGCGAGATTTTATAAGAACCCTCGGTTTCGCAGGCGGGGCAGCCCTGACAATGGGCATTTCTGGGAAACCCTTTGTTGCCCGAGCTGCACAACCAGAGATACGCATTGGGCATGCTAGTTCTGTGTCAGGAGTTTGGGCCAATATGGGTCCTCAGATTGACAAAGGGCTTCGATTGGCGTTCTCGCTGAGTAAATACAAAGACCGGGTAAAGTTCTTTATGGAGGATACTCAGGCAAAGCCGGAGCTGGCCGTTCAAAAGGCACTCAAGCTCTACGAAAAAGACAAAGTTCACATTCTCGTCGGTCCCATTGGGGGTCATGAATCGCCTGCCATCAGCGCTGTCCTCAGGCCTATGAAAAAACTGCTCCTTGAGGTTTATGGTGCGAACGCATACCTTGTAGGGAAAGACTGCAGTCCTTACACTTTCATGCTTGGGCACACGACCTATAATGTAAGCGTTCCCATGGCTCCTTGGTTCTTGAAAAACTTGGGGAACAAAGTCTTCCTCGTGGGAGCGGACTTCAGAACTGGCCGCGATGTTGCTCTCTTTTTCAGAGAAGCCTTTGAGAAGCTTGGTGGTAAGGTGGTAGGGGAATTGTATTCGCCCCTGGGAACAACAGAGTACGCCCCATACCTTTCTCAAATCCGGAATGCTAAGGAAAAACCAGATGGGTGTTTTGGTTTTTACGGGGGGTCAGATTGCATTAACTTTGTTCGCCAGTTTGATGAATTTGGACTGAAGAAAGATGGCTACGTATATGTTAATTCTGTCGGTGCATTCCAAACCCTTGAAATGGATGCAATGGGGGACGCTGTTGTAGGCTTTTATGATTGTTTTCACACCGTCCCTTATGTAGACAATCCTCAAAACAAAATCTTCATGGCTGGTTGGGAAAAAGCATATCCAGGCCAGATGGGTGAGGAAAATGGAATGCTGGGATTCGATGCTGGCACGTGCATCATTAAGGCTCTGGAGGCTGTACGGGGTGACCCCACAAATACCGAAGGACTCGTTTCCGCCTTAGAGAAAATAGAATACGAATCGCCAAGAGGCAAAGTCCGCATGGGGCCAAACCACGGAACGATCGTTCCTATGTATGCGCGGAAAGTGGTGAAGAAGGACGGAAAATATCGACGCGAGGCTACTTTTTTGGGGTATTATGGCACTCCTTGTGGCCCTCAATATGAGTGGGGTGAGTGTAAATTAGGATGTCCGTCGACTTAAGCATTTTCAAAGGGTGGAAGAGGAAAGGACCCTTGAGTCTTACCTTTTCTCTCCCTCACTCATCCTTGAGGTTATAGCGTGCCCTTGCCCGCAATGATGAACAACCTCCTCTAGGGATCTTTACACGATCAGCTTACGTGTTAACAGTGGCAAGGCTTTGCATCATCCTCGGGTCGATAGGGGTTGTAGATTTTGCATGGGGAAGTTTTGTGATGTTCAGGGCCTATATGAATACAAGAAGGGATTCGGCCTCGGACAAGAGTCAAGGGATTGCAAAATCCCAAATTAGGAGGCGTAAAATGAACAGTGGAGGTAAAGGACGAGTTCGAATAATCGACCTTAGCGTGAGCATGAAGAACGCTACTCAGGGTATAACGGGACTGCAAATCGCGTACCAAAGCCATGCTGAAGCGGCCAAGGCCGCTGCTCCATATTTTGGTCTGGAACGGAGTGACTTCGCCGACAGCAAATTCGCCGCTAATGAGGCAATAACATTGAACTCGCATTCCGGTACTCACCTGGACGCTCCCTGGCACTTTGGGCCGACTACGGCAGGCAGGCCAGCAAAGACCATTGATGAAATCCCCCTGGAGTGGTGCTATGGGGATGGGGTGGTATTGGATTTTACCCACAAGAGAAAGGGTGAATCGATCAGTGTAAAAGACATTCAAGAAGCCCTGTCGAAGATCAAATACAAGATAAAACCTTATGACATCGTTCTGATCAGGACGGACACGGACAAACACATCGATGAGCCGGGGTACGAGTACATGCACCCAGGCGTGAGCAAGGAGGCAACCTCCTGGCTAATCGATCAGGGGGTCAAGGTCATGGGGATTGACGCCTGGGGCTGGGACAGACCTTTTGATGTGATGGTGGCCGAATTCAAGGCCGGCAAAAAAGATCAGCTCTGGGAATCCCACTACCTGGGGAAGGAAAAGGAATACTTCCATCTCGAGAAACTGGCGAACCTCGATCGGATCCCGAAACCCTATGGTTTTAAGTTGGCCGTGTTTCCGGTAAAGATTGAAAAGGCTAGCGCAGGATGGGTAAGGGCGGTAGCCATTATTGAAGAGGGGAATAAAACGTGACAGATCTTGTTAACAGATTACCCGTTATAGATTGATCCCGTGGCATGAGCCGTGGATTTTGTGCAAGAAAGGAGAAAAACGTGGGAAAAACAATTATAACGGCTGCCGTAACAGGAGCTCTTACTACCAGGCAGCAGAACCCTAATGTGCCCTACACACCCCAGGAAATAGCAAGAGCAGCCATCGACAGCCGGAAAGCAGGAGCGGCAGTCGTACATCTGCATACCAAAGACCCGTTGACTGGCAAGCCCCTTCACAAGAGCGAGTTGTTCAAGGAGACAATCCGCATTATTAGAGACGAATGCGACGTAATTATCAACACCTCGACTGGTGCAGGACCAGGGTGTACGTTGGAAGAAAGGATAGCCATTATCCCTGAACTCTCTGCCGATCCCAAAGTGAAACCGGAAATGGCCTCATTGAACTGCGGATCCCTCAACTTCGGCATCCTTAATCGAAAGAAGAGGGAATTCATACTTAATGACGTTCAGATGAATCCGTGGGCCAGTTTGTTGCAATTTGCTGATACGATGAAAGAATACGGTGTAAAACCGGAACTTGAGATTTACGACGCGGGCATGATCAATAATGCCCGAGTCCTTCTGGCCCTTGATGCGCTGAAACCGCCGCTACACTTTCAGTTTGTGCTCGGGGTTCTGGGCGGAATACAGGCAACCGTCGACAATCTAGTCTTTCTGAAGAATTTGATTCCCCAGGACGCCACATGGTCTGTTTGTGTCGTAGGCTTGGACATTTACACCATAGGTCCTGCGGCAATTGCTGCCGGCGGGCATGTAAGGGTGGGACTTGAAGATTGTGTCCATATTGAGAAAGGGGTCCTAGCGGAAAGTTCTGCACAGATAGTAACGAAAATGACACGCGTTTCAGAGATGATGGGGCGTGAAATTGCAACGCCTGAAGAAGCGAGAAGAATACTCACCCTATGAGGTTCAGACCTACTACATTGATTTAGAGTTGTTGGAGTGAGATGTCAGGAATCGATGAACTCAAGACAATATTGAGTCTTCCGCCAGTCAGCCAGATCGGCGTAGTGGTGAGGGAAATAGAAAAGGCGGTAAGCTATTTTTCTTCCATCTTCGGCATCGGCCCCTTCACTGTCTACGATTGGACGCCTGACAAGCACTGGGTCAGGGAAGAGCCTTCTTACTTCAAGCTCCGGATGGGAAAGACGATGTGGGGCAATGTGGAACTAGAGTTAATCCAACCTCTTGAGGGGAAATCGCTTCATACGGATTTTCTGGAGACTTGTGGCGAGGGTTTACATCATCTCGGTTTTAATGTCGTCAACTACGATATGGTCTTTGAAAGATTCCTGCAGGAAGGCTTCAAACCGCTCATGAGAGCCGAATCCTATGTTGCTACCTATAAGGGCCACCTGAAAGCTTGTTATTTCGATACCCGCCGCATTGGAGGGATAATATTTGAGATCATTTGGAAATCGTGGTTGATGGAGCAATGATATGGTCGTTTCGTTTGGGAAAGCTTTATGGTGGCATTCAGGATTGACTTCATTGTTCAAAAGGAGCCGAGATTTTTTGCAAATGGTTAGGCATCCATTCTGTGACGATATCCGCACCCTGTCCCTTTCTCCTTTTTCCTTTTTCGGGATATGATATGACTTTTTCAACGGTAATGGCTAACCTGTTATTCGGGATCACCATAGGATCGACCTATGCATTAATATCCTGCGGTCTGACCATTATTTTAGGGATGATGGGCGTCTTGAATTTTGCGCATGGAAGTTTTGTGATGCTCGGTGCCTATACAGGATATACAATCATCAAGCTGACCGGGAATTTTTGGCTCTCTTTATTTGTATCTCCCTTGGTGATAGCTCTGCTCGGAGGCATCATGGAGAAATTCATGGTATCTCGCCTTTATGGGAAGGAAGTTCTCTTTACCCTTCTCCTCACATTCGGGATGAGCATGGTTTTTGCCAACGCGGTGTTGCTCATATGGGGAGGCTCTCCCTACTCGATTCAACTCCCTTATTACTTCAAGGGTTTCATCAACTTATTTGGCTTGTATTATCCGAAATTCCGTCTATTTGTCCTCTTTTTTAGTTTCTTGCTCATTACTTTTATATGGATTTTCTTGAATCGGAGTCGTTGGGGATTGGTTATTCGTGCTGGCTTATTTGATATTGAGACCGTTCAAGCTTTTGGGATTGATATTTATAAAGTCTTCAATTTGTTGTTCATATGCTGCGCAGGGATCGCTGCAGTTGCAGGGGTGATTATCGGGGGCATGCGAAGCATTAACCCTGTGATGGATGCAGATTTCATTACAGTGGCAGTGATTGTCATTGTAATTGGAGGATTGGGCAGCTTTAAAGGGGCTGTCATTGGTTCCTTAATCTTGGGCTTGGCTGAATCTTTTGGAGCCCAAGCCATCCCCGGTTTGGCCAAATTTACAACATGGGCCATCATGGCTGCTGTCCTTCTCCTTCGACCCGAAGGGTTATTCCCGGAGAAATGAAGTGACCCTTAAAGGCAAGATTATCCGCAAGGTTTGTCTTCGAAAAATCGTTGAAGTTGGCATTTTGTTGCTCTTGGTCGCAATTCCGTTGGGCTCAGGGTGCCTCTTCTCTGATTTCTATATTGCATTATTTCTGCGAGTCTTTATTTTTGGGATCATGATGCTGGGCTTTGATCTGCTTGCCGGTTATTGCGGACTTGCCTCTTTTGGGCATGCGATGTTCTTTGGGACGGGCGCTTATGTCACAGCGATCGTCTGGAAGTATCTCAACGATTCTGTATGGCTTGCCATTTTCATTGGTTTGGGCCTTAATACCATTCTCGGATACATTCTGGCGTTACTATGCGTCCGTACCAGGACAATCTACTTCGTCTTCTTGACCTTTGCTTTCTCACAGTTCTTCTTTGTGACAGCAAATAGCTGGCGCCTCATTGGCGGAACGGATGGCATCGCAGGGATACCCCTTCCGACCCTCATTCCAGGAATCTCTTTAGGACATCGTACAAGCTTTTATTATTTTTCGCTTGGCTTCTTGGTGATTGCTTACTGGTTCGCCCGACGAATTGTGAATTCACACTTTGGCCGTGTCCTTAGAGGAATCCGCCAGAACGAAGAGCGAGCAAAATTTCTGGGGTATAACACTTCACTTGAAATCCGTAAGGTATTTCTGATTTCTGCGTTATTTGCCTCCGTGGCAGGGACTCTGATGGTAGGCTTTCAGCCGTTTGTACCGCCCTATTACTACCACTGGAGTCTTTCCGGTGAATTCGTGATCATGGAGATCCTCGGCGGCATGGGCACTTTAGTGGGGCCCCTGTTGGGCGCAGCGATTGTCATCTTTATGGGTGATATCTTGAGCACTTGGTTTAAGGAAGCCTGGATGCTATGTCTAGGGGCAATTTATGTCATGTGTGTTTTATACTCGCCCGAGGGGGTTACAGGAATCCTAAATAATATTTCAGTAGTAGGGGTTTTGAAGAAGCTTTTTACCCGGTTTAAAAAAGGTTTTTATCTCGGCTAACGTTGAAGGCGGCAGACATATTCGTAAAAGAATTTCCACGAGTCACCAGTAGGATTAATTGTCGCCTCCGCGGCGACTAATCTTTGCCGAATCTTCAAGGAGAGATGTTGCTCAGAACGGAAAATATCAGCTTGAATATTGGTGGATTGCAGATTTTGCGCAATGTCAACCTAGAAATAGAAGAAGGTGAAATTACTTCGATTATCGGTCCCAATGGTGCCGGCAAAACCACACTGTTCAATGTGATAACGGGCAGGATACCTCCGACCAAGGGGAAAGTTTGGTTCAAGGGAAAAAATATCACAAAATTACCAGCCTTTCAAATTGCCCGAATAGGGATTGCCCGATCTTTTCAAATTAATAATATTTTTCAAGATATGAGTGTTCTCGATAATGTTTGCATTGCAGCGCAGACGAATTTCCCTTTTAAGTGCAGCATCTTTTCTCAAGTTTCCAAAGACCTCGCAACTTCTCGTAAGGCTGATGAGATTTTGGATCTGATCGGATTAGAAAAAATCAAAAACAAACTTGCTCGTGAGCTGTCCCACGGTGATCAGAGACACCTTGAGATAGGAATGAGTTTGGCGATAGAGCCCGATTTTTTGATGCTTGATGAGCCCACGAGTGGTATGTCCCCGGCAGAGACCGCGTCAACAATAGATTTGATTCGGTCTATCGGTAAAAAGGTCACGATCTGCCTCATCGAACATAAGATGAATTTGGTAATGACATTATCCAAGAAAATCGTCGTTTTAAATTTGGGTGAAGTAATTGCCGAGGGAACTCCCAAAGATGTTGCTTCCGATGACAGAGTTCGAAGAACTTACTTGGGTACGACATGAAAGCACTTGAAGTGCTGGAAATCCATACATACTACGGAACGAGCCATGTCTTGCATGGACTATCCCTTGAGGTTGCAGAAGGGGGTATTGTTTGCCTTCTAGGGAGAAACGGGGCCGGCAAGACCACGAGCATTCGATCCATCATGGGAATGACTTGCCCGGCGCAAGGTTCCATCAAGATTTTCGGAGAAGAAGTTCGAGGAAGGCGGTCAAATCAAATCTATTCCAAAGGCGTAAGGGTAGTTCCTCAGGGGCGGCACATATTTCCAATGCTTTCCGTAGAGGAAAATCTGCACTTGGGTCTCATAGGATTCTCGTCATCTGATCTCAGAAAAGAAATAGAAAAAGCTTACCAAATGTTTCCAATATTGCAGGAAAGAAAAAGGCAGAAAGGGAAAACGTTGAGTGGGGGTGAGCTTCAGATGCTGGCCATTGCCAGGGCAATTATGGGACCTACTCGCCTTTTACTCATGGATGAGCCAAGCGAAGGATTGGCTCCCATCGTTCTTGCACAGATCGGGAAAACGGTTCAGGAATTGAAGCAAAAAAAGATAACTACTTTATTGGCCGAGCAAAATTTGCAGTTTGCGCTTCAGGTTGGAGATTACTACTATTTAATAGATAATGGTGCGAATGTTTTCTCAGGCGACCGCAAAGAATTGTATACGAACCAGGAAGTACAGATAAGGTATCTCGGCGTTGGCATCTCGATGGGCTGACACTGGGAAAGAAAGTCTCCCTGCAGAGTCGGTTGGACAATCTGAATTAGAAGGGTTGACAAAATTGCAAACTTTCTTCGTTTTTGCCTGAGCAGGTCTCAAACTCATTCAGGTTACAAACTTCACTATAGGAGGGGACGATGGAAAAATTAATTATAACCGCTGCCGTCGTAGGGGGCATCACCTTACCCACTCAAACGCAATATTTGCCGATAACTCCTCAACAGATTGCAGATGAAGCAGTGAAGGCTGCAGAGGCCGGAGCAGCATGTGTGCACGTTCACGCTCGTAACCCGAAAGATGGGAGCCCGACGACCGATTTAGAAATATATAAAGAGATCATCACCAGAATAAAGGACCGAAGCAATGTCGTCATTGGGGTCACAACAGGAGGTGGGGCTGGATTTACCACGGAACAAAGGCTTAAAGTGGTGCCTGCCTTTAAACCCGAGCTCGCTTCATGTAATATGGGCTCAGTGAGTCTGAGTGCCCGTTAAATCGCCCAGAGATATAAAAATGAAGACTATAAATATCCATGGGAGAAGGGTTACTTGCGGATGTTGGATGATTTTGTCCTGAAGAATACCTTCACTGACTTGGACATATTCATGCAAACCATGAGGGAGAATCATACGAAACCTGAGCATGAGGCCTATGATGTCAGTCATATTTATAATACCGGCTATTTTTTTAGAAAAGGGCTCATCGACACTCCCGTTTGGATTCAGTTTGTTACGGGTGCCTTAGGTTCGATCGGGGCTTTGCCTGAGGATATTATACACATGAAACACACTGCGGATAGGTTGATTGGCCCGGACAATTATCAATGGTCAGTGATTGGAACAGGTTATCCCGTAGCCTTTAGGATCGCGACCCTGGCTATGATGATGGGGGGCCACGTGAGGGTCGGCCTCGAGGATAATATATTCTTGAGAAAAGGTGTTTTAGCTAAGAGTAACGCTGAGATTGTAGAAAAGGTGGTCAGAATCGCTGGAGAGTTAGATAGAGAAATAGCAACTCCTGATGAAGCTCGTGCTATTCTGAGGCTTAAGGGCATGGATAAGGTTAACTTCTAGAGGGGAAATACCTGTGGGCAACACTCCGGGAAACTTGGCCTTTTAGTTCATTAGAATACCAGTTCAGGGTTATCTTAAAGAGGTAGTTCAATGAAGGTCGAAGAAATAAAAAATGTAGGTATTGTTGGTGCCGGTTTAATGGGCCATGGAATTGCCCAGGTTTTTGGGATCAAAGGATATAGAGTCAATCTCTACGACAAAGACCCGGGGATTCTTGAGCGCGCGCCAGAAAAAATCCGCGCAAATCTTCAATTGTTTTTGGAACTAAAGGTGATCGAAAAATCTGATCTGGAGCTTTGTTTAAGTAGTATCAATCTTTGCCACGCTATGTCAGATCTATGCAAAGGCAGGGATATCATCATTGAAGCGGTGAGCGAAAATCTGAAAGTGAAACAGCTGGTTTTTGCTGAGATGGAGAGGTACACGTCTAAGCAAGTCCTACTGTGCACGAATACCTCGGGCATAAGGATAGAAAAGATTAGTGAAGGTCTACAAAATAAGGACAGGGTTGTGGGTACCCATTTTTGGAACCCACCGCATTCGGTTCCATGTGTGGAGGTGGTTAAAAGCGAGCATACCTCAGACGAAGCATTTAAGACTATCTTGGACCTAATGAAGAAAGTTGGGAAAGAACCTGTTCGTGTTCTCAAGGATGTTCCGGGTTTTCTCGGAAATCGATTGCAGCTGGCCCTTTTCCGCGAGGCGTTGTCGTTGGTCGAACATGGCATTGCAGGTGCTGAAGATATTGATAGAGTCGTCAAGTACGGGTTTGGATCTCGCCTTCCCTTTATAGGACCATTTGAGACCATGGATTTAGCAGGACATGATCTTGGCTACGAAGTGCAAAAATACCTATTCCCGGAATTATGCAGCGACTTGAAACCCTTAAACGTATTAAAAAGAATGGTCGATGATGGATTGCTCGGAGTAAAAACAGGAAAAGGCTTTTATGAATGGAACGATAAAACAATTAATGATACGATTCATCGGCGGGACCTAGGTTTGTTGGAATTAGCCAAAATAAGGAATAAGATTTAAACTGAAAGTGGACAGAAAGTAACAGAAAAGGCGGTTGGATAAGGAGGAACTCGATAAAGAACCCAAGTTCGGTGTAGCCCGTTACAATTTGTTTTATCGATCTGGAAAATTAGCTGTTGGAAGTGACGAGGCGGCCCCGCCCCTTTTATACACTGTGGGTTGCAATACCTCGAAAGTTCCAATATCTGCTATGAACCTTCTGTTTCGGACACCTGGAAAAAGTGAGGATTTGATTTCCATATATTCACAGGGGATACATGATTTCAATCCTCAGCCCA
>Ga0209048_10006647_pt1 | contig 10796 bp, 9 predicted proteins | sample FrelakmetCRP12CR_FD_187146 | JGI IMG/M metagenome (GOLD analysis project Ga0209048, IMG submission 187146) | Freshwater lake sediment microbial communities from the University of Notre Dame, USA, for methane emissions studies - CRP12 CR (SPAdes)... | ecosystem: Environmental > Aquatic >... | reverse complement strand
CTCCAACCCAATAAATGTTTCAGTAAACCTACAAATTCATCAAACCGCTCCAATACCCCGACGGCGATAAAATGTTCTTTCAAATGTAATTTGGCCAGTTCAAGATCGTTGTTATCCAACTCCTTCTTATCGTCGAACGTAATTCCCAAGTCATTTTCTGATGCCAGTAACCGCGCTTGACCATTATATAATTCATGCGTGGTTTTGCTGATTATGAATTCTTCGAAACGCATCCCTGTGTTGGTCATCAGATCATGAAGATAGTGCGTCGGCGTATTAAGAATATATAAATGAGATCAATCTATTCACGTGGTCTCGCAATAATGTTAGATACCTAACCTTTGATTCAAACAACCGGTGAAATCCGAAACCCATGTGGCCTTGCACACAGTCATAGCTATTTATCTTATCCGCCGGCAATTCCATGAAGTCTATCATTGCTTGTCTGGTGCCCGCAAGCGTATAAATCTTTTCACTAGGATAGTTTCGAACGATCACATCGGTCAGTGTTGTTCCACCCGCTTTGGGAACATGCAGGAAGATTATTTTCTTTCCGTTTGACCCTGCCATAAAATCCGGATTTGTTATTTCATCTCTAAAGGAAAACTGCATTTCGAGGCCTTATCACTCAGTACTTAGTATTCTATCAGTGTAAAACTAATATAGATTGTTATATAATAGCAAGTGTTCAGACAGCTATCTTATTTCTTACGTCGAAGGCCAAGAATTACCCTTTTGTTATATTATACTAAATAATTAACATGATCAATCCCCACAAAAGTTTTCCGACCGGCATTCATAATATGCTGCTAAGCCTCTGGGTTAATCGCCAGCTTATCCTGCAAATGACCAAGAGGGAGGTATTGGGCCGTTACCGGGGTTCCAGGTTAGGGCTTGTCTGGTCGTTCTTCAACCCGTTGTTTATGCTGTCAGTTTACACCTTTGTTTTTTCCGAGGTATTCAAGGCCAAGTGGGGTGTAGTTGCAAGTGAGACGAAAGTAGATTTCGCTATTGTACTATTTGTCGGTTTGATAATTCATGGGCTTTTCGCGGAATGCGTTAACCGCGCCCCATCATTGATCCTGAACAATGCCGATTATGTTAAGAAAGTAGTCTTTCCCCTTGAGACACTTCCGTGGATTGCCATGGGATCTGCCCTGTTTCACACCGCTATCAGCCTTGCCATCCTTATTGCAGCAAATGTTCTGCTGAATCAGCAACTGTACTGGACAGCTTTATTTTTTCCGCTGATTCTGCTTCCACTTGTTTTTGCAACCATTGGGGTCACACTTGTTCTGGCATCACTTGGGGTCTATGTTCGTGATATAGGCCAGATTACCGGCATCTTCACCACAATCTTACTTTTTGTATCGCCAATTTTTTATCCAATCTCAGCACTGCCCAATGAACACCAGGCCGTGGTTAAACTCAACCCCCTTACCTTTATCCTTGAAGAAGGGCGCAACTCCCTGATCTTTGGTAGAACTCCTGATTGGAGAGGCTTGGGCTTCGCACTATTGGCAGGATTGCTAATTGCCTGGGGTGGTTTCTGGTGGTTTCAGAAAACTCGAAAGGGTTTTGCCGATGTCCTCTGATAATGTTGCGATTCGTGTCCAGAACTTAAGTAAGTGTTTTCATATATACGATCAGCCGCTCGATAGACTGAAGCAGTCCATTCTGCCCCGGTTACAACATCTGACTGGCCGGCAGCCCCTGCAATACTTTAGAGAATTCTGGGCGCTCAAGAACATTTCCTTTGAGGTGACACAAGGGGAAACGGTAGGTGTCATCGGATGCAATGGCTCCGGCAAATCTACATTATTGCAGTTAATATGCGGAACGCTAAGTCCCACACAAGGCAGCATAGAGAGCGGCGGCAGAATTGCGGCGCTCCTGGAACTGGGATCCGGGTTTAATCCCGAATTCACCGGGCGCGAAAATGTTCATTTAAACGGTTCGATACTTGGTCTAAGTCAGGAGGAAATCAGAGATCGTTTCGGCAAAATTGCGGCCTTTGCCGACATCGGTGATTTCCTCGATCAACCGGTCAAGATCTATTCCAGCGGCATGACCATGCGCTTGGCCTTCGCCGTTGCTATTAATGTTGACCCTAAAATCTTGGTTGTCGATGAGGCTCTGTCAGTAGGCGATGAAATGTTTCAACGCAAATGTTATTCGCAGATCGAAAAACTCAAGAAAAGCGGGGCAACCATATTATTTGTGTCTCACTCTGCACCGACAGTAATACAGCTCTGTGACAGGGTGTTATTGCTTGACGGAGGCGAAGCGCTTGCCATGGGGTTACCAAAGACTATCGTTGGTCAGTACCAAAAGCTCATGTATTCGCCTGCGGGCATGAGGGAAACAATGCGCGAAGAAATTCGCTCCAGGGCGCTCGATGTTCAAATTTCGCACTCATTGAAAACACCGATAACCGAACAGGAAGTATACGACGACCATTCCCGGCCTCTGCAGGTTGAAGCCGAGGAGTTTTACGACGGCAACCTGACGCCTCAAAGCACTTTGGCCTACGAATCGCTGGGTGCTTTAATTGAAACCCCCGAAATCCGAACACTGTCGGGCAATCGCGTAAACTGTCTGAAGCGGGGCCAGACTTATTTATATACTTACAGAGTCAAATTCCTGAAAGGTGCATCAAATGTACGCTTTACAATGCTAATAAAAACGACTTCCGGAGTTAACTTAGGCGGGGCAATATCCGCCGCTGATCTCACCAGTGGCATTCCATATATAGCGCCTGACTCTGAGGCAAGGATGGAGATAAAATTCAACTGCGCTTTGACGCCCGGCTGTTATTTCATCAATTGCGGAGTACTTGGAATTGTCGACAGCGAAGAAGTTGTTCTTCACAGAATATTGGATGCAAGCATGTTCCGGGTACTGCACGATGACGAAAAAACAATTCTCGGGATTATCGACTTTGGCTGCAATGCCGACATTATACTGCCGCGATCAAATTCACGCCAATAAATCCGCCCTTGCAAAAGGATTTTCCTGTCAACCTAATATTTTCCAAATAAGTTCTCTATCATGGTATTCCACGTCAAGGGCTTATTCTCGAACCATGATAAGTCGTAGTCTTCCCGGGCAAAAACTGACCATGTTTGCCTCGGGTGTTTCCAATCTAGTATTCGGAAGCGGTACCCGCATCTCTCCGCAAGATTCCCAATAGTCTCGATCCTATATGTCGGGCATTTCGGATATAACCACCCGTCCGCTTTGAAATCCTGATCGGTAATTCCCTTTTCGTGGTAAAAATCCTCAGATCCCTGCCTGAAAGTAGCCAAAAGGGCCCCTGAGGCTTCCATGTGAGGGAAAAGACCGATCAGCCAGCGCTCTATAAGCTCCAACGTACAATGACTAAGGACCGATTGAGCGACAGCAAAATCGAATTTTACGCCTTCAGGTAATATCTCTGGACCATCTGCAAAGAAAATTTGAGGTTTTTTTATTCTCATCAAATCGCTGCCCGTTTCTCGGCTTATTCCTTCATTAACCAGCCATTCATTAGGTTCGATTCCTATGTAATGGCCGGGGTTCAAATAGGTAATAAATAGGCGTCCACTTCTAAGTGACCCACAGCCGACATCGAGCAAATAGTGGTACTGTCGCAACCCGATCGTAGTCAGAAGGTTGAAGGTCATGGCGCCTATGCGGAACCCCGAAATTAAGATTCCTGTTCGCTATCATAATTTCGGGGTTCCGCATTCCCCCCCGGTTTATCAAATGCATGGTCCTGTTCTACCAGGGACATATAGCACTCAGCCTCAGAACGATATCCCAAGCTGCGGCAAATATCCGCGTAAAACTGCAGGAATTCTGCATCGAATGCAAAATATTTTGAAATTAACCCCAGAATATAGAATGTCTTAAATAGATCCTTCGATTTTACCGCGCGCGCCTCTTCCAATAGACGGTGATATGCATCATGGCAGTTCAAGTTTTTCAAAAAGGCGGCATACAGCTTATAATTGAAAGCCCTTTCTCCATAAGCCAATTCATCCATAAAATCATCCGTATGCTCAAAGACCCTCTGCGTAACTCCGTCCAGAATAAACTTATTATACTCCGGAGATTCGCCCCTCTCTTGCCAGCCGTACGTCTTTGCTTCCCCGATGTTCCCGTCCATATACCTGGTTCCCAGGTGGTGATGGTAAAGAAGACCGCCGTATATGCCATTAAATACAGTGTGATACTCTTTCATATTTGATCGTTTGAACGGCATTATGGCGCTATCCCCGAAGTGTTTCTTTATGATCCTTGTGAAATGCGACAATGTGTCTTCCTTAAATGCCTCCGGCTCTTCATCAAATCTCAGATTAAATCGTTTTATAGTTTCTGTTTTAATTCCGAGGCAACTCGGATGCACATATGGCGCAATAATGACCTTCAGTTCGTCACGCCAAACGCCGGCGAGCTTTATGTCCCGGTCCAAGCGATAAATTAAGGGCAATTCCCAATTGTTTCTGATAGGCCATGCATCACTATCAAACGTAAAAATAATATCGGCTTCATACGTACCGACAACGTGTTCATATAGTATTTGCAGGGCGCCGCGATGACTATGATACCCGCCGCTGAAGCAGTCATACCTTGTATTGGTTTCATCGCACTTGGCAATCGACCATTTGCCTGGATCGACGTCTTCCGCACTGAGCACCTCAACGTAATCAGCGACAGAATTCAAATAAGCCGTTACCTCCGGGTTGCGATAATCATGATTCCAGACGATTATTTTGTACTTTGTATGCGGGGAAGTATATCTGATAATATTGTTTACGGAAAGCCGGAGCCAGAGATTGTTTTTATAATTAAACGTGCCGTTGACGATCAGCACAGCCATTTTAATACATTCTTTTCTTGTTTCTTGATTTTGCATCTGACTCGTCTATTTATATTGCCCTTCGGTTGAGTTCTTCGTAAAGCTCAGCAATATCTGCCGGCACTTCGCCATCGGACAGGATTTGATGACGGAATGCATCCTCAAAAAAGTCCAACACTTCGCTTCCTGATGCCAGGTTCAGGCAGTCCAAAATACGTCCGACTTTTACCCTATATGGAGCTTCAGGCATATCAAAAGAAATGATTGGGAAATTATATCTGTCGGAATATAATAAAAGCTTTTCATTATATTTCTTCCACAAACACAGGCTCTTTTCAACAGGGAATCGATTTCTTTCCTGCAGTGATCTGGCAACCGACATAGGATGACGGAATGTCGCCGCAAATATGACATTGGGCAGCACTTCAAGCCAGCCGTCAAGCGCCAATAAACTCCTGGGATCCTTAAATCCCCAAAGCTCGGAATCATGGAATTCATGTATAATCCCATCTCGCTCTTCCCTGAGATGTTTCGGCCATTCAATGACGGCGGGAGGGGAATCCCAGCTTCCATCGTTGTATCTGAGCAATGAATCATGCAGATTCATTATCCGATTATTTTCCCTGTTGCCTTTGAGATTGTACGGATTTTGCGTTGAGACATCTCCAAAATCAACTCCGGCATTTCCCAGCATGCCTGCCAGACAACTTGTTCCGCTCCTGTGCATCCCCAATACTATAACCGTTTTCTGCATCTGTTGTTCCTCATAGTTTCAGGACAAGTCTATTGTCGTACGACTCATCGCGTCTGTCGAATGAAGCCAGGCAATGAGTTGGTTCGACAGTCAGTGTTTTATGCCGGGATTATATCCTTCATATAATTCTTCCGCACAAAATTCTGTGCGCGGATGAAAAATTCTGATGTTCCGCGTCCTCATGTAATATTTATCCACTATCCTGAGGGCCTGGTTCTGGTTGCCGCAGAGGCACCTGTCGCTTTCGCAGACGGAATCAGCCTTCTGGAACTCAATCTTGTCTCTCAGGATATTCCCCATAAACCTGTTCTGCATTTTATTGCATGGGGATACATTGCCATGCGGATCTATATATATATAATTCTTGCCTGCGGCACAGGTCATTCCCCTTGGAGAGCAAGCTTCTACAAGAAGTTTGTAGCTGTGCGGCGTATCCCAGAGTAATTTCAGAGCTGATATTTCTTCTTCGGTGTAGGAATCAGGATAGAGTTTTTCAGGATCCAACCCGTGCACCCCCCTATATTTTCCTATGAGGGCATTCATGATCAGCGGAACGCCGATATCTTTGCATATATCTCTGTAGTTCCGGATATTTTGAATCATGCTGGGGAGCGCAACATATGTAACATACACTTTGACTCCGCGCTCTTTTATTTTCTTTACCTTGCCGAAAAAACTGTTAATATCGGAGATAACGGTGTCGTGCAAAGTACACCCCATTCCCAATTTTTGAGTATTGACCGAATCGAGAAAGGGGCCGATGACCTTTTCCCAATCCGCCTCGATATTTGATAAAAAACTAATCCCAAATAAATTATTCTTTTCGTTGCATATGAGTTTAATTTCTTCCAAAATTTCATGAGATGTGAAAACCTCGCCCCGAAATCCGAAGTGAAGGCATATCCTGTAGGGCAGCTCTTTAATGCGGGTCAGACTGGTTCTGAAGTCTTCCATATTGAATGATTGTTTAGCAGGTCGTCCGCTTTGGACAATGCAGTAAGGGCAGTCCAGATTGCACTTCCAGTAATTAATCTCATATCTAATCCTCATCTCTGGAGTTTTGCTGAGCCTCCTGTCTAGGCTCTCGCACACCCGCTCAATCCACTTATTCATTCAGGACGACCTCGTGTAACATAAAATAATTATGAAGTTTAAATGGCCTTACATAGGGATAGGAACGGCTCGATAATCCTGATCGACATTGAACATTCGACCTGAACAAATGCCGCTCCGTGTAAGAAAGATGATATCACAGTAAACTAATGGAATGCCACCAATTGCAGGAACACCACCGGCTGTGAGCAATCGCCGCAACGAGGCAAACAAAAAGAGACGCAATTGACAATCAGAATTATAAAAATAATATAGAGGCGCAAACGACAATCCGTCTGCGCCTCTCAGAATATCAACTATTTCTGTGCGGAATAGTCCTTGCTCATGAGTCTGTTCATCTCAGCCTCGAGCTTTTCGAGTTTTGAAGACATCATCTCGATCATTTTCTGCTGATTGTCGATAACCTGGCCCTTATCCTTTACAACCTTTGTAAGCACCGCTACGATGTCCATGGGGTTGAGTCCCTTACGATCCGGCATGGCAACAATCGAAGGTACATCTTCCGCTATAAACCCGAGATGATGCTCGTGGTTAATCTTGTAGTCGAAAGATACCGGGCTGAGATTCTTCAATGTTTCAAGGGCAGTTTCAGAAGTCAAATCTGAAATATTTTCCTTGAGGGAACGGCTTGATGGGTTGCTAACTACTACTCCAGCCGCAGTAATGGATGCTCCATTTGTCCATGACACACTATTGTCAGCATTCAGCACCTCTTTCACTGCAGCGTTTACCAAAATACGCACAGGAAAATTGTTGACGGTTCCAAACTGACCAGCAGCTGCCGTTGCGTTGATAAAATTCTGTGCACCATCAGTCCTGTTCACAACAAAAGCTGCATTGACTCCCGTCCTTCTCATCTCAGCAGAAAATGTCGTAGAAGCGAAATTACCAAGGGTGAACTGGCCGGTATCAGTCACCTGAAACTGAGTGTTAGATGACCCATCCTTCACTATCAATTTACTATTGCCAGGGGTTTCAACGCCAAACACGGTAAAAGGAACGACCACCATTGCCACGATACAGAGTACTGTAAGACCGATTATTCTTCCTGCTTTCATAATTTTCCTCCTCGATGTGTTATTTTTACTGATGCCAATATGCTCATAGTTCTATTGAAGCCTTTCATGATCATCAATGTCGTCTACGAGTTTCTATTACCCTCTATATCCAATATGCCGTATTCTTAATAATAAGTATAGTTAAAATAGCTGATATTAGCAAGTGTATTTTGAATTATTTTTAATTATCAATAAAATGCCATGATATCAACTATTTCAGCCAGTTTTCAGTAATAAAAAGGAGGCACAGGCGGCCTCGAACCACAAGTGCCTCATGGTTTATCTACTGTATCACAACATTCTCAACAAACACTGTCCCGCCGCTAATGGTCACTTTACCATGGATAGTTGTCCAGCCCGGGTTTGACGAAAAATCACAACCATATCCCCCCTTAAGAAAGATATAGATGCTTTTCGCAAGGCTCAGGTCTCCGGTCAATTCCGATGACTGCATCTGTACAGACTGGCCGTTGGTAGCATCATTGTAAGCGCCCTGGATTGTCGGATAATAGGAAGATGTCCCCCCGATGGTCACCGGCTGCGGAGCGCAAGTACATGTATAGATTTGCACATCGTCAATCCACCACCCCCAGCCGCTAAACATGTCATCAGAAGTACCCATCCTGAACCGGAACCTGATATTTTGGCCATTCAGGGATGAGAGGTTAAGGCGGCTTGATCCATAGCCATTACTGCTTCCGATAAAAGCAGGCCTCGCTTGAAGAGTGTTATTATGTCCAATACTGATTATCCCGGAATAACTGTTATTGAGGAATAGACTGCCCGCATCCTGCCAGCTAGCCCCTCCATTCATACTATATTCGACAACACCACCGTCATAATCAGGGGCATCAAAATCATAAGCATGGTTGAAATGTAGATACGCATTAGCCGGTATACTGACGCTCGACGCCATAGCCAAATAAGAATCATTGCTATTGTAGCCGTCATCCCCATAAGCATTCCTGGTTCCGCTTGTAGCATACGTGCTATACCAGACTGAAGGATCTGAGAGCATCCAGGCGTCATAGCCGCTATTCAGCGTCCCGTGGCTCCAGTTAAGCAGACCGTTCTCAAAATTCTCGTTGAATAGGTACTGGGGCAGCCCCGTTGAACAGACCGGTGCTTCAACTGCAGGGCAGGCGGAAGGCTGCTGGTTCATCTCAACCGCATCAACAACGTTCTTCACCTGCTGGCAGTCGGCAAGCGTGATACCTGACGTGCCGAGCAAGTTTAAGCAAGCAGTCTGCAGGACATTGTACAGCACCTGGTAATCGCTCGCCTCAGTGAGCAGGTTCGTTTGGGCTTCGTAATAAATTTTTGCTGTTTTTGTAATACCGAGACCTGATATGGTTTTACTGTTAAAAGTATCACCGTCTACCATCAGATAGGCGGCTTTGTTTCCAACGCCGCTATTCCAATGCACCCCACCGTTATCTCCGCTTCCACAATAATAATTCGTACTGGAAATCTTATCGGGACCGTCATAGGAAGGTGGATTCTTCATGCTCCTTATGGCTCCACCAGGCAGATTCTCACCCAACAACCAGCGATTGGCCGGGAGCACCGATTCGTAGGTCTGCTGAATAAGTTCACCCCATATGTCTGACAAGGACTCATTCATGGCACCAGGCTGCATGTAATAGAAAAGGTTGGACTCATGCTCGGTGACTGCATGGGTCATCTCGTGTCCGACAATATCGAGCGCGCTGGCATAGCCCTGACCATATACCATCTGGCTGCCGCTCCAAAATACATTCGCGTATGGGCAAGGGACCGAAGTATCAGGATCGCAATACCTGACTGTGCTGATCAAATTCATACCGGCCCCATCGAGGCTGTCACGATTATGATATGTCCAATAAAAGTCGTAGGTGTAACCTGCATAGGTATATGCCTTGCCAACATCATCATTGGTCACTGTCCCGCCCTCGGTAAGCACCGGACCATATCCCGGCAATCCATATGAAGAAGTATTATTATTGTCGTAAATGGTTCGATTTTTTGCATCTTGTATGTGATTATAATGGAGCAGTATCCTTCCATTTAGAGCGTCAATCAGCACCAGTTCACGAATCGGATTTGCAAGTGATGAGGATGAGATTTCTGTCCGCCAGACCAGAGACTCACCATCGACCGCCTTTTTAATCAGGGCCGGGTCGTAGACCCACAGCTCCGGCACTGTGGCAGTCAGCAGGGCGGTTTCTGTTTTAAAATGTTTACTCACCATGCCGATAGCTCTCTGCCGAGCGTCTTCTGCGGAAAGCCGCGGTGATAGTGATTGCACCTGTTTGGATGAAGCCTTGCCGCTGACAGCAACAGCCTGCATTGCGCTGTTCACCTGGACAATCAGGTCACCACCGAAGACCGGCACGCCGCCGCGGTGCTGCCGGAAACGCACAAACTGATTGCCGTTTACTCCAAACTTCTGTTTCTTCATCGTCAATTCGAGTGCATGGTCACGGATGCCGAAAAGTTCTCCGTAGCGATCAAAGAAAGACCGGGCAGCATCTTCAGCGTTTCTTGCGCCGGCTGCATATGCTTTCTGCGTGCCCTTTTCGGGTTGTTTAAGGCGCAGAAAACTGATATTCCCTGTGGGCCCGTGCACGGTCATATCATACTGCCCGGCGGACAGCCCTGACAGCTGCTCAAACCGCTGTCCCGGCGCCTCGTCAGCCCATCCAGGGCCCGACAGGAACCAGAAACAAATCAGTACAATTACCACCGATAAGCCAGGCCGCTTTTGAATAGGTATCATTTCTTTTTCCTCTCTCTTTGTACCATGCACTGGTCTATTTACTGCACTATCACGTTCTCGATGGTCACTGTACCGCTGCCGATGGTCATGCTGCCGTGGATTGTTGTGAAGCCCGGATGAAAGCAAAAATCGCATTCATAATAGCCTCCGAGCAATTTTATCGATTTACCGTCTCCGAAGTTTAAGGAAGTGTCCGGCATAACAGTCGCCTGGGCCAGTATAGACTGTCCTGGAAGGACAGCCTCGTAAGCAAGGGAAATGGAGGAATAG
>Ga0209048_10006646_pt1 | contig 10797 bp, 8 predicted proteins | sample FrelakmetCRP12CR_FD_187146 | JGI IMG/M metagenome (GOLD analysis project Ga0209048, IMG submission 187146) | Freshwater lake sediment microbial communities from the University of Notre Dame, USA, for methane emissions studies - CRP12 CR (SPAdes)... | ecosystem: Environmental > Aquatic >... | reverse complement strand
TCCGCTCATCCTGAGGAGGCGCCGTCCCTTCAGGCGCCGTCTCGAAGGATGCGATCTTGGCACGACGCGGCTTATGAATATCATGCTGATCGGAGGCACTCAGCAGCTACGCGCAGCAAGCATACGCGCCTTCATGCGCCGCACCGCTTCTTCCAAACCGACGAAGAGCGCATCGGCAACGATGCTGTGGCCGATGTTCAGCTCGTTCATGACCGGGATTGCGGCGATCGGCGAGACGTTATCCACCGTCAGGCCATGACCGGCGTTGATGATCAGGCCGGCGTCGTGTGCAACGCGCGCCGCATCCAGAATGCGCTGCAGCTCCACCTGACCGGCCGCAGGGCTCGGCGCATTGGCGTAAGCCCCTGTGTGGATCTCGATTGCGTCCGCCTGCAGACGCCGAGCCGCTTCGACCTGTCGCTCCTCCGGGTCGATGAACAGACTGACGCGGATACCGGCCGAGCGTAACTCTCCCACAACGCGGCCAAGTCCTTCCAGCTGCCCGGCGGCGTCGAGGCCTCCCTCCGTCGTCAACTCCGCACGCTTCTCCGGCACGATGCAGACGTCGGCAGGCCGCACGCTGCAGGCCTTGCGCATCATCTCCTCCGTCGCCGCCATCTCCAAATTGAGCTTCGTGGCGATCTGTGCGCGCAGGACGTCGACGTCGCGGTCTTGAATGTGACGCCGGTCTTCCCGCAGGTGCACGGTAATGCCGTCCGCGCCGCCGCGCTCGGCCGCCCGCGCCGCCTCCAGCACATCCGGATAGGGCGTGCGACGCACTTGGCGGAGCGTCGCGACGTGATCGATGTTAACGCCGAGCTTGATCATCTCAGTTCGCGAGTTCAGCCCGAATCACGGCGGCGACTTCTTCAGCGTATGCCTGCACGGTGTCTCCGTCCTCGCCTTCCACCATAACACGAACCAGCGGTTCCGTCCCGGAATAGCGCACCAGCACGCGTCCACGATCGTTCAAGGCGGCGCGGATGCGCGCGATCGTTTGTTGCAATGGTTCAACCCCGTCGAGATCACGGCGCGCCCGCACCGGCACGTTGAGCAACACCTGCGGGAAGCGTGTCATCGCGCGCTTCAGCTCGCTGAGCGGCCGCTGCCGCTCTACCATCAACCGAAGCACTTGCAGCGCGGCCAGCAGACCGTCCCCCGTTGTTCCGTGGTCGAGGAAGATCAGATGACCGGACTGTTCGCCGCCGAGGTTGTAACCGTGCTGCCGCATCTCCTCGACGACGTAACGGTCGCCGACCTGCACGCGTACCAGGCGCGCGCCGCGCTCGCGCAACGCCACCTCGAGGCCAAGGTTGCTCATCACCGTCGCCACCACCGTCCCGTGCTTGAGCATCCCGCGTCCCAGCATGTCCGCGGCGGCGATGGCCAGCACCTCATCGCCATCGACGATGTCACCCTGCTCGTCCACCAAGATCACTCGGTCGGCATCGCCGTCGAGCGCGACACCCACATGGGCGCGCCCGGCACGCACCGCTTCCTGCAACCGCTGTGGATGCGTCGCGCCAACGTCACGGTTGATGTTCGTGCCATCGGGCGCGGCGCCCAGCGCAGCCACGTCCGCACCCAGCCGCCGAAACAACTCCGGCCCGACGCGGTAGGCAGCACCGTGCGCGCAGTCGATGGTGACACGCATGCCTTTGAAGGCCATCCCCGGTGGCACGAGCGTTTGAAGGAATTCAATGTAGCGCTGTGCGTCATCGTCGATGCCCCGTGCAGTGCCGAGTGCGGTTGCGGACGTCGTCAGCGCGGACCCGTCGCCATCCAAGACCAAACGCTCGATGCCCTGCTCCATCTCATCTGGCAACTTGAAGCCCGTGCCGTCGAAAAACTTGAGACCGTTGTCCTCGAAGGGATTGTGCGATGCCGACACCACCGCACCGGCGTTGGCCTGCAGCGTACGAGTCAAGTAGGCAACGGCGGGAGTCGGTACGATGCCCGCCAGCAGCGCCTCACCCCCTGCCGAGCAGATTCCGGCCGTCAACGCGCGCTCCAGCATGTCGCCGGAGATGCGCGTATCCCTGCCAACAACGATGCGCGGCCGCTGTACGCTGCGCTGACAGGAGTGCACCAGCGCGCGGCCCAAACGCAGCGCCGTCTCGCAGGTGATCGGCTCGCGGTTGGCAACCCCCCTGATCCCGTCGGTGCCGAAGAGCTTGCGGACCCCAGCCACTCCGGTCTTAGCGGCGCTCACGGTTCACGCGCCGTCCTTTTGAGAGTACGAGATCGACCTGGGCCGGATCCAACGCCCCCAGCTCCACACCGGCAGGCAGGTCCACGGAGGGTTTGAGTGTGTGCGTGCCAAGGGGAGTACCGCCCGCGTCGATATAAACCGCCCCCGGTTCCAGCTCAAGGTTGCTGAGCAACCGCTTCGGGCCGCGCACGGTCAGGCGGAGGTGATCAGGCGTAAGGCGGTACGGCGCGCCGGCGTTGCGCACCTCGACGGCGACGCCTTTGAAGTCGCGCGTCGTTTGGACCTCTTCAATATGCACTTGCACGGCGACACGATTGGCACTGAACGAAATGTAATCGCCGCTCGGATCCAGTTGCAGCTCGCGTTCGATGGTGCCCGGCATCGCCGCACTCACATCCAACGGCTCGGTGTTCACGGCGGCGATATCGCGCACGTCCGACGCCGGCCCGGTGATCTGCACCGTCTCCGGAGACACCTTGGTGTCCCCGATCTGCAGGTCGGGTGGCGGCTTCCCATTGAGCCGCAGCCGCACAGGGACTGCTTTGTGGCCGACCCGTTCCATCTCTAGGGTGATCTGCGATGGATTGATGCGCAGGGCCTGCACGCCGCGCGGCAGGTTGAGCGACGCGGCGTCGACACGAAACACCGCCGGCCCCGGGCGCACGCCGTTGAGGTCCAACCCGACCGCGAGCCGGTTGCGATCGATCCGGCCCAGCAGCGCGCGCGGCCCGCTGACCCGCAGGTCGACGAAGTCGACCCGCGGGCTGGTAATCATCAACTGGGCGGGAATGTTGCGCAGCTCGAGCGGCACCTTGAACGACTCTTCCGAATCGCGCTCGCCGAAGTTGACGAAGAACCACAAGCTGAAGGCGATCAGCAGCGACAGCAGCTTGAGCGCGAAGTTGCGCGTCACCATCTGACGCAGGCGGTCCGGATCGAGGAGCGCGGCGCGCATGCGGCGCCACACCGGCGTCGCTTGCAGTCGTTCGAACCACTTCATGATTGCAACAATCTCTGCAGCGTCGAACGCAGCGTGCCAGCGTCGACGTCGCGTGTGATGCGCCCTTCACGCACCAGCGAGATGGCGCCTTCTTCCTCGGAGATAACCAGGACGATGGCGTCGGTCTCCTCCGTCAGTCCGATCGCGGCCCGGTGCCGTGTGCCGAGGGTTTTGCTGACGTGTGGATTGGTCGTGAGCGGGAGAAAACAGCCAGCGGCAATGATGCGCCCATGTTGGACGATCAGCGCCCCGTCGTGGATCGGCGACGTCGGCAGGAAGATGCTGGTGATCAGCTCTTTGCTCACCTTGGCGTCGAGCGGGGTCCCAACCTCGATGTATTGGTTGAGCCCGACGTCGCGCGGCAACACCATCAACGCGCCGATACGCTTGCTGGCCAGTGACACGGCGGCGCGCACAATCTCCTCGACGTCCTGCCCTTGCAATCGCGGCTCCGTCCCGAAGAACGGGCGCGTCCCGACCTGCGTGAGCGCGCGGCGGATGTCGTCCTGAAAGATGACGACAATGACCAGCAGGATCGAGCTGAGGAAGTTATCGAGGATCCAGTTGAGCGTGTACAGCGAGAAGTACTGGGACGACAGGTAGGTGAGGAAGACCACTGCCAACCCAATCAGCATTTGCACGGCGCGCGTGCCGCGGATGAGATCGATGATGCGATAAATCACGAACGCGATGATCGCGATATCGATGGCATCCTGAACGCGGAAGTTGGACAGCAGCTCGAGCATGGGACGGTACGCTGGCCTTCGATGTCTCGACCTACGGGATCACGGCGCTCTCAATCTGGTTTAGTTACACTGTGGAATTACCCTTTCCCGCATTTCGTTGCCAGCGATCCGGCGGCGTTTCTACGGGCGCGGCGGTCTCGGACACCGATCTGGGGGCCCCCTCATAGGAGGCGGGACATCTCAGGGAGCGATGGTATCGGCAACGCCGCGTTCAGGCGCTGACGTCGGCGCCCGCCGCCGTCAGCGGTGTGGAGCCGTTGGCGCGGCCGCAGGCCCGGATGATCTCGTCGATCTCCGCGCCGTCGAGCACCTCTTTGTCCAGCAACGCCTCGGCGATCTTGTGCAGTACGCCGATGTTGGCGGCGAGGAGATCCTTAGCTTGCTGGTAGCTCTCCTGAATGATACGGCGCACCTCGGCGTCAATCTCCACAGCGGTGTGCTCTGAATAGTCCTGGAGTTGGGTGAAGTCGCGGCCGAGGAAGATTTGTTCTTCCTTCTTGCCAAACGTCATCGGGCCGAGCTTCTCGCTCATGCCCCACTCGCAGACCATCTTGCGGGTCCAGTCGGTTGCCTTCTCGATGTCGTCCGCCGCGCCAGTCGTGATGTGGCCGAGGATCAGTTCCTCGGCGGCGCGGCCCCCGAAGCGGATGGTGAGGCTGTTGAGGATGTACTCGCGGGTGTACGAGTGGCGGTCGTCGAGCGGCACCTGCTGGGTGACGCCCAAGGCCATGCCGCGCGGGATGATTGACACCTTGTGCACCGGGTCGGTGCCTGGCAACAGCTTCGCCACCAGCGCGTGACCCGCCTCGTGGTACGCCGTGTTGCGGCGTTCCTCTTGGCTCATGATCATGCTCTTGCGCTCGGCACCCATCATGACTTTGTCTTTGGCGACCTCGAAGTCGGCCATGTCGACGCGTTCCTTGTTCTGCCGCGCCGCCAACAATGCCGCCTCGTTCACCAGGTTCTCGAGATCCGCGCCGGCAAACCCCGGCGTCCCACGCGCCAGCAACGCCATGTCGACGTCGTCCGACAACGGCACGCGGCGTGTGTGAACGCGCAAGATGCCTTCACGGCCCTTGACGTCCGGGCGCGATACGACGACACGCCGATCAAAACGTCCGGCGCGGAGCAGCGCGGGGTCGAGCACGTCGGGCCGGTTGGTGGCCGCGATCAAGATGACCCCTTCGTTGGTCTCGAAGCCGTCCATTTCAACGAGGAGCTGGTTCAGTGTCTGCTCGCGCTCATCGTGGCCGCCGCCCAGGCCCGCGCCACGGTGACGCCCGACGGCGTCGATCTCATCGATGAAAATGATACACGGCGCGTTCTTCTTGCCTTGCACGAACAGGTCGCGCACGCGCGACGCACCGACGCCGACGAACATCTCGACGAAGTCGGAGCCGCTGATGGAAAAGAAGGGCACACCAGCTTCGCCGGCGATCGCCCGCGCCAACAGCGTCTTCCCGGTTCCCGGTGCGCCGACCAGCAGAACGCCCTTCGGAATACGTCCACCCAGCTTGGTGAACTTCTTCGGGTCCTTCAAGAACGCAATAATCTCTTCGAGCTCTTCCTTCGCCTCGTCGATACCCGAGACATCATTAAAAGTGACCTTCTGGGTATTCTCGCTGAGCAGCTTGGCGCGGCTCTTGCCGAACGACATCGCCTTCCCACCGCCGACTTGCATCTGACGCATGAAGAAGATCCACACGCCGATCAGCAGCAGCATCGGGAACCACTGAACAAACAGCACGACGTACCACGGGTCGCCCTCTTCCGGCTTCGCGGCGATCTTCACGCCCTTTTCGCGCAGCACCTTGACGAGATCCGGGTCTTCCGGCGCGAAGGTCTTGAAGCGCTCGCCGTTGTGATACTTGCCGCGGATATTGCTGCCTTGGATGGTGACCTCGGTAACGTCACCCTTCTCGGCAGCGGACATGAAGTCGCTGAAGATGATCTCGGGTTCTTTGGCTTGCTGCTTGTTGAACAGGTTGAAGAGCAGCAGGAACATCAGCCCGAGGACGGCCCATAGGGCCACATTGCGCGAAAATTGGTTCACCATTCCCTCATTAGACAGCTTGTACCTGTAACACAGGGGCTACCCACCAGCAATGCCCGCTTTCCGCGCAATCAGACGCAGGGCCGAGCACGTGTCCGAGGTGACCAGAGCGGCGCTGCTGCGAACGATTCCCGGCACCCAGAGGACTTCCCCGGCCGCCTCCACCACGGGAAATGACCAGCGTTCGTCGCGCGGCAGCTTGCGGTCGACGAAGATGTCCTGCAACTTGCGGCTCCCGCGCAGGCCCAATGGTCGGACCCGATCACCGGGGCGTGCCCCGCGCACGACCAATGGTGTCGGGATAGTTGCGGCGTCGGCGGCCATCTCCCACAAGTTGCGGCTTCGCGGTGGGTCCAAGCGGTGCGCGTCAAGCAACTCTGCCGTGATGGACCACCCGGATGCGAGTGAGACAGAAGAGCCCGGAACGATCTCACGCTGTGGCTCGGCGGCCGCGGGTGTCTCGTCCGTCTTCCACCTCAGCTGTTCGTACTCGCGGACGATGCGCTCCCCTCCCGGTAGCCGTACACGCGCACCGGGGCGCTCACCGAGAGCGAGGTCTACGATCGCCCGAATGTGCGCCGCCGTCACGCGACGCAGATCTCCCCGCTGGGTGCGCAGCCACATGCGCACGACGCGGCCGCGCAGCGCCGGCGGCGCCGTGACGAGCGACGCCACGGCTAGCGACTGTCTCCCTTCTCCGCAACCGCCCTTCGAGACGCCGCCAAAAGAGGGCGGCTCCTCAGGGCGAACGGGCAGGTGTTTGGGATTCTGAATCCAATGACTCCCAGACCGTTCGTGCTGAGGCTCTCGAAGCACGCTCCCTACGCTCATCGCCATCGCCGGCAGACAGAGGCTTGCCGCGGCCTCCAACAACGTCGCCTCACCTGACAGAATCTCCGCCGTAGACGCTAGTGTGTGCACCACGTTCGGATTGATGGCGCGCAGCAGCGGAAGAACATCGAGACGGACCCGATTGCGGAGCAGGCGCGTGTCGCGATTGCTGCTGTCCTCGCACGACGGCAGCCACCGCGCCGTCAGGAACCTGATGACTTGCCGCCGCGAACAGTCGATCAACGGGCGGACAATGCGTCCGTCGCGCACCGGCTGGATGCACGCCATGCCATCCCAGCCCGTGCCCCGCAGCAGCCGCATCAGCAGCGTTTCCGCTTGGTCGTCCATCGTATGACCGGTCGCGATCTTCGCGCAGCCCTCGGCCTCCGCGACGCTTGCCAGGAAGGCGTAGCGTTGCGTGCGCGCCCGTGCCTCGACGTTAGGGTGGCCGCACAAATCAACGGCGTCGCCGACGATGCAGCGCACCCCGAGCGTCGTTGCCACCAGCTGCGCACAGCGCTGATCGCGCTCCGCCTCCTCGCCCCGCAGGTGGTGATTGAAGTGTGCCGCACACACATCGATTTTGAGCGCGGGAGCCAGGGCCACGAGTGCCCCGAGCAGGGCCACAGAGTCCGGCCCACCCGAGACCGCCACCAGCACCCGCTCGCCCGGCGAGACCATTGCGTAGCGTGAGAGCGTTCGGCGGATCTGCTGCAGCAGGGCAGTGGGCGCGCTTCGTTGCACAGCGCCAGCGAGTTTGACATCATCGCCGCGGCATTACAAATGTCTGGCGTTCAACTCCTCCATCTCCAGCGCATCGCATGCTGGCTCAGCGGCGTGATGCTCGTGGCTCTCTCGTGTAGTCAGGCGGCCCGCGGCGCCGACGAGAAGGAACCACCCCCGGAGGAAGGCACGAGCCGCCAGGAGATTCTCGATTCGCTGCACGCCCTGCAACGCAGATACGGGAGCGATGCGGTGCTGATGCAGGGTCACCTCCTTGGGCAGGCTATTCGCAGCGGCTCGATTCTCGAAGCGGTCATATCGGTCTCCGGCGTGGAGGAGCACAACGGCAAGCGCTTCCTCACCTTCAACTTGGAGACCGGTATCATCTACAACGACCGCGAAGTCGCCCCGCGCGAGCGCTCGGTGCGCGCCTGGAGCGAGATCGTCGAAGTCACGCTGCGCCAGTTTCACAAGCCGTCGGTTCCGGCTGACGGGGTTGCGGTGGTGGTTAGCTACACGCACAAGCCATATGCAGACCTCACCGACCTCCATGCGCACTTGAAGGAAACCCACGGAGAACCCGAGGCCGTAGCGTTCTACATACTGATCCCGGACATCGTCGACTTGAACGCCGATCGCATCACACCGCAGCAGCTCATCGACCGCTCGACGGTCCTGGTCAACGGTGCGCCGGCGCACCTGGTGCTCGCTTCGCCAACACCGTCGTCGAACTGATGCAGTGAGTCAACTCCTCATTGACTCACTGCATTGCACATGCATTGATCTATTGACCATGACTGGTTCCAGAGTAACTGACTTGTCAGAATGGTCAACGGACCAGATCCTCGCCACCGTCCGCCGGTACTGGGGGTTCTCCGAGCTGCGCCCCTTGCAAGAGCAGGCGATACGCGCTGGCCTCGAACGGCGCGACTCGCTTGTCGTCATGCCGACCGGCGGCGGCAAGTCGTTGTGCTACCAAGTGCCGGCCGAGCTGGCACAACGGACCGACATCGTCGTGTCGCCGCTCATTTCATTGATGAAGGACCAAGTCGACGGGCTGCGCGCATGCGGCTACCCGGCCGCCGCCTTGTACAGCGGCATGCCCTTCGATGCCGTTCGCGCAACCGAAGCGGAAATCGCCGCCGGTCGGCATCGGCTGGTGTTTGTCGCCCCCGAGCGTCTGCTGACGCCGCGCTTCCTCCACCTCGTGGAGCGGCTACGGGTGCGCGCCTTGTCCGTCGATGAAGCGCATTGCATTAGCCACTGGGGACACGACTTTCGGCCGGAGTATCGGCAGCTCGCCGAGCTCAAGACCCGCTTCCCGCAGGCTAGCGTGCATGCATACACGGCCACCGCCACCGAACGCGTCCGCAATGACATCGCCGAGCAGCTGCGCCTGGAGAACCCAGCGCTGCTCGTCGGCACCTTCGACCGGCCGAATCTCGCGTACCGCATCGCGCCGCGCGTCGACGCGCACGCGCAAGTGCTCGGCGTGCTGAAGCGGCACCCCGGACAGGCCGCAATCGTGTACTGCATCAGCCGGAGGGACACTGAAGCCATGGCGGCAAGTTTGAAAGCCAATGGAGTGCGCGCCGCCTTCTACCACGCCGGCATGGAGGCCGAGACGCGGCGGCGGACGCAGGACGCGTTTGCGTCCGAGGACATCGATGTGGTGGCGGCAACCGTCGCGTTCGGCATGGGCATTGATCGCAGCGACGTGCGCTGCGTCATCCATGCCGCGATGCCCAAGTCGATCGAACACTACCAACAGGAAACCGGCCGCGCCGGCCGTGACGGGCTGGAGGCGGAATGCGTGCTCCTCTACTCTGCGGCCGACGTCATCCGCTGGGAATCGCTCATCCAGAAGAGCGCCGCGGAAGCCAGTGCACCCGGCGAGGTGATCAATGCGTCACGTGAACTCCTCGAACACATGCGGCGCCTGTGCACTGGGGTTCACTGCCGCCACCGCACGCTCTCCGAGTACTTCGGACAGAAGTACCCGAAACCGAACTGCGAGGCGTGCGACGTGTGCCTCAACGAGGTTGAGGGGCTGGCCGACGCGACAGTGACGGCGCAGAAGATCCTCTCGTGCGTGGCGCGTGCGGGCGAGCGCTTCGGCGCCGAGCACATCGTCGACCTGCTGCTGGGCGCCAACACCGAACGCGTGCGGCGATGGAAGCACGAGCAGCTGAGCACGTACGGCTTGATGAAAGGCACGAACCGCAAAGCGCTCACCAACATGCTCTATCAGTTGCTCGATGATGGCCTGCTCGAACGGACCGCGGAAGAGCGACCGGTGCTTCGTCTGAATGACGCGTCGTGGGCGGTCATGCGCGGCCAACGCACCGTGCGCTTGTTGCAGCCAAAGACGGCGGCGGTTGCGAAGACGCGTTTCGACGAAGAGTCGTGGGAAGGCGTCGACCGCGGCCTGTTCGAGAGCCTGCGAACCCTGCGCCGCGAGATCGCGGATGAGCGCGGCGTACCCGCATACGTGTTGTTCAGCGACGCCACATTGCGCGACATGGCGCGCGTGCGGCCGGGGGCACCGACCGCGTTCCTCAATGTGCGCGGCGTCGGCGAACGCAGGCTCGCCGACCTCGGGCCGCGTTTCCTCGAACACATCGCCGCGTACTGTCACAGCCACGACCTGGCGCTCGATGCGGCCGTGGGCGGCTGTCCGCGCCGCGACCGCGCACGCAGGCCGAACGACACGAAGGACGTGGCTTTTGAGCTGTTCGCCAAGGGATCAAGCGTGGATCAAGTTACCGCCACCACCGGACGCGCGCTCGGCACGACATGGGGCTATCTCGCCGAGTTCATCGAGACGCGCCGGCCGCAGCAGCTGGACCCGTGGATCGATCAGCAAACGTACCGCGCCGTCGCCGATGCAGTGAAGGACGTGGGTACTGTATACCTCAAGCCAATCTTCGAGCACCTCGGTGGGAAGGTGCCGTACGAACAGGTCCGGCTGGTCGTTGCGCACCTCAACGCCACCCGTGATGCGCATACCGCGAAACGTGACGCCTAGCGAGAGCCTTCCGCACAATCCAGCAGCACGAAGCGGTAGCTCGCAGAAGGCGGCCCGCCGGCGATGCAGACACTTTCCGACTCTTGCAAGATCTCCTGACTGAATCGCACGCAGCTTGAACGGCATGGAGTACTGGGGTACTAGCAACCTGTCGGACTTGGAAGCCCGCAGCGACCCAACACGTCCGCCGCAGGGCTCCGGAGT
>Ga0209048_10006645_pt1 | contig 10798 bp, 9 predicted proteins | sample FrelakmetCRP12CR_FD_187146 | JGI IMG/M metagenome (GOLD analysis project Ga0209048, IMG submission 187146) | Freshwater lake sediment microbial communities from the University of Notre Dame, USA, for methane emissions studies - CRP12 CR (SPAdes)... | ecosystem: Environmental > Aquatic >... | reverse complement strand
CAGCCACATCGTCGTGACGCCGTGGCGCCGGATCGACTCGGCCAGGCCCCGGGCGGTCGGCACGGCCTCGGGGTGGATGACCACTCGCCCCCCGTTGAGGAGCGCGCCCCAGATCTCGAAGGTCGACGCGTCGAAGGCGAGAGGCGCGGCGAAGAGGAGCGTCTCGTCCGGGCCGAGCGCGACGTACTCCACCGCCCGGACCAGGCGGTTCACCGAGCGGTGGCGCACCAGCGTTCCCTTCGGGCGTCCGGTCGACCCCGAGGTGTACATCACGTAGGCGAGGCTCTCGGCGGTCGACCCTCCGTCCACGGGGTCGTTCGGCTGGGCGGCGATGCGCTCCGCCTCCGCGTCGAGCAGCAGCCGGAGAGCCTTCGTCTCCGGAAGCGCGGCGGTCGAAGGACCGTCGCCCACCACCACCGGGACGCGCGCGTCCTCGAGCATCCAGGCGACGCGGTCGCGCGGATAGGCGGGGTCGAGCGGCAGGTAGGCGCCCCCGGCCTTGAGGATGCCGAGGAGCGCCACGATCACGTCGGGGGTCCGGCGGGCGGCAAGGCCCACCGGTACGTCCGGGCCGACGCCCATCCCGCGAAGGAGGCGTGCAACCTGGTTCGAGCGCCGATCGAGCTCCCCGTAGCTGAGGAGCACGTCACCGGCTACGACCGCGGGGGCGCCCGGTCGGTTCGCCGCCTGCTCCGCGAAGAGCTCGTGGATGGTCGCGTCGGGCCGGTGCGGCACGGCCGTGCGATTCCACTCCACGAGGACCTTGTGCCTGTCCGCTTCCGAAAGGCGCTTCGGAGCGCTCTGCTCAGCCGGGCCCGTCAATGCCGTCCCCTTCTAGGCAAGACCGGGTTTGCACCCGGACTGCCCGCTAGGTCAGTCGCTTACCCCCGGACGGAACCGCGAGCCCCGTGCGAGAAGGCGCCTCCCCCGTTCGGGGAACCATGTATTCGATTCTCCGCCAGCCCTACAGCCCCGCATCCGGGGTACACCCCGGAGTGGGCCAATTACTTGGATTTGCAGGAGGATACGACCATGTCCGCGGGACACGGACTGGGGCGCTCCCTGATCACTTGAGGCAGGACAAGCCGCGGCGTGGGACACGCGACGGGCCGCCGACGGCGAGCGGACTGGCCCGCCGCCACCGGCGGACGCCCTGCGGTCGGGCGGCGGACGAGTTCCGGAAGGGAGCTAGCCTGCGTCGGATCCTGGGGCGTCCGCTTCCTCCTCCTCGACGTCGGGGCCGGTCGGGAGGTTGGCGAGCGCCTTCTTGATGTACTCCTGGTGCTGGACCTCCTCGGCGCGGAGCTCGTCGAAGAGCTTCCTCACGTCGGGGTCCTTCACGTGCTTCAGGGCGGCGTCGAAGTAGTCCCAGGCCTTCTCTTCCGACTTGAGCGCCACCTCCATCGCCTCTCGCGCCGACATGAAGACCCGCGGCTTGCCGCGGTCCGGCGCCTCGACGTCGTCGAGGACATCGGAGCTGAGCGCGACCGGAGCGTTCCCGAATAGCTTCATTCGCCGCTCCTTGAGCGCCGCGCCGTGGCGAGCCTCGTAGCCCGCCATGTTCTTGAAGACGTCGCTGGCGTCGCCCTTGTAGCGCCCGCCGACGATCTTCGTGAACTCCTCGTAGCGCTCCTTGGCCTCGTCCTCGATCAGGATGGCGAGGTCGAGCGCGTCCTTGAGGCTCAGCTTGGCGAAGTCGATCTTCTGCGGCATGTCTCCCCCACGGTTGTCGTCGGTCTGGTCTCGTTCGTCGCAGCCACCGGCTTGGCCGGCCGCATCGATTGCGCAGGTAGAACCTATCCCGACGCGGAGGCCCCGTTGACACCCTCATGGGGCCCTCGCCCTCTGCCGGAGCGTTTCGGCGATCGAGCGGGCGCACCGACCGCGACGGAGTATCTTCGCGGACGTGCCCTCTCCTGTCTCCTTTCGCCGCGACCCTCGCGTTGCTCGGCTCCACGACCCGCGGAGGGACTTCGCCCTCTCCGCGGTGGAGAGCGAGATCCGCTACGACCCACTCACCGGGGAGTCCTCCCGCATCTGTCACTTCTCGCTCCCGCAGGCGCCTCCGGTGGACCTCCGGGAGATCGCCGAGGCGCGCCGCGCCACCTGCCCCTTCTGCCCGGGCCGGGTGGAGCGGGTGACGCCCCGGTTCCCGGAGGACCTCGTTCCCGGGGGCCGGTTCACGCGCGGGGAGGCAGTCGTCTTCCCGAACCTCTTCCCCTACGACGACCTCTCTGCCGTCGCCGTCCCGGGAAAGGAGCACTTCGTGGAGGCCGGCGACCTTCCGGTCTCGCTCGCGCGGAGCGGGCTCGCCGTCGCTCGCGACTTCCTGCAGGCCGTCGTGCCTCGCCTCGAGGGAGAGCGCCTCTTCGGACTCGTCACCTGGAACCACATGCCGCCCGCGGGCGGCACGCAGATCCACCCCCACCTGCAGGTGGTCGCGACCTCCGAGCCGGGAAACTCGCTCCGGCGCGAGCTCGCCGCCGAGGAAGCGTGGCTCGGGGCACACGGTACGCCCTTCGCAGAGGACCTGCTCGCCGCGGAGGGCGCCGCCGGCCGCGTCGCCGGGATGACCGGTCGGTGGACCTGGTTCGCGCCCTTCGCCCCCCTGGGCGTGCTCGGCGACTGCCGCGCCATCCTGCCCGGGAAGGCGACCGTCACGGACCTCGACGACGACGACGTCGCCGCCTTCGCCGAGGGGCTTCGGCGGGCACTGCGGGCGTTCGCGGGCCTGGGCCTATGGAGCTTCAACCTGACGTTCTTCCCGGACCGGTTCGGGCCGGTAAACGGCCGCCACTGGCTCTCGGCGCGGCTCTTGCCCCGGCTCTACCTCGACCCCGTGCTCCACGTTCCCGACGCGAACTACCTGCACCTGCTCCTCGGCGAGCGCTTCTCCATGGCGTGGCCTGAGGAGGTGGCGGAGCGGCTGCGAGCCGAGTTCACCCGCGCTTGAAGCGAAGGGCCGACCAGACCTCGTCCACCGAGACCTGCGCCACCGGCCGGAGCCCGAAGGGGCCCGCCTCCTCCCACACCCTCTCCCGGGACAGGTCGCGGGCGAGGTGCGAATCGGTCTTGGGGTAGGAAATCCACAAGACGCCCTCGGCCGCGAGGGCGGGAACCGCGCGCGTTAGCGCCTTCCGCAGCGCCTTCCCGTCGGGGGCGAAGAGGTGGATGAGCGCCGCCCCGGGCGCGAGGTCCTTCCGGACGCGCACGCCGGCCGGAAGCGGGCCGAGCAAGTCCTGGTAGTTGGGCGGCGCGCCGAAAGCGGTCAGCTCGGACCCCGGCTTGAGGAAGAGCCGCTGCGAGAGCGGCTTCTGGCTGGGGAGCGGGCGCGCTGCGGCCTTCTTCCCTGGGGCGCGCGCCTTCTTCCTTCTCGCCGGCATCCCGGTCTCCTCGATTCCAGAAACGTCAGCGCCGCGCCAGGCGGCGCGCGATCCAGGTCGTCCCCAGCGCAGCGCCGCCCAGAACGCCTGCGAGGAGCCCCACCACCCACCAGTCGATGGAGCGCTCCGGTGGCGGGGCCGGGCGGTAGGCCGCGAGCCTGGACTCTCGCGCCTCCAGTCCCGCGATCCCGTTTCCGACCAGGCGCGCGAGCGAGCTGTCGAGGAGCGCGCGCCTGGCGCCGCTCGACTCCTCCGCCGCCGCCACGGCCGCGCGGAAGATCCGCGTGTGCCGGCGCACGGCGGTGGCGGCCCGCGCCAGGCCACGCGCCTCGAGCTCGTAGAAGCGATCGAGCCGCGCCGGATCGGGCGAGGGCCTGAGTTCGAGGTCGGGGTCGGCATGGTCCACCACCTCGTAGCGCGATCGGGAGAGCCGCCGGCGCGCGAGGTCGCGGGCCACCAGGTAGACTTCGCCGCCCTCCAGACTCGAGGCCTCGATGAGCTCCTCGGCGATGCTCCGCGCGAATGGCGTATCGGGGCCGAGAGCCTTGGCGTCGAGGACGCGCTCGAACGCGGGCTCTCCTCGCGCGAGGGCGTCGAGCCCCTCGCCGACTCGCGGGCTGGCAGGGTGACCGGCGGCGGCCTCCCGCAGCCTCTTTGCCCAGAGGTTCTCGAGGAAGAGGTGGTGGTTCTTGATGATGCCGATGCCGATGTCGACGAATCCGGGCCTTTCCCGCACCAGCCCGCCCGCGGAAAGGAGCTCCTCCTTCCAGCTCTCTAGCTTGGCGTCCACGAAGAACGGATAGACCGCCTGCAGGGTGTGGATCTGGTTCGCCACGTCCTCGAGGTAGTGCTGAGCGTTCCCGAGGAAGCGCCAGGCGAGCGCGCGCCCCCCGGGAGTCCCGAGGGCCGCGGCGGCGAGCGCCAGGTCCGTATGCGCCTGGGCGAAGTCGGCGGCGAAGGCCTTCGCGGACGGGGGGTAAGCGAATCGCCGCGGCTCGACCTTCAGCACCTCCGGCGAGTCGGAGAAGGCGAGGTTCGGAAGCCCGTAGTGCGCGTGCGCCTGGCTCGAGAGCCCGGTGAGCGCGCCCATGGCGAGCTGGGCAGGGTCGGCGGGCAACGGCCTCCCCCACTCGTCGCGGCGCACCCGGCGCTGGCCGTCGTGGGCGAAGCGCTCGATGTTGCGGTGGTCCTCGTCGGGTTGGCGCGAGGCCACGCTCGCGGCGGCCCGCGCATCCGGGCCGAGGTCGCCGAAGACGTCGATCCCCTCGACCCGCGCCTCGGGGGTGAGCCCGACGAGCTCCTTCAGCGCCCAGGCATCGAACGCATCCGGCGCCGGGTACCGGGCAACGAAGCTCGCGCGGACCCGCGCGTCCCGGTGGCCGGCCCCGGCGCTCCAGATCGCCCGGCGGAGCTCGGCCGCGTCCTCCGCCGTCGGCCGAGCGAGGTCGGAGGGCAGGTCGCCTGGCAACGCGCTCTCTCCGATGAACTGGTGGAGCGCCTCCTCGTAGGCGCGCGCACCCGCCGGGGCGAGCAGCGCTGCCGCGAGTGCTGCCTGCGCGATCGCCCGGCCGGCCGTCACCGCGGCTTTGTAACCCGATCGGTCCGTCCCGTCACTGAGGAAGCGGGCGCGTGACGAGCGCTCTCCCACGAAGAAGGGAGGGATCGCGGGCCGAGGTCGGAGCACACTAGGGCATGGCCCCGAAGGCGAGGAGACGGGCGTGGCGCCGCGCCCTCTGGATCGCTGCCGCGTTCCCGCCGCTGGCGGCGGGGCTCCTCGCGCTTCGCGGCGCGTGGAAGGGCTGGGAGGAGGTACACCCCCCTCGCGTTCCCGTAACCCCGCTCTCGGCGCGGACCGATCTCGAGGGGTTCCGGGACGTGTCCTTCCGCTCCTCGGACGGCGTCGAGCTCTCGGGCTGGTGGAAGCCGGGAATCCGCGACGCCGCGGTGATCCTCGTCCACGGCTGGGGGGCAAATCGCGAGCAGATGCTCCCGCAAGCGCTCCCGCTCGTCGCCCGGGGCTTCGGCGCTCTCCTCGTCGACCTCCGCGGGCACGGCGCGAGCGGCGGGCGAGCGAGCGGCGGCGATCGAGAGCAAGCCGACGTCGCGGCGGCGAGCGCCTTTGCCCGATCCCAACCTGGCGTGGCCTGGGTCGGCGCGATCGGGTTCTCGCTCGGCGGAGCGGCCGTGGGCCTCGCCGCCGCTGACGACCCGACCATCCGCGCCGTCGTCGTGGAGGCGGCCACCCCTTCTCTCGACGACGAGCTCGACGTCGAGTACGGCTCCGGCGGCCCCGTCGCGGTCCGGACCGTGCGCGCGGCCATGCGGCTCCTGGGCGTTTCCCCGAAGCGGGTGCGCCTCATCGACCGGATCGGAACCTTGAAGCCCCGCCCGGTGCTGCTCGTCTACGGCGAACGGGACTGGCTCACCGATCCCGAGGAGGCCGGGCGCATCCGCGAAGCGGCCGGGAGCTCGGCGGCGCTGTGGGTGGTCCGGGGAGCCGGGCACGGCGACTTCGAGGCGTCCGCCCCGGGGGAGCTGGCCCGGCGCCTCGAGGCATTCTTCGAGACCGCCCGCGCCGGCGACCCGCCGTAGGCGTGCCGGGAGGGGCTCGCGCGCAGCCGACGGATCAGCGCGTCGGGTCGACAACCAGGCGGCCGCGCACCTTGCCCGCCAGGACCTCGCTCGCTGCGCCGATCGCCTCCTCGAGCCCGATCTCGCGGGTGATGACGGCGAGCTTCGAAGGGTCGAGCTCCCGGGCCAGCCGGCCCCAGGCCTCGCGCCGCTCCTCCATCGGAGCCATGACGCTGTCGATGCCCGCGAGGGTGATGCCCCGGAGGATGAAGGGGGCGACCGAGGCCGGGAAGTCCATCCCGCCCGCGAGCCCGCAGGCCGAGACGGTCCCCCGGTAGCGGGTGGTCGCGCAGGCGTTCGCGAGCGTCGTGCTCCCCACGCAATCGACCACGCCGGCCCACCGCTCCTTCTGCAGCGGTTTCCCCGGGGCGGAGAGCGCCGTGCGGTCGATGACCTCCGCGGCACCGAGACCCTTCAGGTAGTCCGCCTCCTCTGCACGCCCCGTCGACGCCACCACGCGGTACCCCGAGCCGGAGAGGATCGCGACGGCGATGCTGCCGACGCCGCCGGCCGCGCCGGTGACGAGGACCTCTCCCTGCCTCGGGTTCACCCCGTGGCGCTCGAGCGCCATGACGCAGAGCATGGCCGTGTACCCCGCCGTCCCGATGGCCATCGCCTGGGTGGAGGTGAATGCGGGGGGGATGGGCAGGAGCCACTCCCCGTTCAGGCGAGCCTTCTCGGCGAGACACCCCCAGTGTGCCTCTCCGACGCCGAAGCCGTTCACGAGCACCCGGTCCCCTGGCCGAAAGCCCGGGTGCGCGCTCTCCGCCACCACCGCGGCGCCGTCGATCCCCGGCACCATGGGAAAGCGGCGAACGACGGGCGATCGCCCGGTGATGGCGAGCGCGTCCTTGTAGTTGATGGTGGATCGCTCGACGGAGAGGAGGACGTCGCCGTCTGGCAGCCGCGACTCCTCCAGGTCGACGAAGCGAGCCTCCTGACCGGTGGCGGTCTTCTCGACGAGGATGGCTCGGAACACGTGATACCTCCGGTAGGGAGAGGGCGCTTAGGGTACCATTCCTGGCCATGGCGGTGGACCAAGCGGACGTCCTGGTGGTGGGTGGCGGGGTGGTCGGGCTCACGCTGGCGCGCGAGCTCGTATCCCGGGGCGCCGAGAACCTGCTCGTCCTGGAGAAGGAGCCGGCGCTCGGCCGCCACGCGTCCGGGCGCAACTCCGGCGTGCTCCACGCGGGGATCTACTACGCGCCCGACAGCCGCAAGGCCGCCACCTGCCTTGCGGGCAACCGCCTCATGCGCGCCTACTGCCGCGAGAAGGGCCTGCCGCTCCTCGAGTGCGGCAAGGTGGTCGTCGCCCGCGACGAGTCGGAACTTCCGGCGCTCGACGAGCTTGCCCGACGTGCCGCCGCGAACGGCGCCCCGGTCCAGATGCTCGACGAGCGGCAGCTCGCAGAGGTGGAGCCCGGGGCCCGGACGGTGGGGCGTGCCCTCCACTCCCTCCTCACGGCGGTGGTGGATCCCAGGGCCGTCCTCGGGGCGCTGCGGGCCGACGTCGAGAAGAGCGGCCGGGCCCGCCTCCGCACTGGCGTGGAGGTGCTCGGGGTGAGCGGCTCCGCTACCGTGCGGACCACGGCGGGCGATATCGCCTACAAGCGGCTCATCAACGCCGGTGGCGCGCACTGCGACGAGCTGGCCCGCCACTTCGGGGTCGGCCTCGACTATCGGCTCATCCCCTTCAAGGGAATCTACCGCAAGCTCCGCAAGGACGCGCGACTCCAGGTGAAGGGGAACATCTACCCCGTCCCCGACCCGAGGAATCCTTTCCTCGGCGTGCACTTCACGAGGAGCGCCCACGGGGACGTCTACCTAGGCCCCACGGCCATTCCGGCCTTCGGGCGCGAGAACTACGGTGTGCTTCGGGGCGTCGACCGCGACGCCCCCCGCATCGCGCTCGAGGACCTGATCCTCTTCTTCCGGAACCCCGGCTTCCGGTCGGTGGCGCTCTCGGAACCGAGGAAGTACATCCCGGCCTTCCTTCACCGGGACGCGGCGCGCCTGGTGCATGGCTTCGACCCGTCCGAGGTCGAGCCTGCCGACAAGGTCGGGATCCGTCCCCAGCTCGTCGACTGGCGCACGAAGTCCCTGGTGATGGACTTTCTGGTCGAGCGGGCCGGGGACACCCTTCACGTCCTCAACCCAATTTCCCCGGCGTTCACGAGCTCCATGGAGCTCGCCCGGCAGATCGCCGACGAGCACTTCGGCTCGTAGCGGGCATCTGCCGCCCCCGCGAGTCCGGCGCCGCCCGGTCCTGCCCTCCGGCAGGTGGAGCCGAGACGCCTCTACATCCCGGCCCGCGCCGGCCAGAAGGTGAGCATCTGCCGGACCGCCGGGTCGACGCTCTGCGCCGAAACGAGAGCGCCCTGGGCGACTCCGCGCCACACCAGCTTCTGGGTGTGCGCGTCGACCGCGTCCACCACCAGCGACGACGGAGGCACGTCGACGATGGAGATCGGCGTCGCATTGCCGACCGTGTAGCCCCACGCTTCCGTGTCCACCGGCGAGCCGCCCGCGAAGTAGGCGAAGAGCAGGTCGGGGGAGCCGCCGATGGCCCGCGCCAGCCCGACCCCGCCGAGGGCCCGCGCCAGCACCCCGTCGATGCTGTAGTAGGTGAGCGTCGGGGCGAGGCTGGCGACCGCCCCAGCCGGCACGGGCACGAAGTCGAACGTCTGGTAGGCACCAAAGTTCACGCCGGAGTCGACCATCACCGGTGGTCCGCTGGGAGTGGCGCAGGCGGACAGAAGGAGGATCGGGAGCGCTGCGGCGAGTCGAGCGTTCGAGGAGGGCATGGGACGAGGAGTTTACCCGCGCGCTCCGCGCGCGGCCCGGGTTTCGCCCGTCCGTCGCCTGCCTGGCCCGAGGGTGTCGAGAATCGGCTTCCGGTGGATTAGAGTCGGCTCCGCAGTCCTCATCGCATCGAAAGGACCACCGTGACGCAAGCCGCCGAGACCGACACGCGTTCGGGTGAGGCCCTGGCCGCCCTCGCCACCTGGGGAGCCGGCACCATCCTCGAGGCCTTCGACGCGCACCAGAGGACGTTCCAGGCGCTCACCGCCCGCGCCCGCGACCGGTTCGAGGCGCGCGATTGGAAAGGTTCCCAGCAGGACGTGCTCGAGCGCCTCGACCTCCGCGGCGGCCACGTCGGCCAGGTGGTGGCCCGCCTGCGCGAGCGGCTCGGCCCGGCCGCGAGCGACCGGTCGCTCTGGGCGATGATGAAGCCCTTGTACCTGGTGCGCATCTCTCGCCGGCCGGACATGGAGCTCGCGGAGACCTTCTACAACTCGGTGACGCGGCGGGTGTTCTCCACGGTGGGAGTCGACCCGAAGGTCGAGTTCGTCGCCTCGGAGCTGAAGGTCCCGTTGCCGAACCCCGACCGGCCCCTCTTTCGAAGCTACCCCGCCGAGGCGACGGGCCCCCTCGTGCAGAAGCTCCTTGCAGACGCGTGGCCTCCGGGGCGCTTCGAGAACATGGAACGCGACGCCGACCAGGCCGCGCGCCAGATCGACGCCTACCTGGCCGGCCGAGGCTACGACGCAGTGGACATCCTCCGGCCCGTCTTCTACCGCGGCAAGGGCGCCTACCTGGTGGGGCGGCTCCGACAGGGGGCCACCGACGTCCCGCTCATCCTCGCCTTCCTGCACGCCGAGACCGGCGTCCGGCTCGACGCCGTGCTCCTGACCGAGAACCAGGCCTCGGTCGTGTTCTCCTTCACGCGCTCCTACTTCCACGTGGAGTGCGACCGACCGAGCGCGCTCGTCGCGTTCGTGAAGAGCATCCTGCCGCAGAAGAGGCTCTCCGAGATCTACACCAGCGTCGGCTTCAACAAGCACGGCAAGACCGAGCTGTACCGGGAGCTTCTCGGGCACCTGGAGCGCTCCCCGGATCGATTCGAGCCGGCCCGCGGCGACAAGGGAATGGTGATGGCAGTCTTCAACCTCCCCTCGCTCGACGTGGTCTTCAAGGTGATCCGCGACCAGTTCAAGCCCCCGAAGAACGTCACCCGCGACGAGGTGATGCGGAAGTACCAGCTCGTCTTCCGCCACGACCGCGCCGGACGGCTCGTGGACGCGCAGGAGTTCGAGCACCTCACGTTCCCGAGAACCCGGTTCGACCCTCGCGTCCTGGAGGAGCTGCTCGGCGAGTGCGGCCAGAGCGTGAGCCTGCACGGCGACCACGTGGACATCCGCCACCTCTACGCCGAGAGGCGCGTCACCCCCTTGAACCTCTTCGTCCGGGAGACCGACGAGTCGAGCGCCCGCAGGGCGATCCTCGACTTCGGCCAGGCGCTGCGGGATCTGGCCGCGACGAACACCTTCCCCGGAGACCTGCTCCTCAAGAACTTCGGGGTGACGCGCACCGGACGGGTGATCTTCTACGACTACGACGAGCTGCAGCTCCTCACCGAGGTGAACTTTCGCGAGATGCCGCAGCCCTCGAGCGACGACGACATGGGAAGCTCGGAGCCCTCCTTCTACGTGGGGGAGAACGACGTCTTCCCCGAGGAGTTCCTGCCCTTCCTCGGCTTGCAGCCGCCGCTCCGCCAGGCCTTCCTCGAGACGCATTCGGAGCTCCTCACCGCCCGGTTCTGGAGGGAGATGCAGGAGCGCCACCGCGCCGGGGAGATCGTCGACATCTTCCCCTACGAGCTCTCCCGCAGGCTCGCGAGGGGGCAGCCGTGACGGACCTCGTGCGCTTCTTCCGCGACGACCGATTCGCGCGCGGCTCGGGGGTGCGGCTCGAGGAGGCTCGCCCGGGGGACGCCCGCGCCC
>Ga0209048_10006644_pt1 | contig 10798 bp, 7 predicted proteins | sample FrelakmetCRP12CR_FD_187146 | JGI IMG/M metagenome (GOLD analysis project Ga0209048, IMG submission 187146) | Freshwater lake sediment microbial communities from the University of Notre Dame, USA, for methane emissions studies - CRP12 CR (SPAdes)... | ecosystem: Environmental > Aquatic >... | reverse complement strand
GTCCCTCGCCACTCGCCCTCATCGCTAGCCGGCGACGGAAATGCCCGCCTACCGGCCCTTCAGTCGTGCCTTGAATTCCTCGATCCACCCGAGCGCCACCCGGACCCTGGCCGGCGCCGCCGGAGGAACCGTCTCCCTCAGGAAGTAGAAGTATCGACCGTCCGGCGAGACCGCGTAGCTCGCCGTGCCGAACGTGGTCCCGCCGGCGAACGTCTCCTCGGCCACAAACACCGGCTTGTCGACCACCGGCGCACCGTCTCGGCTGGTGACGTGGACCGACATGAGCCGGCCTTCTTCGCGGTAGAGCAGGGCCCCGTCCGCACGACGCCACAGCGGTTGGTGGCCGCCGTTCAGGGAGACCTTGGTCCGTCGGCCGCCGCCCGGGAAAGCCTCGAGATACACCTCAAGGCGTCCGGTGTCGTTCGACTGGTACGCAAGCCAGGCGCCATCTGGTGAGATGCGCGGCTGCGACTCGTCGGCGGGCGTGCGCCGGAAGACCGCGGTCCGGCCCGATGTCAGCTCGAGCACCGACAGGTCGTAGCCGGTTTCGGGGCTGGACTCCGCGTACGCGAGCCACCGTCCGTCCGCCGACATCGACCCCGGGTCCGTGTGCAGCGGGCTGTGGACCAACTGCTTTGCCTCGCCCGTTCCGTCCGCGTTCTGCATGAACAGGTTGCAGATTGCCGCGCCGCGGTGCGCGCTGAAGATGACCTTCTGCCCGTCGGCGCTCCACACCGCCGCGTGGGGATCGCCATCCTTCGCCACGACGCTGGCGTCGCCTCGTTCGATGTCGACGACCCACAACGCGACGGTGCCGCGGATGCTCTGGTAGAGGGCGATCCGCCGGCCATCGGGCGACAGGTTGGGCGCTGCCCAACGCCCCGACGGCATCGCCGCGACGTTCGTCGCGGTGCCTCGACCGTCCATCCGCACGAGCGTCGTTGCCGGGTCGGGTGCCCAGGCCAGGGACGCGAGGTCACCGCGCGCCGATATCGAAAACCAGCTGACATCGTCGAGCAGCGGAACGGCCGGCCCCGTGAACACCAGCCGGGCCGGGTCGAGCGGCGCAGCCACGGCGCGCCCGTTCACGAGGTAGACAACGTGGCCGGTCGAGAGATACGCAGGTCTCTCACCGTGGACGCCGAGTTCGCGCCGCGCACCGTCGGAAAGCGAGAGGACGACCAGGGGCGTCTGGTCGAACCCTGCGCCACCGACGACCGAGACCACGACGTGTTGCCCGCCGGGTAGTGCGCTCGGTGCGCTGAAGTTGCGCTCACCGCGCGCCGGGTCGACGGTCGCGATGCGGCGGGCACCTTCGCCTGACGCCTGGACCCGCCACAGTCCGGCTGCACCCGCCGAGCACAGAATGGTACCGTCGTCGAGCCAGGCGGCCGAGTTGCCGCGATTCGAGAGCTGGCCGACCGGAAGCTGCCAGATCGTCGCGGCCTGGCCGCCTGCGACGGGGACGCTCTTCATCACGTCGTCCACGAAGAATCCGACGCGGCTGCCGTCTGGGGAGAAGAACGGCGCGCGCGCACGCTCCGTCCCGGCCATGGCCGCGTCGATGTCCGTCTGAAAGGAGTGAATGTAGATTCGGCTTTGCCCGCCCTCGGTTCCCACAAACGCCAGCGCCCGCCCATCCGGCGACGTGACGGGCGAAGCGATCTGGCGGCCCGCCGGCAACTCAACTGAGAACCGCACGACGCGGCCCGGCAGCGCCGGTGGAACGGGCCACAGCCACGCCGCGACGCCGACCAGCGCCGCGCCTGCCGCGAACGCGAGGGCAACGCCGACCAGGCGCCATGACCGTCGGCCACCCGGCTGTCTTCCGGCGATGACTGGCGCCGGCGCCGCCTCGAGCAGCCATTCGAGGTCCGCGGCCACGTCGTGCGCGGATTCCCACCGCTCGTCGGGGTCCTTCGCGAGGCACCGCTTCACGAGGCGGTCCAGCGCCGGCGGGGTCACCGGTTGCAGCGACGACACCGGCGGCGGCTCGCGTTCGAGGATCGCCGCCATGATGCTCGCCGGACTCTTGCCATCGAAGGCCCGGCGGCCCGTCAGCATCTCGTAGAGCACGGCACCGAACGCGAACACGTCGCTGCGGGCATCGGCCTCGCGACCGTCGAGTTGCTCCGGCGCCATGTACGGCACGGTCCCGAGAATCGTGCCCTCCGCCGTGCCGGGCGCCTCTGCCGTCGGCAGCATGGAGAGGGCGGCCACGGCGGCTGCAGCAGGCGACCTCAGCTTCGCGAGACCGAAGTCCAGCAGCTTCGCGCCGTCGGGCGTCAGCATCACGTTGCCCGGCTTGAGGTCGCGGTGGAGAATGCCGTGGCGGTGCGCCCTGGCGAGGCCGTTGGCGATCTGGATCGCATACTGAAGCGCCTGGTCGAGCGGCAGGGCGCCCTTCGTCAGCCGGTCCGCGAGCGTCTGGCCCTCGAGGTGCTCCATCACCAGGTAGTCGACCCCGCCCTCGGAGCCGATGTCGTGGAGCACGCAGATGTGCGGGTGATTGAGCGCCGAAACCGCGCGCGCCTCCTGCTCGAAGCGGCGCCGGCGTTCGGGATCGGCCGCCGCGCCTTCAGGGAGGACCTTGATGGCGACGCTGCGGTCGAGGCGGGTGTCGCGGGCCTTATACACCTCGCCCATCCCGCCGGCGCCGATGGCGGAAAGGATTTCATACGGCCCGAGGCGGGCGCCGGCCGAGAGGCGCATGGTGAGACCGTGGGGATTGTAGCACCGGTCCCTACCGAGAACCCGGAACGTGCTGGCGCCGTTGCAGATCTGGGCGGGAGGCTGATACCGTTTCGGGCCAGCATGACCGCGCTACTCGCCGCTCTCCTCGCCGCGGATCCACGGTGAGCTACGAAAGCTCGGCCTCGAGATCGCACAGAGCACCGTGGCGAAGTACCTCGGACCCCACGGCCGAAAGGCTCCATCACCGACGTGGCGCTCCTTCCTCAGGAATCACGTCTCCCAGCTTGCCTCGATCGACTTCTTCATGGTCCCCACGGCGACGTTCCGCGTGTTATTCGTGTTCCTGGTGCTGTCGCACGAGCGACGACGCATTGTCCACGTGAACGTCACGGCCCACCCGACCGCGTAATGAACTGCGCAACAGCTCCGCGAGGCGTGGCCCTGGGACACCGCGCCGCGATTTGTCATCCGGGACCGCAATGGGATCTGCGGATCGGAAGTTCAGCATGCCGCGCAGGCAATCGGCATCGAGGAAGTGCTGACGGCGCCCCGGTCGCCTTGGCAGAATTCGTTCGTTGAACGGGTGATCGGCTCCATCCGCCGCGAGTGCCTGGACCACGTGATCGTCTGGAACGAGCGCTCGCTGCGCCGCCATCTACGCCAGTACCTCACCTACTATCACGAATGGCGAACGCACCTTTCCCTGGACAAGGACGCTCCCGTCCCGCGGGCGGCGCAACCGCCGGCCTGCGGCACGATCGTCCAGGTTCCACACCTGGGCGGTTTGCATCATCACTACGAACGCCGCGCCGCCTGATCGTCGCGCTCGGCGTCATCCGACAGCGTTGCCGCTACTCGGCGTCGTTCGCCCGTGGTGCATCCACGCCGTCCCCGAGTTCGTCGCCGAACCGACGAGTACCGCGCCCGCGCGATCCGAGGGCTGTGGGTTGGGCGAGCGCATCGCACGCCTCGGAGGCCCTTCACGTGCCGACGGAGTTTCTGGTAGGGACACCAGGCAAACCGGAATCGGCGCTCACAGATAGCGCACCTGACGGGGCTTCCTCGGCATCGTGACGCGGTAATCCTCCGCGGGATACCCGACCATGAGGGCGCCCCAGATCCGTTGATTCGCCGCCACGCCGATCAACTCGCCAATCTTCTTCGACAGCCCTGCTGCTCCGGCAAGGTATCCGACCCAGCACGTTCCGAGCCCCATCGTTAGCGCCAGCAGTTCGACGTTGCGCAGGGCGAGCGCGCAATTCGCGGCGGCGAGACCATTCGCCTTCAGGCCGTGCGCGACGATGACGAGCGGTGCGTTGCGGAAGACGACCCCGTCGATCTCGCCGTTCTCCCGCCGGCGCTTGAAGATGTGATGGTACTGCCGGTACTGCCGGACCATTTCGGGGCCGAACTTCATCTCGAGGAGGCGCCCCTTCAGCCCGCCGCTGGCCATGTGCTTGAACCCCGCCCGCCAGAGCACGTTGACGACAAGCGCCTCGAGGTCCTTCAACAGTACCCGGTTCCTGATCACGACGAACCCCTCGGTCTGGCCGTTGGACGAGGTGCCGCCGTGCGTGGCCGCCGCGAGGAGTGCTTCGACGACTTCGTCAGGCACCGGGTCCTGCATGTAGGCCCGGATCGATCGTCGGGATAACAGCAACGCCTGCATCATCTGCGGCGAAATGCCTGGGGATACCAGCGGGAGGAATTGATCCCGTGGCAGTTCCGGGTGCGAAAGGGCATCCGACGGACACACGGCGATGCAGTGCCCGCACGCACAGCATTGTTCGGCGTAGCGAACGAACGGCTGTTCCATGTTCGGCGCCACACCAAACACGTAGTTCGGGCAGACACGCCTGCATTCGAGGCAGCCGTTGCAGAGGTCGGGGCTCAGGTTGATCATGATTGAAGCCTCCACGGGAATAGACGCTCTGCGGGACCAACACCTGAGTTCTCGTCATTGTAGCCCGCCAGTGCCGTCGTCGCGAGGCAACTCGACCGGCCGCGAGTACGCCGCGTCGACTCGCGGCTCACCGCCCTGCTCGACCTCGCCATCATCGGCCTTGTCCTCACCGACTCGCCCGCGTGCGACGGGGCAGGAGATCCGGACGTGCGTTGCTCACGGCGTGTCGGAAGGTCACGGGCTCAGGACGAGCTGACGTGCCCGCGCGGAGACTGAGCGCGGCTGCAGTGAATCACGTGCAGGATGATCTTGCTCGAGGCGTGCACCTGCCCGCGCTGCGACGTTGAGACCGAAACTGGTCCTAGCGAGAGAACAGGCGACTGCATCTGTAGGCAGTCTTGTCCCTACAACCATCCGGCGCGAACCGGACGCTGATTCCGCGACACTGTTCACTGGAGCGGATCGCGTAAGTGCGATGCACCATCCCAAGTTCACAACGCAACGGCGGTGAAATGCGGTGAGATTCTGCCAGCTCTTCCGTGTAAGTTATTGAAAAGATTGGCTCCTCAGGTAGGTCTCGAACCTATCCGCCTTCGCTTCGCAACCGATGGCGTGTTCCGGGTTGCGAAGCTACGGCGAGACCTCGCCGAAGCTCACGGCGGGAGACTCCAGCGCCGTGAGCGAAGGCGGGCAACCCTCCGGTTAACAGGCGCGTGGAAACGACGATCTGAAGCGATCAGACCCTATCTTTACTGAGGCCCATTGATCTGAAGTGATCTCTTGCGATCCCCTGCGACGCCCGCAAAGAACCCAAGTCAACCCAAGCGGCGCCCGGTCGCCGCAGCCGCGGCTTCCCTGATCAACACCCGAGGAATGCTGCGCAAGCGGCGATGATCTTCACCGACGATCTGGAAGAAGGCGGACTCTTCGTCCGCCTACGCGGTTGGACCTGGAACAAACGCGCGCAATGCAGACGCCGAGCGATGGCCGGATCGTTGCCGTCCCGCACGTCGGCGGTCTGTACCGCCGCCAAGAACGTCGCGCCGCCTGACCACGGCTTGGCGTGTCGATCCACGTTGTCGTACTGACTGTCGTCCGCGAAGCGGATTGGGTTTTCGGTAGCGACACCGTTGAACCAGACCGCGTTCGGCGCGTCCGACCGCGCGGCGACGATGTCGGGCCATCCGTCGCCGTCGAGGTCGCCGATTGCCACGCCATAGACGGAGCCCTTGCCGTCGTTCCAGGGCGTTTCGCTGAACCGAGGCACCCGCCCGCCCAGATTGAAGAAGACCGTTCCGCGCGCTTCCTGCCGCCCCACCACGATGTCAGGCCTGCCGTCGCGGTTGAGATCGGCCACGGCAATGGCATAGGGCGCGCCGGGGCCGGAGCCGAGAGCGGCCGGCGCGTCGAAGCTGCGGTGTCCGACGCCGAGGTACAGGAACGTCCCCGCCCGCTCGTCGCCGACGACGAGGTCGCGAATGCCATCGCCGTTGATGTCCGCCGCCGCCGCCGCGCGAATCCACGAGTGCTCCGGCCCGACTCTCGACGGCGCGGCGGCGAATCGCCCGGTGCCGTCGTTCCAGAAGATCAGGTTCTGCCCGCCGTCGCGATGGGGCACGAACAGGTCGACCCGCCCGTCGCCGTCCAGGTCCGCCGCAACGATGATCGTCGCCGACTCGGTCGCCAGCGGCGAGCACGACGGGAAGCCGCCCTTGCCGTCGTTGAGGCACACGAAGCTCGGACTGGGCGTGGCCGGGTTCGAGCTTCGGTTCGCGACGACGAGATCCGGGCGCTTGTCGCCGTTCAGGTCGGCGACCGTGACGTAGCGCGTGGACCACTCGGGTCGGCCGAAGGTGCCCGCCACGCGGAAGTGCCCTTTACCGTCGTTCAGGTAGATGAGCTTCCTGTCGGGCCGGTCGTTGCTGACGACGATGTCGAGGTGACCGTCGCCGTCGAGATCGGCGAGCGCGGCCGAGTAGGTTCGATCGGGAGCCTCGCCGAGGACCGCGGTCGTGAAGCGCCCCTTGCCGTCGTTGCGCAGGATGAGGTTGTCGAGCGGCCAGTGCCGTCCCTTGGCGAGCACGATGTCGAGGTGGCCGTCGCCATAGACGTCACCGAGGCTCACGCTCGCCGATGTCTCGCTCGTCGTCTCGAGCAGGAGTTCGCGATCGAACGAACGGAGCGCTGGATCCTGTCCGAGCGCCGGCGGCGAAGCCAGCGTCGTGAGGACGAGCATCCCCAGTGTCAGGCGCAGGGCTCGCCCGGTGATCGAGAAAGGCCCGGCGGACACGAGCGGCGCCGAAGGTGAGACGTGCGGTGTGATGGCCATGCGCGAGTCTACCGCGCGGTCGACCGACGCGCCAGCACAGACAAGCGCCGGGGCCCGGTGTTATCCTTGGCGCCATGCGACGATTCCCCGGTGCGATGGCCGCCTGCTGGATCGTGGCGTGTTCCGTGCTGGCCGCGCAGCAGTGGCCGCAGTTCCGTGGACCGCAGGGCTCCGGCGTCGCCGACGATCAGCGTCCGCCCGTGAGCTGGAACGTCGAGTCCGGGCGCGGGGTCCGGTGGAAGACACCCATCCCGGGGCTCGGGCACTCGAGTCCCGTCGTCTGGGGCAACCGGCTGTTCCTCACGACCGCGATCAGCAGCGATCCGAAGTCGGTCTTCGAACCGGTGCTGAAGGGGCAACAGGACTTCCGCAGCGACACGGCTCGACACCAATGGCGCGTCTACGCCCTGGATCGGGCAACCGGCAAGATCGTCTGGGACCGGCTCGCTCATGAGGGCGTTCCCAGAATCCCTCGCCATCCTCACAACAGCTACGCCTCGGCGACGCCCGCGACTGACGGACGCCACGTCGTGGTGTCGTTTGGTTCGGAAGGGCTCTACTGCTACACCGTGGACGGCGAGCTTCTGTGGAAGCAGGACCTCGGCGTGATCCACGCGGGCAAGCACAACAACCCGGAGTACACGTGGGGCACAGCCAGCTCGCCCATCGTGTATCGCGGCATGGTGATCGTGCTCTGCGATTCACTCGGCGACGGCTATCTGGCCGCCTTCGACGTGAACTCCGGACGCGAGGTCTGGCGCACGAAACGAGAGACGCATCCGTCGTGGTCCACTCCCGCGATCTACGACGGCCCCGGCCCGCCCGAGTTGGTGACGAACGCCGCGCCCGTCATCCAGGGCTACGATCCGTCAACCGGCAGGGAACTGTGGCGACTGGGACCCAGCACCACCAACACGACGCCGACGCCGATCGTCGGCGAGGGGCTGATCTTCGTCGCGAATGGCTACAACCCCATCAAACCGATCTACGCCGTCGTCCCCGGGTCCCGTGGCGACCTCACGCTGAAAGAGGGCGCCACGCGGAGCGACCAGGTCGCCTGGAGCAGCCTGCGCGACGGACCGTACATGGCGACACCTCTGCTGTATCGAGGCATCTTCTATGTCGTGTCCACGAACGGCGTTCTCACGGCGTTCGAACCGCGCACCGGGGCACAGATCTACCAGCAGCGGCTCGCACCGGGCGGATACTCGGCGTCCCCCGTTGCCGCGGACGGTCGCATCTACATCGCAAGCGAAGACGGCCAGGTCCTGACGATTCGCGCCGGGCGCACTTTCGAGGTCCTCGCGACGAGCGGGATGAACGAACCGACGATGGCTACGCCGGCCATCGCCGCACAGACACTGTTCGTGCGCACGGAGCACTGGATCTGGGCGCTCGCCGACAGCGCGAAGTAGCGGTGCTGCCGAGCCCACGACGAGCGGGCGACGCTACGAGCCGCCCGTCGCGCCGTCAATCACGGCCTGGACGCCGTTCCATGCACGCTTAGGAGCGCGATTGCGGGTGCCCGAAGATGGCTGCTTCTACTATTTCGCGAGCTGCTTCAGCGCCTGCGTGGCGGCGTTGCCGACGAGGTCCCGGTAGGAAGGGGTGGCAACCGCCTTCTGGACGAACGGGATGACGCCCGGGTCACCCGCCTTGCCCAGGGCCCTCAGCGCCTCGGCCTTGACGAGCTCGCTCTCGTCCTTCGTGAAGCGCTCCTTGAAGAACTCGACGAGGCTCGGGTCCTTCAGGTTGCCGAGGGCGGCCAACGACGCCGTCCTGACCATCGAGCGTCCGTCGAGACAGGTCTTGCGGAGCAGGCCCTGCACGCGCTTGTCGGGCAGCTGTCCGAGCGCGTCGATCGCACTCCTCCGGACCGCCCAGAACGAGTCACTCTGCGCGCTCGCCGCCAGGGCGTCGAACGTCCGCGGGTCGTCCTTGAAGCCGAGCAGCTCGGCCGCCGCCCCCATCCGCCCGATCGCGTCGTCCTGGCGGAGCTGGTAGAGCAATTCGTCCAGCTCCTTCGGGAAACTGACTTCCTTGATCAGCGCGTTGCCCTCGTCGAAGCGGACGAGCAACGGCCTGGTCTCGGCCGGGAACTCGAACGTCTCCTCCTTCTCGCGGACCCAGACGGTTCGGACGACCTTGCCGCTCGACGTGACGACGGCGATGGAGACGGGCACGCGGAAGACCGGAATGCCACGGGTGAAGTCCTGGACCTGAGCGACCGTGAGGGTCACCACCCGTCGGGCCGGGTCCCACGCGCTGCGCACGTTGAACACGGGATGGCCAGGCTTGTAGAGCCACTGGTCGAAGAACCAGTCGAGGTTCTGGCCCGTGACGGTCTTGACGGACCGAATGAAGTCGTTGGTGTCGACGGCGTCGAAGGCGTGCTGGCGGAGGAAGTGACTCAGGATCCTGAAGAACTGATCGTCGCCCACGAGCGTGCGGAGCATGTGCAGGACGAGGGCGCCTTTGGGGTAGGTGTGGGAGTCGAACATGTCGCCGGGCTGGTCGTATCGATCGGAGACGATCGGCCGGATGTAGCGGGTCCTCGCCTCGCGAAGGTAGGCGTTCAGCTTGTTCTGGAGATTGACCGCGCCCTCCTCGTCTCCCTTCTCGTACCGGAAGTACAGGTAGTCGGAGTAGGTGCCGAAGCTCTCGTTCATCCAGGTGTGGGCCCAGCTCCTGAGCGTAATCAGATCGCCCCACCACTGGTGGGCGAGCTCGTGGGACACGATGCCGATCGGCGAGAAGTCGGGCTCATTCTTCTCGTCGACCATGATGCTCTGCGTCATCGCCGTCGCCGAGGTGCTCTCGGCGCCGCCGCCGGACGGGACCGATACCTGGTCGTACTTCTGCCAGGGGTAGTCGTAGCCGAAGGTCCGGTTGAAGAACTCGATCATCTTCGGCGTCTTGGCGTAGGTGGGCAGCGCCTTCTTCTCGTCCTTCGGGTAGACCCAGTAGTCCACCGGGAGGCTCTTGTACCAGTCCCGGACCACGACGTAGGGCGCGGCCGAAAGGAAGATGAGATACGTCGAATGCGGCAGCTCCTGGGACCAGTGATAGGTGACGGTCCCCGCGGCCTGGCCGTCCGTCACGCTCAACAGGCGGCCGTTGGCGGCCACCTTGAGGCCCGACTTCACCGTGGCGATGATCTCGTTCGTCACCTTGTCGTTCGGGTAGTCGAAGCACGGGAACCAGTGGTGGACGTGGTCGGGGAACGAATCCGAGAAGACCAGCGCCGGGTTATTCGGGGTCTCGGCGATGAACCGGAGACCGATCTTGGGATCCTTCCCGCTGTAGTAGCAGGTGAACGACCGCGTCTCGCCGAGCTTCAGGGGGCGCGCCATGTGAACGGTCAGTTCCCTGGCCGACTGCTCGAACTTCAGCGGCTCGCCCCAGTCGCTCACCACGCGGGTGACGGTGAACTCCTCGGCGTCGAGGACGCACGTGTCGAGCGCGTCGCGGAGGGCGGTCAGGGAAACCGTGGTCTCCCCCTCGAACGACTTCTGATCGAGGTCGAGCCGTATCGCGATTCGGTAGTGCAGCGCGTCGTACGCGCGGCTCCGCTCCGACTGGAGGGTCTTCTTGGACCAGTCGACCCGCTGGGCCGCGGCCGCGGCGGTGAACGCCAGAACCAGCGCAACGACCCCTACGCACCTGCGCATACGCGCCTCCCTCCTGCCGAACCTACCGTCGCTAGACGTCTTGAACGGCCAACGTCGTTGCGAATGAGTCAAGTTTCCACGTAGAACGTCCGGCCGTTCAAAACGTCTACGCCCCGCGCACGCGCGGGGCCAGCCAACAGCGTTTCTGGTTCTAGCGAGGCGGGCGTTGTCGCCGGGCATGCTTGGCGGTCCGAGGCCCGC
>Ga0209048_10006643_pt1 | contig 10798 bp, 6 predicted proteins | sample FrelakmetCRP12CR_FD_187146 | JGI IMG/M metagenome (GOLD analysis project Ga0209048, IMG submission 187146) | Freshwater lake sediment microbial communities from the University of Notre Dame, USA, for methane emissions studies - CRP12 CR (SPAdes)... | ecosystem: Environmental > Aquatic >... | reverse complement strand
GAACCTTGAGTCGGGTCTGGCGCGGCCTGATCCGCAGCAGTGAGCATCACCATGTCATCTTCACATTCACAGATCGATCGATTGGAGGCAGTCACCGCGCTGTCGCGGAAGGACGAGCGCACCATCGACGAGGTCGTCCAGGCGATGGGTCGGGCACGCCGCATGCTCTTCATCACGGGCGCGGGAATGTCGGCCGATTCCGGGCTTCCCACTTACCGGGGCCGTGACGGACTTTATCGCGCCCAGCAGACAACCCCTCATGGACTGTCCATCGAGCAGGCTCTCTCCGGACCCATGCTGCGGACGCGGCCCGAGATCACCTGGCACTATCTGCTGGAACTGGAAAAAAGGACACGACACGCCGCCCCGAACCGCGGGCATCAGGTGATCGTGGAGATGGAAGGCTACTTCGACGCTGTCTGGATCCTCACCCAGAATGTGGACGGCCTGCACCAGCGCGCCGGTTCGCAAAACGTGCTCGACGTTCACGGCAGCTTGCACGCGCTGGAATGCACGCGGTGCGGCCACCAGACCACGGCGCCGGACTATTCCAACCTGACCCTGCCCCCCCTCTGCTCGGAATGCGAGGGCCTGGTGCGACCTCAGGTCGTTTTGTACGGAGAAGACCTGCCTTACGACAAGCTCGCGCGCTTGTGGTACGAGTTTGGCAAGGGCTTCGACCTGATCTTCAGCATCGGCACGAGCAGCCTGTTCGAGTACATCGTCGAACCGGTGCGGATGGGACGGGAGATGGGGATCACCACGGTAGAGATCAACCCCGAGGCCACAACCATCTCGTCCGACGTGGATATCAAGATCGGCGCCGGCGCGGCTGCCGCTCTCGATTCGATCTGGGAACGCTACCTGGCCTGCTGGCCCTGGGCCTGATCGCCGGCGTCCGAGACGAGAATCCAAGACGGCCTGGTTCTTGTCTTGCCGCGGCACCGGGCCGTGGTTGATGGCTTGCCGCCTGCTCATCCGCCGGGTGCTTCCCTGCCGGGAGGCTGCGTGCAACTGCCGCGCCGGGGATGTCTATTACCGTGATGTTTCGCGCCCTCAGGGCTGGACTTCGAGCACGAAGTACATGCGCAGGGTCGGCTGGGGCGTTGTGCGGGCATACATGAGACCGAGGAGGAGCCCGGGGGCGACCTGGCGAATTTCATCGCGATTCCGGGCATAGATTCGCGAGGTCCGGCTGTAGTCGAGCACGAGGGTCGGGGCCCCGTCGAGCCAGCTCTGCTCCTGGTAGACCCGGGCGCGGACGATCGGCAGGCCGAAAAAGCGGTTCACGGCGGAAGACTCGGCGGGATCGAAGACCTTTCCCTGCCAGACCAGCCGTGTTCCCCGGGCCATGGCTCCGTTCCGCCGGGTCCCGGGCGCCAGGATGGCGGTCCCCCGCACCCGACCCGGCGGGATACCCGCGAGACTCCCCTGGCGATAGAGCGCATCCAGCTCGGGGCCGCTCATGCGCAGTAATTGATCGACGCTGATCGCCGGCGTCTGGCCCCGCGCGGGAGCGTGCAAGGCCACCCCCATGCAGAGGATAGCGAGCCCCATCGAGGATACGACTCGGACGCACCTTTTCACTCGGCCCGGCGGGATGATCATGGAGGTTACCTTCACGGCGGATTGTGGTGAGAATGCGGAGAGATTCGTATCTCCCGGAATCGGCCGGGGTGTCCTTGCGTCTTGAGTGTATCTTCGGCCGGGCAGGTTGCTGGAGCGCTCACTTGACGGCGCGACCGATCGGTTCGAGCAGCGAGCCCAGCCAGTAGCTGAGCGACGGAAACGCGGTCAGCACGAAGCCGACGACGGGCACTGCGTACGGCAGCAGGTTCGAGAGCAGGGTCTGGTCGAGCTTGAGGCTGTTGGGGGCTTTCCGGGCAACCCGGCTGACGAAGTCGCTTCTCTCGATCTGGATCAGGACCATCAGGGTTGCCAGGACCCCGGCCAGGATGAATACCCAGATCACGATCGACATCAGCTTCAGGGGGTGAAAAGGATACCAGGACACGGCCAGGAGCAAGAGGATCGGCCCGTAGATGAGTTGGGCCGACATGCTGCGCAGAGAATCGGCGAACTGGCTGACGAGGTAGACGATCCGCAGCGCCAGCAGTTGCTCGGCCATCGCCAGCCACTGGCTGGTGGCTGGATCGAGTTCGCCCGCGGTGGCCTCCGTCGGTTCGGGCCCCGGTTTTTCCGCGTCTCCGGCGAGCGACCCGCCGTAAGCCTGTTCCAGCGATCGCCGGGGCCAGGCCAGATCAATCACCGGACCGGTGCAGGCGTCCGAGACACTCTCGAACCGCTCCTGGTCCGTCCGCGGAGCCTGCGCGGCGACCGTCCCGCGGAGTGACTCCCGAACCGGCGGTTGGGCTTCAGCGGTCGTCGCGCCCTGCCCCAGCACGAGGCGGCACTGCTGAAGCGGGATCTCCAGGTCGATGTCATCCTGCAACGACGTGCGCAGGAACCGGCCGAACTTCGCGGCCACTCGCGGGGGTATCCGGTCGAACGCGTCGGCCATCGGCAGCAGGCTGATCTGGCGAAACAGTTGAAAGAGCGACCTCCAGAGCCAGACATAACGCACCTGCGAGTAGAGGAGCAAAAGCAGGTAGCTCATGAAGGCGATCACGACGAGGATGTCGAACCAGGCGCCTTCCGGAGTCGGAATGAACCGGGGCCAGACGACTCCCCAGACGAAGACGACCAGTCCCACCACGGCCGAGAGCACAAGCCAGGCCAGAGGCAGGTTTTTCGAGATCAGGACCGTGACCGGATACTCGAGCAGATCGACGCACAGGCGAAACCGGGCGTTCAGTGTGGGAATGACCCGTCGCCAGGGGGAGTCTCCGGCCATGGAGACCCCCTTCAGCGAGACCAGGTCGGCCCCTCTGCGCAAGAGCGGATAAGCATGCAGCCGCTTGAGCTCGAGGTAGCCCCACCAGAAGATCGCCGCGCCGAGACAGGCCACCGGCACGATCGGCGAGATCCCTCCCAGCAGGTGGGCGCTGCGATCGCGGCCAAGCCAGTCGTTGGGCATCTCGGGACGCAAGAGCGCGAACTGGTAGAGCCGGACGACGATGCAGGCGATTCCCGCCAGCACGGCCGCGAGTGTCATGAGCCTGTACAGGAGGCTCTCGGCGGTGAGCCACCGGTCCGCATGCCTCGGGCCCGCCGACTCCGCGGCAGCAGCCCCGGAGGCCGCACCCCGCGTGCGAAACACCTCGCGGAGACAGACGGCCAGTGGCAGAAGCAGCCAGACCAGCGTGAGTACGCCCATGACCGCGAGTGCATAGACGTCCCAGTTCAACACGAACGAGGCGAAGCGCTCGCCATCGGCCGCGACCAGAGGCGGCAGGGCAATATCCAGCGGCGCCGCCAGCAAGCAGTAAGGGACCGCCAGGGCAACCAACAGCATCGCGATCAGGAAGAGACGCTTGCGTGAGAGGTCGGTGCCGGAGACCTCGAATCGGCTGAGCAAGGGATCAAACCAGCTCGACCGGCTCTCCGCCGGCGACTCCGCGCCGAGAGTGCTGTAGAGGATGACCGCCACAAGCAGGAACGCCAGGAAGGTCCCGAGGCAAAAGAACAGCTTCCAGATCAGCGGAAAATCGTATTCGAATACCAGCGAATGAGTGGACTCGGTCTGGGGATCAAGGCTCACGATCGGGGGAATCAAGGTCTCGGCCCTGGCTCGCAACGACGGTGCACAATGGCTGAGTGACCGGACCTTGAGCGGCCAGACGTTGAACTGCCCCACCTGGTTGATCCAGATTTGCGGCCGGCGGTTGACCGAATCGAAGAACGTCGCCACGAACGGCTTGCCGTAGACCAGGAAGTCCTCGGCCTTGCCGGAATCGACGACCAGCCGATTCGCATGGTTGGGATCGGTCAGACCGTTGAGCAGAACCAGCCCGGCATTGTACCGGCCGACGTCGAACTCGTTGGCGAAGAGCCGCCGTTCGATCGCCCCCTCGAAAGGATACGACCAGACCTGGGCGCGGGCGTCCAGCGGGTAGGATGACACGATGATCGTGCCCCGGAAATCCAGGGTGAACTGGGGATCGGTATAGCGCAGATCGTTGCCCACCAGGATGATCTGCACGTCCGGGCAGTTCTCCCGGATGAGCCGGGTCAGGTAGATCACGTCGAGGATGTCGGTGGCCACGATGCCGACATAACGGATATCTTCGCTGGCGATCGTGGCCAGGATGTTCGAGAGGATCAGGCTGTCGGTGGCGATGGTCATCCTCGGAGAGAGCGCCGGCAACCGGTCGCTCTGGCGGCCCGAAGGCGGATCGAAGGGGATCGTGACACGGTTCCTGGCCGATTCCCCGCCGGCTGCGACGCCGTTTGCCATGCTGGCTCGAACCTGGGCAATCTGAGAAGGAAACGGGATCGAGATGATCTGCTTGGACTGCTCGCTGGTCCCGCTCGTCCCGTAGCTGTTGCCCACCGCGGAGCCGTAACCAGACCCTCCTTCCACGAGCAGCGCGATCTTGCCTGCCGGCAGTGCGGATGCCGAGGGGTCGTGGCGGCCGGCGGGCCTGGCGAGAAAGCGGTAGAGCTCGCCGAGCAAGACCTCATCGGGAATCACGGTCGCGGCATAGGTTACCCGGGCGGGCAAGGAATTGTCTTCGAACGAGGTCTTATCGATGGCGGTGGCCGCGCCGGAGCAAACCCAGAACCGCGCCTCGCGCCGTTGCGGCTGAGCGGCGGTCCAGGTTCGGAGCACCCGCGCCATCGAGTCGGCCGTGCCGGAGAAGGTGGGCGCCAGGATGCGGATAGCCGGTTCCCGATCGGGGGCCTTGGTGTTCCGCTGGAAGTCGAGCGTCCAGGCGATGTTCAGGCTGGTCATCAGGGCCTCCTGCTGGATGCCCCAGGTGGGTGTTTCACCCACCAGGAGAAGCAGCAAGAGCTCCTGAGCAGGGGCCGGTTGATCGGACCTTGGCGCGGTGCGGTCGATCCGGAAGAGGATCGTTCCGGGCTGCCGCTCATGGCGCGCGCCGCGCAGGGCGGTCTGGAGGGCGGCGGGAGGCAAGTTGCTCCCGGAGACCGATCGAGGAGCGTTGGGCGCGGGACCGGAGCCGGGAGGGGGTCCTGAGGGAGGTGGCGGCGGAGCACTGCCGGGGCGGGCGGGCGAGCCGGAGTCGAGCCAGGGAAATCGAAACCGGTCCAGGGTGTAGCCTTCCGACTCGATGGCGCGCTGGATCGCCTCGGTCGCCATGTCGAAGTCGTAACCCAGGCGGGAGTCGATGGGGTCGGAGAGCGAGGCGATCAGAGTAGTGACGCGGTACCCGCCCAGCGCAGCGGCGAGTTCCTCGAGCGAGCCCGGGGCCGATTCGAGGTTGAGGAAACGCTGCAGCGGCTCGAGTGCCTCGAGTGCGTCGGTAGCGTCGGCCCGGGGCGGTGGGCCGGAGAGGGCCCCGGGCGCTTCAGCAGCCTTCGGTGCGCCGTCGGGTGAGGACGGCGCCCCTCCGGGACGCGACGACAGGTTGTACGCCCCCACCGTCGCCGCCAGGATCAGAACCAGGGCAAGCACCGGAGTCTGACCGCGCGCGGTAAGGGACGTGCTCAGGTCGTTGGATTGAGGATCGGCCATCGTGAAGCGGATCATGCTCCGGGCCGCGCGGCCCGTCTGGTCGGGGATCGGTCAGAGGCGCGCTCGCAAGAAGGCCAGCGTAGCATGAGGCCATGGCCGCGTCGAGGCACGATGAGAGGGGCCCGTCGATCTTGACCGGCGACTTCTTGCGGCCTTTGATCTGGCCGGAGGGGGCGGTCGGGGTGGCCGGAATCGAAAACGAGGGCCGCTCGAATTTTCGTAAAGCTATTGGCACTCAGGCGTGTTGTTCACGAAATCGACGTATTGGCCAGCCAGTCGGGTTGACAGCCTCGGACGCTCGCGGTTAAATCGCCAGAGTCATGGGGGAGGAGACCCAAGCAGAGCGAGCCCGTGAGTGATCAATGGGGCTCCAGATCGAAGGACCGACAGGCACGCCGGTGCACGCTTCCTGCCGATCCCGGCATGGGATTCTCCACCGCTGGCCAAGATTCAAACAGACGAAAGTCCAGGTAGCTCCACGGAAGTTACAGGCGTATCAAGGATGACGCGGCCGCGGCGGGGGACTCACCGGTTCACGGACGAACCGGTCCCCGCACTTTTGGTGGCCGGGGGCCACCCCACTTCAGGCGAAGCCGTGATTCCCGGCGGCCGTCCTTGCGATCATCCCGCGTAGCCTCGTGACGTTCGACCGCGAGACTGTTCGATCTCGGTTTCGAGCATGAACAGCGCGGATCGTCTCGGCCTTCGATGCCCGGGATTGAGGATAGCCGAGAAGGGACCGGTCCATGGGTGCGGAAATCAAGAACCCGGTCACGACGAGGCTCGCACCACACCGCCAGTACGTTCCCGCCGAGGCAAGGGCGGCGGTCGGACCTTACGGGTTTCGAAGCGAATGGGGGCTGTACCCGGGCGAACCCGAAGCGTGCCGCCGCCAGGTGCTGCCGTTCCTCCGATCGATGGTCCAGCTCGGGGTGCTGGTGGCCCTTTTCAAACGGTATCAGATCGAGGGCCGAGCATTTCTGGCCCTGGCGACTCTGGCGCTTGCCGCCCTGCCGGTTCATTACCTGGCACCGTATCGCTGGAAGAAGCCGTTCTTCCTGGCCGTGTCGGTCGTCGGCCTGTTCTGGGTGTTCGGCACCGAGGTGGCCGCGCTCGTCCTGGGGCTGGCCGCCCTGCTGATCGGGATCTGTTTCCTGCCTGTCTCCTGGGGCGCCCGCGCCGCCAGCCTTGCCCTGCTGGCCGCGGCGCTTGCCGCTGCGCGCGGTCTATCGCTCGTCGCCGCGGTCCCGGCCACCGTCTGGCCGGTTCTGGCAACGATGTTCATGTTTCGGCTTCTGATTTACTTGTATGAGATCAAGCATGCACGGGCTCCCGAGACACTGATCGACACGGTCGGATATTTCTTCCTGCTGCCGAACTTCTGCTTCATGCATTTTCCGGTCGTCGATTACCGCGCGCTGCAGCGCGGTTACTTTGCCGACGACGTCCATGCCATCCAGCGGCGCGGCCTGCAGATGATGTTCCGCGGGACAGTTCAGTTGCTCTGCTACCGGCTGATCTACCACGAGCTGTTGATTCCCGCGGCCGAAGTTCACGGACCGGCGAGCCTGGCGGGTTATCTCGTCTGCAACTACCTGCTTTACCTGAGGGTCTCGGGTCAGTTCCACATGGCGTGCGGGATGCTTCACCTCTTCGGCTACCAGCTTCCCGAGACCCACCACTGGTATTTGCTGGCGACCGGATTCACCGACTACTGGCGACGGATCAACATTTACTGGAAAGATTTCATGGTCCGTCTCTTCTTCAATCCGGTGGTGTTCCGGCTCAAGCGGTGGCCCCAGCCGGCCGCTCTCGCGGTGGCGACGGTGACGGTCTTCCTGGCCACCTGGGCGCTGCACGCCTACCAGTCGTTCTGGCTCCGAGGATCCTGGGGCCTCTCGGCGCCGGACGCGCTCTTCTGGAGCGTGCTGGGCGTGCTGGTTCTTGTCAACGTCCAGCTCGATGCTCGCCGCGGCCGCAACAGTCCCGCCGCCAGAAGCAGGGCCCGAGGTTCGGACGCCGCGACAAGGCGAATCGAACTGCGCCCGCTGGCGATCCGCGGCCTCAAGACGGCGGCCACCTTCACGACCATCGCCCTGCTCTGGTCGCTCTGGTCGAGCCCCAGCCTGGCGGCTTGGCTGGACCTGATGCATCGTGGACTTTCTGGGGTCTGACAAGGAGCCGGATCGCGATGGCGACAAACCCAGCGACCTCGGTGGCATCGGCCCGGCTCGCCATGCTTCAATGCCTGGTGCTGCTGGCAGTGGCCGCCGTACCCTGGCCCGAGAGGTGGGCCGCGTTCCGCTCGGTGCTCGCCTCGGCCCGCTCTCCCGAGCTGAACCGGGCCGAGCGCGACGTGCACGCCGCCGGGTATTACGAGGGCTTGATCGGCGGCGGCGACGGGCCCGAGGGAGCGCGCGGCGAGCTGGCACTCCGCTTGATGGGCAAACCCAACGGCTGGGTCCGGTTCAACGACGCCGACGTGTCGCGCCTGATGCCCGGCGACTTCCTTCAGTTCGAGCTCGTGCCGGGCGTGCACCGGATCCTCTTCGGCCAGCCGTTCGTCACCAACTCTCACGGCATGCACAGCGCGGAGGTCTCGCTCGAGAAGCCGCCTGGTACGTTCCGGATCGCCGTGCTCGGGGCATCGCTGGACATGGGCTGGGGCGTGACCTATCAGGAGACTTACAGCCACCAGCTCGAGGAATGGCTCAACGTGCACGGCCGGCGCCGGGGCATGGATTCGGGGCGGCGCTACGAGGTGCTCAATTTCGCGGTCGCCGCCTACAGCCCGCTGCAGCGACTCGAGACGCTGCGCCGCAAGGCCCTGGCGTTTCACCCGGACCTGGTGATCTACTCGGCAACCATGCTGGACCTCCGGCTGATGGAAATCCATCTCTGCGATGCTCTCAGAACCAGGACCGATCTGACCTATGATTTCGTCAAGGCCACGGTCGACGAGGCCGGGGTCAGCCGCGACCAGTTGCAGGTCGAGGGCGAGGGAAAGCTGGTCTTCAAGGATCAGATCAAGACCCGAATGCGGCCTCACTACTGGCAGCTCTACGACGCGACGCTCGGCGAGCTGGCCGGGACGTGCCGGTCCGCGGGAGTACCGGTGGTGATCGTGATCATTCCCCGCGTCGGCAAGGCGGATGCGCCCCCGGCTCGGGCCGAGCCGGTTGCCCGGTTGAAGGCGATCGCCGGCCATCATGCTTTGCCGGTCTACGACCTGAGTGATACTTTTGACCGATACGACCCGGCGAGTCTCGAGATCGCCGCCTGGGATGATCACCCCAACGCCCTGGGGCACCGGCGCCTCTTCCTGGCGCTGGCCCGTTCCCTGGTGAAGGACGAGCCGCGCTATCGATTGCTTTTCCCCGCTGCGCGATCGAGCGGCAAGGACGCCGGCAAGACGGTCTTCACGCCCACCGGCGCGAGCGCTGAGCCGGCCGCGGCGGAAGTCAGGATGGAGTCGGAATGAGAACGCAATGGACGGCGCTCTTGGCAAACCCACTCCTTTCCCCGGCTCCGGGAATCGAGCCGGACTGTTACGGGACGATGCCCATGAATGGACCCCATCTGAGCCGGCTGCTGGACGCGGCTGCCGCACGGCGGCCCGATCATACGGCTGTCGTTGACGAGCACGGCCGGACGTTGTCGTTTGCCGAGCTGGGGCACGGCGCCGAGCGCCTGGCGACCCGCCTGGCCCGCTGGGGCGCGGGCCGCGGCGACCGGGTGGGCCTGTGGCTTCCCAAGAGCCTGGAGGCCGTCACGGCCATTCACGGCATTCTCCGCTCCGGGGCTGCTTACGTGCCCGTTGATCCCACCGGGCCCGCGGTGCGCGCCGCCGGCATCTTCGCGGCCGGCGGCGTCAAGGCAGTCGTCGTCGCCAGCTCCCTCGCCGCCGCGCTGAAAGACGCCTGGAGGGGCCTCGGCCCCCTGCCCCGGCTGATCCTGGTGAATGTGGAGGGAACAGAAACGCCGGACGCCGGATCGCCACGGCCCGACGGCACCCCGACCGCGGAGAATGCCGCGGGCGATGCGCACTGGGCCGAGATCATGGCCGACGACGCGCCTTCGCCCCTGGATCCCTGGAGGGATCCGGATGACCTTGCCTACATCCTCTTCACCTCGGGCTCGACGGGCCAGCCCAAGGGGGTGATGCTGTCGCATGCCAATGCCTTCACGTTCCTGGACTGGTGTCAGGAAACGCTCGGCCCCTGGGCCCGGGACGATCGCTTCTCATCCCATGCCCCGTTCCATTTCGACCTGTCGGTCTTCGACCTCTTCGTCTCCTGCCGCAACGCGGCGACACTGGTCCTGATCGGCGAGAGCCTGGCCAGGGAACCTGGACTGCTCGGCGAATTCCTGGCGGAGCGGCAAGTCAGCGTCTGGTACTCGGCCCCTTCGATTCTTGCGCTGCTCACGCAGCACGGCCGCCTGGACCGTCCGGGCCTGGCTGCGCCTCGCCTGGTGCTCTTCGCCGGCGAGGTCTTCCCGGTCGGCCCGCTGCGCAGGCTGAGGCAGCTCTGGCCCGAGGCACGGATCTGGAACCTGTATGGTCCGACCGAGACCAACGTCTGCACGGCGCAGCCCATTCCGGCCGTCATCCCCGACGACCGGACAGCGCCCTATCCGATCGGGACGGCCTGTCCTCCGCTGCGGGGCCGGGTCGTGGACGAGGAGGGCCAGGACGTGCCCGCCGGTTCGCTCGGTGAGCTGGTGATCGCGGGACCAGGAGTCATGCGCGGCTACTTCGGCCAGCCGGAGCTCACGGCCCGCGCCTGCTTCACCGATACGGAAGGGTCGCGCTGGTATCGCACCGGCGACCTCGTCGTCGATGACGGCACCGGCTGCTACCACTTTCACGGACGCCGCGACCGGATGGTCAAGAAGCGCGGCTACAGGATCGAGCTGGGAGAGATCGAATCGGCCCTCTACCGGCATGATGGCGTGCACCGTGCGGCCGTGGTGGCCCGGACCGACGAATCGGGCGTCTCGATCACCGCGTTCGTGGCCCTCGAGCCCGACGCAAAACGCTCGATCATCGCCATGAAGCGGCATTGCACGGTCAACCTGCCGCATTACATGGTTCCGGACACGATCACTTTCGTGAACAGCCTTCCCGCGACCTCGACCGACAAGGTCGATTACCAGCGGCTGGGGTCCATGGCTGCGGACCAGGGACAAGGACCATGA
>Ga0209048_10006641_pt1 | contig 10799 bp, 10 predicted proteins | sample FrelakmetCRP12CR_FD_187146 | JGI IMG/M metagenome (GOLD analysis project Ga0209048, IMG submission 187146) | Freshwater lake sediment microbial communities from the University of Notre Dame, USA, for methane emissions studies - CRP12 CR (SPAdes)... | ecosystem: Environmental > Aquatic >... | reverse complement strand
AGGTTCGACCTTCAGCGGCTGGAGCGGGGGCAGCGGCTCGGCCGCGGGGTGCAGCGGGGCGGGGGCCTGTGCGTTCAACATTAGCCAGGCTTCGAGTATCGGATCGATCTTTATCCAGAAAAGCTCGATTTATTTGCCTTTAATCCTTCGCCCTTGAGATAATTTTCAAGGTTTATTTAGGGTAAAATGAGCCCAGAAAAATATCTATTGCCGGGAGGAAGAAAAGATTCTTTACGTTTCGGATTGACATAAGCATAAATAATACGCACAATGTACATATGAATCAGTTAAGGTTCGAGTGGGACAAAGAGAAGGAAAGGATCAATATCAGAAAGCATGGTATTTCCTTTGAGGAAGCACGCATGGTCTTTTACGACGAAAAGGCTATTCAATTCTTTGATCCAGACCATTCAGAGGATGAAGACCGTTTTCTCCTGCTGGGGATAAGTTTTAAATTGCGGATTCTCATCGTTTGTCACTGTTTTCGAGAAAGCGAAACAGTCATTCGACTTTTCTCGGCACGGAAAGCAGACCGAGAGGAAGAACAGGAATATTGGAGGCGAAGAAGATGAAAGAGCACTACGATTTTTCCAAAATGAAAGGGCGTAAAAACCCCTATATCAAATACTTGAAGCAACCGGTGACTATGCGGTTAGACCGTGAAACCGTTGCCTATTTCAAATCGATTGCGGAGGAAACGGGCATTCCTTATCAAAGCTTGATCAATTTCTACCTCCGCGATTGCGCAGTACACCGTCGCAAATTGCAAATGAAGTGGGCCGTTTGATTTGATTATGAATTCAAAACCGATTTCCATCGGAGTGATCCATTCCCCCTACCGGACCAAAGAGGCCGCCCCGATTCAGGGTATTTTCTCTCCGGGCGGCCTCGGGCAGGTGGAGGTTTTTTCAGAGTATGCGGAGGGACTGAAAGATATTGAAACCTTTTCCCATATTATCCTCCTCTATCAGTTCGACCGGGCCGGTGAAATCAGGCTGGTGAGACCGACCTTTCTGGACGATGTACCGCACGGGATTTTTGCCTCCCGGCACCCCTGCCGTCCCAGCGGAATTGGCCTGACCATCGTCAGGCTCCTGGGGCGATCAGAGAATATCCTCGAGGTCAGCGGGATCGACGTCCTGGATGGGACTCCCCTGATCGATATTAAACCGTATATTCCACGATTTGACTGCTTCCCGGAAGCTACCGAAGGGTGGCTGGCTTCAAAAGCGGAACGATCAAAACCGCCGGGAAGGGAATAAGCAGGGTCCGGCCCCCCCACCACGCCTTTCGTTGCTTATAAATTCGAAAGAGGATGTCCTACTTACCTCTTTAAGCCCCAAAACGAGACCCTTCGGTTCGGGATCTGGAAGCCTGACGTCTGCCGATCCTGGATCACCCTGGGGTTGAAAAGGGGAAAGGGATGCCTTATATTGCTTTCATAACGATTGGAAGGAAGTTTGCGTGGATATTAACCCAAACTGCAGGATTGATTATGGAAGAAAAAAAACCTTATGAGATAAATGCCGGTGGGGCCAATCAAAAAATTCCCAATCAAAAGGAACTGGAAAGGGAATTGTCAGACTATCTGTCCAAGAAATACGGCGATCGGGTAAAGGTGATAACCCCCTTCGTCTTTCCCAAGGGAGAACCGGACGGAACGGACCAGCGAAACACTGAAAATGAGTCTACATCCTCCAAGCTCCATTTTGATCTGAAACCCGAGGAACTGGAGGCCTACCTGGACGAATACGTGATCTGCCAGGACGAAGCCAAGGCGGTCTTGGCCACCAAGATCTGTACCCATTTCAACCGGATCAAGTACTGGGAAAAACGGGGGACCCATCCGGGGGTGGAGCCGGTGGGCCTGATCAAAAATAATATCATCATGATCGGTCCGACCGGGGTGGGGAAGACCTATCTCATCAAGTTAATCGCCAAGAAACTGGGCGTGCCCTTCGTCAAAGGGGATGCCACCAAATTCAGCGAGACCGGCTATGTGGGCGGAGATGTAGAGGACCTGGTCCGCGACCTGGTCTATGAGGCCAATGAGGATATCGAGCTGGCCCAGTACGGCATTATTTATATCGATGAAGTCGATAAAATCGCCTCCAGCCATAACCTGATCGGGCCGGACGTTTCCCGGACCGGGGTCCAGCGGGCGTTGCTCAAGCCCATGGAAGAGGCGGAGATCGACTTGCGCGTTCCTCATGACCCCATCTCCCAGCTCCAGGCCATCGAGCGTTTCCGGAAAACGGGGAAAAAGGAAAAACGCACCGTCAACACCAAGCATATCCTGTTTATCGTCAGCGGGGCCTTCAACCACCTGGACGAGATTATCCGCAAGCGGATGCAGGATAAGGGGTTAGGCTTCGGGGCCAGGATCAGGTCCAAGGAACTGACCGAAAACTTCCAGAAGCAGGTCAAATCGGAAGATTTGATCGCCTTTGGGTTCGAATCGGAGTTTGTAGGGCGTCTCCCGGTGGCGGTGGTCCTGGAATCCCTGACCGTGGACGACCTGTATCAAATTCTGCGAAATCCCAATAATCCCATAATTCGCAGCAAGAAAGCGGATTTTAAGGCCTACGGGATAGACGTTTTGTTTGAAGATGAGGCCTTGAAGCTGCTGGCCGAAAAAGCCCATGAGGAAAAAACCGGGGCTCGGGGACTGGTCAGCGCCGGGGAAAAGGCGCTTTTGAAATTCGAGAAACGGTTCCCCTCCACCGACCACAAGCAGTTGCTGGTCACGAGAGCCCTGGTGGAAAACCCGGCAAGGGAATTGGAGCGGCTGCTGGCCGAACCGGAAGACCCGGCGGATCGGGAACGCTTTCAACTGGCCTGGGACCAGGAACGGGCGGCGTTGGTGGAACGCATTCGGGAACGGGCCCAGGAATTGGGCGGGAAATTTGACACCGTCATGACCGACGCCCGCCTGGCCTTAATCGCCGATCGCCATTTGGAATTGGGGTTGGATCTGCCCCAGGCCTTTGAAGAGGTCTGGCTGATGATCCAGCAGGTGCGGGAATACGAGCTCCGTTTTTTTGAACGGTTCAATATCAGCCTCAAATTCTCGGAGGATGGGATTGATACCGTTCTGGCCAAAGCGCTGAAGGCCCAGGTCAGCGTCTGGTCCATTTGCGAAAATTTCTCCAAAGGTTTTGAATACGGGTTTAAACTGGTCCAGGAAAAAACCGGTCTAAACCGGTTCCTGATCAACCCGGAGGCCATTGAAAACACGGAAGCCTATATTCAAAAATTGCTCCAGACCTATTTTCCCGCGGGAACGGGTCCCGAAGCTGAAAAACTGAATACGAGGTAATCCGGCCAAATTTCAAAAAAATCCCTGGTCGAGAAGTCCTATGATCGGCATATCCAAGCTCTATTTGGGCACGGTAGAACCTTCGGACGCCCTGCGCTACGGCAGGCATTCCAAAGATCTCCCTTCCCACCTGCTCCAGTTTTCCGCAGACAAGAAGCCGGTGGTGGTCTGGAACATGACCCGCCAGTGCAATCTGAAATGTGTCCACTGCTATGCCCAGGCCAAGGTGACTCCTAACGAAAACGAGCTCAGCACCGCGGAAGGGAAGAACCTGATCGACGACCTCAGTCAGTTCGGCGCCCCGGTGATCCTTTTTTCCGGCGGAGAGCCGGTGATGCGCCCGGACTTGCCGGAACTGGCCCAGTATGCCATTTCCAGGGGGATGCGGGCGGTGATCTCCAGCAACGGGACCCTGATCAGCAAGGAGAAGGCCCGGATCTTCAAGGACATCGGCTTGTCCTACGTAGGGATCAGCCTGGACGGGCTGAAGGAAGTCAACGACCGCTTCCGGGGGGTGCCGGGGGCCTTTGCCCAGGCCCTGGAAGGGATCCGCAATTGCCGGGAGGCCGGGATCAAAGTCGGGCTGCGCTTCACCATCAACAAAATGAACGCCGACCAGGTGGGGCCCATCTTCGACCTGCTGCGGGACGAACACATTCCCCGGGTCTGCTTTTATCACTTGGTGTACGCCGGCCGCGGTTCCCAGCTCATAGAAGAAGACCTGGACCACGCCGAGACCCGGCGGGTGGTGGACCTGATCGCGGACCGGACCAAAGAATTGTTCGACCAGGGACTGGAAAAGGAAGTGCTCACCGTAGACAACCATGCCGACGGCCCCTACCTCTACCTGCGTCTGTTGAAAGAGGCCTCCCCCCGGGCCCCGGAAGTGCTGGAGCTGCTGCAGATGAACGAGGGAAACAGTTCCGGACGGGGGATCGGCTGCGTGAGCTGGGACGGACAGGTCCACGCCGACCAGTTCTGGCGCCATTGTTCCTTCGGGAATGCACGGCAGCGCCCCTTCAGCGAGATCTGGCAGGATCTCTCCAATCCCCTGATGGCCCGGCTGAAAGAAAAGAAAAAATACGTCACCGGGCGCTGCGCGAAATGCCGCTGGCTGGATATTTGCGGAGGGAACTTCCGAGTCCGGGCCGAGGCCTTTACCGGGGACCTCTGGGCCCCGGACCCGGCCTGCTACCTGACGGATGAGGAGATCGGGGCATCCGCCTGATACCGACGCCTGGCCGAAAATTCGAAAAAAGTCCCCCGAGTTGTCATTGCGAGGAGTAAAACGACGAAGCAATCCCCAAAAATCAGATAGTGGCCACGGTAGGGAGTGCTTCCCCCGGATCAAGTTCTGGGTCCCCTGACGGGTTTTTCGACTTTTTGCCAACTCATCGAATTGGTTAGTATTACCACCACAGACCTGGATCAAAAAATCACCCTTGGACGTGCCGATTTTTATGACGGTAAATCCGGATTTTTGGTGTATAAGGGAAGGGGGATGGACTTCGTTAAAAAAACAATTTTGTTGTTTCTGGTGTTCATTTTTTCATCCGGACTTTTTCCTGAAAAATCGGAAAGCGGACAGTATCCCCTTTGGGAGGCCGCCGTGGGGTTGGTGGGCTTCAGCTTTCCCGACTACCGGGGATCGGACGAAACCCGATTCTATGCCCTGCCCTTTCCCTACTTTATTTACCGGGGCGACGTGCTCAAGGTGGATAGGGATCGGGTGCGGGGCCTGTTTTTCCGGAGGTCGTGGCTGGAGCTGGACCTGAGCCTGGGCGGATCGGTCCCGGTGGACAGCAGCCGCAATGACGCCCGGAAAGGGATGCCCAATCTGTCTCCCGTGGCGGAGCTTGGGCCCTCGCTGGAGCTGATCCTGGGGGAGAAAAAGGGGGATTACAAGACAACGGTGACCTTGCCCTTCCGTTTAGCCGGGGCGATCGACTTCCCGCAGGTCTACGGCATCGGCTGGGTTTTCACGCCGCGGCTGAATATCGACAAGTTCAACATCTGCGGCTGGAGCGGTTTCAACCTGGGGATGTCTTTCGGGCCGGTTTTCGGCAGCGACGCCTATCATGATTATTTTTATTCCGTCAAGTCCGCCTACGCCACTCCCTCCCGTCCGGCCTATTCGGCCCAGGGGGGGTATGGAGGCACCCAGCTTTCCGTCGGGCTGAGCAAATACTACAAAAAGTTCTGGGTGAGCCTCTTCGCCCGCTGGGACCAACTGGACGGGGCGGTTTTTGCCGACAGCCCCCTGTATAAGAAAAACAGCTCGTTGATTACCGGATTGGCCTTCACCTGGATTTTCGCCGAGTCGGATAAGATGGTGGAGGCGGATAAGTAAGGTTTGACCCGGAGAAGATTTTGCGACCGCCGATTTTCGGAAGGAGCGGGAGGAGATAAACTCCTCTTTTTTAAGGTGAACGAAAGGGAAGATGACTGAAAAATCCTCAAGACCTCTGATCGCCATCACCATGGGCGACCCGGCCGGGGTCGGGCCGGAGATCATCCTCAAGGCCCTGGCCTCCGGGGGGCTTCCGAAAAAGCCCGTCTATGTGGTCATCGGCGACCGGGGGGTACTGGAAAAAACCGGCCGCCGCCTGGGGGCGGGTCGTCCTCTGACCTCCATAAGATCGATCGAGGAGACGGTCGGCCGGGAAGAGGGTTTTTTTATTTTTGAGGCCTCCCGATTGCCGGCCGACCAGGTCAAACCCGGGCGCCCAGACGAACGCTGGGGGAAGGCCGCTCTATCCTGCCTCCGGACGGGGGCGCAGTGGGCCCTGGAAAATCAGGTCCAGGCCTTGGTGACCGGCCCGATCAGCAAGGAAGTGATACAGCGGACCGAACCCGGATTTACCGGCCACACCGAATTCTTCGCCGCGCTGTCCAAGACCCGGCGGTTCGGCATGATGCTGGCCGGCAAACGGCTGAAGGTCAGCCTGGTGACCATCCACTGTTCTATGAGAGAAACCCTCCGGCGGCTGAAGCCCGAAGCGATTTTGGAAACCATCGAGCTGACCCACCGGACCCTGACCCGGTGGTTCGGCCTCGCGGACCCCGCCATCGCAGTGGCCGGCCTTAACCCCCATGCCGGAGAAAGGGGCGCTTTCGGGACCGAAGAAGAAACGATTATCGCCCCGGCGGTCCAAAAGGCATCCGAGGAAGGCCTCCGGGTTTCGGGACCCCACCCTCCGGATACGCTTTTTTACTGGGCGGCCAGGGGACGCTATGACGCCGTAGTGGCCCTGTACCACGACCAGGGGCTGATACCGCTCAAACTGCTGCACTTCGACAACGCCGTGAACCTGACTATGGGCCTGCCGTTCATTCGGACCTCGGTGGACCACGGCACGGCCTTTGATATCGCCGGTCGAGGAACGGCCAATCCGGACAGTCTGCTCGCGGCCCTTCACCTGGCCGCCGATTTTATCCGCAGGAAACCCCCATGGCCTTAACCGAGATTTTTGTCAAAGGGGCCCGGGAACACAACCTGAAGAATATCGACGTGGCCATCCCCCGGGAGAAACTGGTGGTGATTACCGGCCTTTCCGGTTCAGGCAAGTCGACCCTGGCTTTCGATACCATTTACGCGGAGGGCCAACGGCGCTACGTGGAATCTCTGTCCGCCTATGCCCGCCAGTTTCTGGAGCAGATGGACAAGCCGGATGTGGATTTTATTGAAGGGCTTTCCCCGGCCATCTCCATCGAGCAGAAAACCACCAGCAAGAACCCCCGCTCCACCGTGGGAACCATCACCGAAATCTATGATTACTTGCGGGTCCTCTTTGCCCGGATCGGCGAGCCCTTCTGTTACCAGTGCGGCCAGAAGATCGCTTCTCAATCGGTGCAGGAAATCGTGGACCAGTTGCTGGCCCTGCCGGAGGGAGCGCGCCTGCAATTGTTGGCCCCCCTGGTGACCGGGCGGAAGGGAGAACATCAGCGCCTTTTTGACCAGCTCAAGAAAGAGGGGTTTGTTCGGGTCCGGGTCAACGGAGAATTCCGGGAACTGGAAGAGGAAATCCGGCTGGACAAAAAAAAGAAGCACACCATCGAGGCGGTGGTGGATCGCCTGATCGTCAAGCCGGGACTCAAGTCCCGTTTGACTGACTCGGTGGAGCTGGCCTTGAAGCTCTCCCAGGGGTTTCTCCGGGTGGTCGGCGGTGACGGTTCGGAGAGCCTGTTCAGCGAACGTTTTTCCTGTGACCGCTGCGACCTCAGCCTCCCGGAACTTACTCCGCAACTGTTCTCTTTTAATAACCCTCAGGGGGCCTGCCCGAACTGCGACGGGCTGGGAACCAAGATGTATTTCGACCCGGAGCTGATTGTTCCCAACCCAACCCTTTCCCTGCGCGAAGGGGCCATCCTGCCCTGGGAGAATCGAAGCTCCCTCTATTTCCAGCAGACCCTGGAAGCCCTGATGAATCATTACCACTTCGATCTGTATACCCGCTTCAAGGACCTGCCCTCGCGGGTCCAGGAGGTACTCCTTCACGGATCGGGAAACGAAGTCGTTCGCTTTCATTTTGAGAAGGAGGGGAGACGCCATTTCTTCGAGCGTCCTTTTGAAGGGGTCATCCCCAATCTGGACCGGCGCTATCGGGAAACGGATTCGGCCTTTATCCGGGAAGAGCTGGAACGCTTTATGAATGTCCGTCCCTGTCCCAGTTGCGGCGGGGCCCGGTTGAAAAGGGAGAGCCTGGCCGTAAAAATATCCGGGTTGAACCTCTATCAAGTGACCCGGCTGTCGGTGAAGGAAGCCCGGAAATGGTTTAACCATCTGGAACTCACCCCCCGTCAAGGGCAGATCGCCCGCCGGTTGCTAAAGGAGATCCTGGACCGTCTTGAATTCCTGGTCAACGTGGGGTTGGATTACCTGTCCCTGGACCGGTCCTCGGCGACCCTTTCCGGGGGAGAAGGCCAACGCATCCGTTTGGCCACTCAAATCGGCTCCCGGTTAATGGGCGTCCTGTATATCCTGGATGAACCCAGCATCGGGCTGCACCAACGGGATAACCTCCGGTTGCTGGAAACGCTGAAAACCTTGCGGGATTTGGGCAATACCGTCCTGGTGGTGGAGCATGACGCCGAAACCATCCGGGCGGCAGACTATGTGATCGACATGGGTCCGGGGGCCGGGGAGCAGGGAGGAGAAGTCGTTTTCAGCGGTCCACCGGAACAACTGATCCGACACGCCGAGTCATTGACCGGGAAGTACCTCTCCGGGCGACTCCGGATTGAAATACCCGCTGGCCGGCGCCAGGGAAACAATGGCCGGATCCAACTCCGGGGGGCTTCCGAAAATAACTTAAAAAATATCAAGGTTTCGATCCCCCTGGGCGTCCTGACCTGTGTCACCGGCGTTTCCGGGTCCGGAAAGAGTACGCTGATTATTGACACTCTTTACCGGCTGATGGCCCAACGGCTCTACCGGGCCAAAGAGCGGGCCGGAAAGGTGGATCGCGTTATCGGGGTCGAATTGATCGATAAGGTCATCAACATTGACCAGTCCCCCATAGGCCGGACCCCCAGGTCCAACCCGGCCACGTACACCGGTTTATTCACTTTCATCCGGGACCTGTTTGCCCGCACCCCGGAAGCCCGGGCCCGGGGGTATAAGCCGGGCCGGTTCAGCTTTAATGTCCGGGGCGGGCGCTGTCCGGCCTGCAACGGCGACGGCTTGATGAAAATCGAGATGCATTTCCTGCCGGATGTGTATGTGACCTGCGAGGTCTGCCAGGGAAGTCGTTATAATCGGGATACCTTGGAAATCCAGTACAAGGGCCGGGATATCGCCCGGGTACTGGAAATGACCGTGGATCAGGCCGTGGGTTTTTTTGAGGCGATCCCGGCGGTCCGGGAAAAACTGGAGACCCTCAGCCAGGTCGGCCTGGGGTATATCCGGTTGGGCCAGGCGGCCACCACCCTTTCGGGCGGGGAGGCCCAACGGATCAAGCTGTCCCGGGAACTGAGCAAGCGCCATACGGGACGGACCCTTTATATCCTGGATGAGCCGACCACGGGCTTGCATTTTGCCGATGTGCAAAAATTGCTGGAGGTTTTGAAACGTCTGGTGGATCTGGGCAATACGGTGGTCGTCATTGAACATAATTTAGACGTCATCAAGACCGCCGATTATATTATCGACCTTGGGCCGGAAGGGGGCGATGCCGGAGGGGAGGTCATCGGGTGCGGGACCCCCGAAGAACTGGCGGCCCTGCCCCAATCCTTTACCGGGCAGTTTTTAAAGAAGGTGCTTGGAAATCCAGGGCTTGTCGTTTAGCCCTGGATTCCGGCCGGACCGGGTATGTTGGCTTAACCGGTAGGCCAAACGGTCCAGCTTTACCGTGAAGTCAATATGATGGACCAGGAAGCCCTCGGGCAGATGCAGTTGAGCGGGGGAAAAGTTCAAAATCCCGTAGATCGGGACCTCGACCACCCGGTTGACGACTTCCTGGGCCTTGGAGGCCGGGGTGGCGATCACGGCAACTTCCACTTCTTTTTCCAGAGACTCTTTTTTTAAAGCGCTCATGGGCGCGATGACCACACCGCCCGGTAAAAGGCGGCCTACTTTTTCGGGGTCCGCATCAAAGGCGGCCACAAACCGATAGCCCTGCTTGAGGAAATTGGAGTGGGCGATCAAGGCGCATCCTAAATTCCCCATTCCGATAATGGCCAGGTTCCATTCCTTGTTTAACCCTAAGATCCTCCTGATTTCAAACAGCAGTTCTCTGACAAAATAGCCTACGCCCCGAACGCCGAATTCTCCAAAATAAGCCAGATCTTTACGAATTTGAGCCGAATTGACCTCACAGTACTCGGCCAACTTTTCCGAAGAGATGACTTTAGTATTCTGGGCGTCCAACTCCTCCAGCGCCCGGGTGTACCGTGAAAGACGGGTAATGGCCGCCGCTGGAATCCTGGAAGATTTCATCGGCTGATCCCTTTTGGGTTATGTGAATAGTGGCACATGAATTGACCTAAAAAAAAGGGGTTATTGGGTATTGGCCAATAACCCCCTATACAGTGTAGGGGCAATTCATGAATCGCCCCTACAAAACAGAAAGGTTACATGGGGAGGCCAATCATCTTGGCGATCGGCGTCGACATCGGGTACGCATAGAGCAGGATCAGGGCCACGACCAGGGCGTAAATAGCCAGAGACTCGATCATAGCCAGACCGATCAGCATGGTCACGGTGATCTTTCCGGAGGCTTCCGGGTTCCGGGCCACGCCTTCCACGGCGCCCCTGAGCCCGAGACCTTGGCCGATACCTGTTCCCAGGGCGGCGATCCCAATCGCCAAACCGGCTGCCAGGACAACGCCGAAATAGACGTTCAACCCGGCGGCGGCTACCTGCGGATTAGCCTCGGCAAAGGCTACGGCCACCATGCTCAGCAGAGCGATGGCGGTTAACACGACAACTTTTCTTGCCATAAAAATATCCTCCTTTCTATAAGATATGCCTTCTTCCTTT
>Ga0209048_10006640_pt1 | contig 10800 bp, 9 predicted proteins | sample FrelakmetCRP12CR_FD_187146 | JGI IMG/M metagenome (GOLD analysis project Ga0209048, IMG submission 187146) | Freshwater lake sediment microbial communities from the University of Notre Dame, USA, for methane emissions studies - CRP12 CR (SPAdes)... | ecosystem: Environmental > Aquatic >... | reverse complement strand
AGGAATCGGTCTGGCGACAGTACAGCGGATTATCAACCGTCACGGCGGTCAGGTCTGGGCAGAAGCCGAAGTAGGAAAAGGAGCAACGTTTTATTTCACGCTTGGCGGATAGTATATGGCGAATGGCAAATGGCAGATATAGTAAACTATTAGCCATAAGCCTAGCTGGGAGGAAAGATGAGTATGAGGATTGGTGTGAAGATGGGTTTTAGCGAGGAGAGGCTGGAGAGCCTTGTGTTTGGAGCGCTACTTCATGACATTGGCAAGATCGGGATCCGGGATGAAGTACTCCAGAAAAAGGGCCCATTGACACCGGAAGAGTATCAGTATGTACAGCAGCATCCGTTGATTGGAGTGAAGATTTTGGAAGGGATTGATTTTTTTAAAGACAAGATTTCCATGATTCGCAACCATCATGAACATTTCGATGGAGGTGGCTACCCCGATGGCTTGATGGGAGAGACCATCCCACTCGAAGCACGGATCATCGCTGTATCGGATGCTTTCGATGCGATGACCAGCCTAAGACCCCATCGCAAGGCACTACCTCTTGAAGAGGTCTTTGCTCAGTTAGAAAAAGGGAAAGGAAAACAGTTCGATTCCAACATCGTGGAGATCTTTTTGAGAGAGATGGTCTACGATGCAACGAAGAACATGTAAGAGAATAAATGGGTGACCCCAAAAAGTTAAAGGAGGATTTATGAGCATGTCTTATCAACTTCTTGTATTTTCTCTTGATGGAAAACGTTATGCGATTCACCTGCAGGCGGTTGAACGGGGTGTCCCTGCAGTCGAGATTACGCCCCTGCCGGAGGGTCCGGACATTGTTACGGGCGTGATTAATGTTCATGGGCGGGTCATACCGGTATTGAACATCCGCAGGAAGTTCAGGCTTCATGAACGCGATATAGACCTGAACGACAATATTGTCATTGTCAAAGGATCGAAATGGACTGTTGCCTTTGCCGTGGATTCGGTGGAAGGAGTTATTGAACGAAGGCAGGAGGAGATAATTCCTGCAGAAACCATACTGCCCGATATGGAGTACACCGAGGGCGTAGTAAAAATAAATGACGATATAGTTTTTCTGCATGACATTGACAGGGCGCTGTCATTTGAAAAAAAGGAGGATAAGCTCGAAACGGTTATAACAAAAGGATAATGATTAGGATTAGCCCCCTCACCCCTGCCTACCGGCAGGCAGGGGTGCCCTCTCCCCCCCAGGAGAGAGGGGATATTTGGGAGATGGTGCCGGAATAGTTTCAAAAAGGATGAGATAGTATTGTGGGTAAGAGGATATCGGACAATTTACTCAAAGAGTTCAGCGGGTTTATTGAAGTTAATATGGGGCTGAGCTTTCCGGAAGAGAAGTGGGCTGAACTTGAAAAAGGGCTACAATCTGTGTGCAAGCAATACGGCAGTGATAACGAAGAGACCTTTGCCCGGGATGCCATGTCTTCGGCCTTATCAAAGAGGCAGATCGAAATGCTCGCTGCCGCTTTGACTGTAGGCGAGACGTATTTTTTTAGGGAGAAAAACAGCCTTGATGCCTTTGAATATCTCGTTCTTTCCGAATGGATCAGGATGCGCAGGGGCACGGACCAACGCTTAAGGATATGGAGCGCAGGCTGTTCAAGCGGAGAAGAGCCTTACAGTATTGCCATAATTCTGAAGATGCTGCTCCCTGACCTGAAGGACTGGAACATCTCCATCCTCGCAACAGACATCAATCCGCATTTCCTTGAAAAGGCCGTAAAAGGTGTTTATACAAGTTGGTCTTTCCGTGATGTGCCCGAGCGGATCGACAGCCAATTTTTTATAAAAAAGGAGGGCGGTTTCGAGATACTTCCCGAAATAAAGGAAATGGTCACATTTTCATACCTGAACCTGATGAAAGACGAATATCCCTCGCTGCTGAATAATACGAACGCCATAGATGTGATATTCTGCCGGAATGTCCTCATGTATTTTTCCCCGGTAAATATAAAAACTGTGGTGCAGAAATTCCATCGCTGCCTGACTGAAGGCGGCCTGCTTGTCGTCAGCCAGACAGAACTCAACGATGAATACTTTCAGGGGTTCGGGAAGGTAAACCATGCAGGCGCCATGCTTTTCAGAAAGTCGGATATAAGGGCTGAGAAAAAAGCATATAAGCCTGAAATCGCAACGCGTACAGCAGCGCCTTTGTACACACAGGGGGTGGAAGAGATTAAGGCCTTCGTGATTGAGAAAAAAACTGAGATAGCACGAAAGCCCGCTAAAAAAGAAGCACCGCCTGTTGTGCCGGCTCAGGACCTTTATGAGAATGCAAGAAAGGCTTGCGAACAGGGGGAATACAACAATGCTGAAGAGCTTCTGGGCAGCCTGCTTGAAGGTAACTCTGGCAATGCAAAGGCATTATCGCTTATGGCCCGTGTTTGCGCCAATCAGGGGAGACTTGACAATGCACTCCGGCATATTGAGGAGGCGATTAAAGCTGACAACATGAAGCCGGGCTACCATTACCTGCACTCCGCAATACTGAAAGAAAAGGGGCTGAAACTGGAGGCAATGGCGTCATTAAAGAAGGCTGTCTATCTTGACGCTGATTTTGCGCTTGCTTATTTTGCCATGGGAAACCTTGCGCTCGGTTCCTGCAACAGGGTTGAAACCGAGCGGCATTTCAACAATGCACTCCTGCTGTTGAGGAAGCACGGTAGTGACGATATACTGCCGGAGGCCGAAGGCCTGACCGCAGGCAGGCTCATAGATTTAATAGAGTCAATGAAATGGAGAAAGAAGGACAGATGAGAGACGAGGGACGACAGACGAGAGACGAGAGACGATAGACGAAGGATGATGGACGAGAGTCCTTTTTGGTCTATGCTCTATAGTCTCTCGTCTCTCTGTAGTCTAAAAAGGAGGTGAAGGCATGGAAGATTCGGAAAAACGCAAGATGAATGAAGCGGGCTTTGACTGGGTGCTGACTGAAGAGGATAAAAGCAAAATAATGAGGGAGCGGGCAAAGAAGCTCTCAGCCCGGAGCAAGACAGAAGAAGCAGGGGAAGAAAAACTTGAGATCGTGGAATTTGTACTCTCCGGGGAGATATACGGGATTGAGTCAGTACACATCCGCGAGGCATATCCCCTGAAGAACTTCACTCCAATACCCTGCACCCCTGCCTTTGTGCTGGGCGTTATCAATGTGAGGGGACAGGTATTGTCCATCGTTGACATCGGCAGGTTTTTCGACCTTCCCCGTAAAGGGATAACCGACTTAAACAAGGTCATCGTCCTCGGTTCAGGCGACATGGAGTTCGGCATCCTTGCGGATGAGGTGCTCGGAGTGAGCTTGATCCCGGTAAAGGACATTCAGGAGTCCCTGCCAACACTGACAGGCATTAGGGCCGAATACCTGAAAGGAGTGACAAATAACAGGGTTACCGTGCTTGACGCGGGAAAGATACTTTCGGACAAGAACCTGATAGTGCATCAGGAGGTGTCGGGGTGAAAAGACAGGGGGCAGGGGTCAGAGGTCAGGGGTCAGTTGCTGGCCCCCGAACCCCGACCACTGACCTCAGTATTTAACAATATTTAATAAAGGAGGACATTAAGATGAAATGGACAGTTGGAACAAAAATCGGAGGAGGATTTGCCATTGCTGTTGTGTTCATAGTCCTACTTGGGGTGTTAGTTTATAACACCACAAAGGTTAACATGGAGGATGTAAAGTGGGTAGTTCATGGTAATAATGTAATCGACCAGGTCAACGAAATAATGTTGGCGCTTAAGGACGCTGAAACCGGGCAGAGGGGCTTCATTATTACGGGTGAGGATCGTTACCTTGAGCCTTATCGCGAGGCGCTCAAGATAATAGAAGAACACATAAAAGATGTTCGTGGACTGACAAAAGACAATCCCAACCAGCAGAAGAGGCTTGACAGCATTGCTCCTCTGATAAACGAAAAAGTGGCAGAGCTCAAAGAAACCATAGACCTGCGAAAAAACAAGGGATTTGCCGAAGCCCTCAAAATGGTGATTACGGACAAGGGCAAGACTATCATGGACAATATCAGAAAACTGGATGAGGAGATACTCAAGGAAGAATATGATCTGCTAAAAAAACGTGATACTGCCATGTCGGAGAGCAGCAAAAAGTTGATTGGATTGATCACTTACGGCGTACCTTTGGTCGCAGTCCTCATAATCGTAGTCGCCTTTTTCCTGTCAAAGAATATCTCTGTCCCCCTTAAGGCAATGACAGAAGTTGCGGTAAGCATTGCAAATGGGGATGTGTCCATAAATGTGAAGCCATTGCAGAGGGGCGATGAGGTTGCAGTGCTCTCAGTTTCCATGAAGTCGATCATCGATTCCTTGCGGGGCTTGGTTGGTGAGGCAACCATGCTTACCAAAGCAGCAGTGGAAGGCAAGCTGTCTACCCGGGCAGATGCCTCCCGTCATCAGGGAGACTTCCGCAAGATCGTTCAAGGCATCAACGATACCCTGGATGCCGTGATCGGTCCGTTGAACGTAGCAGCCGGATACGTTGAGCGAATCGCCAAGGGCGACATCCCGCAGCCCATAACCGGGAAATACAATGGAGATTTTGAAGTGTTCATCAACAATTTGAACAATATGAACACCGGTCTCCGGGACATGTTGGGGAACCTTCAGGAGGCGGTCAATGTCCTTGCCTCCTCCACCAACCAGATATTAGCGGGGACCGCCGAGATGTCCACAAGCGCTACAGAGACGGCAACATCTGTGTCCGAGACCACGACGACGATGGAAGAGGTAAAACAGACCGCAAAACAGATGAGCCATAACGCGACAGTCGTCTCTGAAACAGCGCAGGGCACCGCCCAGCTATCCGAGTTAGGCAAAAAATCGGTTGAAGACACCATCTCCGTCATGGGCAAGATCAAGGAGCAGGTGGACTTTGTAGCAAACAACATTGTGAAGCTGAGCGAGCAGAGCCAGGCGATCGGCGCGATCATTTCTTCGGTCAATGACCTTTCAAATCAGTCTAACCTGCTTGCAGTGAACGCCTCCATAGAGGCAGCAAAGGCCGGGGAACAGGGCAAGGGGTTTGCGGTTGTGGCGCAGGAGGTGCGGAGCCTCGCAGAGCAGTCAAAGGAGGCGACCAATCAGGTCAGGACGATCCTGAACGACATACAGAAGGCGATAAGCGGGGCGGTGATGGCAACTGAACAGAGCGCCAAGGCGGTTGAGGCAGGGATGAATCAATCACAGACAGCAGGGGATTCCATAGGCAAGATGACTGAAGGCATAATGAAGTCAGTTCAGACAGCGATACAGATTGCTGCATCCACAAACGAACAGGTGGCAGGCATAGAGCAGGTCGCCTCTGCAATGGAAAACATCAAAAAGGCTACAGAACAGATAGCGTTGAGCACAAGGCAGTCTCAGGAGTCCGCAAAAAACATGCATGAACTCGGCGCGAAACTAAAACAGATGGTGGAAAAATACAAAGTATGAAGGACGAAGGACGAAGGATGAGGGATGAAAGACGAGAGAGGGCTGAAAAAACGTCCATCGTCTATCGTTTGTTCCTAAAGGAGTTACTATGACAAAGGAAGAAGAATTTCTGAAAACGCTTCTTGCAACATTCAAGATCGAGGCGGAAGAGCATGTTTCCGGAATATCATCGGGTCTGCTCGAACTCGAAAAGCAGCCGCCGCCGGATAGACAGAGAGAGATAATCGAGGTCATCTTCAGGGAGGCGCACAGCTTGAAGGGCGCTGCGCGCTCTGTCAATCTCTCCAATATTGAGCTGGTCTGTCAGGCCATGGAAAGCCTTTTTGCCGCGCTCAAGCGCGGGGAGGTGGCATTGTCCACGCCCCTTTTTGACCTGCTGAATGATGCAATAGACATTGTCAACAAACTGCTCTCCACCCCTGACACAGCCCTGACGCCGGAAGACCGTTCAGGAGTTCAGGCAATGAGACAGAAACTTGCGGATGCTGCAGAAGGGCAAATACCGCCCTCTGCATGTAAGGAACAAGGGACAGAACCTCAACCTGAGCCTCACCCTCAATCTCAGCCTGAGCCCCAGCATGCCCCTTTAGCCGAAAAGGCATATGCCGGCACTGAAACAATCAGGATACCGCTTGCAAAACTCGACTCTATTCTTCTTAAGTCTGAAGAGCTTATATCGGCAAAACTCGCCGCGCGCCAGCATGCAAATCTGGCAAGAGAGCTTAAGGCAATGCTCGACTCATGGAAAGAACAATGGTCAAAGTTTACATCTGAAAGTCACAAAAGCAGTCAGGCGACTGCCGGAAAGACAACAATGACCGGCTCTGCATCCACGGTAAAAATAAATGAATTCTTTGCATTGAATCAAAACTTCAGCAGAAACCTCGAAAGCAAACTCCTCGGCCTTAGGAAAACCACTGATGAGGATTTCCGCTCCATTAGTGGCATGGTGGACAACCTGCTTGATGACATGAAGAACGTTATGTTGTTCCCGTTTTCTTCAGTGCTCGGGACGTTCCCCAAGCTTGTCCGCGACATCGCACGCGAGCAGGGCAAAGAGATAGACTTTAGCATGCAGGGGGGCGATATAGAGATAGACAAAAGAATACTTCAGGAGATCAAGGACCCGCTCATTCATCTGGTAAGAAACAGCATTGACCACGGCATAGAAACAAAAGAGGCAAGGAAACAGAAGAAAAAGCCCGAAAAGGGCAGACTGAAGATCATTGTTTCACAAAAAGACAGTGGCAAGGTCGAGATCATCATTGCAGACGACGGGGCAGGCATCAACATTGACAAGGTAAAAGGGAGCGCGATCAAACAGGGGATTATCACGGAAGACCAAGCCGCAACCCTAAGCAATGAAGATGCCTTGAACCTTATCTTCGAATCAGGCATAACCACGAGCGCCATTCTCACGACTGTCTCAGGCAGAGGCCTGGGAATGGCCATAGTGAGGGAAAAGATAGAAAAATTAGGCGGCACAATATCAATACAAACCGCTCCTGACGAGGGGGTGACCTTCGAGCTCCTGCTGCCGCTTACCCTCGCGACCTTCAGGGGCATACTGATTCAATCCGGCGGTCAGGTTTTTTCCGTCCCCACCATGAATATTGAAAGGATCGGGAGAATTCCGAGGAAAGAGGTCAGGACAGTTGAAAACAGGGAAACCGTTCCGTTGCACGGAAAGGCGGTCTCACTTGCAAGGCTGGACGAAGTCCTTGAATTGCCGCAGAAACCGTCCGATGAGGAAGAGGCCTTTATCAATGTGATGATCGTGTCTGCCGGCGACAAATCCATAGCCTTTAAGATTGACGAGATGTTGTATGAGGATGAGATACTCCTGAAAAACCTCGGCAAACAGCTTACACGCGTCCGTAATATCGCAGGGGCGACAGTGCTGGGATCAGGCAGGGTGATACCGATACTCAATGTCTCAGACCTGATAAAGTCTGCGCTTAAGATGTCAGCAGGAGGTGGCAGGATTGCAGTGGCTGAAAACGGGAAAAAGGAGGCAAAAACGCAGTCCATCCTTGTGGTGGAGGATTCCATTACTGCCAGAACTCTGTTTGTAAACATCCTCGAATCCGCGAGATACAACATAACCGCTGCTGTAGACGGCGTTGATGCCTTTACAAAGCTGGGCGAAGGCGAGTTTGATCTCGTTGTATCAGACATACAAATGCCGAGGATGAACGGCTTTGAGCTTACGGAAAAGATCCGGGCGGACAAAAAATATGGAAATATCCCTGTTGTGATTGTGACCGGACTGGAATCGCCTGAGGACAAAAAACGTGGGATAGAGGTAGGCGCAAACGCCTATATTGTAAAGAGCAGTTTTGACCATAGCAACCTGCTTGAAGTGATAAAGAGGCTGATATAGACGAAGGACGCAAAATAAATAAAATGGAGGAATTATGATAAGAGTTTTAATCGTTGACGATTCACCGGTAGTATCGCAGATGCTGTCATACATCCTTTCTTCAGACCCTGGAATCAATGTGATGGGGATTGCAACAAACGGCAAAGAAGCAATGACTATGACAGCCCGCCTGAAGCCCGATATCCTGACCATGGACGTAGACATGCCGGTGATGGACGGTTTTGAGGCGACCCGCAGGATAATGGAAAGCACGCCGGTTCCCATCATTATTATCAGTTCCTCATATAACCCTTCCGAGAGTGCCAGAGCATTCCAGGCAATAGAGGCGGGCGCGCTTTCCATATTGGGAAAACCTGTGGGAATTGGACACCCTTTACACGAAAAACAATCCCGCGAGTTGATTAACACTATAAAGGCGTTGTCCAGTGTAAAAGTGGTTACACGCAAGCCCAGGATAGTACCTGCCCAAAAAGTCGTTGCAAAGGCGGAGAAGGAGATTGCAAGGCAGGAAATCAGGGTGATCGCCATCGGCGCCTCTACAGGCGGCCCGCCTGTGCTCCAGACCATTCTGAAAGGGCTGCCGAAGGATTTCCCGGTTCCAATAACTATCGTACAGCACATTACCCAGGGTTTTACAACAGGCTTTGCCTCATGGCTTTCCGATACCACGGGATTTATCGTTCGTGTGCCTGAAGACGGCGAAAAGTGTCTGCCGGGAACGGTCTATGTCGCCCCTGATAACGTGCATATGGTAGTTGACAACGGAGGCCGCATCCTGCTGAACAATGATCCCCCGGACAACCTGCTGAAGCCTTCAGTCGCACACCTCTTCATTTCAGTGGCAAATGTATTTCGTGAAAAGGCTGTCGGCGTGCTCCTTACCGGCATGGGCAAGGACGGAGCCAGCGGGTTGAAGATGATGAGGGATATGGGCGCTGTAACGATTGCGCAGAACGAGGAAAGTTCAGTGGTCTTCGGCATGAATGGAGAGGCTGTGAGACTTGGGGCGGCAAGATATGTCCTATCGCCGGAAGCCATTAGCGGAAGCCTTGTACAGTTACTGATATAAAGACAGTAGCAAGGATTTTTACGATAAATACAAAACAAGAGGAATATAATCATGGATGAATCTTCAGAAAAGAAATCTGACCTGCTTGTGGTTGAAGACAGCACTACGCAGGCAGACCATATAAAGTATATCCTCGAAAAGCACGGCTATGGGGTTGCAGTAGTAAAAAACGGGAAAGAGGCAATTGACTATTTGAACACCAATCTCCCTTCTATTATTATCAGCGATGTCGTCATGCCTGGAATAGACGGCTTTGAATTGTGCAAAAGGATAAAAGCGGATGAAAGGCCTAAGAATATACCAATCATCCTTCTGACGACACTTTTGGAGCCTGAGGATGTCATCAGGGGGCTTGAGTCAGGGGCGGACAACTTCATGACGAAGCCGTTCAGTGAAGAGGCCCTGATCGAGCGCATCCACTATGTCCTTTTGAATGTGGAGATGCGAAAAAACATATCCACAGACATGGGCATTGAGATAGCCTTTGCCGGGAAGAAGCATTTAATCACCTCAAGCCGCATTCAGATAATTGACCTCCTCCTTTCGATATACGAGAGCGCGGTGATAAAAAATCGCGAACTCGAAAGGGCGAGCAGGGAATTGAAAGAGGCAAACGAGAAGATAAAAACCCTGAGCGGCCTTTTGCCTATTTGTTCCTTTTGTAAAAAGGTACGAGACGATGATGGGTACTGGAATAAAATCGAAACCTATATCGAGGCTCATTCCGGACCGGAATTCAGTCATACTATGTGTTTAGAATGTTCTAGAAAAAATTACCCGCAAATCTATAGCGAAAAATTTGAGGGGGAATAATAGCTGACCAGGCTGAAATGAAAACAACTTAAAATATGGGGGATGTCCCTAATACTGTTCATGGGAAGGGACGGGGCTGAGGAACTGAAGTTGATGAAGGATAGCGGTGCTGTCACGATTGTGCAGGATAAAGATCGTACAGAATCGCGTCGGCGCTAACCAATCTGGCGGGTAGAATGGAAAAGGAGACCGTATCATGAAACCTAATAGAAAATCGGAGGATAACCAGGTAGAAATTCTCGTCGTTGAGGATAGTCCTACCCAGGCTGGGCAACTGAAGTATATCCTTGAGACGGAGGGTTATCAGGTTTTCGTTGCTCGCAATGGTAAGGAGGCCCTTGCCTTAATAAGTAAGAGCAGGCCGACTATTGTGATCAGCGATATCGTTATGCCCGAAATGGACGGTTATGAGCTCTGTCGACAGATGAAGGCGGATGAGAACCTCAGGGGAATTCCGGTTATTCTTTTGACTTCTCTTTCTGATTCGAAAGATGTGATCAAAGCCCTGGAGTCTGGTGCAGACAACTTTTTGACCAAGCCATACGATGATAAATATCTTTTCTCCCGGTTACAATATTTTCTTATCAATCAGGACTTACGCAGAACAGAAGGCATTCAGATAGGCCTCGAGATCTTTTTTCAGGGTCAAAAATTCCTTATCAATGCGGACCGTTTGCAAATCCTTGACCTCCTTCTCTCCACCTATGAAGCAGCAGTTCGAAAAAACATTGAACTGACAGAAGTTCAGGAGGAGTTGAAGAGGTTGAATGAACAATTAGAAGGGAAGGTAAAAGAGAGGACAGCTGCTCTGGAAGCAGAAATCACCGAGCGCAAGCAGGCTGAAGAAGAAGTCCGCAAACTCAACGCCGAACTAGAATGGCGCGTCCGTGATCGAACCACGCAACTTGAAGCTTCCAACAAGGAACTTGAAGCCTTTTCCTACTCAGTCTCCCATGACTTGCGGACACCGCTCAGGAGCATCGACGGTTTCAGCCAGGCCCTGCTGGAGGATTATCAGGATAAACTCGACGACACAGCGAAATCCTACCTGGATCGG
>Ga0209048_10006639_pt1 | contig 10800 bp, 11 predicted proteins | sample FrelakmetCRP12CR_FD_187146 | JGI IMG/M metagenome (GOLD analysis project Ga0209048, IMG submission 187146) | Freshwater lake sediment microbial communities from the University of Notre Dame, USA, for methane emissions studies - CRP12 CR (SPAdes)... | ecosystem: Environmental > Aquatic >... | reverse complement strand
GGGAAGTCTCACGCAGCTCGAGGCTCGCGCGCCGCCGGCAGCGCAACTGCCGGCCGGAGGACGCCTCGCCCCGAGCCGGAGCGGAGGCTTCGACCCTCACCCGAAGGGGACGAGGTGCACGCGATCGCCGGCCTTCGCGGCGAGAAGCCGCTGTGCCTCGAGAGGCAGCTCGACCTCGTCCCCGTGGAGGCGCGCAGGAGAGCGCACCGCGCGGAAGCGGACCCGCCTGGCGGGGTGCGAGGCGCCGACGAGCCACTCCGCGCTCCCGGGCGGGGGAGGGTGGCCACCCACCCGCCCGGTCCGGTAGGCGCGGACGAGCGAGATCTCCGAGAGCTTCGCCTCGTAGTGGGGCCCGCCGTCGAACGGGTCGATCCGATGGACGTAGCGAAAGCCGATCCGCTCGAGGAGGCGGCGGGCGGGCTCGGTGGACGGCCCGACCGCGCCGAGCGAGGAGCGCACCCGCGCCGGGAAGAGCGTGGCGTACAGGTCGGTCGAGGGGAAGAGCTGCTGGATGAACTCCTTGTTCCGCCGGCTGATCTTGTCGGCGTCCTGGTAGTCGAGGCCGGTGAAGCGCCGGCCGCAGGCCTCCCAGAAGGGGCTCTTCCCGCCGCGAGAGAGGGGAGGCATGAGCTCCGCGAGGACCGTCTCCCGGAAGCGCTCCCGGTGCATGGCCATGTAGAGGAAGCGGACGAAGGACAGCTGCTTGCCCGGCTGGCCCTCCCCGCGCCGCGCCGCGGGGTCGACGACGAGGCCCCCGATCTCCGTCGGTCCGTCGAAGTGAAAGCCGAGCGAGAGGACCTTGTGGCGGAAGTGGCGGTCGAGCGTGGACGAGTAGTGCTCGCGCTCGGTCACGTCGAAGAAGGTGCAGGGCGACTCGCGGGTGCCGTGCTGGGCGATCACCATGGAGCTCCCGAGGACGCGCCGGCGACCCGGATCCTCGAGGACGAACACGTAGCTGCGCCTGGCCGGGTTCCGCAGCCGGCACGCGAAGCTCTCGACCGACCTGTCGATGATCCCGGAGAGCGCCCGCTCGTCGGCCGGCAGGTTCACGGAATTGAGGACGTCGGCGAGGCCCCGGAGCGCGGGAAGGTCGCTTCTGTGCACGTCGCGCAAGAGCAGCATCGGGCCGCCCGGAGTTAGCACGCGCCTCCCGCCCGTGTCACGGGCGACCCGAAAGGGGTGAGCCGCGGAGGCGCGCGCCGTGGCATGAGGGCTCCGTGCGAGCCGTGGTCCAGCGGGTCTCCCGGGCGGCCGTCCGCGTCGACGGCCGGGTGACGGGCGAGGTCGGGACCGGACTGGCGGTCCTCCTCGGGGTCGCCGTGGAGGACGGGGAGCAAGACGCGCGCTGGATGGCGGACAAGGTGGCGCAGCTGCGCATCTTCGAGGACGAGGCGGGAAGGATGAACCGGTCGGTGGAGGACGTCCGCGGAGGCGTGCTCGTCGTCTCCCAGTTCACGCTGCTCGCCGACGCGAGGAAGGGCAACCGCCCGAGCTTCGTCGGGGCGGCCCCGCCCGAGGCGGCGAACGCGCTCTACGAGAGGGTCTGCGGCGCGCTGCGCGAGCGGGGCATCCCCGTCGGGACCGGCGTCTTCCGGGCCCACATGGAGGTGGAGCTCGTGAACGACGGACCCGTCACCATCCTTCTCGACTCCCGCGCCCCGGGGCGCGAGGCTGCGAGCGACGAACCGAGAGCGCCGACCGCGAGGTGAACCCATGTCCGACTGCCTGTTCTGCAAGATCGTGAAGAAGGAGATCCCGGCCAAGCTCGTCCACGAGGACGAGGACGTGGTGGCCTTTGAGGACCTGAACCCGCAGGCCCCGGTCCACGTCCTCGTGGTCCCGCGCAGGCACATCAGCTCGCTCAACGAGCTCACGCCCGCGGACGACGCGGTGGTGGGCAAGCTCATGCGGGTGGCGGCGAAGATCGCGAAGGACCGCGGCATCGCGGAGCCGGGCTGGCGCGCGGTCGTGAACGTGAACCGCGAGGGTGGCCAGCTCGTCTTTCACGTGCACCTCCACTGCCTGGGAGGGCGCCCGATGTTCTGGCCGCCGGGCTGAGCCTTGGCGAAATCGGCACCCGCAGGGGGTGCTGCTGCCGCGCTGCGTATTGCTCCCGGGGGCCCTCTTCGGGGATCAAGAAGGATTGCGGTGAGCGCCCGGGAGCGGGCAGGGGGCCAGGAGGCGCATGGCGATACTGAAAGTGCAGCACGTCATCCTCCACTTCCGCGGGGTGACGGCTCTCTCGGACGTCAGCTTCGAGGTGGAGCCCGGCGCGCTGCACTCCGTCATCGGCCCGAACGGCGCGGGCAAGACGAGCCTGCTCAACTGCATCAGCGGCGTCTACCGGCCCCAGCGCGGCGCGATTCATTTCGACGGGCGCGACATCACGAGGCTTTCCCCGGCGACGCGCACCACCCTGGGCATCGCCCGCACCTTCCAGAACATCGCCCTCTTCAAGGGCATGACGGTCCTCGACAACCTCCTCATCGGCCGGCACGTCCACGAGCAGCGCGGGGTCATCGCCGGAGGCCTCTACTGGGGTGCCGCCAAGGCGGAGGAGATCGAAAACCGGGAGGTCGTCGAGGACATCATCGACTTCCTCGAGATCCAGCACATCCGCAAGAAGGTGGTGGGCACGCTCGCCTACGGCCTGCAGAAGCGGGTGGAGCTGGCCCGCGCGCTGGCCCTCGAGCCGCGGCTCCTCCTCCTCGACGAGCCCATGGCCGGGATGAACGCCGAGGAGAAGGAGGACATGGCCCGCTTCATCCTCGACATCAGCGAGGACCGGGGCACGACCATCGTCATGATCGAGCACGACATGGGAGTGGTGATGGACATCTCCCACCGGGTGACGGTGCTCTCCTTCGGTGAGAAGATCGCCGACGGGACGCCGGAGCACGTGCAGGGCGACGCGGCCGTGCAGGAGGCCTACCTGGGCCAGAGCCAGGCAGAGGAATAGAGGGGGTGACGGTGGCGGACATCCTCGAACGGCTGGGCGGCGACGACACGTTCCCGAAGCTCCTCGTCCGCAACGTAGAGCGTTTCGGCGCCAGGGTGGCGATGCGCGAGAAGGAGTACGGCATCTGGCAGCCGTTCACCTGGCGCGAGGTCCACGAGCACGTCCGCGACTTCTCGCTCGGGCTGGTGGCGCTCGGGCTCGCCCGCGGCGACAGGGTCGCCATCATCGGCGACAACCGGCCGGAGTGGGTGTGGAGCGAGATCGCCGCCCAGGGGGCGGGCGCCGCCTCGGTCGGGCTCTACCAGGACTCGAACCTGACCGAGGTCGCCTACGTCATCGACCACTGCGACGCGACCTTCGTGGTGGCCGAGGACCAGGAGCAGGTCGACAAGATCCTCGACATGCTCGAGAAGCTCCCCAAGGTCCGGTACGTGGTCTACACCGACCCGCGAGGCCTGAGAAGCTACCGGCACCCCAAGCTCGTCTCGTTCGAGGCGGTGGAGGAGAAGGGCCGGGAGCTCGGGCGGGCCCGCCCCGGGCTCTGGGAGGAGAACGTCCGCGGCGGAAGCGCGGAGGCGGTCGCCATCGTCAGCTACACCTCGGGCACGACCGGCTTCCCGAAGGGAGCGATGCTCACCTTCCGGAACCTCCTGTCCATGGCGCTCGCGCTCGGCGATGTCGACCCGAAGCGCCCCGAGGACGAGTTCGTCTCCTTCCTCCCGCTCGCCTGGATCGGGGAGCAGATGATGTCGCTCTCGGCCGCGCTGTCGGTGGGCTTCACCGTCAACTTCCCCGAGGAGCCCGAGACGGTGATGGAGAACATCCGGGAGATCGGTCCGGACGTGATGTTCGCGCCGCCCCGCATCTGGGAGAACCTGAACTCGACGGTGCAGGTGCGGATCATGGACACCACGCCGTTCAAGCGCTTCATGTACGGCCTGTGCATGCCGGTGGGGCGGAAGGTCGCCGACCTCCAGTTCGCGAAGAAGCCGGTCCCCCTCGCCTGGCGCCTGCTCTACCGGCTCGCGCACTGGGGCCTGCTCCGCGCCCTGAAGGACCGCCTCGGGTTCACGAACCTGCGCTCCGCCTCGACCGGGGGGGCGGCGCTCGGGCCCGACGTGTTCCGCTTCTTCCACGCCATGGGCGTCCCCCTGAAGCAGATCTACGGGCAGACCGAGATCAGCGGCATCTCCTGCATCCACCGGGGCGAGGACATCCAGTTCCACACGGTGGGCCAGCCCATCCCGGGAACCGAGGTGCGGATCGGGGCGAGCGGGGAGATCCTGTCCCGCAGCCCCGCCGTCTTCGCCGGGTACTACAAGAACGAGAAGGCGACGGCGGAGACGCTCGAGGAGGGCTGGCTCCACTCCGGCGACGCCGGGTACCTCACCGAGGACGGGCACCTCGTCGTCATCGACCGCATCAAGGACGTGATGCAGCTCGGCGACGGGACGCAATTCTCGCCCCAGTTCATCGAGAACCGGCTCAAGTTCTCGCCCTACGTGAAGGAGGCGGTCGTGGTGGGCAAGGGGCGCCCGTACCTCACCGCCATGCTCAACATCGACATGGGCGTGGTGGGGAAGTGGGCCGAGAAGAACCGCCTCTCCTACACGACCTACACGGACCTGTCCGCCAAGCCCCAGGTGTACGACCTCGTGCAGAAGGAGGTGGACCAGGTCAACGAGACCCTGCCGGCGGCGGCCCGCATCCAGAAGTTCGTCCTCCTCTACAAGGAGCTCGACGCCGACGACGAGGAGCTCACCCGGACGCGCAAGGTGCGCCGCGGCTTCGTCGAGGAGCGATACCGGGAGGTCATCGACGCGCTCTACGGGGAGCGGGGCGAGGTGGAGATCGACACCACCATCCGGTTCCAGGACGGGAAGACCGCCCGCATCCAGACCACGCTGCTCGTCCGCCGGCTCGCCGCGCCTGGAAAGGCGGCGTAGGTGGAGTTCTTCCTCCAGCTCGTCCTGAACGGGATCGTCACCGGGAGCATCTACTCCCTCGTCGCCCTGGGCTTCGTCGTCATCTACAAGTCGACCGGGGTCCTCAACTTCGCCCAGGGCGAGTTCATGATGCTCGGCGCCTACGTCTGCCTGGGGCTCACCGTCGAGTACCACCTGCCGTTCGCGGCGGCGTTCCTCTTGACCATGGGCTTCATGGCGGTGCTGGGCGTCCTCACCGAGCGGCTCATCCTGCGCCCCATGATCGGCGAGCCCATCATCTCGCTCATCATGGTCACGCTGGGACTCTCCGCCATCCTGAAGGGCGTGGTCCAGGCCATCTGGGGCAACGACCTGCGCCCGTTTCCCAACATCTTCCCCGCCGACCCGGTCCAGCTCGGGCCGCTGCCGGTGTCGCAGGGCTACCTCTACAGCACCGCCAGCGTGGCGCTTCTCCTGCTCGTCTTCACCCTCTTCTTCAAGTTCACCCGCGCGGGCATCGCCATGCGCGCCACCGCGTTCTCCCAGCAGGTGGCGCTGTCCATGGGGATCTCGGTGCAGCGCATCTTCGCGCTCGCCTGGAGCATCGCCGCGGTGGTCTCGGCCATCGGCGGGGTCCTGCTCGCCGGGGTGCGCGGGGGCCTCGACGCCGCCCTCGCCTTCTTCGGCCTGAAGGTCATCCCGGTCGTGATCCTCGGAGGGCTCGACAGCATCGGCGGCGCCATCGTCGGCGGCCTCGTCATGGGGGTGCTCGAGAACCTCGCCGGCGGATACCTCGACCCGGTGGTGGGCGGCGGCGCCAAGGAGGTCGCTCCCTTCATCGTCCTGGTGGCCATCCTCACCATCAAGCCCTACGGGCTCTTCGGCAAGGTCAAGATCGAGCGGGTCTGAGAGGAGCGGGCATGCGCTGTGGTGATTTCCGCGAGAGCTACGCCGAGGACATGTCGATCTTCGAGTCGCCGCTCCCGCGCGTCCTGCTCGGGTTCTTGCTCGTCCTTCTGCTCGCGCTGCCCGCCTTCGCCACCACCTACTGGCTCGACGTCCTGAACCGCATCTTCATCGCCATCATCGCCGCCACCGGCCTCAACATCCTCACCGGCTTCACCGGGCTCATCTCGCTCGGCACCGCCGCCTTCCTGGCCGTGGGCGGCTACGCCACCGCCGCGCTCGCCGGCAAGGCGGGCCTGCCCTTCGTGGTGGTCATCCCGCTGGCAGGCGCCCTGACGGCGCTCGTCGGGCTCGTCTTCGGCATCCCCTCCCTGCGCCTGAAGGGGCTCTACCTGGCGGTGGCGACGCTCGCGGCCCACTACGTGGTGGAGTTCACCGTCACGCACTGGGACTCGGTCACCGGCGGGGTGAACGGGATCAGCGTCCCTGCCGCCCGGGTGGGAAGCCTCGCCCTGGGGGACGACAAGCGCATCTACTTCCTCATCCTCGTCCTCATGGTGGGGCTCTTGTTCTTCGCGAAGAACCTCTTCCGCACCAAGGTGGGCAAGGCCTTCGTGGCCGTCCGCGACCAGGACATCTCCGCGGCGGTGATGGGCGTGAACGTCTTTCGCTACAAGCTGCTCGCCTTCGCGGTCTCCAGCTTCTACATCGGGGTGGCCGGGTCGCTCCTCGCCTACCAGGCGCGCATCATCAGCCCGGAGAACTTCCCCATCACCGTGGCCATCGACTACCTGGGCATGGTCATCATCGGCGGCCTGGGCAGCATCCTCGGCTCCATCTTCGGCGCCGTCTTCATCACCCTTCTCCCGGAGCTCCTGCGCCTCGCCAACGACGCGCTGGCGGCCCACTGGCCGTCCGCCATGGGGCTCTTCGCCCCGTTCAAGAGCATCGTCTTCGGGCTGGTGATCGTCTTGTTCCTCATCTTCGAGCCGGACGGAATGGCTGCCCGCTGGCACCACATCAAGAACTATTGGAAGCTGTACCCGTTCTCCTACTAGCAACTCGGAAGCAAGCCGCGCAGTAGACCGATCGTCAAGGAGGCAGCACATGCAAGTGAAGCAGAAGCTCCTCGGAGCGTTCCTCGCAGTCGCGGTGGCGGCGCTCTTGCCCGTTGCCGCACGCGCGCAGCAGGAAATCAGGGTGGGTGGCATCTTCGACCTGACCGGCGTCACCGGCGACGTGGGCAAGCCCTTCGCGCTCGGTGTCCAGGACGGCGTCGCCTGGCTGAACGAGAACGGCGGGGTGAACGGCAAGAAGGTGAAGCTCATCGGCGTCGACTACGGCTACAAGATCGACCAGGCCCGCGCCGCCTACAAGCGGCTGGTGAACGACGAGAAGGTGCTGTTCATCCAGGGATGGGGCACCGGCGACACCGAGGCCCTGAAGGACTTCGTGACCCAGGACAAGGTCCCCTACTTCTCCGCCTCGTTCGCGGCTCCGCTCTCCGACCCGGCCAAGTTCCCCTACAACTTCTTCGTGGCGCCCACCTACTCCGACCAGCTGCGCGCCTGGCTCGACTGGGTGAAGAAGGACTGGGGCACGAAGCCCGGCACGGCCAAGGTGGCCTTCATGTTCGGCGACAACGCCTACGGCCGCGCACCCATCGCGGCCGGGAAGGCGTACGCGAAGGAGATCGGCCTCGAGGTGGTCGACGAGGAGGTGCTGCCCCCGAACTTCCAGGACGCGACGAGCCAGCTCCTCACCATGAAGCAGAAGGGGGTGGACTACGCCTACATCAACGTCACCACCACCGGCGTCACCCTCGTGCTCCGCGACGCCAAGAAGCTCGGCCTTTCCGTGAAGTTCGGCTCGAACCCCTACGGCTTCTCCGAGGCCCTGGCGGCCGTGGCCGGGCCGCTCGCCGAGGGCGTCACCGGGGTCATGCCCGACGTCCCCTACGGCGACCCGGTTCCCTTCATGAAGACGGTCGAGGCGGTGCACCAGAAGATCCGGCCCACCGAGAAGGGCGACACCATGTACGTCCGCGGCTTCTCCTACGTCCTCGTCTGGGCAGAGGCGCTGAGGCGCGCCGACAAGGCCGGGCAGCTGGACGGCCCCGGCCTCAAGGCCGCCGCCGAGACGCTCAAGGACTTCAGCACCGGAGGGCTCACCCAGCCCATCACCTACACGCCGACCGACCACCGGCCGACGACCACGACCGCCATCTTCCAGGTCCAGAACGGCAAGCTGGTGAAGGTCGCCGAGTACACGCTGCCCCGGAAGCCGGACTGGCTCGGCCTGTAGCCCCTCCACCCGGCGGGCGGGGAGCCATCCCCGCCCGCCGCCCCCTCGCCGGAGACGCCGGATGCTCGAGCTGAAGAACGTCGAGGTCATCTACGACGACGTGATCCTGGTCCTGAAGGGCCTGTCGCTCTCGGTTCCGGCCGGCAAGGTCGTGGCGCTCCTCGGCTCGAACGGGGCCGGCAAGAGCACGACCCTGAAGGCCATCTCCGGGCTGCTGAAGAGCGAGGAGGGGGAGGTCACCGACGGGACCATCACCTTCGAGGGAGAGGCCGTCCACCGCCTCCCTCCCGAGACGGTGGTCCGGCGGGGCATCTTCCAGGTGATGGAGGGGCGCCGCGTCTTCGAGGACCTCTCTGTCGAGGAGAACATCGAGATGGGCGGCTACACCCGGCACGACCGCGCCGGGCTGCGGCGCGACCGGGACCTCTGCTACGACTTCTTCCCCAGGCTCCGCGAGCGCCGGAAGAAGCTCGCCGGGTACCTCTCCGGGGGCGAGCAGCAGATGCTCGCCATCAGCCGGGCGCTCATGGCCCGCCCCAAGCTCATGATGCTCGACGAGCCCTCCCTCGGGCTCGCTCCCCTGCTCGTGGCCGAGATCTTCCGCATCATCCGGCGGATCAACGAGGAGGAGAGGACCACCATCCTGCTCGTGGAGCAGAACGCCAACCTGGCGCTCGCCATCGCCGACTACGGCTACATCATGGAGGGCGGGCGGGTCGTCCTCGACGGCGAGCCCGAGAAGCTGCGCGCCAACGAGGACGTGAAGGAGTTCTACCTGGGCGGGGGTGCCGAGGGCGCGAAGAAGAGCTACAAGAACCTGAAGTTCTACAAGCGCCGCAAGAGATGGCTTTCCTAGCTTTTCTCCCCCTCGCCCAAGCCGCGCGCGCCTGAAGCGCGGCGGCACGGAGGCCCGATGCCTGCGCTCCGCCCCTCCCGCATCCTCGATCCCTCGCTGGAGTGCCAGGCCCCGGAGACGCGCCGCGTCCTGCAGGGCGAGCGCCTTCGCCGGACGGTGGCCCACGCCTGCGCCCACGCTCCCAGGGCCCGGCGCACCCTCGCCTCGGCGGGCCTCTCGCCCGGCGACGTCCACGGCCTCGACGACCTGGCGAGGGTGCCGCTCACGCGCAAGGACGCCTTGCCGGCGGCCCAGCAGGAAGAGCCGCCCTTCGGGGGCCTGCTCGCGGTCGAGCCCGGGCGTCTCGCCCGCATCTTCATGTCGCCCGGGCCCATCTTCGACCCGCAGGGCGCGAACGAAGACTTCTGGCGCTTCCGGCACGCGCTCGCCGCCGCCGGCTTCCGCAAGGGAGAGGTGGCCCACAACGCCGCGAGCTACCACCTCACCCCGCTCGGCTTCATGCTCGACGCCGGGGCGCGGGCCCTCGGCTGCGCGGTGATCCCGGCCGGGGTCGGGCAGACCGAGCTGCAGGCCAAGGTGGCCGCCCACGTCGGCGCCACCGCCTACCTGGGGCTTCCGAGCTTCCTCCACGCCCTGCTCGCCAAGGGTCGCGAGCTCTCGCTCCCCCTGCGGTTCGAGGCGGCGTTCGTGATCGCCGAGATGCTCCCGGAGTCCCTGCGCGCCGAGCTCGAGGGAGAGTTCGGGGTGCGGGTGCTCCAGGGCTACGGCACGGCCGACCTGGGGTGCCTCGCCTACGAGTGCCCCGAGAAGGGGGGCTGGCACGTGCACCCGGACGCCCTGGTGGAGGTCCTCGACCTCGAGACCGGGAAGGCCGCCGGGCCCGGTCAGCCCGGAGAGGTGGTGGGGACCCTCTTCGACGTGGCCTACCCGCTGCTCCGCTTCGGGACCGGCGACCTCTCCTCGCTCGGGCCGGAGGAGCGCTGCCCCTGTGGCCGGACCACCCCGAAGCTCCACGGGCTGCTCGGCCGCGTCGGCGACGGCGTGAAGGTGCGGGGGATGTTCGTGCGCGCCGGCCAGATCGCCGAGGTGATGAAGCGCTTCCCGGAGGTGGTCCGCTGGCAGGCGGTGGTGACCCGCGAGCAGCACCTCGACCGGCTCGAGTACCTCCTCGAGCTCGGCTCGCCCGCGGACGAGGCGGCGCTCGCCGGGCGCCTGGCCGATGCGCTGCGCGAGGAGGTGAAGGTGCGGGGCGACGTCCGGGCGGCCCCCCCGGGCACCATCCCCGAGGGCGCGAAGCGGATCGACGACCGTCGCGTCTGGAAGTAAGCTCCTCTCCCCATGAGAGGGATCCGCGGCGCCACCCAGATCGATGCCAACACCGTGGAGGCGATGGAGGACGGCGTGGCGGAGCTCTGCGAGATCCTCTGCCGGACGAACTCGGTCGCCCCGGCGGACATCGTCTGGGCGATCTTCACGGTGACCCACGACCTCGACGCCGACTTCCCCGCCCGGGCGGCGCGGGTCCGCGCCGGCTGGGGCATGGTGCCCATGATCTGCTCCCGGGAGATCCCGGTGCCCGGATCTCTTCCGCGCGTGGTCCGCGTCCTCATCCACCTCGACTCGGGAAAGCCGCGGGACGCGAAGCACGTCTACCTTCGCGGCGCGCGCGCGCTGCGCCCCGACCTCGCGGATCCGCCCGCCGGGCCGTGAAGGAGCACCTCGCGTGACGGGAGATCTTCCTCGCCGGATGGGCGTCGTGGGGCTCGGCCTCATGGGGGCCTCGCTGGCGCGCGCGGTGAAGGCGGTCGACCCCTCGGTGCGCGTGGCCGCCTCCGAGCTGCGGGCGGAGG
>Ga0209048_10006638_pt1 | contig 10801 bp, 9 predicted proteins | sample FrelakmetCRP12CR_FD_187146 | JGI IMG/M metagenome (GOLD analysis project Ga0209048, IMG submission 187146) | Freshwater lake sediment microbial communities from the University of Notre Dame, USA, for methane emissions studies - CRP12 CR (SPAdes)... | ecosystem: Environmental > Aquatic >... | reverse complement strand
CAGAGCTGCCCATAATATCCTTTCGCCCTCGGAACATTCAATCTCTTTACCATCTATATAAAGATGGACTGCCTTTGCTTTCATAAAATTCCAGTAAAAATTTTCATTCTGAGATTTAATTCCTATTGCGAGTTTGGTGCAACTTTAACAGTATTTCAACCATCAACTACGTTCACATCTCATTTTACGAAAAATTTCACAAGCATCTTTATAACTATAACTAAAATGTTTGTCAATTAAATTCTTAAATTGTTCGCCATCACCTCGTTTAATTTTATTACAGATAGGCTGTTATCTTCCAAGTCCAACACCGGAATGCCTCTGAGCTCACAGTCGATAATATTTTTATCTTCGGGGAGGATCCCCACCAAATTCAATTTTAATTTCTCTAATTCTTCCGTCACCTGAGGCGGAACTCCATTGTCAACTCGGTTAATCATTAGATAGAGTTTTTTAATGTTTAAACCCAATTTGTTCACCAAATCTTCCAATTTTTTACAGGTTCTCACTCCTTTCAGGGAAGGATCGGAGATAAGAAGCAAGACATCCAGATTCCCATTTGTCCTCCTGGAGATATGTTCCATCCCCGCTTCATTATCGATCACCACATATTTATAATTGGAAGCCAGTTTTTCAATGTGATTTCGAACCACGGTATTTGGATAACAATAGCAGCCCGGTCCTTCACCTTGCCCCATGCTTAATAGGTCAAACCCTTTCTCTTCCACCAAAATCTCTGAAAGCTTATAGTCAATCAGAGATTCCTTCACGATCCCTGTAGCCAGACTCTCTTTATCCTTTAAAAAACTATCCAACACCTTTCCGACGGTACTTCCCACCTTTACTCCCAATGCATCCCCAAGGTTGGCATTGGGATCCGCATCCACTGCCAAAATTGGTTTCAAATTTTTCCGTAGAAGATAACGGATAACCAAAGCAGCAATCGTGGTTTTACCCGTTCCTCCTTTTCCAGATACAGCGATTTTCATTTTCCCCTGGTTTCTCTTTGAATCGATTCAAATCTCTATTTAACCCCAGCAGCCACTTTAGCCGCCTTCACTGTATTCATCATCAACATCGTAATGGTCATCGGTCCCACTCCACCGGGAACAGGGGTGATGGCACTTGCTTTCTCCTTAACGCCATCAAAATCCACATCTCCGCAAAGTTTGGCTTTTCCCTCAGGGGTCATCCCGATCCGATTGACGCCCACATCAATGACCACAGCTCCTTCCTTTACCATATCAGCTGTGATCGCTTTGGGTTTTCCAGCAGCCACAATGAGGATGTCCGCTCTTTTTGTATGAAAGGCCATATCTTTGGTACCGGTGTGGCAGATGGTCACGGTTGCATTGGCCCCTTTCTGCTTTTGAAGTAGAATATTGGCAATAGGTTTTCCAACAATATTTGACCTTCCCACTACCACGACCTCCGCGCCATCAATCTTTGCACCGGTTCGAATGATCAGCTGCTGGATACCAGCAGGAGTACAGGGAAGATAATCGGCCTCACCGATCATCAATTTTCCCACGTTGACGGGGTGGAATCCATCTACATCCTTTTTCGGATCGATGGCGTAAAGGATTTTGGTTTCATGGATGTGCTTGGGAAGTGGAAGCTGAACGAGGATCCCATGGATCTTTGGATCCTTATTATATTTATCGATCAATTTAAGTAGCTCCTCTTCCGTAATGGTGGCAGGTTGGTTGTCCTGAATGGAAAAGAATCCCAATTCCTTGGAGGTCTTCTGTTTTGCCGTGACATAGCTCACCGAAGCAGGGTTTTCCCCTACCAGGACGGTCACCAATCCTGGGACGACATTGTATTTCTCTTTTAATTGAACCACTTCCTGTTTCAATTCTTCTCGAATTTGTTGAGCGACCTCATTTCCGTTGATCAATTTTGCTGTCATCTTTTTATCCCTCCCCCTTCTCAAAATTTATAATTTTTTGTACCACTCTTAATTTATAACTCATAATTGATAATTTACAACTGTTCTTCCACACCCCTCTCCGGTTGATATCCCTTTCTCATCCGATAGAGCCTTCCCATCACTTGAGGGAAGGCAGAAGAATCGGTGTGAGGAAGAAACATCGCCGCAATGAATTCATTCATAAAAGTCAGATGATTACTGAGCTCGAGGTTCGTCATCATCAGGGCGATTCGTTCCGCTTCTTTCAGAAAGTTTTTAGAGAAGGAGAGAAGCCTTGCCCCCAGCAAGGAGCCATTCCCGACAAAGATAAACTTTTCAATATCCATCTCTGGGAGGAGGCCGATGAAGATTGCCTTCTCTAAATCGAGATGACGACCAAATCCACCTGCAATGATCACCTGCTCCAGGTCCTTAAAACTTAGTCCGACACTACTTAATAAAATTTTACATCCGGCATAGATAGCTGCTTTGGTCCGGATCAGATTTTCGATATCGATCTCTGTGAGAACGATGTCTTCGTGGATTTGTGTCTCTTCTTTTCTTGCAAGGACATATTCATAACCATCTGGCCCTAATCGAACGCGGTCTGTCGGGAGGTCCCTTTGGAATTTCCCATTCTGGTCAATCATCCCTGCTTCCAGAAGCTCCGCCACCGAGTCTATCAGGCCTGACCCGCAGATACCGATGGGTTTTGACCTCCCAATGGTGAGGATCATCGGTTCAAAAGTTCGATGGTTGATGCTGACTTCTTCAATGGCTCCCCGAGTGGCCCTCATCCCGAATTTAATCCCTGCGCCTTCAAAGGCAGGACCTGCAGAACAGGAGTCGCTGGCCAGCCAATCCTTATTTCCAAGAACAATCTCTCCATTTGTTCCGATATCCATATATAGGGTGAGAGTCTCCCTTTGGAAGATTCCAGAACCCAAGATCCCTGCTACAATGTCTCCGCCCACATAGCTGGCCACCATTGGAAAGATATAGACATGGACATGATCACCGATATTGATTCCCAAGTGGATGGCCCTCACCGGAGGGATGAAGTTGGCTGTTGGGACATAAGGGTCTTCTCGAATATATTTTGGATTGAGTTCTAAAAGGAGTTGGGTCATCGTCGTATTGCCAGCAATGACCAGGTGAGAAATCAGGGATTGATCGATTTTGCTCATTTGGAGCAATTCCTGGATGATCTTGTTGATGGTGGAGACAACTACCTCCTGTAATTTTTTCAGTCCTCCAGGCCTCTGGGAATAGACAATACGTGTGATGACATCCTCTCCATAGCTGATCTGGGCATTGTAATCTGAGGATTCGGCTAAGGTGAAAAGGGTGGATCCATCACATATACCATCCGGACAGGCCACGACGACACATCCATTGAGGTCGAGGATTTGACCAGAGATGGTAGTCGTTCCGATATCCAAAACAATAGAATAGTTCTGATGGGTATTGTCCCCAGGCTCCACATTGACCAATTTATAACCTTTTTTCGTCAGAACCAGCGTGGCGGTAACCTTCCAGTCTGCCTCCCGAAGCATTCGGCTCAACTTCATGATCACACGGAAATCAGCAGAGATTCCCGTGATCCCGTATTGTCGATCCAGCGCATTGATCAGACGGGTGAGGTCGCTCACATTATCCTTTAGAGTAGGGGGTTCCAATTGGACGTATCTTTTGAATACGGCTGGGTCTATATCCCAGCCTTTAACCAGTTGGTAAATATCCTGGGGAGAGAGGAGGTATTTGTGAGCCGCTCGATCTCCTTTTAGAGCGAGGACGGATTTATCAACCTGCGATTCAATGGGAATCTCGACGTCCATGTCACCCCGAATTGATGTCAGGCAGGCGAGACGATATCCTTGATCGTATTCCCACTGGGTGAGTTTTGGATGCTTTGGGGTGTCAACAGATCCTTTTAGGAGTTTGACTTTACACTTTCCACAGGTCGCGCTTCCACCGCAAGAGGCATTGATATGAATTCCCGCTTCCATGGCGGCCTGGAGGAGGTTCTCCTCCTTATCCACCAGAATTTTTCTTTCACTGGGGTGAAAGGTTACATTATGCTTCAGCATGAATGCATTAATTATAACCCACCCCCGCCTCGATTTCGATGGAAGCGGGAGTGGGAAATTGTGCTAAACGATGAAATCAGGAATGAGGTTTCTTTTTTAGAAGAGCCCCATTACTTTGCCGGTATTCACATCGACATCAACCCTTCTAAAGGCAGGGTCAGAACCGGTTCCAGGCATCAGACTGATGGCCCCTGTCATCGGGCAGAGAAATCCTGCACCGCCAAAGATCAGGACATCCCGAACCGGAAGGATCCAACCTTTGGGCACTCCCTTCTTTGTTGGATCGAATGTTAGGCTCAGGTGGGTCTTGACCATCATGGTATTAAAGTTCTTCAATGCAGGATCAGCCTCAAACCGTTTGGCTTTGGCTTCGGCCTCAGGAGTCCAGGAGACACCATCGGCACCATACACTTCTTTTGCAACCATCTCCACGCGTTGCCGAAGTGGCATTTCAAGAGGATAAAGGAATTTGAAATTGGGTTTCTCTTTGCAGGCCTCCATGACCACATCAGCCAGCTCAAGAGCTCCATCCCCACCTTTTTGCCAGTGCTCAGAAAGCGCAACACGGGCACCTGCCTGCTCAGCATATTTGCGGACCATTGCGATTTCGTCCTTGGTGTCGGTGTGGAAGGCATTGATGCAGACCACAGGGTTGATCCCCGATTTCCTGATGACCCCGATGAGATGGGTCATGTTAGCGAGCCCTTTCTCGAGAAGTCCAAGATTCTCTTTCGTATATTCATCAGGAAGGGGTCGTCCTGGAACGACGGTGGGTCCGCCACCATGCATCTTCGATGCCCTGATGGTTGTAGTAAGAACTGAAACATGAGGGGTGAGACCACTCAATCGGCACTTCACATTCCAGAATTTCTCAAAGCCAATATCTGCAGCAAACCCGCTCTCAGTGATATGGTAATCGAACATCTTTAAACCAAGACGATCACCAATAATAGAGGACTGACCCACAGCGATGTTGGCAAAGGGACCGGCATGGACCAGGCAGGGCTGATATTCTGTGGTCATCATCAATGTGGGATTGATGGTATTCCTCATCCAGGCAGTCATTGCACCTGCCACTTCAAGGTCTGTGGTGGTGACGGGTTTGCCTTTTTTATCATAGGCTACAACTATCTTACCGAGCCTCTCACGTAAATCTTTAAGATCTCGAACAATGGAGAGGATGGCCATCAGTTCAGAGCTTACTGCAATCCCGAATTTGGATTGCATCGTAAAGCCATCCATCTTGCCACCTAGGCCAATGACAATGTTCCTTAAAGACTGAGCGCAAAAATCCATGATCCAGCCCATCTCAATATTGTTGGGATCAATGTCGAGCCGTTTGAGTTTCCGCTTGGCCAGTTCGGCATCGTCATAGTTTCGTTCGTGTTGCATTCGGGAAGTCAAAGCAACCATGGCCAGGTTGTGAGCGTTCATGATGTCGTTAATATCCCCAGTGAGACCAAGGGAAAATTCAGTCATAGGGATGAGGAGGGCTTTTCCACCACCGGCTGCCGTTCCTTTGACATTCATGGTAGGGCCGCCTGAGGGCTGACGAATACAACCACCCACATTTTTCCCCCTTTTCCCCATTCCCTGCATCAAACCCATTGATGTCGTTGTTTTTCCTTCCCCCAGAGGAGTAGGGGTGATGGCTGTAACTTCGATATACTTTCCATCTGGTCTATCTTTTAGTCGCTCCATCATCTTCATGAAATCGAGTTTACATAATGTCCCCATGGGGATGATTTCATCCTTCTTGAGGCCCAGTTTGTCCTTCCACTCCTCGACAGTAGGCATGGTTTCTTCGGCTATTTCCGCAACCTGCCAATCCGGAAGCTTTCTTGGATCTGCATCATTATATTTTTTTGAAATATTAAATCCCATATTCTTTACTCCCCCTTTCTTTTTTAGGTTAATTTTTCTTCAAAAAAAACAGCTTATCATTCAAATATAAGACAATTTTTGCTTTTTAATTTAGGAATCCCCCCTTTCTTTTCCAATAATTTTCAAGAAGTTGTTTCCTGTACTTCAAAACAGATTTTTAACGATATTGTATATGTGACAATAGTCACAATGTCGATTGGGATACTAAACGAATAGTTTTTTTTTGTCAAGCGAAATTTTCTACAATTTGAGGAAAGATTTAACTATGAGTAAACTATTTGATTTTATTTAATTTTTTAACTATTCACAAGTAATTGTAAAGGCTCATATTACATGGATACTAAATACAGTTAAATTCACATTTATCATAAGTACTGAGTTTTTAGACATTTTAACTCCCAATGCTTTGTATTTATTATTGAAATTCATTTAAGTTAAAATTTAATCTCTTCATCAATTAATTTGGTCATTTTTAAGAATGTCATAGATGAGTCTGTATTATATTAAATTCTATTCAGGATTGGTTAATTAAGAAGCCCAAAAATAAGAATGGAAAGTATTGCGCCGGAAAGGAGAATATAAAGAAGGTTAATCTTTTTAAGGAGGCCAATGAAAGCCACTGCTGCGAAAAGGATGCTTGGTATATCCACAAAGGCTGCTCTTCCAAAATTATAGAGGACTAGGCCAAGCATCCCAATAAATGATCCAAGAATTCCTTGTTCCATGGTCTTTACAATTTTCACTCGCCTTAACCGATCGTAATGAGGAATGAGAAGCATGAGGATGAAGAACGAGGAAGAAAAGATCCCAACAGTCGCTATCAATGCTCCAAAAAAGCCAGAGAGTTTGTACCCGATAAAAGTGGCTGTGATCATAATGGGACCAGGAGTGATCTGACCCAGAGCAATGCCATCCAAGAATTCTTTTGTAGTGAGCCAATGAAAATGATCCACCACTTCATACTGAATCAGAGGAATCATGGTGAACCCGCCTCCGAAGGCAAGAGCTCCAATCTTGGAGAGGGTGAGAGAAAGATAAGTGAGTTGAGGATTGATCAGATAACAAAGAGCTAATCCCACACAAATAAAAATTGCCAAGAGTCCAAGGATGCGGTAGTCTCCTCCCTTTTTCGCTGTTAATTTTAGACCTTCGCCGTAGGATGGGGATTCGAGTTTCCTTTCCTTTGGATGAAGGAGAAGGGCAACCACTCCGGCCAGAATAAAGATTAAGATGACATTCCATCGAAAGAAAAAGCCAAAGAATGATAAAAATGAGATGAGAATCATTTTCCAATCTCTAAGGATGGATCGACCAAGGGTAATGCAAGCATTGAGTACAATGGCTACCACGATTGCTCCCAGTCCTTTAAAAAGGGCTTCGATGAACCAGAGGGTCTGCATTTTGAAATAGATGACTGAAAGAATAACGATGACGATAAATGCGGGAAGGGTAAAGGCTATTGCAGAAAGGAGGGCTCCCCAGATTCCTCTGAGCCGATATCCGATGTAAGTCACCAACTGAACCATCGTGGCACCTGGTATCAGTTGGCAGAGAGCTACCCCTTGAAGAAATTCTTGCTCCTTGATCCAGCCATAATCGGTTACAGCCGCCTGTTTGATCTGTCCGGTCATGGCAGGACCACCATAGGCTGTGGCCCCCAGTTTGAAGAATCTTTTGAAGAGAAGGCTCAAAGGAAACATTTGTTTTTCGAGGAAGGACAAAATCGGATTTACTTTCCCTCAAGAAGAAATTTTTTCAGTCCTTTTTTGTCGAATTGGGAGAGGCCTAATTGTTTCATTCCCCTACCAGTTTTCCAGTAATCTGTCCGGTTGATGACAGAGGCGAGTTGTATCACGGCGTCGTGAGTAGGGGTGGGGACTCCGAGGAGGTCCCCCAGTGTGGAGAGGAGGACCATTCCATAAGGAACATCTTCGGTCACAAAGCGGTCTTTTAAATGCTCAGGCCCTTTCATTTTGATTCCCGCATAAATCCCATCTTTTCCAAAGGCGGCATCCATGCTGGTATTGAGGATCCGGTAACGGCATTCCTCTTCGGTCTCCCCCAGATTGTAATTCTTAAATTCAAGATTATCCCAATGGTGAAGTTTATAACCCAGGGCTTTGCAAATGGAGAGCCTTTCCTGATTGAGGGATTCATAGGCCCTCGCCACAGCAGGAGTCATCCCCTCGGTATAGAGGTAGAATTCGCCTTTTGAATGTTCAATTCGTGTGGCACTGAGCAAGGTCGCCACTGGATGGACGATGGGGTTTGGATTGTTGATGGCTGCTTCCAGAACATCCTTGGCAGGAGTGATCATCGGGTAAAATGGCTTCAGTTTTGGAATCACCTCCCCTGTCTTTTTTGATGGAAAGATGCCTGTGGGGAGAATAACGGCATTGATGAGCACCGAGACATGGCCAGGGCCTTTGAGTCGGGCGCCATAGGGAAGGGTGCAACTTTCAGCAAAGGTAACTTCTCGTTTCACCTTTCTCTGCTTGAAGATGTTTACAAATTCAAGGCTTCCGCCTGAACCAGGCATGAGCACAATGATTTGTCCATCCTGAACAAAAGGGGCACAGACTTCTGCCATCGCTTTATGTCCGAATGCAGGGGTGATCACAAAGATGACCTCAGCATCTTTAATGGCCTGTTGAATATCGGTTGTGGCAAGGTTCAATTTAGCCACTCCGTCAATGGATATCCCCTGGATCTGAATCTCTTTTGTTCGCAAGACCTTCTCAAAAGAATCGGCAAACTGGGGAAGTTCAAAGAAATTGACTTTAAATCCGGCGAGGGAAAGATTCGCTGCGACGGCATGACCACCATTCCCTCCACCTAATACCGCTACCAGATCTTTCTCCATTCAATGAACCTCCAATATTCCAATTTTATGTGCTAAATTAAAGTTACTCCATCTCTGAGAAAAAAACAAGAAGGTTTCTGTCCAAATTTTTTTCTTAAAAATGGTGAGCGGGTTGAAAATCAATCAGCAAAATATTATATAGTAAAATTAAGAATTCTATTGACGGAAATAAAAAAATGATTAGAATAAAAGATAATTCACTCAAAGGAGGAAGATTTATGAAAACGAAAAATTTCTTTGCGATCTTTTTGGTATTGGGCTTCGTATTAGGAACTCATAGCATGATCATGGCCCAAGAGGCTAATCTTAAAGACTATAATGTCTGCATTGTTCAGGATCTTGAGGTTCCCTCTGGTTCTCCAGCTCCTGGATCTTCAGGAATGCAGATGGCTGAGAAGGCGGTTTACCAGATCAAGAGGTATAATGAAAAATATAGTCTCTTTGACACAATCGTTAAAGAAGGGGGGAAGGCGAGCAAAGAGGTTCCTTCCGGGAAAAAGGTCCTCATTATAAAGGGAGAGGTAAAAGAGTATGCACCTCCCACTGTGGGGAGGCAGATAGGGCGCTCCTTTATACCAGGGGGTGGGTATACTGGCACGGCTACTTTTGCTGCCCGCTATAAGTTCATTGATAAGGAAAGCGGTAGGGTTATTTATGAGACCGATCTGAGGACATCGTCTACAGGTTCAAATGATTCAGTGGACTACGCCATGGATCGAAATGGTGAAGCCTTAGCTAAGACGATTACAAAATTGAAAGGGAGATAAACTCAACCTACTCCTTCCATTTCTCTCTTAACATGAGTAAATGATGAGACGGTTTGTTCAACCCCCGTTCCTTAAAGGGAATGGGGGTTTTTGTTTCATATTGACCCACTGATTCAAATTTAGTAATGTCTTATCAACTCATGATTCCTTAAAAGGAGTGGGGATCGGTGATATTCGGAAAAGGTAAGAAAACAAAAATTCTCATTGTTGAAGATGAAGAGGACGTTGCCAAGGCATTGAAAGTTCGGCTAAAAGCCAGTGGTTATATTGCCATTATAGCCATCGATAGCATTCAAGGCGTAACCATGGCACATAAGGATAAACCGGACTTAATTATCCTTGATATTATGATCCCTGGAGGGGGTGGGTTTGCTGTGGCAGAACGGCTGAAGCAAGCCGCCGATACCCGTGATATTCCCATCATCTACCTGACAGGGATTCCTGGAACTGAAGAAAAAGCTTATCAAACGGGTGCTTCTTTTTACTTCAAGAAGCCATATAATCCAGAGGAATTATTGGATGCAATAAAAAAGGCATTGGAAAAATAATGAACATCCTGAGACTTTTATTCAGGGAGGTGAATTATGAGAAAACTTATTGCCTTGTCTATGGTTTTCTTTTTCCTCTTCGGATGTGCAAGCACCACCTTAATCAAATCCAATCCACCAGGGGCTAAATTAAGTTTAGACGGGAAGGTCGTAGGAGAAACGCCTCATTTTTACACGGATAAAGCAGTAGCTGGGACGATGAAGACGGTCACTTTAAAGAAGGAAGGTTACAAAGACTTCAATGGTTACATAAAACGGGAAAAGCTTTCGGTTCCTATTCTGATAGGAGGAATTTTGCTTATTGTACCGTTGGTCTGGGTTCTGGAATATCCAACTCAATACAATTTCGAAATGGAGAAGCTGCACGAAAGGTCGCTTTGATAAAGCCGATTCTCAAACCAAACAAAGCCCAGCTTTTAATTTTGGTAATTTAAAATATCAAAATTTTTAAGCCAATCACCTTCAGGATGGCTTGATCGGTTTCCTACTATTTTTTTGCAGATCCTTTTGCGTAATCAACCATCCCTTGAAAATCAACGACCACCACAGGTTCATTTCCAACAACCCAGGCGTCATGTCCCATTGGCAAGAATGATACATCCCCTGCCTTACATTCTACTTCTGTGCCATCATCCATCCTAATTCTTAGAGTTCCGGATACATGATACTGAAAATGAGGAGCTTCGCAGCTTTTGGTCTTTACCAAAGGTTTGACAGATTCAGACCACTTCCATCCA
>Ga0209048_10006637_pt1 | contig 10801 bp, 10 predicted proteins | sample FrelakmetCRP12CR_FD_187146 | JGI IMG/M metagenome (GOLD analysis project Ga0209048, IMG submission 187146) | Freshwater lake sediment microbial communities from the University of Notre Dame, USA, for methane emissions studies - CRP12 CR (SPAdes)... | ecosystem: Environmental > Aquatic >... | reverse complement strand
CTGGCCTGCGGGCTGCCAAACCGGGGATAGGCTACCTGGCTGAACAATCGGGAGTACCGGTCATACCGGTGGGTATTGTGGGTACAACCGACGACTTCCTGCAAAAAGCCCTGAGAGGCAAGCGCCCCCAGGTGGAAATGCACATTGGCCAGCCCATTCAGCTCCCCTTGATCGAAGGCAAAGGTGCAGACCGACGCGAGGCTCGCCAGCGAAATGCCGACCTGGTAATGCACCAGATCGCTGGTCTGTTACCAGTGAATTATCATGGTGCGTATGCGAACGGTGCGAAGCAGCCCCCAGTGCTAAAAAATGAATAACACCTTCGGCTATGCCGGGTGGACGAAAACGAACCGAGAGGGTGGATCGCTCCGTAACCAGTGCAATTCTTGCCGAGGACTTTCCCCTTTGACCGAATCAACCGCCTCGGTTATAATAGCCACCCGTCCCTGAAAACCCCGGCGGATAAACCGCTGCATGGTGTTTTAATCCCTTTTATTCGGAGTAAGTGCAATGCCCAAGCGAACTTATCAACCCAAGATCCGGCGGCGAGTGAGAGTGCATGGCTTCCGCCAGCGCATGTCCACGGCCGATGGCCGTACGGTGCTAAAGCGGCGTCGATTAAAGGGCCGCATCCGGCTGACCGTCCGCAGCAACAACCACGTCAAGCACGTCCGCTGGTAGGAGGTTTGCCGCGCAGCGGATCCATCGCAAGCGCGAGCGAGCCTGACCAGGGAAAAACGAGGCGCAGGTGAAACGACGTTTTCGCCTGACCCGGTCGACCGATATCAAGCGGGTGCGGCGTTATGGCAAATCGTATGCCCACCCGCTTGTTGTGTTGTATGTGCTAAAAGCGGATAAAACCGGAACACAGGTCGGGGTAAGCGCTGGGTTGGCGGTTGGTAATGCGGTCAAACGCAACCGGGCCAAACGTCTCCTGCGCGCAGCGATGGTTGATCTTTTACCAGTAATCCTCCCGGGGTCCGACCTGTTGCTGGTCGCCCGCTCCCCGCTCGCTGCTGCGAAAACTCTTCAGGCACGTGAAGCCGTATCAAACCTGCTAAGGCGCGCCGGTCTCCTCTCCCAAGCTTATGATGATTGAATATTTACCCAGTGATTATTCCAACGAACCAAGATTGCGCGACCTGCCGCGTACGATATGGAACTGGCCGCGCCTGGCTTTGCTGGGGCTCATTCGCCTGTACCAGGCGAGTTTTTCCAAAGCCATGCCAGCCAACACCTGCCGTTTTTACCCGTCCTGCTCACATTACGGGTATCAGGCGATCTATAAAAAGGGTGTGTTAATGGGGGGAGCGATGGCAATCTGGCGTGTACTGCGCTGTAACCCGTTTAATCGCGGGGGCTATGACCCCGTTCCTTAGGAGAAAAAAGGCTTCATGAAGACAAAATATATTTTCCTGATCGGTGTTCTGCTGATTCTTGGAACAGTCTTGAGCGGATGTGCCAGTGGTCTGACGGCCTCTTCCTGGCCTGGCGTGACTGCCGATGCGAACAATGCCTACATCGCTGGAGGGCCATATGTCTATGCGGTCAACCTTCAGACGGGGGCTGAAGCCTGGCGATATCCTGCCAAGGCAGCCACATCCACACCCTTTTATGCCACTCCGGTCCTGACGCCTGATGGACAGTTGATCGTCAGCAGTTTTGATCACAAACTATACAGCCTCGACCCTAAAACTGGTGCTGAGAAGTGGCGTTTTGAACAGGCCAAAGACCGCTGGATAGGCGGGGCATTGGTAACAAACGATACGATCTATGCTCCCAATGCTGACTACAACCTGTATGCGCTCACCCTAGCAGGTGCGTTGAAATGGGTTTCTCCCTTCCAAGCTGACCAGGCCATATGGGGTAGCCCTGTTACGGATGGCACCAATGTCTATTTTGGGACGCTGGGTCGGCATGTCTACGCGGTGAATGTCCAAACTGGGAAACAAGCATGGGTGCAAACTGTGACCGGTGCTGTCATCGGGTCACCGGTTCTGGGCACGAATAACACGCTCTATGTAGGCAGCTATGGTGGTGTTCTGGTTTCGTTGAACACCAACAACGGCGAAATACTTAAACAAGAAAAGACCTCTTCTTGGATCTGGTCGGGTCCGGCACAGGACGGCACTAACGTTTATGTCGGCGATGCCTCCGGTATGTTCTATGCTTTCCCGATGACCGGTTCCGGTCAGCCCTGGACCCAGCAGTTAAATGGTGCCATCGTTGGTTCTCCACTCGTCAGTGGTACGACCATCGTAGCCGGGACGGAGACGGGTAACATCTATTTCATGGAAAATACCGGAAAAAACGTACGACCTGTGGCGGTAGCCGGAAAAATATATGCCACCCCCGCGCTTGCCACTACTCCTGCAGGCACCCTGATCCTGGTGGCACCAACCAGCGGAAACAACCTCCTTGTGGCCCTCGGTTTAAACGGGGCCACCCAGTGGTCATTCACACCGGCCAAATAAGGAACTAAACCATGACGTGGGATACCATAATTGTCAACCCCTTTACTAACCTGCTCCTGCTGATCTACAAGATGATCGGCGGGAATTTCGGGATTGCAATAATCCTGTTTACTATCCTGATCCGCCTGATCACCCACCCGCTGATGGCTTCGCAGATCAAATCCAGCACAAAGATGACGGAGTTTCAGCAATCGAAGCAGTGGCAGGACATTCAAAAAAAGTACAAGGATGATAAGGAAAAATTAGCCCAGGAGCAGATGTCCCTGTATAAAGAACTTGGCATCAGTCCTTTTGCATCGTGTCTGCCATCCCTGGTCCAGATCCCGATCATCTTTGCCCTCTACCAGAGTATTATGCGTTCGCTGGCGGCCACACCTGCCCAATTGCTGATTCTGACCCGCGCCATCTATCCCTTTCTGCACCTTGGCGACCTTGCCCCGCTCAACAGTAAATTCCTGTGGATGAACCTGGGTCAACCCGAGCGGGTCTATATGTTCGGGATCGGTATACCGGTCTTGGCTATCATTGTGGCCATTACCACGTATGTCCAGTCCAAAGTGACCATGCCGGCCTCAGCCAACCCAAATGATCAGGGCGCCATGATGAATAAAATGATGGTACTCTACATGCCGCTCCTGCTGGGTTATTTTGCCCTGACCTTTGCCTCCGGTCTATCCGTCTACTTCATCGCAGGTAACCTGGTCGGCATTGCACAGTATGCCTTGCTGGGCAAGGTAAACTGGCGTGCACTGATACCGGGCCAGAAACCTGCCACCAATGCTTTGGCGAGGAAAAAATGAACGAACGCACTACCCTTGAAAAGATCGCTCCAACAATAGAAGAGGCTACCGCCCAGGGGCTGGCTGAACTTAACCTGACCGAAAAAGATGTGGATGTGGAAGTGCTCGACAGCGGTAGCCGTGGACTTTTTGGTGTCGGAAGCCGCCAGGCCCGGGTGAGGTTGACGGTCCGGGCACCTGCCCTTGACCCGGAGACCGGTTCCAGGAATGCAGATCCTACCATGGAGAATACATCATCCTCCGGCGCGGAAATCACCTCAGCTGAGGACGCTTTCAGCGTGCTGGACGATAACCTGCTGTTCATCTCTCGCCAGGTCGTGGCTGAACTGCTTGAAAAGATGAAAATCCAGGCCCGTATCGAAGTCCGTTATGGAGATCCTGATGAAGAAGGGCAGCGTCCCGTCCTGGTGGATATTCAAGGGGATGACCTGGCTGTGCTCATTGGTCGCCGGGCTGAAATCCTGAATGCTTTGCAATACATAGTTAACCTGATCGTCAGTAAGCAGGTGGAACACTGGGTGCAGGTGGTTATTGATGTGCAGGGCTACCGGGCGCGGCATGAACACCAGTTACGACAGATGGCTCAGCGGATGGCAGATCAAGCCATGAAAACGGGCCGCCGCCAGACGCTTGAGCCAATGCCCGCGGGGGATCGTCGCATTATTCACCTTGAACTGCGCGAACATCCGGGTGTGACAACCCAATCGGTGGGTGAGGATCCCACACGAAAGGTGACGATCATCCCCAAGGAATAACCTGGTTCGTAGGCATGAATAAAGATTTTTCAACCCCTCCCTGACTCTGGAAGGGGTTTCATTATTCAATGGGTCAGCTATTCATACCCCTCCCCTGCTCCTCAGGTATAATGTATTTATGCCTGCAATCCTTCCCATCGAACCGGTGGATTACCTTGTTATCGGTCATTTAGCCTGTGACCTTACCCCGGATGGCATGCAATTGGGAGGTACCGCGGCATATTCAGCACTGACCGCTCGGGCTCTGGGGATGCGGGTCGGTCTGGTCACAGCCTGGGGAGGGGAGATACCTCTCGATGCTTTGGAGGGGATCAGGCTCAAGACAATTGCCGCGGAACACAGCACTACCTTTGAGAATATATATACCTCCCATGGGCGCGTTCAACGCATCCATTACGTTGCTCCTGACCTGTTGTTTGAGCACATTCCGGAAGTCTGGCAGCGAACACCGATTGTTCACATTGGACCGATCGTTGGTGAAGCCAGGGCACTGGTAGGCCGTGGCCTTTCATCATCCATACTTGGCCTGACACCCCAGGGTTGGTTGCGGACATGGGATGACGCGGGGCTGGTGAGGCCGGGTGACTTGCCGGAAGCCCATGACCTGCTTAGCAAGGTCGGAGCGGCGGTGTTGAGTATTGATGATGTGGGCGGAGAAGAAGAACGAATTGAAGCCATGTCGACCGCCTGCCATGTGCTGGCTGTCACGGAGGGTCCGGCCGGTTCCCGTTTATACTGGAATGGTGACCTGCGCCGGTTTTGTGCTCCTGCAGTGGGTGAGGTGGATGCCACCGGTGCGGGTGATATCTTTGCAGCAGCTTTTTTTTGGCGGTTGTATACCACCCGGGATCCATGGGCGGCGGCCCGGTTTGCGACGAACCTGGCCTCATTTTCGGTGTCGAGGCGCGGGCTGCAGGGTGTCCCAACACAAAAGGAAATCAAAACCTGCCTGGTGGAGGTTTTATAGTGGGACGTATCTACACCCTGGTTAATCAAAAAGGCGGTGTAGGGAAGACCACCACTGCCATCAATCTGGGCGCCTATCTGGCCCTTTTTGGCCAGCGGGTCCTGATTGCAGATATTGATCCACAAGCCAATGCCACTTCCTCGCTGGGTGTGGACAAGCAATCCGTAAGAGGGGGGACATATGAAGCGCTCCTGGGCGGGGCTCCTGCTGCGGCACTCGTGTTGCAGAACCCACGCCTCAAACTGGCAATACTACCGTCATCCCCCGCGCTGGCAGGGGCGGAAGTGGAACTGGTTAACGAGCTTGGACGGGAAAGTAGACTTCGCCAGGTCATTGCTCCACTGGTGGAGCGTTATGATTACATCCTGATCGATTGCCCGCCATCGCTTGGTCTGTTAACCATCAACGGCTTGATGGCCGCGCAGGATGGGGTTCTTATTCCGGTGCAGTGTGAGTACCTTGCCCTGGAAGGACTGGGCGACCTGACCCGGACCATCCAACGTGTCCGTTCAGTACTTTTCCCTACCCTTAAAGTGCGCGGGGTTGTCCTGACCATGTACGATGGTCGCACGCACCTGTCTGAAGATGTGGTGTCGGAAGTGCGTAAATATTTCGCCGAGCAGGTCTTTGAGACAATCATTCCGCGCAGTGTCCGTCTGGCAGAGGCACCCTCATATGGATTACCGGTCTCAGCCTACGCACCGGGATCAAACGCAGCCAAATCCTACGAAGCCCTGGCACGCGAACTACTGGCAAGTGATGGTGTTCCAGTTATGGAAAATGTGGATTAGGAGGAGTCTATGCCACAAAAGTCCGGTCTCGGCCGTGGTTTGGGAGCTTTAATACCCGCTGAAGAAAAAGTTCAGCTGGAGAACAGGGTTATGCTGGTCCCGGTGGACATGGTTTTCCCGAATCCGCGTCAGCCGCGCAGAACAATGCAAACTGAAGAATTGGATGAATTAACTGCCTCCATTCGTGAGAACGGTGTGCTCCAACCGCTGATCGCGACGGTGGGGGAAAAAGACGGCCAGTTCATCCTTATTGCCGGCGAACGCCGTCTGCAGGCAGCAAGACTGGCGGGTCTTTCTGCCGTACCGGTGCTCGTCCATCAAGCAACCGACCAACAGCGCCTGGAACTTGCAATCATCGAAAACGTTCAGCGCTCCGATCTTTCTGCTTTAGAGGAGGCGGAGGCCTACCGCCAGCTGGCCGAGGATTTTGATCTATCACATGAGGAGATCGCTGGCCGCGTGGGTAAAAGCCGCGTGGCCGTGACGAACACCTTACGCCTGCTGCGCCTGCCTGACTCGGTCAAAAATGCACTTATCGAGAGCCGCATATCCGAGGGACATGCCCGGGCTTTGCTGGCACTGCAAACCGGGGAGGCACAAACGGCAGCACTGCGGACGGTGCTTGTTCAGGAACTCAATGTTCGCCAGACCGAAGAGCTGGTGCGAAAACTTAGCGGAGAGAAGCCAAGACCTAAGCTAAAACCTGCTCCTTCGCCGGATGTAGCCGAACTGGAGGAGCGTCTGCGTTCAAGCCTGGGGACCAAGGTCAGCCTGCACCCAGGGCGAAAAGGCGGAACCCTCACCATTCATTATTATTCCGAAGAGGAATTGAACGCCCTGATGGGGCGGCTATTGGATGAATAATGGGGAGGGTCGTGAAAATCCGGCCCATGACGAGAGATAATGAAACTGCTTCATAATGCCAGAATCCACACCCTGGACCCGGTTCAGCCCGACGCCTCAGCCATCGCCATAGAAAATGACAGGATCATTTCGGTAGGCGGTGAAGGTCTCCTGGCTGAGTTTGAGAACATGGAACGTGAGGATATGCATGGGCGGGTTATCCTGCCTGGCCTGATCGATGCACATGTCCATCTCCAGTTGTATGCGCTCAGCCTGAACAAGGTGGATTGTGAGGCGGAAAGAAAAGAACAAATCCTCCAGCGGGTATACGAACGGGCTCGCCAAACTCCTCCCGGAGACTGGGTGCTGGGTCATGGCTGGAACCAAAATACCTGGGGTGGTAGTTGGCCTTGTGCCGCGGATCTGGATGCGGTCTCCCCGCAAAATCCGGTCTATCTGACCGCAAAATCCCTGCATGCTTCCTGGGCGAACACGGCCGCCCTCGAGCTGGCAGGGATTTCCAGGAGCAGCGTGAATTCCGTGGATGGGCGTATCCAGCTGGACAAACACGGGTCCCCGACGGGCATCTTCTTTGAGAATGCAACCGATCTCATTGAGGCGGCCATCCCTGATGCCGGTCCCGCCGCACTGGCTGCTTCTTTCCGACAGATCTTTGCAGGAATGTGGCGCATGGGTCTTACCGGGGTTCATGATTTTGACGGACGCACATGTTTCCAGGCCTTGCAGATGCTTCACGAACGAGGAGAATTGCACTTCAGGGTGGTCAAATCCATACCGCTTGACCTGCTTCCGCAGGCAGCAGGTCTTGGCCTGCGTACGGGCTTTGGAGACGATTTCCTGCGCATTGGCTCGGTTAAACTGTTTGCCGATGGAGCCCTCGGACCCCGTACTGGTGCGATGCTCGAAGCTTATGTTGACGAACCCCAAAATCGTGGTATTCTACTTATGGACAATGAGCAACTTTTTGAGCACGGATGCCTGGCAGCGGAAAGTGGCCTGAGCCTGGCTGTCCATGCCATCGGCGACCGGGCTGTTCACGAGGTCCTGGAAGGAATTGCCCGTTTACGGACCTATGAGTGTGAGAAGGGACTCCCGGCTTTGCGCCACCGGATCGAACACCTGCAAACAATTCACCCGGCAGATACCGGACGGCTGGCGAATTTAGGCCTGGTTGCTTCAATGCAACCCGGCCATGCAGCCGCAGATATGCCTGTTGCAGATCGAGCTCTGGGCGAGCGGGCTGCCTTTTCATACACCTGGCGGACACAGCTTCAGAATGGGGTGCGGCTGGCTTTTGGTTCGGATGCACCAGTTGAAAGTCCGAATCCGTTCCATGGATTGCATGCTGCTGTCACCCGCCAGCGTGCCGATGGCTCACCAGGACCTGAGGGCTGGTTCCCTGAGCAAAGGCTGACAGTCGATGAAGCGCTGAACGCGTATACCAATGGGGCGGCTTTTGCGGCTCGGACCGATCACTGCCTGGGCCGGCTTGCGGCTGGTTTTCTGGCTGATTTGATAGTCCTTGAAAGGGACCCGATAACCTGTGACCCGGCCGATCTTTATTTTCTCCAACCGGTGGCTACCATGGTCGGAGGAGAATGGGTGTGGCAGTCGTAAGGAGCGATGGATGACAACCCATTTAACACCTGAAGTCCTGGTTCCCAGGCTGGGTGAGTATCTTGTCCAACAAGGCATGATCACCCAGGTGGGTTTGGAGCAGGCCCTGGCTTATCAAAATCAAAAACAGAATGCTGAAGAACACTGCCTGCTGGGTCAGGCGCTCGAGGATCTCAATCTCCTCACCCGTCCGCAGATCGATCAGGCCGTGACGGAGCAGATTATCCAGCTGAGGAACGCGCTTGAGGATGCGAACCGTTTCCTGGAACGGCGTGTTGCTGAACGAACCTCTGAATTGCAGGAGGCGCTACGCAAACTATCTGAGTTGAGCCAGATGAAGGCCAATTTTGTTGCCAATATTTCGCATGAACTGCGCACCCCTCTGACCCATGTAAAGGGATACCTCGAACTGCTTGAAACCGAGACGCTGGGCGCACTTAATGATGAGCAGAAAAATGCAGTACAGGTCAGCCAACGGGCATCCGGACGATTGGAAAGTCTGATTGAGAGCCTTATTCTATTTTCTTTGGCGGCGCGGGGTGAAATGACCCTTCACCTGGCACCAGTGGATCTGAATAAAGTGGCCGAGGAGATCATCAATTACTCACGGGCCAAAGCAGAGGATCGGAATGTGATATTGCATTTTAATGCACGGGCGGATATCCCCAATGTCCAGGCGGACAGGGAGAAAATATCCTGGGCGATCCTGCAACTGGTCGATAATGCAATCAAATTCACTCCTTCCCACGGGCAGGTGAGCCTTTCCATTGAGCAGGAATCAAAGGCCCTGATCATGGTTTCAGTTTTGGATACCGGTATCGGTATTCCAGCCAGCCGGATTGATGAGGTTTTTGAACCTTTTCATCAGCTGGATGCTTCCTCCACTCGACGGTATGGCGGTACCGGTTTAGGACTTGCGCTGGTCCGGGAAATAGTCAGTGCCCATGGTTCGGTGATCGAGGTGCAGTCGAAGGAAGGAAAAGGCTCTAGGTTCCGCTTCCCTCTGCTGGCGGTTAATCAAAAGGCGTGATCTGACTGGTGGAATATGGACAGAGAAACTCTTGAAACCTTGACCCGCTTAAGCGGCTCCTTTACCCGGGATAACCCGAAGAAATCCCTGGATGCATTGTTTGTTTTACTCCGCAGGGATTTTGTCTTCGATAACCTGGCAATCTACCTGATTGAGCGGACGAAAAACACAACAGAGGTAGTCTATGCCCGGGCTGCCGGACGGGGACGCAGCAAGGAGGATGAGGCTGCCTGGGGGGAGGAGTTTGCCAACAAGGTGATCAACACCGGCAAGGCCGCCGAAATTGTGCCTACAAAGATAAGCATGGGTGACCGCATCGCCATGCCGCATTTGCTGGGGCTGCCAATGACTCTTCAGAACAGGCGCGGCGCACTTGTTTTTGTGCGGTTCGGCGGGCCGAAGTTTACACCAAAACAAATGCCATTGGCTATACTGGCGGCTGTTCAGGCAGCCCGTATTCTGGATCAAGCCATTTACCAGGATTGTCTCACCCAGCTGGAACTTGCCCGACACCGGGCTCAACTCCAGGACGATTTCATGGCCACCATATCCCACGAATTGCATACACCGCTCGGATTTATTAAAGGGTACACGACATCCCTGCTTCGCTCAGACACCTCCTGGGACCTGGACACACAGCGTGAATTCCTGACGATAATCGATGAAGAGTCCGATCACCTGATCACTTTGATCGACCATATGCTCGACTCCGCGCGCCTGCAAAGTGGAAATTTGATGATGGATTTCCAACCCGTCCGACTGGATTCCCTGCTCCGGGACGAGACCCAACGGATTCAGGGGCGGCATCAAGGATTGGAGGTCAGCCTTAACCTGGTGACCGCGCCTCCCATCCTGGCCGACAGCGTCCGTCTGGCACAGGTTTTCAATAATCTGTTTGATAATGCCATCAAGTACGCCCCCGGATCAAAAATCGCCATCTCGCTCCAGGTGAAAGAAAAATGGCAGACTATTATTTTTGCGGATCAGGGGGAAGGAATCTCTGCCGAACATATCCCATTCCTTTTTGAACGATTCTACCGGGTCCCAGGGCAGTTCGGGAAAAGCGGTACTGGATTGGGATTGTTTATCTGCAAACAGATCATCCAGGCTCACCATGGCCGTATATCCGTCAAGACTGCACCTGGGAAGGGGACTGCTTTTTCCATTGAGCTTCCAGTTCAAAGATTGAAAGTCTAACAGGAGATTAGGAATATGCCCACAAAAATATTAGTTGTAGACGATGAACCCCGTTATCTCCGTTTGCTGGAGGCCAACTTGCTGACGGAGGGGTACGAAGTTTCCACTGCGGTAGATGGTGAGGATGCACTCGAATCATTTTCAGCGGACCCCGTGGATTTGATTCTCCTGGACGTGATGCTACCCCGAATAGATGGTTTTGCCGTTTGCCAGCGTATTCGTCAATTCTCCTCCGTGCCGATCATCATGCTGACCGCAAAGGGGGAGGAACACGACCGTGTGCTGGGCCTGGATGCTGGGGCTGAC
>Ga0209048_10006636_pt1 | contig 10802 bp, 11 predicted proteins | sample FrelakmetCRP12CR_FD_187146 | JGI IMG/M metagenome (GOLD analysis project Ga0209048, IMG submission 187146) | Freshwater lake sediment microbial communities from the University of Notre Dame, USA, for methane emissions studies - CRP12 CR (SPAdes)... | ecosystem: Environmental > Aquatic >... | reverse complement strand
GACCGTCCAGACCTTGTCGCCGCCGTTTGCCACATGGACCATGATGCCGCCGCTCAGGATCTCATGATGTGCCCAGTCTCCATAATTCTTCTTGATGACGGGCGGAAGAAAATCTTTGTAATGGGGTGGTCCTATATCAGTTCTTCTTTGTGGTGCTGCCATAGTAGTCCTCCTGTATAATTATTTTTAAATTATTATTTCGCGAGATCTTCTTCGGTCCAGAACCAGAACGGATCTCTTCTGGGCTCTTTGATCTGCTGCGGAACCGGAGCTACGCCGATATATTCGAGGAACTCCCTCATGCCACGGCGGATAATGAGCTCGCCGATCCTCTCCCTGTTTTTGCCGTGCTCATCCCACCATTCCCACATCTTCCTGATGATATCGAAGAACTCGGTGTACGGAGCCTCCATCTTTATAAAAGGAATGATGACTGATGAAAGGGTCGCGCCGATGACGAAAGGTGCCTTGCTGCCGATAAGGATCGTGGCTCCCTTTTCACCTGTCGCCTTCAGGGCCTTGCCCATCTTTGAGATACAGTGCATGCAGCGCGAGCAGTTGGCATCGTCGATCTTAAGGGCCTTGCCGTCGTAAGAAATACAGCCGGTTGGGCACATGTCTACAATCTCGGACTTGATATTCATGCCCTTGCCTTCATACCATTTCACTGCAGCCTGGTCAACAGCGATAGTGCCTTTCCAGGTGCCGATGATCGAACAGTCTGCGCGGGCTATCGAGGCGATACAATCGCAGGCACAACCGGCCGTCTTGAATTTGAACTTGTAGGGGAATGCAGGTCTGTGCATTTCATCCTGAAATTCCTGCGTGATCGCATACGTGATGGCCATGGTGTCAATGTTCGACCATTCGCATCTCGCCGCGCCTACGCAGCAACTGGGGGTCCTCAAGGCAGAACCGGAACCGCCGAGGTCCCAACCGCGGGACGAGAATTCTGCAAAGATATTCTCAAGGTTCTCTGATACGGTGCCCAGCAGGACCATATCGCCTGTGGAACCATGGAAGTTGGTGAGTCCGCTTCCGTATTTGTCCCAGATATCGCAGACGGTCCGGAGGTCAGCAGATTTGTAGAAATAACCGGATACTGAATTAATTCTGACAGTATGGAAATGGGCTACATGCGGAAATTCCGCCGGAACATCTGAGTATCTTCCGATAACTCCTCCTCCGTAACCCCTGACACCAACAATTCCACCATGTTTCCAGTGTGTCTTCTTTTCACGGTAGCATTTCTCGAGCACTCCGAGCTCATCGGCCGCCATGTCCGTCTTCGCCGCCGCTTTCTTCATCTCGGTGACAAAGCTCGGGAATGGGCCTTTCTCCAGCTCATCCAGCAATGGAGTATCATACTTCTTGGGCATAAATTCCTCCTCTTTATTTGTTTTTACTACCTATTCCGACAAATGGAGACACTAGTGCCTCCCTAAAATGCTCTACAGGTTAATATAGGGAAAAGTTAGCCGTCAAATTAAAAAATCTTATTCATTCATTATCAATTCTTTATACACATTGAAAACTTGACCCCTTCCTGTTCCAGAAAGTACAATTAATGTCGTATGAAAATTAAAGAGATCGATCTCGTCGGTTTCAAATCCTTCGGGGACAGAACAGCCCTGCACCTTCACGATGGCATAACCTGCATCGTTGGGCCAAACGGCTGCGGCAAAAGCAATGTCGTTGACGCCTTCAGGTGGGTCCTGGGCGAGCAAAGCGCCAAGAGCCTCAGGGGCGAAAAGATGGAAGAGGTCATCTTCCAGGGCTCGGCCACCAAGAAGTCCAAAGGCATGGCGGAGGTGCGCCTGGTCATTTCCACCGCAATGCCGGCACACCGGGAAGGTGCTCCCAAAGAAGGGGGCGATGGCGAACCCTCCGATGATTCTTCATATGATAAGATTGAGGTCGCCAGAAGGCTTTACCGCTCGGGAGAGAGCGATTATATCCTCAACAAGCGTTCCTGCAGGTTAAAGGATATCAGGGACCTGTTCCTCGACACCGGCCTTGATGTGAAAAGCTATTCGATCCTCGACCAGGGGAGGATGACCGAAATCCTGAACACCAAACCTGTGGAGCGGCGATTCCTTATCGAAGAGGTAGCCGGGGTCATGAAATATAAGGTCAGAAAGGCCGAGGCCCTCTCGAAGCTGAGTTCATCCAAGGAAAACCTGCAGCGAATAAATGACATTACGATAGAAGTCAGACGCCAGATCAACAGTCTCGACAGGCTCGTGAAAAAGGCTGAGCGATATAAGAGGCTCCTGGACGAGTTTAGAGAACTCGACCTCAGGGTTGCCAAAAGGGACCATATACGGCTCAAAAGCACGATTGATGCATTGAATGCAGAGATCGAGCGTCTGCGGGAAGCTCTCTCTGTCAGGAGATCCGAATTTTCGACCCTTGAAACAGGTATCGCAACAAAGAGAATCGAAATCCTCGAAAAAGAGAAGGTCCTGAGCGAACTTGAAAACAGGCTGAACGAAAAGGCGAAGTCGATTGCAGAACTCGAAAAGGAATCCGCCGTCCTGAAAAATATTATTGAAAATAAGAAGGAAGACATTTCCCGCCTCAACAGTCAAACAGATGAAAGGGATTTGAAGAAAGGGGAACTCTTCGCTAAGATTTCGGAACTCGATGGGACTGAAAGATCCCTCCTTGCCAAAATAGACGAGATTACCGAGGGACTTAAAGAAAAGAGGGACTGGGCCTCCGGCATCGAGGTCTCAATAGTCGAAAAGGAAGAGGAACTCGAAAACAGACGAAAAGAGCTTTTCATGCACTCCGATACCCTGAGCAGCAGGAGGAATGATCTGCACAAGCTGCAGTCATCCCTGGAGACATTGAACTACCGAGAATCAGCATCAATGCGGGATAAGGAAGGGATCAGCAAGAATCTCGATGAGAGCGTCAGGAGGATCGCCGAATTGAGCGGTGAGATCCAAGACAGAAAGAGCGAGACAACAAGACTCCACGAAGAGAAAGAGGAGTTGAGTGCCAAAATCACCCATCTGCGTGAAGAGATCGAAAACAAGAAAATACTCCTCGCAAAGGAAAAAGAGGAACTTGCCGGAAACCTCTCGCGCCTCGACTCCCTCAAGGAGCTCATCATCGACAAGTCTCTCTACGAATTCCTCGCCGAATCAGAAGAGAGCAAGCACCTTTCTCCTGCAATCCTTTCGAATATTATCAGTGCCGGAAAGGATTATGAAGTAGCTGTCGAAGCGGCGCTTTCTGAGAAGATCAACTCGCTCATTATCGATAAGATCAGTGATGTCTTTGCAGCAATCACCGTTATAAAGGAAAAGGGTCTCGGCAAGACATCCATTCTCTTTACTGACCTCTGCAGGATGCCTTCGGATGCCGGCGGGACTCTATCACCGGCCACCCCGGGGGTCATAGGTAGGGCCTCCGACTTCATCAGCTTCGAGAGCGCCGAGGCTGAGGCTATTGCATGTTCTGTCCTGAAAAACGTCTTTGTCGTCGATGACCTTTCCTCTGCCCTGGAACTCAGGAAAGATGCACAGTACCGCGACCTTTCCTTCGTGACTATTGCCGGGGAGTTGATTGCGACCGACGGGTTTATCTCCGCAGGCAAGGGCAAAGAGATACTCAAGAGAAAAAGAGAGATTAGGGAACTGCAGCGGGAGATCGACAACCGCCAGGCGCAGATTGGAAAGACAGAGGAGGATATCCTTGTCACTACCGATGCCCTTGCGTTCAAGAAAGAGGAACTTCGGACAATCGACAACGCCGTCATCGAGCTCGAAAGAGAGATTTCGCTTTCACAGCACTCCCTGCAGGGCAAGAATGAGGAAATTGAGCGAATGCGGAGGAGGCTCTCATTCCTGGAAACAGAGCTTGCCACCATTGATGGGGAAAAAGAATCACTGAATGCCGTCATCAGCACCAAGGCCGCGGAAATAGCCGCACTCGATAACGAAAGGGATGTGCTCAATGATAAGATTGCCAACCTTCAGGAATCGTTATCCGTCGTCAGGGGTGAATATGATACTGAAAGGTCCCACCTCACAGAAATGAAGACCTCCCTCGCTGCCTATCGCGAGAAGCTCGAGGCGCTGAAAAAAGAGCGGACAACGATCGCCGACACGATTGAAGAACTCGATATGAAGAATGCCGCTGCGAGAGAAGACATTAAGACCGCCGAGGGAAAAATTACCTCCTCGCTTGACGAGATGCAAAAGATCGAAGAGGCGGTCACGGCACTCGTCACAGAGGCCGGAGCGATAGAAAAAGAGCGTTCTGAAAAGCGAGAGGTGATTAATTCCGAAAACATCGAGGTGGTCGCCAAAGACGAGACGCTCAAGGGGTTCCGTGCCATAATCGATGACCTTTCCCAAGAGCTTTCCGACAACAATGCGAAATTCGCCGAAAACAAGGTCAGGCTCGAAAACATCGAGACGACGATGATGCAAAAATACAGCCTCGATGTCGGGGCAGCAGAGATAACTCTCGAGGGCTTCAGTCCCGAAGAAGACGAGCAAAAGATGATTGAGTTGAACGGTTCGATTCAGGCCATGGGTCCCGTCAATATCGGTGCCATCGAGGAATATGAGGAACTGAAGACCCGTTACGATTTCCTCTCAAAGCAGCAGCAGGACCTCACCCTTTCAATCGCGGAACTGGAAGAGGCAATAACCCGCATAAACGCTACCACGAAGAAAAAACTTCGCGAGGCCTATGAGGCGCTCAGAGGAAAATTCCAGGAGGTCTTCACCGTCCTGTTCGGCGGAGGAAGAGCCGATATCATCCTGACCGATGAACAGAACATCCTCGAATCGGGGCTCGATATCATCGCTCAGCCGCCGGGCAAGAAGCTCCAGAATATCAACCTGCTCTCGGGCGGTGAAAAGGCGCTGACATCTCTGTCGCTTCTCTTTGCGGGCTTCCTTATAAAGCCCTCTCCATTATGCATACTTGATGAGGCCGATGCACCCCTCGATGAGTCTAATACCGTCAGGTTTGCCCGGATGATCAAGGACCTCGCAGGCGACACACAGTTTCTGATCATCACCCATAACCGCGCCACCATGGAGGCAGCCGATTATTTGTACGGCATAACCATGGAAGAGCCTGGCGTTTCGAAAGCCATCTCCCTCAGATTCAGCGAAGCCGAAAATAGTGCTGTTGCATAATTTGCGGGTCATTTGGTGCGGGCACTCCGCAAGGCGTTTGAGTGCATCTGTCCCTTCCGATCCGGCATTTTACAGAATCTCGCGGCAACAATTATAATTCATATATGAAAAGTGCCTCACATATATCCGGAGTAGAGATATCCAGCGAATATGAGGATCTTATCTGTTATAGCTTCGATGCTTCCATCGTGGACGAAGGGCTGCCTCGCGCCGTTGCGTGGCCCAAAAATGCAGAAGATGTGGTCAAAATCGTTCACTATGCCGCTGCACAGGACCTTAAGATAATTCCGCGGGGAGCGGGAACGGGCATGGCGGGTGCAGCAGTACCAAATCGTGAAGATTCGATAGTCCTCAGTTTCGAGAAGATGAGGAAGATCATAGAGGTCGACACCAACAATATGACCGCCGTTGTCGAACCGGGGACCGTCAATGGACGGCTCCAGAGGGAACTTGAGCACCTCGGATTCTTTTATCCTCCCGACCCCTCCAGCCTCAGCGTCTGCACCATCGGGGGGAACGTCGCCACGAATGCCGGCGGCCCGCGGGCCATCAAGTATGGCGTAACACGTGATTATGTGCTTGAACTCGAAGCGGTCCTGCCGGACGGGAGCCTGGTGACCCTTGGCGGCAGAACCTACAAGCGCGTTGTCGGCTATGAACTCAAACATCTTCTCATTGGGGCTGAGGGAACACTCGCCGCTGTCACAAAAATACGGCTGAAGATCCTACCCCAACCGGAGGATATCGTTACGCTGCTCATCCAGTTCAATGATATCGGGGCTGCCGGGGAAGCCGCATCAAAAATTATCATCTCCCGTATTATTCCGAGAACATTGGAATTCCTGGATCGCTCAGCGATTGGAGTCATTGAACAATACAAACCCACCGGACTCCCAGCCGATGTTGAAGCACTGCTTCTTGTAGAACTAGACGGTCATCCCTCGACTATACAGAAAGAGGCGGAGAAGGTCATCGCTGTCTGCCGAGATCTGGGAGGAGAGGCTGCCGTGGCCGCTGACAGTCTCGCGCGCGAAAAGCTTTGGGATGCACGCAGGTCTATTTCCCCAGCACTCTACCATCTCAAGCCGAACAAGATCAACGAAGATATCGTTGTGCCCCGAGATAAAATCCCTCTCGTCCTGACAAAGCTTCGCCAATTCTCGGAGGAGAGCGGAATCATCATAGTCAGCTTCGGGCATGCGGGAGACGGCAATATACATGTGAATGTAATGGCTGATAAAAATAATGCCGAAGAATATTCAACGGGACTCGCCATTATAAAGAAGATATTCGACCTGACCCTTTCGGTGGGCGGCTCGCTGTCGGGCGAGCATGGTATCGGCCTTGCGAAATTACCTTACATCAACATGGAGATCAAAGAGCGCGAAATGAGGCTCATGAAAGATGTCAAGCGCCTGATCGATCCGAACAATATGATGAACCCGGGAAAGATATTTGCCTAAGTTATCAACTTTTGTTGATGTTAATAAACATCGGGCTTGTTCCCGTGCCCACCCGGAACCCACACCTTTCGTAAAATTTCACCTGTTCATCAAACGCAATCAAGCTTTTTCTGGCATACCCTGTATATTCTTCAAGCATGAGCGTGACCAGTTGCTTTCCTATACCCGTCCTTTGATATTCGGGCCTTACCAATAGATAAGGGAAAGTGACGTTCAAAACGCCATCCGACAGAGAATTAATCAGGCCGACCAATTTTTCACCGTCCCACGCCGTATAGACAGCATCGGAATTCATTATCGCTGTCCGCAATTTGTCCGGATATTTTGCAGAATCCCACTTGACCGAAAGGAATAATTCCTGAAGCTGAGTCCGATCAAATGCCTTTGTCTTGCTGTATCTGATGCCCATGCAAAAACCTCCGGTTTAACCATCAATAGCTACGATAATAATACAATAGAATGTCGTGAGAATGTCTTGTTCGCCCACCAGATAGTATTAAATAATAACTCATTGAATCAATGTGATAAAAGACAATCAGTAATTATCAGTACGGATGATGTTTCCGGGTGGTAGGTTCAGTGATATGACTGCTTGCGGATGGTGTAAGGTCAATATGGTTCGCCTTGAGGTTAAACTTTCATATCGATAAGGTTCTTGAGCACTTCATTTCCAGTCTGCAGGGATTTGACATTTACCTGGATAGCATTTTTTTCTATCATCAGATCCACCATTTCCCCGGCAATGTCCACATCGGCATTTTCACTTTGGCTCAACGTCACCTTGACCCCGCCGCTCACATCCTCATTCATGACAGCACTGGTCGGCTTAAACCCGTTCGTATTGATATTTGCAATATTGTTAGCGGTAACGTCCAGGCCTGTGCCGAAAGCGGCCAATGCAGCGAGTGCGCTGTTGGTAATATTTCCGATGCCCATTTAAGCCTCCTTAATTGAGTGCTGTTGGCCACACGCCCATTAAAAAGCCGGAGACTGCATGCACCCCGCTATATTATCGATGAAAAGTGAAGATGCTTTAATTTGTGGGTATGCGGAGGGTTTATTTTAGCAAGTCAGCAAAACCACTTTGGCCTCTTGATGCAGCTATCGACAGGGCCGTCTCGCCTTCTGGTGTTTCAGCGTTCACGTCTGCCCCGTTCTCTATCAATAGTTTCCCAATATCAGCTTGGCCCTTATAGGCCGCATACATTAAGGACGTCCAGCCGACATTGGACTTAGCATTTACCTCTGCTCCTTTATTTATCAACATTTTTGCAAGTTCAGTCCGGCCATAGTAGGATGCGTACATCAAGGCCGTCCAGCCGAGCCAGTCTTTCGCATTCACCCTGGCGCCCTTTTGCAGTAATAACTTCCCAATTTCGATAGGGGCATCAGGCGTCGCTGCTGTAGCCATGAGGGGGGTTATGCCGCTTTGGTTTGCAATATTCATATTAGCATTCACATTCGCCCCCGCGGAAATCATTTCTCTAGCTTTTTGAATGTTCTTTGTTCGTATCGCATCCAGCAGTTCGGTATTAATATCTGCCGCATAAACTACGATTCCTGAGATGAGACTCAATGCCACTGCAAAATAAACCGATAGTAATTTCTTCATTATTTAACTCCTTGGAACACCGGCCACTGCACCCCGACAATAGCCACAGCGGGTTCATTCATCCCAAGGCTGGGTGTAAAGTGAAGTATCCGGCATTGAATCTTATCAATTCCTTGCACTTGCATATCGGGGCTTCCTCCGGATTATAAGTGTTCATCCCTATTTTATCAATAATACAGATTGCATTTCTTGAAAGTGGTTACCTCGAAAGTTTATATGCTATTATTTTGGGAAATCGTCCGATTCCAATTAGCAATTAATATGAGAGCACATTGCGAATATAAGGAGATTACTATGGCAATGTTTGAACAGGCCGGCTTTGTAAGGCTGGAAGACTTTATCGCGGTCGCAAAAACCGGCGTAAAACTTCATGCATCGGTTGCTCTCGAAAGACAGTTTGTCACGCAGAAGGAACCGCATCGAAAGACTGAGAGGACGGAGAACGAACTGGACATGTATCTCCTCTGTGCAATTTTCACCTTCAAAATGGGGAGCGGCAATAAGACGGTATCGAAAGTTTATCTTTGCGGTTCGATTGGAGAATCATCGCACGACTCAAGAGTCCATATGAATATAGCAAATGCACGACTTACAGCAGATTACAAAAGACTCAGGGACGCCAATATAACAATCGATGAAAAATTTTTTAACATGCTTTAACTATCGCTTTCACGTCGACTGCCGATAAAACTATGAGTGGCATTTCGGAAGAGGTGTCATGCAGCTGGTGCAAAAATCTTCACTTCTGAGGGATCAAGATCGGTTCTCTGCGGCAAATAATAATCCAGCCATGCGGTCCTAGGTGATTCCGGATCATCCTTCAATATACGCAATGCTTCCGATCTCTCTTGGGGATATGCCTTCCCCCAACCCAAAAAATCATTTGAGAGCATTTCAAGGCTTAGAAGCACGGCGGCCTGAAACTTCCATCCATCCTTCTCAAGGCTTGCCAGGACTCTGTCCGCAAGAAATACCACAACCACTATGAAAAGACTCCACCAGGGAATAAAGAAAGTGAAGCAAATAACCCCGAGGCTCCCTAAAAAACACCATTTCCGAATAGTAAAGTAACGATTAGTTGTCTTCGATACAGCATTAGCCTCGGGAATCATGGTCAGGGCAGCCATGTTATCGTCCGTTTTAATTTTTGCAGCGAGATTGTCAAAGCCTTTTTTTCGGTGAGATTGTGTAACCGTCTGCGTGCAAATACTAAAAAGCTCAGGTGGTATAAACCCTATCTTCATTCATGACCCCGCTATTGTGTTTCAATAACAATACCAGTATATGGAAGGGGCTGTCAAAGAGATCACCGCAAAGAGAACACTGCTAATCCCGGTTTCTTCCTTATAAACTGAAGATGCATGCTTGATGCCGAGACACTAAAGTCTCTTGAGAACGCCACAGTCTATGTCCCTTGCATGCCTTCATTGTTCATAAAAAAATATTCTTGAAAAATGCATTCCCGGAATGATATGCTTTTTGACATAGTCGGTTTAAATGGAACGCAATCCCATGACGATAAGAGTTGTATACCACGATAATACCTACGATACGATCCCTGTTTTTATCCTCCAGCTCGGCATCGATTGCAAAAGGATCAAAATGTTTTATCGCGATTCCGAAAGAAGATGGATTACCGTGGGGGTAGATCCCGTTAGAAAACCGCAGGCAGACCATCATGACGGGCCCGAAAGGCGCATGCTCAGTCAGCAAGCTGCTCACCCGTTATAAATCCTACTTAAAGGTTTTCAGGATATACTCAGCAATCGCTCTGGCTTCCTTATCAGAGACCGCCTTCTTGTCGAACGTCGTCATACCCGGCCCGGGATTTCTCATCTTCTTGATGATATCCGCAGGCTTGCTGATCCCGTTGGCGCCGAGGTCCTTTTTATGAAGCGTTTTTTCAGGGGTGACGACATTATCGCCCTCAGGATGGCAAACAGCACAATGCTCCTTAAATGCCGCCTCTCCCGAATTTTTCTCCAGCACCTTTTTCCCCGTCTTATCCTCCGCTGCAAATGACCCTCCGGCAACCACTGCGCACATACACATCGTCGCAACCGCCACGGTCAAGACCTTGTTCATTTCTCAGTTCCTCCTTGCTGACTTATTAATTTGATCCTGTTATTACACTTTGTTAGTTACTGTTTATCTGTCATACCACCGAAGGCAACAGCGAGACCTTCAGAACCTCCGCTGGGATCACTGCCGTAAGTGATTTAAAAAAAATCCACAAAGTCGATGGTCTGCTGTTTCTTTATCCTCTTCTGGAGCTGAATCTTTGCCATTACCATTGTCGCTGCTTCCTGCAAATCAGCTGAGCCGTTGCGAAAATAGGGCGACATTATCCTCGGGATTATCCCGCTATGTTCTGCACTTCATCTTTAAATCAGGCCCTAGCCGCCAGTGCCGTACTTTTCAGTCAAATACATGATGATCACATCCGCCTCAGCATCGGATATCGGGGCACCGAAGACCTTTCGCATCTTGGTAACCGTCGCAGTCCATTGCGTTTTCGAACCCTTCGGCTGCATGGTAATGTAATCCACACTATGGCAGATA
>Ga0209048_10006635_pt1 | contig 10802 bp, 6 predicted proteins | sample FrelakmetCRP12CR_FD_187146 | JGI IMG/M metagenome (GOLD analysis project Ga0209048, IMG submission 187146) | Freshwater lake sediment microbial communities from the University of Notre Dame, USA, for methane emissions studies - CRP12 CR (SPAdes)... | ecosystem: Environmental > Aquatic >... | reverse complement strand
CTGCGGCGCCAGCCGATCAAGAACATAGGCGGTCGGATGCGTCATGGCGAAGGGACAGCCTGTGGCGATGTCGGATTGTGCAACCATATACATGGAGACGAAAGGCAGGATATGTGACTCGGGAGAAGACTTGTCGAAACACGCAGCCACAATGCCGCATTTATATAGTTCCTGCTGGCATTCCTCATATTCCAGGTTCATGCGGATTTCATTGCGCCGTCCGGTGGGGGCGGTCCTATCATCGGGCAAATCTTTTAGCGCAGGCGGGAAATCTTGGTCGCTCTGTTCGGCCTGGCGGTCCAGTCTGTCTCCGGCGAAGGCCCCGATCCGGCCCAGAACTGCGCTCCGGCGTTGCAAAACCCCCGGTGCCGCACGCTCAAGGAACAGGCGTAGGTTGGCGTCTGTTTCGAAAAAATTCAGCCCCCGCACACGTTGAGGGAAAGAAGGTGTCTGCTGTTGACCGCCGCCTCCACTCATGGCTTATCCTGTATCGAGAGCCGGACCCGTAAATCAATCACTCTCTATCATATGCCTCAATACTATAACATCCCAAACAATCCGGCATTTCCGAGGGATTGTAGTGTTATTCTGGATAACAGGGGAAAGAATCCCCCGTGCTGTCTTTCCGGAAGCAATTTCCTCCCCCATTCCCCACTTATCGTGCCGTAGCCCGGTGAAGGCGACAGGACGTGGCAGGGGAAACGGGCTATCCCAGACCTATGTCGCAGGCTGCGCGCCATTCAAATAATTGTACGTTCACATGGGCACGCCACGCGTAGTCCCTTCCGATCAGTTTTGTTGTGGCGGCTTCCTCAGGGGATAGACTGGATCACGGGGAATAACCTGTGAGCACGCGTGCAATATATTCGCCAAGATTGTGCCTGATGAGCACAACAAAGAGAACCTGGACATAGGTAAGAAGTATAGGACCTACTGACCAGTGATGCGGTCAGGAAAGTTTGATATCACCCCATCGATGTCAAGGGAGAGTGCGTGCTGGATATCGCGGGGAGTGTTTGCCGTGTAGACGAATACGAGCAAGTCCGCACGGTGGAATGAATCCACAAGCGCGCGCGTGGCCTTGTCGTGGCGAAGACCGACATAGGAAGATCCGTACTGAATCCCTCGGGCGACGGAGGCACGGGATAAGCCGCCGAAGAGCACCATGAGAGAGGCTTCTGGATCGGCTGCCCGAACATGTGTCAGTTCCTTGTGTAAGAAAGAAGCGTAGATAACAGGGGATTTGAACCCAGCCTCGCGCACTGATTCGACCGTTTGCTGTGCCACCCCTTCGGCCTTTAGTTCCAACATCAGCCCTGTTTTCCCTGCGGCTATCTTGAGCACTTCCTCAAGCGTTGGAACATGTTCCCCATTCCCTGCGTTGAACTTCCTGACCTCCCGGAAAGACAAGCGATCAATTTGCCCTTTCCCATCGGTCGTTCGATTCACTGTCGCATCATGGAGGATCACGAGCACGCCGTCCGCCGTGCGACGCACGTCAAGTTCCACGAAATCGACTCCGAGGGCGATCCCTTTCTGAATCGCGGCCAATGTATTTTCCGGGGCATGCCCCGCGGCTCCACGATGGCCGATTCTCAACACTCGATGCATGGAGTCTCCTTGAATCCCAATCGAAGAGCCATGCAAAGCAGGGACGAAGAGTCTGCGAAACCATCGTTGTGGCGCAGTGAAAATTCAATGGCCCTCATTTCCAGGACAATAGGATGAGGCCAGGGTTGGACAGGTGAGAAGAGCGACTTTTTCAGCATACTGCTAAAGGATCGGCGGTGTATATCGGAGGTTATGGGCATCCAGATGTGCGAGATATTCCTTCATGCGTTGTGGTACGTGGTGTTTCACAAATTCGATTACTTTGCTGTCAATTTCAAGCAACCCGAGTCCGGGGGGAATCTCTTCTGGACGGACGATAAATAGGTTCACGCCCCGCTCCTTGGCTTTCGCCTGTGCTTCCATGATGCGGTGATGGATGTACCGCTCGTTCAACCGTAAGCGGAAGTTCAGCTCCACAAGGTCTCGCAGGGGGTGCGGTTCGACACGAACGCTCTTCCTCGGAACATTGAGGAACATGAACACCGTCTCGCATCCAAAGCTGAAGGCTTCCTCAACCGGAAGGGGGTTCGCGAGATCGGCATCAAGATACCGGTAGCCGTCCAGTTCGACCATTTCAAACAAAGGGTACAGGGCCATGGATGCGCGGATGCGTGAAAAGAAGAGGTCGTGTTTGGCCTTCCGACTTCGTGCATCATCGCTCCCGTCAATCGCAATATCTGAATCCTTATTGGAAAAGACCACGGTGGATCCGTCTTCGTACCGTTCAGTGAGGATGTGCCAGACGATGGGGCTTGTGAGCACCTTCCGCAGATCAATCTGCTCGCCCAGTTTGCTCAAGAGCGGGAGCGGATCGAGGAAGGCTTTCATCCTCCTAAACTCAAAATACTTATCCATCTCGTCGAACGCCTCTTGGATTTCAGGTGCCTGAACGAGGTGCCGAAACGATTTGTGTTGGGACGCAAACATGTCCATGAGGCGAAAGACGAAGCTCACGGTGCGGCCAGCCATGCGAAACGGCATGCGAAGACCAAAGGACACGACTAGAGGCAGGAATTTGATGGCTCTTTTGACATCATGGAGAATCGATCCGCTCGGCCCCCAGCCTCGGGTGATCTGTGGAACAACCCCTAAGAGACGCGCTAATTTTTCCTGGACGAATGGATGGACCTCATAGACTGCTTCCGGAGAGGTGATATAGTCTTCCCAGATGCGGATCGTTTTCTCAGCCCCGACGACACCGGGGTTCTCGACAAACCCGAGAGCATTGCAGGTGCCGGCGGAGGAACTGATGATGTGGGTCGGAATCAAGCCGGCTTTCACCACTTCTGCGGCCGCGACTGCCTGGATGACGGCTTTACAGCCACCCCCGCAAAAGACAAACATGATGTTTCCGTACTTATTCGATTGATGATCAGACATGCGGATGCTCCTGCCTTGAGTACCCAGAACACCTGTGTGGTGCAGACACCGCTCTGCTGTGTAGCCAAAGCCGCTGATGTACTATGGAATGAGGAGCAATGCGCGCTCGACCTGCACCGGCATGCGAGGGACCTAGCCCGATGAACACGTATGATGTCTGTATTGTGGGAGCAGGGGTTGTAGGGTGCGCCATCGCCAGGGAATTGACGCACCGCCGCTGGGAGAGGCCCCTCCGTGTCGTTGTGGTCGAGCAACACAATCGTGTGGCAGAGGAGACCAGCGGGCGAAATAGCGGAGTGCTCCATAGCGGAATCCACGAACAGCCCTGTTCACTGAAGGGACAACTGGCTCGAGAGGGTAGCGCACTAGCCGTTTCGTACGCATTAGAGCATGGCATACCGCTGCTCAGAACAGGGATGGTCATTGCCATATCATGGGAAGACATCCGTCGAGGTCTTTGGCGTGAGGTGTCCACCCTGCGGCGGCTGCTGGTTAACGCCTGGAAGACGAACATCCGGGTCTCGTTCGTCACGCCGTCCGGGTTGCGTGCGTGGGAGCCGAATCTCCACGCCTGCTGCGGGATCATCATTCCAAGTGTCTCAGTCATAGACCCTCTGGCCTTTGTGCAATCTCTTAGAACCGACTCCGAAACGACCGGGGCCGAGTTTGCCTTCAATAACCGGGTAATCGGCATAGAGGCAGACGCCACAGCCTATGTTGTCACGACCGATCGCCAGAGAATCCATGCAGCGTGCCTGATTAATGCCGCAGGACTCTACGCCGACGATATCGCTGCCCTCGGCTTACGCTATAAAAAGTATAGCATTTGCCCGGTGCGGGGTGAGTACTACGAATTGGTCACTCCGGAAAAGAAACGCCTCATCGGACGCCTGGTGTATCCTGCGTTACCTCCTCAAGCGACCGGTAAGGGGATTCATTTCAGTCCCCGCCCGAACGGACAGTTGTTCGTGGGACCGAATGAGGTGGCAATCCAAGACAAGACGGACTACACATCGCGCAAGACGCCCCCCCGTATGTTCGTCGAGGCCTTGCAGAAATTCGTGCCGACCCTCGAAGAAGGCGATCTGGAGTGGGCCTACTCCGGAATCCGTCCCTCTGTCATGACCGGCAATGGGCACAAGAGCGACTTCATCATCGCCGTAGACAGCGAGAGTCCGCCATTCATCAATCTGGTAGGAATTGAGTCGCCGGGACTATCCGCGGCCTTGGCGCTTGCCAGACACGTTGCCGAGCTGCCCTGCGTTCAGAAGCGGTTCAACCCGTCCACGGGGCGTTCCCTCTCATCTCGCGACGCCTGAAGGGGTTGAGGGGTGGAGCCGCTCCGCTTCTTCCTTGCGCAAGACCCGATAGAGCGTCTTACCAAGCAGCGTTCGTGGCAGCTCGCTGCGAAATTCAATGTGCCTTGGAACTTTATATGGGGCCAAGTATCGCCGGCAGTGCTTTACGAGGTCGTGCACAGAAACTTCGTTCCCGGATGGAACGACAACCGCCTTAACCGACTCACACCCCTCCTCCGACAACACGCCAATGACCGCGGCTTCTCGTACCTCCGGGTGGAGTCGTAACACTTTCTCAATTTCGGAGGGATAGACATTGAAGCCTGAAGTGGACAGGATCATGTCCTTCTTCCGGTCCACAATATAGAAGAAGCCATCCTCATCCATGCGTGCCATATCGCCTGTTGCGAGCCACCCCTCGGGTTTCAACACGTTCGCTGTTTCCTCAGGATTGTTCCAGTACCCCTGCATCACTTGCGGCCCGCGCACCCACAGTTCACCAATTCCTCCAAGCGGAATCTCCTGGCCCACCTCATCAACAATTTTCGCCTCGGTATTTGGAATAGGTAATCCAATGGAGTGCTTCACCGAAAGACCACGAGCGATGTTGCAGTGCGTCACCGGAGAAGATTCCGAAAGGCCGTATCCCTCTATGATAAGCTGGCCGGTCCGTTCCTTGAATTTCTTGAGAAGCTCATACGAGAGCGCGGCCCCACCGCAAAGGCAGAACCTCGCAGCCTCGAAGTCCTTCTCATTACAATGTTCCAAGAGTTTCTGCACGAGCACAGGGACTAATGAGACCACGGTCGGTTGTTTCTTGCGAATGACGGAGAGAAGCACTTGCATATTGCGGGGATCGGGCACGAGTATCATGCATCCACCGACGGCCAGGCAGATATTCTGTGTGACCGTCATCCCGAATACATGAAAGAGCGGAAGCGCTGCCAGAAAACTCTCTGTCCGTTCAGTAGGAGCAAACCAGCTGACGAGTTGCCGAATGTTGGCCATTAGATTGCGATGACGCAGCTCTGCGCCTTTTGACACTCCAGTGGTGCCACCTGTGTACTGGAGGACTGCGATATCGTCAGGAGTCACGATCGGAAGCAGTTCCTCCGGCGCAACGGGGGTCGCGCGATCCAGGAGATCGTGGAAAAACATCGTGGTATCGCTGCATGGAATCTCGATCGGCGGTCGGCTGTTTCGCCGTTGATATAGGAATTTCGCGATTGTTGTCATGAAATCGGTGATCCGCGTGACGATGGTCAGATCCAGATCGAGATGCTGGATCTTTTGATGCATCAGGTCGAGCACCACGATCGCTCGCGCTCCTGCGTCTCGAAGCTGGTGGGACAACTCGTATTCCGTGTAGGTCGGGTTGCAGGACACGACGATGCCTCCGGCCTTCAAAATGCCGAAGTAGGCGATAACGGCCTGCGGAGAATTCGGGAGACAGAGGGCCACCCTATCGCCTTTCCGGATTCCCGACGCCTCGAGGCCACAGGCGAATCGTTCAACGAGGGAGTAGAATTCCCGGTAAGAAATGGTCTTACCAAAGAAATAGAGAGCCGGTCGGCGTGAAAACCGCAGTGCACTCCGGGAGATCATTGCCACGAGCGTCTCGGGAGAAAGAGGGAGCTCATGGGGAACCCCTTCGGGATAATGTATGAACCACGGTTGTTCAGGCATGAAGCGCTCCGTTTAGGTTGATCGAGGAATTTCCGGCCCTACCACCCTCCGTTCGAGAGACCCGGACAGGGCTCGAAGCGTTTTCCATACTTGACCGCCAGCGATTCCAGTTCCTGGGCGACCTGTCCTTGCGTCATGGTTTGCCGAGCCCAGGTGAGAAGGCCCCCACGAAATGCGGGGAACCCGATCCCATACGTCAGCGCAAAATCAACCTGCCAGGGATGCTCTACGATCTTGTCGTGCAGACAGCGCACCGCTTCGTCGACCATGGGGAGAAACAGGCGTTGGTGCAGGATGTCGTCGGAGATGGGGCCGGTTTCCGAGGGATTGGCGCGACGATAATTCGCGACTGCGTCAAGGGCCTCCGGATTCTCTTGTTCCGACTTCCAAAACGTCAGCGGCGGCTTCTTCTCGGGAAGGAAATCCCGCAGCAGCGCATCACGCGACTCGATTCGAGACCCCAGCACGGCGAGCGAGGCCAGGACGTGCAGGGCGACAGGAAGGCCGATCAAATCGAGGAGCTCCAGAGGACCCATAGGATGCCCGCTGTCCACTGCCATCCCAAAGTTTTTTGCGACGGCGTCAATACGTCGAAAGGAGATGCCCTCTCCCACCATGATCACGGCCTCTGCCAGATAGCGCGATAGAATCCTGTTCACGAGGAATCCCGGTCCGTCGCTCACGACGAGGGGAAACTTCCCTAACCGCTTGGCAAGGCTGCAGGCCTGCGCGAGCGCCCTGTCGGATGTGAAGGGTGCGTGTACGACTTCGACTAACTGCATTTTTGCTACAGGGTTGAAGAAATGGAGGCCCACACACCGTTCAGGATGGACAGCCCTTGCGGCAATGTCGGCCAGGGTGTACGAGGACGTATTCGTGGCAAAAATTGCATCGGGGTGAGCCGCTGATTCGAACTCCGCCAATACCGCTCGTTTCACATCGAGTTTCTCCGATACAGCTTCGATGACAAGAGCAGCGAGGTTCACATCCTTGATATGGATCGTTGGCGTAACCCGCATCATGCGATAGCGCAGGTCCGAGGCAAGGATGATCCGTTTACGCACTTGGGTCGTTTGGGCTTTATGGATGCGCCCGACCGCGTTCGCGAGAATGTCCGAAGACACGTCTCGCAAGATCACCTCATACCCTTTTTCGGCAAGCTGCCCGGCGATTTGAGAGCCCATCAATCCCGCTCCCAGCACCCCTACGCGGGTCACTGCCGCCGGAGCTATAGCGCAGGTTCGTTTCACCTTCTCGCCGGCAAGGAATAAGCCAACGAGGTGTGAGGAAATCGGGCCGGCCATGAGCTCAAGAAGGAGCGGCTTTTCGACCGTGAGCGATCCTTCCAGAATACTCAAACCCATCCCTTTCCCCACTGCATCGATGGCCCGGAGCGGAGCCGGGTAGAAATGTCTGACGCGCTTGATCACTTGACGCCGTGCATAACGACACACGAACGTACGAATCACTGGGCCGCTTAAGAATCTCAGGCTTGCCCGGAGGGGCGCCCGTCGGATCGGACCCGAACAGAGAACGCGGGCTTGTGCAATGGCAGCTTGAACGAGAGTTTCTTGCTGGATTTTTCCCAAAGTCCTGACCGTGGAAGGAAGAGAGGTTGCCATCCCATCCACGAGGCCTATCCGCAAGGCTTGCCTCGGGAAGAGAGTTTTCCCTGTCGTGATCATGTCCAATGCTGCTGGTAAGCCGATCAGCCGCGGGAGACGTTGTGTGCCGCCGAACCCGGGAAGAATTCCCAGCTTCACTTCTGGTAGAGCGAAACAGGTTTTCGGGTGGGTGCTGGCCATGCGCGCGTGGCAGGCCAGGGCTAGCTCGAGTCCACCGCCCAGACAGGCGCCTTCCACTGCGGCGACAAACGGTTTCGGCGATCGTTCCATCTCGTCGAAGAGCGTGTGAGCGGTGATCACGAGTTGCTCCATCTCCTGAAATGAGCGCTGCCGTTGCGCCTCGTGCATCTGCTCCAGATCGGCTCCCGCACAGAAGTTCCCTTCCTTCACACTCACCAGTACTATGGCTTTAATGGCGGCGGATTGCTCGGCATACCGCACGATCTTCTGCCACTCCGACATGCTCTCCACGTTAAGCACATTCACCGGCTTGCCGAAGTAATCAAAACCTGCCAGGAGGATTCCCTCCTCAAGGACAGCGATCTTGAAGTGTTTGAATTCGCATGGAGCGCTGGTCTGGCCGTCTGACATGGCTATTTCCTCTCCAAGATCATGGCCACGCCCTGTCCACCTCCAACGCAGGCGCTGATCAGTGCCCGCTCGGCATTCCGTCGTTTGAGTTCGAACAAGGATGTCATGGCCAGGCGCAGACCGGAGACGCCAACTGGATGACCGAGCGCAATAGCACCGCCGTGCGGGTTGAGATCGTCGGGCGGGATTTCGCCGAGACGTTCAGTCAATCCATAGCGGCCGAATTTGGATTCCATGAGAGAAGACGAGTTAAGAATGCGGCTGATCCCCAGCACGACGGCCGCAAAGGCTTCGTTAATCTCCCAGAGCGCGAAGTCTTTGAGGGTCAGGCGAGCCTTGGTCAATACTTTGGCGATGGCCCCGACGGGGGCCAGGCCCATGCAGGAGGGTTCATACCCAAAATCTGCATAGTCTTTCACGTAGCCGAGGATCGGCAAGCCGAGGGCTTGGGCTTTGCTCTCCTCCATGAGGAGCATGGCGGCCGCAGCGTCCGTGATTTGCGAGGAGTTGGCCGGCGTCACCGAACCGTGGCGCCTGTCGAACACGGGCTTCACAGTACAAAACGTTTCCTGGCTGGCATCATCACGAATCCCATTGTCTCGCGCGACATAGGCGCTTCTCTCTGGGACGTACATGGGGACGACTTCGTCCGCGAAGATTCCATCCTTCCACGCCTGCGCCGCGTTCCTGTGCGACCGAACGGAAAACACGTCCTGATCCTCGCGAGTGATGCCAAGAGCCGGGTCTTTTGCAATATTCTCTGCGGTAAGTCCCATAATGAGGTCACACATCGGATCCGTGAGACCCAACACCAAACCGACGCGCGGCGGATATTTCTTGAGGTTAAGGAGAGTGGGAATGAGGGCCCGAGCGGCGGCGACACGTTCCCCAAAGCTTCTGGCTTTACCATATCGCAGGAGGAGGTCAGCGGCCGTGTGATGGTAGGCGATCGAGATTCGGCTCATTGCTTCCATGCCGATGACGAGCACCGTATCGGCGTCTCCGCTTCTGATGCGCAAGCTCGCATAGTAGAGTGCCGCCACTCCTGAGCCGCAATTTTTCCCCGCTACCGTATCGGCGGGGATCGTTACGGGGAGGCCTCCGGTGACGGCTGCAACTCGAGTCGGATTTACTGCGTGCGAGGGTGTTGCCACATTGCTTCCCACCACGCAATCGATCGTCTCCAGGGGGAGATTCCAGCGGTGACACCGCGTGATCATTTCGCGGACGACCCATGCACCTAGCACGTCCGCATCCGCCTCGCGAAAGTCTGTTCCCTCCTTGCACAGGGGGGTGCGAAATCCGTCAACGACGACGACACTACGCATGGTGCATTCCCTCTCCGTATCCCGGATTGAAGAGCTGTCCCGCGCCGATGCCAGCAGACACGGACCCACACTCTATCCTTCTATGGCCTCTATAGCCTACCACAGCGTTGCTGAATGATCTGTTGCTAGCCAGGGCTATTATGATGGGCTGCGTGGCAGGCTCATTTCAGATCCCTAACGGCGTGACGTCCTTAAGTTGATAAATGGTGGTAAAGTAACAACGATAGCGTGAGCGCCAGAACCGTGGACTGCTTGGCAAGGACTTGCCGACCATGAAAAAACCTGATGTGTTTCAAGGGTCTGAGGTGGTGGCAGAGACCGCTCGTGATAAGGCCTCCTATTCCGGCTTTCTTGCGGGGCTGTTTGAAACCAACGTCCGATGGGACCTCTTTACCTCAATCGGCATTCCACAGACGAGTCCGGCCGCCCTGGACTTTCTAGAGCGATTTAAGCTCGCTCTTATCCCCCTGGACCCTGAACGAGTTGACTGTGAGGGGGAGCTGCCTGAGCCGGTCTTAAAAACATTGGCGGAGATCGGAGCCTTTGGCATCAAGATTCCTAAACGCTTCGGCGGGCTGGAATTAACGCAATCTGAGTATCAGCAAGTCGCCACCCTCTGCGCAAGTTTTGATGCCTCGCTCACCGTGCTGTTGTCGGCCGCTCAATCGATCGGTGTTCCTGAACCGTTGCGACTTTTCGGAACAGAAGAGCAGAAGGCCAAGTATCTTCCTCGGCTTGCACGGGGAGAAATTTCAGGGTTTGCACTCACGGAACGAAATGTCGGTTGCGACATTTCAAAGGTAGAAACGTATGCTGTCCGCGTCATTGAAAACGGGAAGACCGTTGCGTACCGCATCACAGGAGAAAAGTTCTTCATTACGAATTCGGCCAAACAGAACGGCGAGTTTTTATGTTCCATGCTGGTCGTCATTGCACGAATCGTTAATCGGCCAGAGGAACTCCAAGACCCCCAGGCACAGAAGCGATATGGAGCCTTCATCGTTGAAACCCACTGGCCAGGGTGCTCCGTCACCCGTTTGCGCTTCGAGGGTGTGAGAGGGATATACAACGGCATACCGACGTTCAATGACGTCCGCGTCCCGATCGAAAACCGATTGGGCAGCGAAGATGATGGTCTGAGGATCGCACTCGCCACACTCACAGTCGGACGCCTGACGCTTCCTGCAGCCAGTTCGGGGGGGCTCAAACAGTGCCTGTCCGTGATGCGCTGGTGGGGGCGCACCCGCGTCCAGTGGAATAAACCGATCGGCGAACACACCCTC
>Ga0209048_10006634_pt1 | contig 10803 bp, 10 predicted proteins | sample FrelakmetCRP12CR_FD_187146 | JGI IMG/M metagenome (GOLD analysis project Ga0209048, IMG submission 187146) | Freshwater lake sediment microbial communities from the University of Notre Dame, USA, for methane emissions studies - CRP12 CR (SPAdes)... | ecosystem: Environmental > Aquatic >... | reverse complement strand
GGTGACGGGACCGATTGCCGAATGGGCGCTGAAGAACAAGATCAAGCGCGTGGTCACGATGGTCACGGACTACGGCCCCGGGCTCGACGCCGAGAAGACTTTCCAGACGGTGTTCAAGGCGGGCGGCGGCGAAATCGTCGAGGCGATCCGCACGCCGCTGCGCAATCCCGACTACGCGCCGTTCCTGCAGCGGGCGAAGGATGCGAAGCCCGATGCGCTGTTCGTTTTCGTTCCCTCCGGCGAGGGGCTCGCGGTAATGAAGCAGTTCGAGGACCGGGGCCTGAAGCAAGCCGGCATCAAGCTTATCGGCACCGGTGACGTCACCGACGACGACCTGCTCGTCAGCATGGGCGCGCCGGCCGTCGGCGTGATCACGTCGTTCCACTATTCCGCGGCGCACGATTCGCCGGAGAACAAGGCGTACGTCGACGGCATGATGAAGGCGAACAACGGCATGCGGCCGAACTTCCATTCGGTCGGCGGCTACGACGGCATGCACCTCATCTACGAGGCGCTCAAGAAGGCAGGCGCCAACGCGACCGGCGAGCAGCTCGTCGAAGCGATGAAGGGCATGAAGTGGATGAGCCCGCGCGGTCCGATGTCGATCGATCCGGCGACGCGCCAGACGGTGCAAAACGTGTACCTGCGCGAAGTGAAGATGGTCAACGGCCAGCCGTGGAACGTCGAATTCGACAAGATCGAGAACGTCAAGGATCCTGGCTGACGAGACTCCCCCCGAAGCGCGCTTGCGCGCGCCTCCCCCCAGGGGGCGCGGCGAGCTAGGGGTGGTCCGTCGGTCGCCGCACGCTTCGGACTAGGAGGACCAGAGATCATGCTCGGGAATCTCGTCGGCGTGCTGTTCGACGGCATCGCCTACGGGAGCCTGCTGTTCATCATCAGCATCGGCCTGTCGGTGACGATGGGCCTGATGAACTTCGTCAATCTCGCGCATGGCGCGTTCGCGATGCTGGGCGGCTACGCGTGCGTGCTGCTGATGACGCGCGCGGGCGTGCCGTTCCTCGCCACGCTGCCGGTCGCCTTCGTCGTGTCGGCGATCGCGGGCATCGTCCTCGAGCGCACGCTCTATCAGCGGCTGTACAAGGCGACGCACCTCGACCAGGTGATGTTCTCCATCGGGCTCGTGTTCATGGCGGTGGCGGCGGCGACGTACTTCTTCGGGCCGTCGCAGCAGCCGATGCGCCTGCCCGACTACCTGCGTGGGCAGGTGAACGTTTTCGGGCTCGACCTCGGCGCCTACCGGATCTTCCTCATCGTGGTGGTCGCGGCGCTGACGGTCGCGCTGCATCTGCTGCTCGTGCGCACGCGATTCGGCGCGCAGGTTCGGGCATCCGTCGACAATGCGGTGGCGTCCGCGGGCCTCGGGATCAACGTCAACCGCGTGTTCGGCGTCACCTTCGCGCTGGGCTCCGGGCTCGCCGGCCTGGGCGGCGGATTGGGCATCGACGTCCTCGGGCTCGACCCGACATTCCCGCTGAAGTACATGGTGTATTTCCTTCTCGTCGTCGCCATCGGGGGCGCGGGGACGATCAAGGGCGGCCTCGTCGCCGCGATGATCCTCGGCATCTGCGACGTTGCCGGCAAGTACTACGTGCCGCAGATCGGCTCGTTCATCATCTATTTCCTGATGGTCGTCCTGATGATTCTCTTTCCGGCGGGACTCTACGGTCGCCGCGCATGACGGACACGAGCACCGCCGTGCCGGCGATTGCGCCGCTGCTGCCGACCGACCGCTGGCGCGCGACCGAGATCGCCTTCTGGGCCGTGGCGATCGCCGCGTTCTTCGTCTTCCCGCAGCATCGCGTACTCGGTTCCCAGATCCTGATCACCGGCCTGTTCGCGGTTTCGCTCGACTTGATCCTCGGCTACGCGGGAATCGTCTCCCTCGGACACGCGGCGTTTTTCGGCCTGGGAGCGTACGCTGCCGGAATTCTCGCCGTGCACGGCTGGGGCGAACCGCTCAGCGGGCTCATCGTCGCGGGCGCGGTGGGCGCGCTCGCGGGCTTTGCGACGAGCTTCCTCGTCGTGCGCGGCGCCGACCTCGCGCGCCTGATGGTGACGCTCGGCATCGGCTTGATGCTGTTCGAAGCCGCGAACCAGATGTCGTCGGTCACCGGCGGCGCGGACGGGCTCTCCGGCGTGACCATGGGCAAGGTCTTCGGCCTGTACTCGTTCGATCTCAGCGGCACGACCGCGTACCTTTACAGCCTTGGTGTGCTGTTCGTGCTGTTCGTCGTCGCGCGCCGCATCGTGAGCTCGCCCTTCGGCCTGTCGCTGCGCGGCATCCGCGAGAACGTGCGCCGGATGCCGGCGATCGGCGCGCCGGTGACCCGCCGCCTGATCGCGATCTACACGATCAGCGCCGCGGTGGCCGGCGTGGCCGGTGGGCTGCTTGCGCAGACGACCCAGTTCGTCGGCCTCGACGTGTTCGGCTTCCCGCGCTCGGCGGACCTCATGATCATGCTCGTGCTGGGCGGCGCCGGACGCCTGTACGGCGGCCTGGTCGGTGCCGCGGTCTTCATGGTCGCGCACCATTACCTGTCCGACCTCAATCCGGTCTATTGGCAGTTCTGGCTCGGCCTGCTGCTGGTCGTCGTCGTGCTCTACGCGCGCGGCGGCATTCTCGGGGCGATCGAGGCGTTGCGCGATCGCATCCGCGGCGAGCGGACATGACGCCTGCGCTGCGCACGTCGGGGCTGTCGAAACAGTTCGGCGCCTTTGCCGCGAACAGCGACGTTTCGCTCGCATTCCCGCACGGCGCCCGGCACGCGCTGATCGGCCCCAATGGCGCGGGCAAGACGACGCTGATCAACCTGCTCACGGGCGTGCTTGCGCCGAGCGCCGGCGACGTGTTCCTCGGCGACGAACGCATCACGACGCTTCCGCAGCACCAGCGCGTGAAGCTCGGCGTGACGCGCACGTTTCAGATCAACACGCTCTTTGCCGGCCTCACGGTCCTCGAGTCCGCGACGCTGGCGATCTGCGAGCGAAAGGGCCGCGCGGGCATCTGGCATCGCACGGTGGCGAAGCAGCGCGACGAGTCCGACGAGGCGCTCGCGCTGCTGGGGATGCTGCGTCTCGCGCCGGAAGCGAACACCTTGACGCGCAATCTTCCGTACGGAAAGCAGCGGTTGGTCGAGATCGCGCTGGCGCTGGCGACGAAACCGCGCATCCTGCTGCTCGACGAGCCTGCGGCCGGCATCCCGGCGGGCGAGAGCGCCGAGCTTTTCTCCGTCATCGCCGCGCTGCCGCGCGACGTGACGATCGTGTTCATCGAGCACGACATGGAACTGGTCTTCCGCTTCGCGGAGCGCATCACGGTGCTGGTCGGCGGCAAGGTGCTGACCGAGGGCACGCCGGCGGAGATTGCTGCCGATCCGCACGTGCGCGAGGTCTATCTCGGCGAGGCGCAGCATGGCTGAGCTGCTCGCGCTCGATGGAGTGACGGCGGGCTACGGCGACGGCATCGTGCTCGAAGACGTGTCGCTCGCGCTGGAGGAGGGCGACAGCCTCGCGCTGCTCGGACGCAACGGCATGGGCAAGACGACGCTGCTCGTCACGCTGATGGGCCTGACGCGATTGCGCAAGGGCGCGCTGCGCTGGCGCGGCGCCGATCTGACGGCATTGCCGACCTATCGGCGGAGCCAGTCGGGGCTGGGCTGGGTGCCGCAGGAACGCTACATGTTCCCATCGCTTACCGTCGAGGAGCACCTGACCGTCGTCGCGCGGCCCGGGCGCTGGACGCTGCCGCGCATCTACAAAGTCTTTCCCCGCCTCGAGGAACGGCGCGCGAATTTCGGCAACCAGCTCTCCGGCGGCGAGCAGCAGATGCTGGCGATCGCGCGCGCGCTGATGGTCAACCCGAGCCTGCTGTTGCTCGACGAGCCGATGGAGGGTCTCGCGCCGATCATCGTGCAGGAATTGCTGGGCGTCATCCGCGACCTCGTCGCCGACGGCGGAATGGCGGTAATCGTCGTCGAGCAGCACGCGAAGCTCGCGTTGACGCTGACTCGCCAGGCGGTCGTGCTGGAGCGCGGCCGCGTCGTGCATCGCGCGTCAAGCGAGGCGCTGCTCGAGGATCCGGACACGCTGCATCGATTGGTCGCGGTTTCCTGAAGCAAAGGGCCACACCGAAGCGACGACCCCGCCACGCGGGCGGGGTCGCAATCCGGCTGGCTTGAATCCGCGCGGCGTCAGGGAACGAAGAGATTCGCGCAGTGCCCCGGTTGAGCGGGTGCGTCAGCGATTGAACCGCTCCGCGGGATGCATTGGCTCGGTGGCAGCGCTACGCCTGTTTCGACATAACGCACCATCAGGTCGAACGCGCGCTGCGCCTGCGGCTGGATCAACTCGAGCTGCGGGAACGTGTCCTGGTACGTCTCGATGTGATTGCCGTTCTGGACCTCGTACAGGCGATAGGCGGGCGCCTTCTTGTCGTGGCCGAACCCGTTGCCGTGTCCGTTTCCGTGGTCTTCGTCATCGAGCGCCGCGTCGACTTTGCGCGCATACGCGCGCGCGTGGTGGTCGATCGGCAGCAGCGCATCCATCGTCCCGGCAACCGTGATCAGCGGTTTCCGGATTTGGCCGGTGGTCGCGAAGTCCGACATCTGACCGCCTACGTCCGAGAAAGAGAGCCGATGGACGTAGTTGTACGTCCCCGTGCCGCTCCCGTACGTGTCGTATGCAGGATCGAGCCGCTTCTGCCACTGGCATTGCGTCACCTCCCAGAACGAAGTCCAATAGTTCGTCCACAGGGTCGTCGTCGGTGAAAGAACGATGTCGGGAGGATACCCGGCGGCCTGCGTGTTCTTTGCCGCCGTGCTCGCGGGGTCGTGGCCCGATGCCACGTAGTCCGTAAAATTGAGGATGGCGGGCGGCAGGTCGGTGAGGATATTGGGCGCGCCTTCGTCGACGAACGTGCCTTCCCAGTCGACGCCGCCGTCGAACAGGTCACCGCCGCTTTCAACCGCGCGCCGCACCTGGTAGCCGCCGTTCGACGTCCCCACGGCATACGTGTATCGCGGCCCCTTGCCGTAGGCCGATTTCACGCCGTCCTGCGCGATCTTCGCCGCCGCGATCATGTATTGGGCCCAGCGGGTGAAGGGTTGGCCGTCGTCGTTGTCATAGAAATTGACCCAGACTTGCGACGCGGGGTTGAGCCGGCAGGCCAGATTGTTGGGGGGCGTTGCGGAGCTGAGCGACGTGATGCGCAGATTGAGCACGCCCTTGTTCTGCGAGGCGTAGGCATAGCCTTTCTGCACGACGTAATCGCTCCACGCAAAATCGCCGTTGAATTCGCTGCGAGTTCCTGAAGCGCCCGCAACGACGAGACGGCCGTTCCAGTCGTCAGGCAACCGGAGGAGGAACCGAGCCTGTCCGATTGGGTCGCTCGCGATACGGGCGTTTATCTGCACTCCGGGAACGGTGCGGGTAATGGGCGTTCTCTTTCCTGCGCTGGGCGCGATCACGGACCGGTCGGTCACCGGCGTGAACGCGCCTGCGGGCAGCGTGGATATCGAATTATTGGCGGGCGTTGTCGCCGGGTTGGCCGTGGTGAGATCCGTGCTTTCGACGCAGGTGACGTCGGCGAGGCTTTTGCCGATTTTCGCGAGGATCTGCTCGCATCGGGTCGCGGCATTTGCAGATCCGGGGATCAGCAGCGCGAGCGCCGCCATGGATATGATTCTTGAAAACATAGAGTCCTCCAACGGAATAAACGATCGAAAATGGTGCAAGCCCCCGGCCAGTGTCGTCACCAGCGATGAAATCTGATCTGCGGGTGATCGAATGCCGGGGGGCAGAATGTATCAAATCCGCAATTGCTCGTGAACCTGTGTGCTGAACGCACACAATCGACGCGGCAGCGGCCGCGCATGGCACCGGTACGAACTGCGCCGAAGACTCCGATATTCCTCCCAGCGAAGACCTTGGGGGCAGGACGGCAGAACGTCGGGAAACGCTAATAGATCAGGTCGCCCCAGCCCACGCCAAGCCACGGATCCGACAGGTCGCGCGCGCTCGCCTTGCGCATCGCGTCGCTCTGCTTGACGTACCCTGCCATGCCCGACCCCGGCGTGATCGCCTCGTATTCCGGGTGGAGCTGCAAGTACGCCTCGAATTGCTCCGGCCCGCCGACGTAGACCTGCTTGTTTGCCGCGTCCGGGTAGATGAAATACTTCTTGCCAGTACGCTGCATCGGATTGATCTGGCCCGGCGTAAGGTTGCGCACCCAATCCTCCTGAATCTTGTCCGTCGCGACGAGCACCTTGAACCCGGACGGCAGCAGGTCGCTTTCCACCACGCGAGACGCCGGCGGCGTGCTTGCGCAGGCGCCGACGATCACCGACATTGCAACTGCGCACGCGAACGTCGCGAGCTTCGTGCGCTGGGAACTTCCGAAAAACCTCATGGATTTCCTTCCTGTTGTCGTGATGCAGGCCTGCAAGGTATTACGTCGCGCCGCGGTCCAATGTCCGCACGATCTCGGCAATGTCCTGGCTCATTCGGGCAACCGCTCGGCTGTGCGCCGCGGCGAGCGCTTCATAGCTGCTGTCCTGCACCGGCTCGCGCACGCTCGTGCGCCCCGTCTCGGATTTCCCGTCCTTGGCCCGGCGCACGGTCCAGACCGCGTCCAGCGCCGCCGACTTTCCGGGCGTCGAATCGAAATTCCGGATTTCGATGACGACGCGAATGTCGGCGTCCGTATTCAGCGTCTGCGGAAACAGCGTGACGCGCGGGGTGCCGAGCGCCGCGACCAGATTCTCGGCCACGACGCGCGCGATATTGTCCTGCAGCGGCGAGGCCCAGCGATTGAACTCGTCGAACGTCACCTGGTTGGGGCCGGTGCTGACGACGATCTGCGGCTGGTCGACGGCCGCCGGCACCGTCACCGGGCCGACCGCCACCGACACCTTCGACGTCGCCGTGACCGGCGCGACGGTGGCGCTCAGCGTGTAGAAATGCGAAGGCGACGATGCGCAGCCTGCCGCCAGCGCGACGAGGACATACGGAATTGCGCGTGGCGCGAGTCGGCCCATCATTTTCCTCCACTTGCCGCATCGGTCTTGCCGCGGATCACCGAGCTCGGCTGGCGTTCCAGCTGATCGGCCAGCACGCGCAGGCTTCGCGCCGCCCGCGCGAAATCCTGCAGAGCGCTGCGCAACTCCTGCTGCGCGGGCGCGTCCGGGCCAAGCAGCGTCGAATTGACGTTGTCGATGGCGCGCTCGACGGCGCCGAGCGTCCGGTGCGCATCTTCGAGGGCCGTCTTGAGCGGGGGCACGATCTGCGCATCGGCGTCGGCAAGGAGTTTCGTCGCGCTCTTGAGCGTCTCGTCGAGGCTCTCCAGGTCTTTCTTGATGTTGCTGCCGATGGCCTCCAGCGGCGTCCTGTCGATCTTGTCGAGGATGCTGGTGAGCTTCGCCTCGAGCACGGTGAAGGTGCCGGGCACGACGGGCAACTCGATTTCCGGCTGCCGAAGGTCGAGCTTGACTTTCGCCGCGCCCGGATAGTAGTCGAACGCCACGTACAGCTGGCCGGTCAGCAGATTGCCGGACTTGAGCTGGGCGCGCAGCCCGCGATCCTCCACCAGGCGGCGCAGGACGGCCGCGCGCTTTTGCGGGTCCTGCAATGCGGTCTTGAACGGCTGGACCTCTGCCGGCACGCTTCCGTATGCAAGCAGGCGCTCCGGGGAAAACGTGATCACCACGCGCGGGCGTATGGTTGCCGATGCGGCGTCAAAGGCAAGACCGACGCTCGAGACCTCGCCGGCAGGCAGCCCGAGAAACGTTACCGGAGCGCCGACCGAGAGGCCGCGCAACGACTCGTTGAAATAGAGCACGTAGCGCCGCGCGTTGGGATCGGTCGCCCGTAGCGCGGTGACGCGGTCGCGGAAGAGCGTGAAGGTCGCATTCGCCGCGGCGGACTCGGTCGGCGCGAGCTCGGGCGGGAGGTCGAACGAGACGCCGCCGACGAGCAGCGCGACGAGCGATTCGGTGCGGACGTTGATGCCATCCGCGCCGACCGAGACGTCGACGCCGCTCGCGTTCCAGAAGCGCGTTCCCGGATACACGAATTTGTCGTAGGGCGCGTTGACGAATATCTTCAGCACCACGGATTTGCCGTCGGGAGCGAGGTCGAATCCGATGACCTGGCCGACCTGCAGGCGCCGATAGTAGATCGGCGTTCCGACATCGAGCGAGCCCAGGTCGCTCGCGGTGAGCACGAACTGGCGGCCGCGCTGCTCGGTGATGACCGGCGCTTCGTCGAGACCGCCGAACGTGTCCCAGCTGTTGTCCGACACGCCCGGCTGGAATCCGATGTAATTTCCCGACAGCAGCGTGTTGAGCCCGGAGATGCCGGTGATGCTGATGCTGGGCTTCACCACCCAGAACTTGGCGTCCTCCACCATCAGCGGCGCCGCGTTCTTGCTGATCTTGACGGTGACGTTGACCCGCGCGAAATCGTTGGTCAGCTGCACCTGCGTGACCCTGCCGATGATCACGTCCTTGTACTTGACGAACGTCTTGCCGGCCTCGATGCCTTCGGCGGCGTTGAAGATGATCGTGATGGTCGGGCCCTCGCTGCGGATGCGCTGGATCGCAATTCCGACGGCCACCAGCGCGGCGAGAATCGGGATGATCCAGATGATGGATATCCGCGAGCGCTTCGGCCGGACGACCGTTGCCTGCGGTAGATCCTCGAGTTCGGTGGGTTCAGCCATGTTGGGCCCGATAGTCGTGTCCCGCGTCCCAGATCAGGCGGGGGTCGAAGGACTGCGCCGCAAGCATCGTCAGCACCACCACGGCCATGAAGAACACGACGCCGAGGCCGGGCTCCACCGACATCAGCGGCTTCAACTGGATGAGCGCGACGATGAAGGCGTCGACGAATACGTCGAGCATCGACCAGCGGCCCACGAACTCCACCGCGTAGTAAATCCGCGTGCGCTCGTGGCTGTTGGCGACCGATCCGCGCTGCGCGGTGATGAGCAGGTACGAAAGCGCAACCAGCTTGCCGAGCGGGATCATCACGCTGGCGACGAGGACGATGAGCGCCAGCGGCCACGAGCCCGAGACGTAGAGGAAGATCACGCCGCCCATGATGGTGTCGGATTCCGTGGACCCGAATGCGGTCGTCGTGAGCACCGGGAGGACGTTCGCCGGCACGTAGCAGATCGCCGCGGCGATGACGAGTGCCCACGTGTACTGGATCGAGTGGGCGCGCCGCCAGGCGAGCCGGGCACCGCATCGCGGGCAGTCGCCGGGGTTCGCCTTGTCCGCGGGCCGCGTCAACTGGCGGCAGGTCCCGCAGGCGAGCAGACCCACCTGGGCGGCGCTGACGGCGCGCGCCCTCATGCGGTCGTCCCCTTGGGGGCGATCATCGGCGGCGGCGAGCCGTCGGCCCACCGCACGCGCGTCCAGACTTCGTTCGGGTCGAAAGCCACCATGACCGCGGTGAGGAGCATGATGAAGGCGAATGCCGCGTACATCCCGATGCCGGGGATCACCGTCGCCAGCTGCGCGATCTTGAACAGCGCAACGAGGATGCCGAGCATCATGACCTCCGTCATCGACCAGGGGTGCATGAAGTGCGCGCAGCGCAGCAGGATCCCGACCCAGCGCGGCGCGGGCGGCCGGCGCACCGCGAGCAGGACTGCGAGCATGAACGCAATGTGGCCCCCCGGTGCGATCACCGCGCAAATCGCGACCGTCACGGCGGTGATCTGGCTTCCCTGCAGCCACATTTCATAGGCGCCGCCCATGATCGTCGTGCTGGATTCACGCCCGACCGCCGAGAGGCTCATCAGCGGCGCCGTGTTGGCGATGATGAACGCGATCAACGCGGCGACGGTCAGCGCCAGCGGGCGATCGAGCGGATCCGCGCGCTGATGGACGAGGATTTCGCTGCAGCGCGCGCAACGCGCTTTCCCGCCCGGCGGGAGCGGCGGGATGTGCTGCAGCAGATCGCAGTCCGGGCAGGCGACCGTTTCCAACGTCAGTTTCCCTTGGCGCCCGCGAAACGGGGGCGGCGTGCGCATTCTACCGGTACGGGGAGCCCACGGAACACTACGCAGCCGCGGAATTCGGCGGCGGCTTTGCGATTGGCCCTGCACCGGCATTCGCCGCCTTTGCCGACACGGCGCGGCGAACGAGGTCGATGTGCTCGCGCAGCGTGTAGGCCTTGCTCGCGAAGCTCGCGGGAGCCGTCCGGTATGAACGCTACAACCACTCCCGATTTCGGGTCGAGCAGCAAATGCGCGTTGTCGAGCGAGCCGTCTTGGGGGCGCGTCCGGGTTCGGTCAGTCCGGAGGCCTGACGGCGGGCAGTGCATGAGAACGTGTACCATCGAAATTGTGCACGTTCGCCGGACCCGCAAAGCGGCGCGGGCGCCAATGGAGGGAACCCGATTGAAGCGCCTGCTCATCGCCATTCTGATCGTCGCCGTGCTGTTCGCATCGGTGTGGGAGGTTCTTGCGCTGCTATACGCCGGCCATGGGGAAGGTGCTGTCGCGCGAGCCATTGCCGTGGCCATGTTGGTTCTCGGCAGCCTCGCTGCGTTCATCTGGCTGCGCCCGTTTTGGCGCGCGCTCGCCGCCTGGGGCGTCGGCTTTCTTGCAATCCTCGTCTGGTTCAACACACTCCAACCCAGCAACGACCGCGATTGGCAGCCGGACGTGGCGAAGGTCGCGTGGGCGGAGGTCAGCGGCGACAAGCTGACGTTTCACAACGTGCGCGACTTCGACTACCGGAGCGAGACCGACTTCACGCCGCGCTACGAGGACCGCGT
>Ga0209048_10006633_pt1 | contig 10804 bp, 6 predicted proteins | sample FrelakmetCRP12CR_FD_187146 | JGI IMG/M metagenome (GOLD analysis project Ga0209048, IMG submission 187146) | Freshwater lake sediment microbial communities from the University of Notre Dame, USA, for methane emissions studies - CRP12 CR (SPAdes)... | ecosystem: Environmental > Aquatic >... | reverse complement strand
TTCGCCTGCCGATCAAAGAAGACTTCCCCCGCCTCTCCATCGTCCGCCGCGTACAAAAAGACGGCGCGCTCTACTACGGACCCTACACGCCGGCAGGCGCCCTGCGGGAGACGTTGAAAGTCATCAAGAAAGCCTTCCCCTTGGCGACCTGCACGATCCAGATCGACGGCAAGGCGGAACGAGCCTGTATCGAATTCGAAATCAAACGGTGCATGGCACCCTGCACAGGCAATCAATCGAAAGAGGACTACCACCGCATCGTCGCGCAGGTCCGCCAGTTTCTTGAAGGGCGCGACCATGAATTGCTGGACGACTTGCGTAACCAAATGGAAATGGCGGCGGAGCGTGAGGAATTCGAAGAGGCCTCGCGCTTGCGCGATCGGCTCTTCAACATCGAACGCACGCTCGAGAAACAACGCATTACCCAAACGACGACGACCGACCAAGATGTGATCGGCCTGGCGCGGCAGGGCTCGGCGGTCGATCTTCAGATCCTCTTTGTGCGCGGCGGCCTTTTGATCGGACGCAAGGACTTCTTTTGGCCCGATTCAGCAGACGCCGGCGACGAGGAGCTCGTTCGATCCGCCATTGAACAGTTCTACAACAAGGACGGTCAACCGCCCAAAGAGCTGCTCATCCCTACCGAGCTCGACGACGTCACTGTGATCGAAGAGTGGCTCTCAGGCAAGCGAGGAAACACCGTCCGCATCGTGGCGCCCGAGCGGGGCGTGAAACACCAATTGCTCCTCCTGGCAGAAGAAAATGCCGGCGCCGCCGTCGCCAATCACCTGCGAGACGAAGAAATCGGGCGGCAGGCCGTTGAAGAACTAAAGCGGCTCGTACGGCTGGACATCTCGCCCCGGCGCATCGAAGGATTCGACATCTCGAACACGATGGGCAACCAGTCCGTTGCGTCCATGGTCGTATGGGAAGACGGCCAGATGAAGAAAGCCGACTACCGCCGGTTCAAAATCCAAACCGTGACCGGTGCCAACGATTTCGCCAGCATGCAGGAAGTCGTCACGCGCCGCTATGGAGACAGTGAGGATCTCGCGCGTCCAGATCTCATCCTCATCGATGGAGGATTAGGCCAGCTCGCCGCAGCCATGGAAGGGCTGAAACAGGTCGGCCATCAGGACCTGGCAATTATTGGATTGGCCAAGGCACGCGGCGAGAAAGACGAGCGGATCTTCCTTCCTGGTCGCAAAAACCCCATTGTGCTTCGCGCGAACTCCCCTGCCACCCATCTCGTGCAACGCATTCGTGACGAGGCCCATCGATTTGCGATTACATTCCATCGCAAGCTGCGCGGCAAAGCCCTTATGGCCTCACGACTGGATCAGGTGATCGGCATCGGCGAGATCAAACGGGCCCGCCTGCTCAAACAATATGGCAGCCTGGCGAACATTGCTGCCGCCACGGACAACGAATTAACAGCCGCCGGCCTCGATGCCAAGACCGTCGCGGAGATGCGGAAAGCGCTCGGGAAAACCACTCCGTAACCCAGGCCTGTCAAACTCTGAAGTAACTTCCTGCCCCCTCAAGAGACATCCTAGGATGGAATTCCATGGTCGAATGGTTTTGTTTAGCCAGATCGAATCGTTAGATTCTCCCTTCACCACACTCGATGAGTGATCAAGATTCCACGCGATCGCCGTCGCATCCCCCGTGAACTCGGTGCCGTCATCAGAATTGACAGGTCGCCCCCTCGCCAACTAGGATAGCGCGCCGTGAATCATTCCGACCATTCAGAAGCCACAGCAGTGAAGCACGCCCACTCTCCCATCAGCCGCATCGAGCACGTATTTGAAACCGTCGTGTTTGCCAGTCGGTGGATTCAGGCCCCCCTCTATGGCGGCCTCATCGTGGCCGAGCTGCTGTACGCGTACAAATTTCTCATCGAACTGTGGGAGATGGTCCGGCACATCGATCAGCAAGAAGAAACTATCTTCATGCTGGGAGTCCTGGGGCTGATCGACGTCACGATGGTGGCGAACTTGCTCACGATGGTAATCATCGGCGGCTACGCCACCTTCGTGAGCAAATTGGATTTAGAAGGCCATCCCGATCGACCAGATTGGCTGACCCACATCGACCCCGGCACCATCAAGATTAAACTCGCAGCCTCGCTGATCGGCATCTCCAGCATTCACCTGTTGAAATCGTTCGTCAACATCGCGAATGAAGATACCGAACACGTCAAGTGGAAGATCTTTATCCACCTGACCTTCATCGGCTCCGCCATCCTCCTCGCCTGGACAGACAAGATCATGCAGAAAGAACGCAAGCACTGATCGGGTGATCTGCATCGTCACTCATCGATCGTGACCGCAAGAACGAGAATGGAATCTTCAGCCTTCTCGACGGTTGATGCAGGACGAATCCCGCGCGACGACCCTACTGCCACGCAGACGTCAGCCCGCCTCCGGCATCCTGCCACTGAGGCACCCATGCCAGCGCAATGAGCTTCACGGCAATATTGGTCTTGGTAGGTTTGAGGGACACGGCTTCCAGCTTTTCTGTGAGAGGATCGGTCGCCGCTGCCAGTGACTCGGTCTCGCCCTTGAATTGCGCTTCGAGATCGGCGAGCTGCTGCTGAAGAGCTTCCATATTCTCCTGAGCCTGCCCCACATCCTGCGATTCTTTGATCGCGCGTCCAGCTCCGCGGATCGCGGTCGTCGCCTTTCCAATGGTGGTCGCGCTGATCGTCTTGCGCCCCATGAACGCACCCAAAATCGTCGCGCCGACTGAAATCGCGGCCTGTAACTGGCTCGATCGAGACTCAGTTTGTTGGCGTTCGACCATTTGCTGGGCCCGGCGGAGGCGGTCTTGGAGCGTGGCAATCTTCGGCGCGTACTTCTGCCGGAGACTTTCTGACTGTGTATCACGTTGTTCCCGCCCTGATTGTTGGAGCCGGACGCGGAAATCCCGTTCTGACTCGCCCGGCTTGGAGACCTCTTTCGTGCCGGGGCTTCTAAAGAGATCGACTTTCTGATTACGAAAGAGCCAGCCGGAGAAATCTTTGTTCCAGGCTTCATAACTCTTACCCTTACCGGCAGCGGCTGGAAGAGTCGAAAACTGCGCGCCTTCCGCCGGCACCTGCTCCAGGTCTGACAGAGCCAGCAATGCCTCTGCCGCATGATCCCAATCGACCGGCACGGCTCCATCTGTGATCGGGGCCAGGACTGTGACATCCTCTGTCAAATCGACGCCGGCTTTACTGTCGGAGAACCTGACTTGTGCCCCTCCCAGCAGCATCGGTCGATAGACCAACAGTCTGCCACTCGACTGCGCGCCACGAATGGGAATGAACTGTTGCGGCACATCGGGGGGGAGCATCGGACGTGAGGCCTGAGTCGCGAGGCGTGAAACGCGAGATATGGGTTCAGAAGATTCGGGCTTCGTTCTCTCCCCCTCACCCGTTACCCCTAACGTTTCACGTTTCACGGGATCCATGAGGGTCTTGATTTGCGTCCGCGTCAGCGGCCCTCGCAGATAGGACAGAGTCCACCTTGTCTGAAAAACCTCCGGAGCATCTTCGTGCACATTGTTCAGGAGAAAGACCCGGTTCCCAAGTCCTGCAAGAAGCTGTTCCATCTGCTGCTTATCGAATTTTTTGCCGGAGCTGGCGGCAGCGCCTTCGAGCCCTTCTAGAACCCGCGCCTTGTCACGCTCCGTTTGGAGTCGCCCGATGAACCAGGTGCCGGTGTTGGCCAGCCCCTTGTAGTCCAAATCGACTGGGTTCTGCGTGGCCAGGACGACTCCGAGGCCATAGGCCCGCGCCTGCTTGAGGAGGGTCAAGAGCGGCGCTTTCGACGGAGGATTCGCCACAGGCGGAAAGTAACCGAAGATTTCGTCCATGTAGAGAATGGCACGCAGGCTAGTCGTCCCTGACTGTCCCCTTATCCAGCCAAGGGTCTGGCTCAAGAGCAAGGCCACGAAGAACATCCGTTCCGCATCGCTCAAGTGCGCGATCGAGAAGATAGCAATCCGCGGTTTGCCTGCCGGGCTATGCAACATCTGACCGACATCCAGTGCTTCCCCCTCGAGCCAGGCGGTGAACCCAGGCGCGGCGAGCAGATTGTTGAGTTGCATTGCCAGCGCGAACCGATCCTTCGAGGGATAGAACGAATCGAGGTCGAGCACCCCGACTTTTAACAAAGGTGGCGTTTGAATCTGCTGGATGAGCGAGGCCAGATCGAGGTCTTGCCCCTTCCGCCAAGCCTGGTCCAGAATCGTCGAGAGCAGGATGTGCTCCCGACTCTTGATCGGATCAGCCTCCACTCCGATCAAGCCGAGCAAACTCGTCGTCGTGGTGCCCACCCGCTCGCGCAGCAATTCTGCATCGTCCAGTATTTCCTGAGATGGCGCGGCAAACGACTTTAATATGGAAACCGGCGCGCCCGCATTGCTGCCAGGCGTGTAGATGACGAACTCGGCCGCATCTTTGAGCTTCTGAATTCGCTCACCGCTTTGGCCCCACTCGCTCAAGCCTTTTTTCCACAATTCCGCTTGTTGGGTCGCAAAGTCCCCCGGGGAGAGACCTTTCTTGCGCGCATCGTCTTCATTGATCCAGGGCGCAAAATCTTCGCCGCGGAGCTGCGGAAACGTCAGCATCAAGTTCGCCAGATCCCCCTTGGGATCGATCACGATAGCGGGGATACCGTCGATCGCCGCTTCTTCGAGGAGCCCGAGACAGAGGCCGGTCTTGCCGCTGCCCGTCATCCCGACACACACGGCATGGGTGACCAGATCTTTCGAGTCGTACAGCAACCAACCAGGCTTTGGTTGTTTCGCCACCAGATCGTAAGGCCGTCCCAAATAGAACACCCCGAGCTTTTCGAAATCTTCCGCCGAGCCGCCTCCCGATTGAGGCACCACATTCTTCCCCGATTCTTTTTTCTTCGTGGGCATCGCTACCATTCCTTAAAGATGACGAACACGGCAACAATCATCATGGCAAAACCGGCCAGATAGTTCCATTTGAGCGGCTCTTTGAGATAGAGCACCGAGAAAATGCAAAACACGACGAGGGTAATGACCTCTTGAATGGTTTTCAACTTAGCCGCGTCGAATTGGTAATGGCCGATGCGATTCGCCGGCACTTGGAAGCAATACTCGACAAAGGCAATGCCCCAGCTGACGAGAATGGCCGCCCATAGCGGCGAATCCTTGTACTTGAGATGTCCATACCAGGCCATGGTCATGAAGATATTGGAAATTGTGAGCAGGAAGATTGTGTGCATGGGCGCCTTTCCGAAATGGTCAGTGATCAGTGGTCATTAATCATTGGGGCACTGGACCGTCTTCCAATTACCAAAGACCGTTGACCAATGATTACATTCTAAACTCCGGCCTCCTTGAGCACCTGCCCCGTGTATGACCGCTTTGATTTCGCTATGTCTTTGGGAGGCCCTTCGGCCACGATCTCACCGCCTCGATCGCCTCCCTCCGGTCCGAGATCGATGATCCAATCGGCATTCTTGATTACATCGAGGTTATGTTCGATCACCACCACGGTGTTGCCGGCTTCGACAAGCCGATCAAGGACGTCGAGCAACCGTTGCACATCGGCGAAATGAAGCCCCGTCGTCGGTTCATCCAAAATGTACATCGTGCGACCGGTCGGACGTTTCGACAGTTCGCGTGAAAGTTTGACCCGTTGCGCCTCGCCCCCCGATAGCGTCGTGGCGGACTGGCCAAGTTTCACGTAGTGCAACCCGACATCATGCAAGGTGTCGAGCTTCCGCTTGATAAAAGGGATATGCTCGAAGAACCCCACTGCCTCGTCCACCGTCATATTCAACACGTCGGCAATGCTCTTCCCCTTATGGTGAATCTCCATCGTTTCGCGGTTGTACCGTTGACCCTTACAGACCTCACAGGTCACATAGACGTCCGGAAGGAAATGCATCTCGATCTTGATCAACCCATCGCCCTGACAGGCCTCGCAGCGACCGCCCTTCACATTGAAACTATAGCGGCCGGGCTTATAACCCCGAACTCGGGACTCGGGCAGATTGGAGTAGAGATCCCGGATGAAGCCGAACAAACCCGTATAAGTCGCCGGATTCGAGCGCGGAGTCCGGCCGATCGGGGATTGGTCGATGTCGATCACTTTATCCAGCGCCTCGACACCCAGCAGCTCCTTGCAGCCATCGATCCTCGGTTTTTTGTGATAGAGCAACTGGGAGAGGGAATGGAACAGCACCTCGAGAACCAGCGTACTCTTTCCGGACCCGGACACGCCGGTCACACAGGTGAACAGACCGAGCGGAATCTTCGCGGTCATCCCCTTGAGATTGTGTTTCCTGGCCCCGACGATGGACAACATGCCCTTGGCGTTGCGGTGACGGCGAGGAAGGCTGACCATTTGCGTGCCGCGCAGATAAGCCCCCGTCAGCGAGTCTGGATTCCCCATGACTTCCTTCGGCGTGCCTTGGGCAATGACTCGGCCACCGTGCGTTCCGGCGCCAGGCCCCATATCCAGGAGATGGTCCGCTGCCATCATGGTTTCTGCATCGTGCTCGACCACCACCACCGTGTTGCCCAGGTCGCGCAGGCGAAGCAAGGTCTGGAGCAAGCGACGATTATCCCGCTGATGGAGACCGATCGAGGGCTCGTCGAGAATGTAGAGTACGCCGACGAGACCGGAACCGATTTGCGTGGCGAGCCTGATACGTTGGCCTTCTCCACCGGACAATGTAGCGGCCGCCCGATCCAACGTCAGATAATCCAGACCGACGTTGACGAGAAACCCGAGCCGTTCGCGAATTTCTTTCAAGATGCGATGGGCAATCACTAGCTCGCGCTCAGTGAATTTCAACGAACTGAAGAAGTCGGCGGCAGCTCGCACGGAGAGATGCGTCACTTCCGCGATCGACTGTTTGGCGACCTTGACGGACAGGCTTTCAGGCCGCAGCCTGGCGCCCTTGCAGACCTCGCAGAGTTCAAGCAACGTGAGGTCTTCATCGTCGGGACAGCCGGGCGCCATGGCGTAACCAATGCCGTCGCAGGCCGGGCAGGCTCCATGCGGGCTATTGAACGAAAAGACGCGCGGCGTAATTTCAGGATAACTGACGCCGCAGCGGATGCAGGCGAGCTTCTCGCTATAGAGTGAGACTTTCCCATTTTCCGTCAGCACACCGACCAGCCCGCCGGCGAGTTTCAACGAGGTCTCCACCGAATCAGCCAACCGCCGCGTCAACGTCTCGCCTGGCTTCATCACGAGCCGATCGACCACGATTTCGATCGAGTGTTTCTTCTGTTTATCGAGCGTGATGTCCTCGCCCAACTCAACCAGCTGACCATCTACTCTGGCCCGAACATAGCCAGCCCGGCGCATGTCGAGGAGTTCCTTTCGATACTCGCCCTTCCTGCCGCGGACGATCGGGGCCAATAGCTGGAACTTGCTCCCCTCCGGCAATAGACCAATGGCATCCACCATCTGCTGCACGGTCTGCGCCGTAATTTCCTCTCCGCACTGATAGCAGGAAGGGCGTCCGACCCGGGCAAAGAGGAGACGGAGATAGTCGTAAATTTCCGTCACGGTCCCGACCGTGGACCGGGGGTTGTGGCTGGTGCTCTTTTGCTCGATGGAAATCGCGGGCGAGAGCCCTTCGATCGAATCGACGTCTGGCTTGCCCATCTGTTCGAGGAACTGACGGGCATAGGCCGAAAGCGACTCCACGTACCGTCGTTGTCCCTCGGCATAGATCGTGTCGAAGGCCAGCGACGACTTGCCAGACCCGCTCAGCCCCGTGATCACGACGAGCTGGTCGCGCGGGATCGTCACATCGATGTTCTTGAGATTGTGCTCCCGCGCCCCTTTAATGATGATCGAGTTATGCATCAGGGGCGGCATTATAGCATGCGGACCTGGTCGCCTTGACAAACCCGGAAGGCCGGTGCTACCACGCTCTCATGGTGCAAATGGATACACCACCCGTTCAGAAGGGGATCGACTCCCCAGCGACCCCGCTCGCCGTCTCGACCTGGTCGGGCCAAGCCCGTGAACAAGCGGTTCAACGGATGTTCACCGCGATCGCCCGCGTCTATGATCTCAACAACACGCTCCTGAGTTTTGGACTGCACCACCGGTGGAAAAGAATTACTGCCTCGTATGTGCCGATTACGACAGAAGGCCGGGCACTCGACGTCGGAGCCGGCACAGCCGATCTCGCGCTCTTGATCGAACCACGCATGGGAACCGACGGTCGCGTTATTGCCTCCGACCTGAACCACGCCATGCTCGTCGAGGGGCTGAAGAAAGTCACCGCGCAGGGCCTGGGGCACCGGATTACCTGTCTCGAAGCCAACGCCGAGCATCTGGGATTTCCCGATGGGACCTTCCACGCCGTGAGCACGGGGTTTTGCATGAGGAACGTCGGAAATCTTCGGCAGGCGGTCACAGAAATTCACCGTATTTTACAGCCAGGTGGACGGTTTGTATGCCTGGAGTTTTCCCGACCAGTCTTCGGGTGGCTGCGGGCACTATACGATTGGTACTCGTTCCGCCTTCTTCCCTGGATTGGAACGAAAGTGGCGCATGACACGACTGGCGTCTACGAATATCTCCCTGCCTCCATTCGGAACTTCCCGGACCAGGAAAGATTGAAACAGGTGCTCCTAGACGCAGGCTTTCGTCAGGTCACCTATCGCAACCTGACCGGCGGTATCGTAGCGATCCATGTGGCGGTGAAATAGCCAGGAAGCCGTCAGCTTTCAGCGCCAAGAGCTGATGGCTGATAGCTGATAGCACAATGAATTCCATTCTTTATATTTTCCTCCCCTGCAAGAAGGTCTACCCCATTGGTGTGACCTATCTCGCTGATTTTATTCATCGGCGCAAGCCGGACGTGCGGCAGCGCATCCTCGACCTGTCCCTCTTTCCCGAAGCCCAACGGAGCAACGCGGTCCGCGATGCCGCAACCGACTTCAAGCCGGACCTCGTCTGTTTCTCTTGGCGCGACATCCAGATCTTTTCCCCGCATGAGGGAGACTCCTCGCTGGAACATGCGTTTAACTTCTACTTTGCGAGCAACCCCCTCAAGCGGGTCGTCGCCTCGTTTGCGGGACTGCAACAGCTCTACCGCTACTACAGTCACATAAGGTCGGCCCTCTCCTACCCCTGGTTGATTGCGAAGGAGTTCCCGAAGGCACAGATCATGATCGGCGGAGGGGCCTTTACCGCTTTTGCCGATCAGCTCATCCAGAAACTCCCGGAAGGCACCATCGGAATTCTTGGGGAGGGTGAAGACGCCATCCTCAAGGTGATCGAAGCCCAGTCGCTGGAGAACGAGCGCTATATCCTCCGGGAGGGAAAGACCGTTCGAAAAGGCCAGCAGGGCGCGCCGGCCCTCCTCGATGCGCTCACCGTCGACTTGCCTTACCTGACCTCGATCTTCCCGCAATATCGCGGATATGTGAATGAGTCCATCGGAGTCCAGTCGAAGCGGGGCTGCCCCTACGACTGTGCCTTCTGCCTCTATCCTTACATTGAGGGGAAGAGGGTGCGCTATCGGCCACCCTCCATGGTCGTCAAGGACATCTCTCAGCACTACCATCATTGGGGTGCCAGGCGTTTCTGGTTCACGGATGCCCAATTCATCACTGGGAAAGAAGCCTATCCCCAATGTACCGAGATCCTTGAACGGATTCTCGCCGAGAAGTTGGAGATCGAGTGGTCCGGCTATATTCGGACATCGCTGATTACCCCGGAATTGGCAAAACTCATGGTTCGGTCCGGCGTCGGCGATCTCGAAGTCGCCATTACGTCGGGCTCGCAAGAAGTGCTGAACAACCTCCACATGGGATTCAAGCTCGAGAAGCTATACGATGGCTGTCGCTATCTGGCAGAAGCGGGATTCAAGGGAAAGGTCATCCTCAATTATTCGCTGAACTCTCCGAAGGAGACGGAGGAAACGCTGCTCCAAAGCGTGGAGTCCTACAAGGTGGTCGCCTCGATCCTCGGTGAGGAGCGGGTCTTCCCCCTCATGTTCTTTTTGGGCATTCAGCCGAATACCGATTTGGAACAACGGCTGTTAGAAGAGGGATATCTCTCGGCCGGCTATAACCCTCTGATGCTGACCCCGACGAGTATCAGAAAGCTCCTCTATAACCCGGCGCCGTTGAACTCGTTCATTGCCAAGGCCTGCCTCCGCGCCTGGGAACGGAAAGAGGGAAGCCGGGACCCACGGAAGTGGACGGGATCCCTGTCCCAATCCCCAAAAGAATCAGGCCCCTATGCCGACAAGAGTTTGATCCGAGGGATCGAAGGGAACTCTGGACGCGATGCCCTCTTGTCCCTGGAAGAGATCCTCCGCTCTCGACAATCGCTTCGCTCAGCAAAGGATTTGAGTGAAAAATCCGTCGTGACCCCGGCATCCTAACCTCCTCCGCCCACCCCCCTCAATGCCTTGCATTCTAATTCGGGCCGATGCTATCATGCGCGCTCTTCGAGGGTGGGGAAGTACGTCAACCGTTTGGAATTTTTGACATTTACTCTCGTTCGCCCTCGCCTGAGGGGCATCCGGAGGAGACCTCTCAATGTATAAGACGATCTATGTGCCGGTCGATAATTCCGACCATTCTAATACAGCAGTCGACGTCGGTGTTCACTTTGCCAAAGCCTTCGGCTCGAAGATTGTGGGCAGCCATGTATATGCGGCCAAAATGCATGACAAACGCTTCAAACAGATGGAAGCGGGCTTGCCTGAAGAGTACCACGATGAAAAAGAGCTCGACCGTCAGCGCCAAATCCACGATTCACTGATTACCCGTGGTCTCCAGATCATCACCGACT
>Ga0209048_10006632_pt1 | contig 10804 bp, 12 predicted proteins | sample FrelakmetCRP12CR_FD_187146 | JGI IMG/M metagenome (GOLD analysis project Ga0209048, IMG submission 187146) | Freshwater lake sediment microbial communities from the University of Notre Dame, USA, for methane emissions studies - CRP12 CR (SPAdes)... | ecosystem: Environmental > Aquatic >... | reverse complement strand
CTTCATCATCGCCTTCATCTGGCGTGGATTGATATTTCCCGGAAGCATCTTTCTCACTACCCTGCCGTACTCTTACTGCTACTCCATAATTAAATGCAACCATCTCCGTGCCGGAAATTACCGCAGCACCGCATGCAATCAAATGGTCATTGCCGGTAACGACCAGCACATCATCCCCCGCGCGGATTGCCGGATCAGCCGACGTCACATGTTTTGCAAAGGCGTTCTTTCCCTGCGCTACAAACTCCGCAACATCTTCACGAATAACAACGCGGTAACCGGGTGCAGGGAGTAGTGCCTGGAGACGTTTTGCCCCCTCGATACCTAACGTCAGCCTGCCATCCGCCGCCCGGACCGTTGCGAGGCGCACCCCTCCCAAGAGGATTTGGCGTATCCGCCCGGTGGTTGAGAATATAAATGTACAGCCTTCGCAAAAGAGCCCGGTACCAACACCCCCGCCGAACTGGTAATCAGCGATTGTCTGGACCCGCCGCAGCGAACTGTTCTCCGAGTATCCTGTTGACACGTTTTACAAACTCCTCTTCTGCGTTTCTTGGTATATATGCCCCCGCAGCGATCTTGTGCCCCCCACCGCCACCGCCGTATTCTGAGGAGGCATCGCTCAGTGCCTGCTGGAGATCGATTCCTTTTTCCACCACTCTTTCCGTTGTCCTCATGGATACTTTTGTCAGGCGGGGATCTTCAGGCACCTCGCACATCACCAGTATGGGCTTGCTGCTGTTCAGTTTTGAGAGGGCCATTCCTGCACCAATACCAACAATCGTGTCGGGATACCTCCCGCCGACATGGATCCACTGGAGATTTGAGAGTTCTTTCACCCCGGTATCAACAATATACTGCAGCAGGTTGCGGATAAACGCGCGGTGGTTATTGAGCATATGCTCTGCGTCCCTGTAGGCCTGGCCACGGTCTCCGCGGAGGATTGCACCGCCAACCTGTGGTTTAGCCCATCGCCCGCAGGCATTGAGCAGCGTTGCATACTCCTGTGCATTGCGCAGCGGTGTCCGGGGAATTTCATCAGGGAACCCGTAGGTTTCTGCAAGGAGGCGGTCAATCCGCTCCCCGTTTGCGATCAACTGCTCGGTAAGGGCAGAGATGATTGTCCTGCGCTCCTCAACCGGCATCTCTTCCCAGACAAACCAGCGCCGGTCATCATTCTGCTGCCGCACTCCTAGACGTTTTAAGAATTGCCGGGCACCTTCAGGATTGTTGCTGATACCTTGTATGAACGGGTCGTCATTATACGCAAGGGAAAGGTGGACGGGGCGGGTGGCGGTGCCATAGCAGTTCAGGTCGCGTTTTCGCACCTCCACGTTACCATGGCGGGTACCATCTTCAACTATGATATCCCGGACCGGGCCGGTAAGTCCGCATGTTTCCCGTGCCATCATATCACCGACATTGCCGACGATTGCAAGCTTGGCAAGATCGGTATTTGCCGAGTCCATCTCTTTTGTCACGAGATAGGATACGCCAGCTGCACTCATTTTGGTATATCCATACGGCAGACAGTTCACTTGCGTGTACTTCCGTTCCGCCGGCTGGCTTACGTGATGGTCAATGATGATTACTTCCTTGTCCGTAAGCCCGCGCTCAAAAAGAAGGTTCTGCTGGCCGGCACCAAGATCGGTAAAGATTTTCAGGGATGCATCGGAAGGGACCTGCGGCATAGTCAACGGCTCAAGCTGCCGGACAAAAACAGAACGGACGGGAGTACCGAGTCTCCTGATTGCCTGCGAGAGGATCGCCTCAGAAGCAATACCATCCGCATCGATGTGGGAGATGATGGTTATTTCCGGTGCCGCCACGATCTCTTCTGCGACAGCCTTTACATCATCGCTAAAACCCATTGCATATTATTTAGGGAGTTCATACACATGAATTGTGCTGGGTATGCGACCGGAACTTATCGAAGGATTTCTGGAGGAAGGGCTCATCAGTCCTGCCAGGATGCGTGTGGTTGAAACAAATGCAATGGCACTCGGCGTGACCGACCTCCAGCTAATGGAGAGCGCAGGCCAGGCACTCGCCGATATGGCACGTGCATTCAACCCGAAACGGGTACTGGTGCTCTGCGGTAAAGGCAACAATGGTGGTGATGGCATGGTAGCCGCCCGGCATCTCCAGCGGGGCGCTGACACCGATATCTGTTACCTTGATACCGGAAAACGGAGCAGTGCCGGTGAACACCAGCTTTTTGCATTGAAACGCTGTCAGGTAACCCTTCACCCGTTCCAGTGCAGGGATGACCTTGTAGCACTGCAAACCCTGTTTGATAAGGCTGATGTAATTATTGACGCGCTCCTTGGTATTGGTGCAACCGGTGCTGTGCGAGAACCCCTCTTATCCGCTATTATGATGGCGAATGCATCAGGAGCACGCATCATCGCTGCAGATGTCCCCACCCCGGGGATGCGTATAGACCGGATATGTGCATTCCACCGGGCAAAGATGGAAGGTTCAACGGTTGTTGATATTGGCATTCCGCTTGAAGCCGAGTGTTCAGTTGGTCCCGGTGAACTCACGCTTCTCCCCGTAAGAGCACAAAAAGTTCACAAGGGGATCGGAGGAGAAGTACTGGTAATTGGTGGCGGACCGTACCAGGGCGCTCCCTGGCTTGCTGGTCTTGGCGCCCTGAGAGCAGGTGCAGATATCGTCCGTATTGCATCACCGCTCTTTGAACCGGTTCCCGATTTGATCTATGAACGTCTTGAGGGAACGCGGATTGGGGAGGAACATCTCAAACAGCTGATCAATCTTGCAGAGCATGCCGATGTAGTGATATGCGGGAACGGGTTGGGTGATGCAAGTCACAGCGTGATTCACGCAATAGCACCGCATTGTAAAAAGGCCATAATTGATGCTGATGCCCTGCGCCTCCCGTTACCGGTGGCAAAGAATGAAACCCTGTATACCCCGCATGCCGGTGAGTTTACCCGGATTACCGGATTTAGCCTTCCGGATAGTACCCGGGAACGCGCCCTAGCAGTCATGAACGCAGGACTACCGGGAACCGTGCTTCTTAAAGGCCATATCGATATCATATCTGATGGGAAACGCGTACGATTTAACCGTACCGGGCACCCGGCAATGACGGTCGGTGGAACCGGGGATGTGCTTGCAGGGATTGCCGGGGCACTTCTCTGCCACCTGCCCGCGTTTGAATCCGGCTGTATAGCTGCATATGTGAATGGCAGGGCAGGAGAGATCGTTGCGGCTGAACGGGGAGAGGGAATGCTTGCTACTGACCTTGTTGACAGGATTCCTGCGGAATTATTCAAAGGAAGGAGCCTGAATGGTTGAATTTACCCATATCCGGCATGATCGTGCACAGATGGTAGACATTAGCGGGAAAGCAGATGTAATTCGTGAAGCAACTGCCACCGGAAAGATCTTTTTAAAAGAAGAGACCCTGGACGCAATCCGCAAAGGCACGATCATCAAAGGAAATGTCCTTGCCACTGCCCGCGTAGCCGCTACGCTTTCGGTGAAAAATACTCCCTCGTTGATCCCCATGTGCCATGCAATTCCCATCAGCGCCATCTCAGTCGATTTTACGGAAGAAAAAGAATTCATCGCAGCAACGGTGAATGTCAAATCCACTGGAAAGACCGGCGTAGAAATGGAAGCGCTTGTCGGGGTTTCAGTTGCGCTCCTTACTATCTGGGATATGGTAAAGTCAGCCGAAAAAGACAAAGACGGGCAATACCCGGTGACACGGATTGAAGATATCCGGGTTATTGAGAAACGCAAGGGCTAGGAAATAAAAAGTGCTCGTAGTTCTGATGGTTTTGGCACCTGCTCCTGCCGGAGTACTTTAATAGACCTCCGGTTAAAGTATGTGGGAACATGGGATCCGTCCCATTGAAAGGAATGTAGCTTTTTAAAAAAAAGCCGAACCTTAGGTGAATATCATGGTAAAATCAATGTACGCCTTCGTCAGGGAGGCATGGAAAGTACCCGCAAATAGCGGAGTAAAAGAGCTCCTCTGGAACCGTATGCAGGAATGGCGCCGCGAGGGCAGCGTTGTCAGGATTGAGCGCCCAACCCGCATTGACCGTGCGCGGTCTCTTGGTTACAAGGCCAAACAGGGTATCGCGGTTGCCCGCGTCCAGATCCGTCGCGGAGGCCGCAGGGTATCGCGGTATGTCCGCGCACGCCGTTCAGCCCGTATGGGAAAGAACCGTTCAACGGCAGGAAAGAGTATCCAGCGGATTGCTGAAGAACGTGCCTCGAAGAGATTCCCGAACATGGAAGTCCTCAACTCCTACTGGGTCGGGCAGGACGGGAAACTGAAATATTACGAAGTCATTCTGGTTGACGGGCACCACCCATCAATACGGGCTGACAAGAACCTTGCATGGATGGCAGACGCAACCCACCGTGGCCGTGCCGAACGTGGTAAAACCTCGGCTGGATTGAAGGGCCGGGGAATGCTGACAAGGGGTAAGGGAACAGAAAAGACCCGCCCGAGCATTCGTTCCCACGCAAACCAGGGCAAATAACCTTATCCTTTTTTATTCTAAAGTTACTCCTATGAAAATCACCGATGCCTGTGTCTTTCCGTACCCGTACGGGGATTCATCGGTACGCAGGATGGCGCTGGAAGCCAGAAATCTGGGATTTGACCGTCTTGTTGCCATTGATACCCCTCATGCCGGATGTTACGGGATCGAAATATGCACCGGTGTCATCATCAAGGGCATTCCGCTCAAAGATATCAATAGCCGTATCAAAAAAGAGAAGAGCACCGAAGCAGTAGTATCCGTTGAAGCCGGGGATAATAGTTTCAACCGTGCCGTGATCAGCCTTAAGGGAGTTCATAGTATCCGGGGCATCCAGTCTGCAGAAAAAACTGCGTTTGATCATGTTGCAGCCAAAATGGCAGCAGACAACCGGGTAGCAATCGATCTTGACCTCTCCGTCATTGTATCCGGAAGGGGTAGTACCCGGCAACGGGCTATGCACCGCTTCCGGGATGTCCTCATTCTTGAGCAAAGATTTGAGTTTCCGCTCACCCTCTCATCGTACGCACATTCTGTTCTCGATATGCGTGCAGTCCGTGAAATTACCGGCCTTTGTTCTATCATTGGCATGGATATTTCGGATGTTGAGAAGGCTTTATCCGGTATTGATTTCATCATGTCATCTCCCGATCGTGCCGTGACGGTGATCTCATGAGTGTACGCCCTCCCACATTGCGCGAGAAGCGCCGGTACCTCCTGGTGTTAGTTGAACCGGCAGGGACCCCAATTGATCAAAAAGATCTCTATTACGCCGTATCCAGCGCAATAACCTCTCTCTGGGGGGATGTGATGGCCTCATCAATTATGCCGGCAGTCGTAGCAGCAGAAGAGCGGTTCGTAATCATCCGGTGTCTTCGGGGAACCGAACGGGAACTGGCAATTGCCCTCTCAACAATTACGACATGCCATGAAGTGCGGATTGCCCTGCGCATTATTGCAGCCTCCGGTACTATTGAAAGTCTGCGCGAGAGGATACGGACAATGAAACCACCGGTCGGGGACGATAGTGGACCCTGCGAGTGCATATTTGAAAAAAAGCCTGTGCAGGTACTGCATTGTGACGGTCAGAAGATTGATGTGATTGAAAAGGGATTTAAAAATACAAACCGATTGTTCTTGACAAAAGAAGATCTGGAGGAATTATAATGCAACCACAATATCAGATGGGATACGACCGGGCGATTACGGTATTTTCTCCCGATGGCAGGCTCTACCAGGTAGAGTACGCCCGTGAGGCAGTAAAGCGTGGGACGACTGCAGTTGGCATCAAGGCAAAAGACGGTGTCGTCCTGATCGTTGATAAACGGGTGAGCTCAAAGCTCCTCGAAGCATCGTCGATAGAAAAAATTTTTAAGATTGATGAGCACATCGGCGTCGCATCCTCCGGTCTTGTCGGGGATGCCCGTGCACTTGTAGACCGGGCACGGATCGAATGCCAGATCAACCGCGTCTCCTATGATGAGCCCATAGAAGTCGAAGCCCTTGCAAAAAAGCTCTGTGACCATATGCAGACACTCACCCAGTATGGCGGTATCCGCCCGTACGGGACTGCACTTCTCATTGCAGGTGTCAGTGATGGTGAGTGCCGCCTGTTTGAGACGGATCCATCAGGAACCCTGCTGGAATATAAGGCAACAGGTATTGGAATCGGACGCCCCGCTGCGATGAAGGTTTTTGAAGAAGAATATACCGCGGAATCAGAGATCAAAGATGTAATCTTACTCGGGCTCAAGGCACTGCACTCGGCAACCGAAGGCAAGTTCGATGTTGATACCGTTGAAATCGGTGTGATCGGGCGCGAGAATCCGGTCTTCAGAAAGATGAGCAAAGAAGAAGTTGCAACCTTTGTCGGACAATTCAAGCAGTGAAGCAGTGAATTCCCATGATCCCCATCGATAAGGCCGTAGTTGCGCGACTTGAGAGTTTCGGAGAACGATTTGAAATTCTCGTTGACCCAAACCAGGCAGCACTGGTACGGCAGGGCCAGAAGGTCGATATCGAAGATGTAGTTGCAGCCCTGAATGTCTTTGGCAATGCGTCACGGGGAACGCGTGCATCGGAAGAATCGCTTGAAAAGGTATTTCATACCACGGACTTTGACACCGTTGCACGGCGGATCATCTTAAAAGGAGAGATCCATCTCACTGCCGAACAACGCAAACACATGATTGAGGAAAAACGCAGGCAGGTTATCACCTTTATTTCAAGGAACGCCATCAACCCCCAGACCGGTCACCCCCATCCCCCGCAACGGATAGAGATGGCAATGGAAGAAGCGAGGGTTAATATCGACCCCTTCAAACATCTTGATGAACAGGTAAAAGAAACCGTCAAAGCGTTACGGCCGATTCTTCCCATACGGTTTGAAGAACTGCGTTTGGCAATTCGCATCCCTGCGGATTATGCTGCAAAAGCATACGGGGATATTGCTGCCGGGTCCACGATGGAAAAAGACGAGTGGCAGAAAGACGGGTCATGGGTTTGCGTCGTCCGTATACCTGCAGGCATACAGGGCGAATTTTATGATCTTATCAACAAACTTTCAAAAGGGGAAGGTCAGGTAAAAATACTCAATCAAGTATATTAGATACGAGGACAAATAAAAGAAGACAGATCGGTTGGTATGCAACATGGCAAGCTCGACGCATAAAGCAAAAGGAAAAATAACAGGCAGTGCCGGACGTTTTGGGTGCCGGTACGGCAGATTTGTACGAAAGAGAGTAGCTGACATTGAAGCGATTTCAGGCGCTCTTCACCGCTGCCCCAAGTGTGACATGCAGTCCGTCCAGCGGAAGGGTACCGGTATCTGGGAATGCCGCAAATGCGGGTTTAAGTTTGCCGGTGGGGCATATCAGCCGCAGACGCCGGCAATGAAGATCGCCCAGCGCGCGAATGACCGGACTATCGAGCAGATGAAGGGATAATTTTTGGATCGGTTATGAGTTCATACAAGTGTGCACGGTGTAAACAAAAGGTAGAGATTGACGTTAACGTCCGGTGTCCTTACTGTGGTCACCGTATTCTCTTCAAAGAGCGCGGTGCTGCGATAAAAGAGTTACAGGCCCGTTAAACCGGGTATCCGGCACATAAAAGCCGGAATATAAAATATTTTTATTACCTTTTTTGTTCATATGCCTGTACAGGTTCCCCATGCTCCATGAAGCGGTTTTCCGGTTTTTGACACCTCATGCCACGCAAATCTACCAGGCGCTGGCACCGGAACTTACTGATGATGTGAATCCCCGCACCTCAAGCAGGTGCTGGCTTGAAGGAGAGAACGTTCTGGTGCTTTCCGTTGAGGCACAGGATATTGCAGCACTTCGTGCAGCGCTCAACATGTTACTCCGCCTGATTAATGTCGCAGATGAGATGCAGGAAATTGGGTAACTCCTTTTTTAAAGTTTTTTTATTATTTCCGGGCTCTACTGAAATCCTCTTTTTTCTGTAATTCGCATATTCTCTGAGGCAGCTTGGAGGGTGACCGCCTCTCTCCCCCAAAGGGGGAAGCAGCCCAGGGGGAGCATCCCCGTGACCCCCTTTTTTCGGAGTATTTTTCAACCTTATCAGGAGTTATCGCAATAGGGGGGATGCCCGAGCGGCGGGGGTGGAAGCATGAAATGCTGGAGCCCCCAAAAGCGATTGTTTGTTTCTATGAGGGTTTCAACAAAGCAGATTTCTGCAATTAATATGCGGCTTGATACACTGTACGCTAGTGAGGATACCGCAATTCGGGAATAATCCTTTTTATCAATGCGAACCGATACACTAGAAGGAGTAGCATCAATGAACAATCTATCACCTAAAGTTCAGAACCAGCTGGGCATGCTCCAGCAAATCCAGCAACAGCTTCAGACTATCCTTTCGCAAAAAGCTCAGTATGAGATTGCAGTGCGCGAAGCAAAGCGTGCAAAGGAAGAGATCAGCGATGCAGCAGATGACTCTGTCATGTATATGAGCGTCGGAACGGTGATGATGCAGAAGAAAAAAGAGGTCGTGAACACAAAACTTGCCGAGAAGATCGAGACGCTTGAGCTGCGCATCAAGTCTTTGGAAAAACAAGAGAAGATGATGCAGGGCAAATTTGAGCAGCTGCAGGCACAGATCAAGGCGGCAATCGAGGGTAAAGGCACCCCGACTGCGGCATAATAGTTCTATTTTCTTTTACGTAAAAAACAAAAGACCTTTTTGGTATCCTACCGGATCTCTTCTAATGCAGCAAGGTGAGGATTGCAGGAACCCTGATTTATGCAAACGAATGCTTGCGATCAAAACTGCTGCCGATCATGCTGCCCGTGCCCACAAGGGACAGGTTCGAAAGGATAGGAAAACCCCGTATATTATCCACCCTGCCAGGGTTGCTGCTCTTGTTGGCATGCTGGGGGGTACCCATGTAGCAATTATCGCGGCATGGTTGCACGATATCTATGAAGACTGTACACCGGAATGGATTGCAGAGACCGAAGCATTCATTGCAAACCTTCCCTTTTCCGATGATGACAGGAACGATATCGCCGCCATTGTGGATGCCCTGACAAAGAAAAATACTCTGAAAGGTAAGGCAGCACGTCTTTCTGACAGTATTGGTCGTATCCTTGATGCACCTCCCGAAGCGACACTGGTGAAAATCTGCGACCGTATCGATAATTTTGTGGATTCCAGCCTGCGGGGTGGCCAGTTCAGGAAACGCTACCTGGCATCGACAGATGAGATCATTGAAAGGCTCTCAACACGGGCTCAACTCTATGGCTACAATAATGCACTTATGATGCTTATTGAGATCCGCTTCTCGGTAGAAAAAAAGGATTGAATGTTATTTCCGGTTGATCAGGTTAATGGCGTTTACCAGCGCTTCGACTGATGAAAGGACAATATCATCCCCGCTCCCGCTTGCATCAAAGATTTTACCGTGTTCATCCTCAACTGCAATGGTCACGTGGCACATGGCATCCGAACCCCCGGAGATCGCTTCGATATTAAACTCTTTGAGCGCAAGGCGTGCCGGTGTCATTCCCAGGATTGCATTGAGTGCAGCGTCGACCGGCCCATTACCGGTACTGGAAAAGACATGCTCTTTCCCGTTGACTTTTGCTTTTACGCTTGCAGTGGGTATCACGTGGTTACCAGTCATGATGGCGATGTCTTCGAGTTCAAACATCTTATGGTTCAGTTCCAGTCCCATTACGCTGTCTGCGATCTCGTAAAGGTCAGCGTCGGTCACCCGTTTTCCTTTATTTGCAATTGTTTTGACCTTCTCAACGATCACGTCGAGCTCCGCATCGGATGGGTTGATCCGGACATCAGAAAGCATCTGGTTCACCGCGTGCCTTCCCACGTGCTTACCGAGTGTGAGTCTCCTGCGGTGCCCGACCATCTCCGGTGTCATGATACCAGGTTCAAATGTCGCAGAGTTCTTGATCACACCGTGCGAGTGGATACCACTCTCGTGTGAAAAGACGTTCTCACCAACAACAGGCTGGGTTGGAGGGATGCCAAAACCGCTGAAGCGGGAGATAAGGCGTGAGGTCTCGACCAGTCGCTCCTTGCGTATCCCGGTTTTTATCCCGTATATGGCCTCCATGATCATCACGGTCTGGGAAAGATCGGCGTTACCGGCCCTTTCACCCAGACCGTTCACCGTGACCTGGACCTGGGAAGCACCTGCTTCGACGGCTGCGATAGTGTTTGCCACAGCAAGCCCGAAGTCGTTATGGCAGTGCACATCTATGGGACAATCAACATCCCGTGCTATCCGGGTGATGAGTGCTTTCATACCGGAAGGTGATATGACGCCTACTGTATCCGGTACGTTGATAATGGTGGCTCCGGCCGCTGCGGCAGTCCTGAAGACTTCGATAAGATAGTCGCCTTCCGTCCTCGTTGCGTCCATCGCCGAGAACATGCAGGAGTCCGAGTGGTCGCGGATATAATGAATAATATCGGCAGTGATCGCAAGCACTTCCTCACGGGTCTTGTTGATCGTGTTCATCCGCTGGATATCAGATGTCGGGATAAAGACGTGCACCATATCCACGTCGCAATCAAGACATGCGTCAACATCGGATTTTACGGAACGGGCAAGCCCGCAAATCCTTGACTCAAGACCGGCCTTTTTAATAGCGGCCACCGTCTCTTTCTCGGCTTTTGATGATGCAGGGAACCCTGCTTCGATTACATGGACGCCGATGTCAGAGAGCTGACGTGCGATCTGGAGTTTCTGTTCAAAGGTGAATGCAATCCCCGGGGTTTGTTCTCCGTCC